>Ga0070707_100000625_pt1 | contig 35433 bp, 27 predicted proteins | sample KBSK5502metaG_FD_65468 | JGI IMG/M metagenome (GOLD analysis project Ga0070707, IMG submission 65468) | Corn, switchgrass and miscanthus rhizosphere microbial communities from Kellogg Biological Station, Michigan, USA - KBS K5-50-2 metaG | ecosystem: Host-associated > Plants > Roots >... | reverse complement strand
ATCATCGTCGACAATCGCGTCTATGAATCAAAGCCGGAATTGATCGCCGCGAATCAGAAGCTACTTGATTATGCGAACGCGGGTGGGACGCTGGTCGTTTTCTATCACAAATCGGACGAGTGGAATCCCGACGAGCGCCGCAAGCGGCCTCAACTAGCTCCTTACAAACTCATTCTCGGTAACGAACGCATCACGGACGAGAATGCGCCGATAACTTTTCTCGAACCGGAGCATCCGCTGTTGAACTCTCCCAACAAATTAGGTCAGGAAGATTTTGCCGACTGGATTCAGGAACGCGGGCTCTACTATCCGAAAGAATGGGACCCGCAGTTTCACGCGCTGCTGCAATCAAACGATCCCGGCGAAGCGCCTTTGAAAGGCGGCCTGCTCGTGGCTGACTACGGCCGCGGGCATTACATCTATTCGAGCATGGTTTGGTATCGAGAGTTGCGCGCGGGCGTCCCGGGCGCGTACCGGATGCTGGCGAATATGATCAGTTACGGCCACTCAAGATAGTGCTGGGAGCGCGGACGTCTCGTCCGCATTGAGCGCGAAGCGCGAACTTTCCAGCGGATATGATTAGGCGTGCTACGCTGTGCGGACGGGACGTCCGCGTTCCCAGCATTACGTTGCGCCTTCACGACGACGAAGCGCTTTACTTTCCGTGGCTTCCAGCTTCGTTTTCACTCGCTCCAGAAAATCTGCAATCGCTTCGTTGATGCGCCGTTGTAGAGCGTTGCTGAGTCTTGTCTCACCCATTAAACCAACTCCCGGATGCAGGTCCCAGGCACGCTTGCGGCGCAGTTCAACCTGTTGAGAGACACGCACTCGCGTGGCTCCCTTTCGTTGCTCAAACTTCAGCGAGTAGCGCATCAGGTTCTGAGTCTCGTTCGCCGCCGGCGACCACTCAACCACATTTGCGTGCGCAGAGGTATCGCGGACCGGGAGCGACATGCGGACGCTGCCGACCGGAGTGTCCGTAGAGATAGTCCAGCGCACGACCCCGCCGGGCTCGCGCCGGACACTCTCAATCCCGGCGAGCATCGCGGCAAAATTCGTAAAATCGGAAAAGAACGCCTGCACCGTAGCGAGGGGCGCCCTGATATCGATTTCTGTTTTGAAGGAAGACTTAACGCGAAACATTTGGGAAACAGGATGTCAGTGGTCAGTCAGTGGTTAGTGGTCGGTGATAAGAATTGGGCGCTTCGAGATGGTTTCCATCCTCTTATGTCAATATTGGTGCGCCAGAACTCGCTTCGTACCAACAGCGCCGGCACCAGCGGTGCGTGGCCTGGCGTTGTTCGAGAGAATAATCCGCCGAAGCCGGCAGCCGTCGCACCAACTCCTGCTCTTCGTCGTTCAGTTCGCTCCACCCGTGCAGAGGTCCCGCACCGCAACGTGGACAGTTGTTGTTAGCTTCCATCTCGAACGACCTCAGAACGCATAATGTTCTCGTATGCTCCGCGAATCCCGGCCCTGCGCGTCGCGAGCTCCCTCGTCAGTGCTGCACCGTCATCGTAACCCAGCCGTCGCGCAATGTCGCGAAACCCGGGATGCTCCGGCGCCGGGAGACGCGCCGATCGTCCCACAATCAAACGCAACTGATGATCGACAGAACGCAGCAGAGCATAACCGTCAGTTAATGCCACAAAGTCCGTCTCACTCAAAGAGCCGGCTGAGCGCAACCGTCGGAGCGTCTCGGTCGTGGTTCGATCCTGGTAATCATCCTTTACCTGGTCGCGCAACTGCAAATAACGAACTGCAAAGTAGACGTCGAGCATGCCGCCACTGCCGTGCTTGATGTCGAGGTCGCCGCCACGTCTGGCAGTTTTTTCTCTCTCCAGACGATCGCGCAGGTGCGCGGTCGCTGCCCGAAGTTGGCCGTGGTCGGCGTGGTGGGCCAACTCGTGAATCAGGTTGCGCGCCGCTGTTTCAATCGTCTGGCCGAATTCCAAATCACCGGCGACTGATCTGAGCTTTACGTACGCCAGCCATTCTGAGTATCCGGCGCGCTTTTTCAAGTAAGCCATGAACGCCTCGGATCCAGTCACCAGCGAACCCTTCTGTCCGTCCGGGCGCAAACGCAGGTCGACGCGATAGAGATATCGCTCGCGCGTAATGCTGGACAGGGCCGTGATCAACAACTCTGCGAGGCGGGCATAAGCCTCATCGTGAGTCAGGTCTGCAACCGGCCCAGGCGCGTTTGAGTCGTAAACGATCAGGACATCGAGATCGGACCCGTAATCCATTCCGCCACTTCCCAGGCGACCCAGCCCCAGCACCGCCAGCCGTGGCGGAGACGCCTGGGCTTGATAGCGTCGCGCGAGCTCCCGTTGCGTAATTAATAGCGCCACGTTAATGGCTGCGGACGCCAAATCAGTCAGCAGCAGATTCAGATCTGAAAGCGAGAGGTCGCCGGCAGCATCTCGTGCACCAATCTCGACCAACAGACCTGACCACGTGCGGCGCAGCGCGTCCAGTTCCGCGCGAAAGTTTTGCTGTGACGTGACGCTGGCGCTTAGCTCACGCAGGTGATCGCGCCCACGGACGGTATCGACATCGTTGGCCAGGGCCTTTATCAACGCCGGCCTGCCGGCCACAATTTCGCCGAAAAACTCAGAGGTGCCGCAAAGCCGCACCAGCGAAAATATCTCCGGCTCAGTAACGATTTGAAGTTCAGTTTCCTTATCAAGCGAACTGGCGACGCGGGTCGTGAGCGATAGAGCCCGGTGCGCATTGAGGGATTCGCCGGCTGCGGTTCGCAAGGCCAGGCTGAGCGTGGCGACATCGGGCTTTGTGGTTTCGCGCGTCGCGAGATGCTCCCAAAAAATCGCGGCCGCCAGGTCTGCGGCAATTTTGTCCGGATCCGCGAAACGCGCAACCCCGGACTTTCGGCGTGCATCATCGGCGCCCGGTTCCGCGGGTAAGTTTTCTTCCCCGGCAGCAAACAGTCGATCAAAGACTGCGCGAACCTTCGCGGCATGACTCGCCAGCGCCTCTTCAAAATCGGCCAGCGCGTCCGGGCCGGAAAAATTCATTCGCCGCGCGACCAGCTCGCAACGTTGCCGATCCTCCGGCAGTGAGTGGGTCTGTAGTCCGTGCTCCATTTGCAGCCGGTGTTCAAGCGCGCGCCAGAAATGGTAAGCCCTGGAGAGTTGTGTGTAATCGGCGTCAGAGATCAAACCGCGATCGTTCAGACGGCCCAGACTGATCAAAGTGTGTGGCGCACGCAACCACGGATCGCGACCGCCGTAGGCTATTTGCAAAGCTTGAGCTATGAATTCGATCTCACGAATGCCGCCGCGGCCGAGTTTGACGTTGAAGCCCTTCTCTGCTCGCTCGCGCTGACGGTCAATCTTCTCTTTTGCGATCCGTACGCTGCTGAGCGCCGCGACCGCGCTGATATCAGATCGAAAGACGCGGTCGATCACGGCACTCCAGAATTGCGCATAGAGCCGTTGCGAGCCGGCGGCGGCTCGGGCGCGAATCAGTGTCTGCAATTCCCAGTCTTGAGCGGTCTTTTGGTAATAGTTGAGAGCTTCAACCAGCGAGCAAGCGAGCGCGCCTACGCGCCCGTGCGGACGCAGGCGCACATCGATTCGATAGACGGCGCCCTCTCCCTTCGGCTCACTAACCAGCCGCAGGAGTGATTCAGCCAGTTTGACGAAGTACTCGCGATTTGTGATTTGCCCGCGCGCTCCGCCGCTCGCAGTAACGCCGTTATCCGAGTAGATAAAGATTAGATCGATGTCCGAGGCATAGTTCAGTTCCCGCGAACCCACTTTCCCCAATCCGACAACGCAAAACTCCGCGCTGGAAATGCGCCCGCGCTCGTCAGTTGCTCGCGGCGAGCCATAACGGTTGTCCAGTTGTTGCCGAGACAGGTGCAGCGCATGTTCGAGAATGGTGTCGGCCAGGTTCGACAGTTCTTCGGTCGTTTCCACAATCGTGCGCGTGCCCCGGATGTCACACAGGTAAGTCCGCAACAACTCGCGACGGCGGAAGCGCGCCAGGAGGACGTGCGGGTCGAGTCCGGAATTGGTGAGGGCAAAACGGGCCAGCGATTCTCCCAACTCGTCGAGCGTGCGCACATGAGAGCTGGCCCGTTCGCGCTGTAGCCACGGAACGTACTCGGGGTTCTGTTCCAGCGTGGTCGCCAGCAACGGGCTCCAGGCCGCGATCGCCAGCACTCCGGAAAGCAGACCGGGCTCCCGCTCGAGTAATCGCCGCACGTGCTCGTGTTGTCTGAGTCGATCGAGAAGAAGTCGCGCCGTGTGGGATTCAGGTAGCTGGCGCAGCAGATGCTCAACCATTTCATCGGTAGCTGCCACAGCGTTATATTACGCGGCGAGGCCAGACGAGGCGAGGCATGGAGTTGAGGAAAAGCAGGCGTCCAATGAGCAAGGCCTGTCATTGCCGGGAACGCGGACGCCCTCGTCCGCACTGAGCGCGAAGCGCGAATACTCTGTTTGGCCTGCGTTCAAGCGTTCAACGAACGCTAAGCGGACGGGACGTCCGCGCTCCCAGCATGCAGGTGATAGCCCGACCCTAGACGTCGTAGTACATCGAAAACTCTAGCGGGTGCGGCCGCATGCGCAGCGGCTGAATTTCGCGCTCGCGCTTATAGCTAATCCAGCGTTCAATCATCCGCGACGTGAATACGTCACCCTTTAACAAGAATTCGTGATCGTCTTCAAGAGCCGTCAGTGAAGCATCGAGCGAACCCGGCAGGCTCGGCACACCCTTCAGCTCCTCCGGCGACAAATCATAAATGTCCTTGTCGAGTGGAGGTCCCGGATCGATCCGATTCTGAATTCCGTCGATCCCCGCCATGACCATGGCGGAAAAGGCCAGATACGGATTACAGGAAGGGTCGGGCGGACGAAACTCCAGCCGTTTCAGCTTGGGATTCGTGGAAAACATAGGAATGCGAATCGCCGCCGAGCGGTTGCGGGCCGAATAAGCAAGATTCACAGGAGCCTCGAATCCCGGCACCAGCCGCTTATAGCTGTTTGTGGTCGGGGCAGCAAAAGCGGCAATCGCCGGTGCGTGCCGGAGCAGGCCCCCGATGTAGTGCATGGCGATCTCTGATAGCCCGGCATAGCCATCGCCGGCGAATAGCGGCTTGTCACCTTTCCACAAGGACTGGTGGCAGTGCATACCGGATCCGTTGTCGCCGAACAGGGGCTTGGGCATAAACGTGGCTGTCTTGCCGTGTTTGTACGCGGTGTTCTTGACGACATATTTGAATATCTGCAGATTGTCGGCCGTGCCGAGCATTGTCGAGTAACGGAAATCAATTTCGCACTGACCGGCCGTAGCTACTTCATGATGATGACACTCGACCGTGATGCCGCACTCTGCCAGCGTCAACGAGATCTCGCTCCGCAGGTCGCTCAAGGTGTCGATCGGAGGCACCGGAACATAGCCTTCTTTCGGGCGAATCCGGTGGCCGAGATTCGGGCCCTGAGCCTCGCTTGCCTCTCGACCGCTATTCCAATGCCCCTCATCCGAATCGATCGAATAACCGGCGCCATATTGTTCGTTGTAGAACTGCGCACTATCAAAGACGAAGAACTCTGCCTCGGGGCCAAAGTTCGCCGTATCAGCAATGCCCGCGCTTTTCAGGTAACTCTCGGCGCGGATGGCCACGGCGCGGGGATCAAAGGCATAACCCTCGCGCGAGATTGGGTCTACCGCATTGGCCACCAGACAAAGAGTTGGTTCGCTGGAAAACGGGTCCATCCAAAAGCGACTTGCGTCCGGAACCAGCAGCATGTCGGATTCGTGAATTGCGGCCCAGCCCCGGATTGACGACGCGTCAAACCCGAATCCATCTTCGAACGAGTCTTCAGCTAATTCGCCGATCGGAAAAGTCAGGTGTTGCCACGACCCGGGGAGATCGGTGAAGCGAACGGAAACAAACTTTGCACCTTGCTCCGAGGCATACTTCAACACAGTTTTAGCGTTCATTTAGTCTCCTGTCGAAAAAATTGTGAGTGATGTAGTTGACCTTCGCCCCTAAGCGGTGACTGGTGCGAAGCCTTATGGCGGAACGGACGGTCGAAGCGCGAAAACGACATGAACAGCGCGCGTGTAAAAAACTTGCATTATAGCGACAGAAATCCCGGTGTCAAGGAATTTTGCGCCGCAATTCCGTAAGGAGCAGAACGAATCGGTTGGCGAAAAAGCATCACAAAAACCTAACTTGTTAGTAAAAGCAGACTTAAGCTGGCTAATTACACTGAGTCGCAATTAAAAAAGTTATAGACCGACTTCCGGTTTTCTGTTACATTCTGCGGTCAAGGTACCAACCCCAAGACACCGCTATTCGGCCGGGATGAGGCAGCCACGCAGCCGGTTGCCGTGGCGGGTTAACGCTTACGAGAGGGCATACCAGGAGACCGCTAGTTGACCACTGCGATCGAACAGACAACCGAAACCTACGGGATTGAGAACTGGGGCGCTGGTTACTTTGACGTAAATCGTAAAGGTAATCTGATCGTCCGCCCGGCCGAGGGAGATCCCAGGGGCGCGGACCTCAAAGAGATCGTGGAGGACCTGGCGCGCCGTGGCATCAGCGCCCCGCTCCTGCTGCGCTTTCCCCAACTGGTAGCTGCCCAGGTCCGCAAACTTCAAAGAGCTTTCAGCAAATCGATCCGCGAATACGAATACCAGGGCGCGCACATGTGCGTCTATCCAATGAAGGTGAACCAGCAGCGCACCGTGGTCGAAGAGTACTTGCGCGAAGGTTCGCGTTACGACTTTGGGCTGGAAGCCGGATCGAAAGCCGAGCTGTACGCTGCCATGGCCCTGGAACAATCGCCTGACAGCTTGTTGGTGCTGAATGGTTTCAAGGACGAAGAGTTTATCGAGCTGGCTTTCACCAGCGCGAAATCCGGCAAGCGAGTCGTCATCGTCATCGAAAAACTGAGCGAGCTGGATCACATCCTGCGCATCGCGGACACCCATGAAGGCAACATGCCGATGATTGGCATGCGCGTAAAACTTTACTCGAAAGGTTCGGGCCGCTGGGAAAAGTCGGGCGGCGAAGCGGCAAAGTTTGGCCTGACTACCACCGAGCTGCTGGAAGTGATCAATAGATTGAAAGAGGCCGACCGGACAGACATGCTGCGGCTGCTTCACTTTCACATCGGCTCGCAACTGACGGATATCAAACGCATCAAGAATGCGATGAAGGAAGCCGCGCGAGTCTATGCCAAGATTTATCAGATGAAAATGCCGATTGACCTGCTCGACGTCGGAGGCGGCATGGCGGTGGATTACGATGGCTCAAAGACGGCATTTGATTCGTCGGCCAACTACAACGCGCAGGAATTCGCGAATGACGTTATTTACACCATCAAGCAGGTTTGTGAAGACGAAAACGTTCCGCATCCCACGATCATCCAGGAATCAGGCCGCTTTCTTTCAGCCTATCACGCAATCCTGGTGACAAATGTACTGGAAGAGATTGAAACGGTCGTCGAAGACATCACGCCGATTGAGATTGACGAAGACGACCCGCAGGTGGTGATCGAACTGGGCGACCTGCGCGAGACAATCACGATCAAGAATTATCGCGAGTATTATCACGACGCCCTCGAGCATCGCGAGGAATTGTTTACGCTATTCAATCTCGGCCTGATCTCTTTGGAGGATCGGGCCAAGGGCGAGGTTTTGTTTTGGGACGTATGTGAGCGGGCGGACCGTTATGCTCAACAATCCAAATATGTGCCCGAAGAGTTTGGCGAGCTAAGAAAGCTGCTATGCGTAAAGTATTTGGCCAACTTTTCGGTGTTCAAGTCCCTTCCCGATCATTGGGCGCTCGATCAGTTGTTCCCGATTCTGCCGATCCAGAACCTGAACAAGCCGCCCACTGAATTCGCCACGCTTTGCGACATCACCTGCGATTCCGACGGCGTGGTCGACAAGTTCGTCGACCTGCATGACGTCAAGCAGGTGCTCGAGCTGCACAAGATCGACCCGGACGAGACTTACTATATCGCCTTCATGCTGGTCGGCGCCTATCAGGAAGTGATGGGCAACAACCACAACCTTTTCGGCACGCCGAACGAAGCGCAGATCCATATCGATGAAGAAGGCTATCTGATCAAGAAAGTCATTCGCGGGACAACCGTTGGCGAGGCGGCCGCGCGAGCACGTTACGAACGCAGCCTTTTGCACGACGGATTTCGGCGCCAGGTCACGCAGCGGATCAAAAACGGCGAACTAACGGAAGCCGAGGGCGCGGACCTGGTCAACTTTTACGAATCACGCTATGACGCTTACACCTACGTGGCAGTTAATGGTAACCGCGTGCGGGGTCGCCGTCGTCATGATTATTAAGAAGTCCGACAAAACTGAAGTTCGTCGGACAATGAGAAAGAGGTTAGAACGAGCTTATGGTGACACAGCGAAAACCAAAACCCAGCAAGTACCTGACTATTCCCACCCGGCCGGTGCAGGTTGATCGCGACCGATCAGTGGCCGGACTGTTGGAGAAAATGGAAGGTACGGGGTTCGGCGGCCGTCAACTGGCGGAAGCGCATCGCATCTGGCTGGACATGCTGGGTGACAACACGACCATCACGGTCTCAGCATCTGGCGCTCTGATTCCGGCGGGCATGCGACGGCTGCTGGCCTATGTCGTTAAGAACCGTTTCGTCGACTGCCTGGTCTTATCGGGCTCGGTAATCTTTCATGACTTGCACGAGACACTCGGGCGTCATCACTTTCAGGCCCACCCGAACATGACCGACGCCGAGCTTGAGTCGGCACAGATCAATCGTATGTGGGATCTTTTGGCCAGCGAAGAGGAATACCACGAAGCTGAAGAATGGGTCGGAGGCTTTGCCAGTCAGTTGGATCAGTCGCGCCCTTACTCAACCCGCGAGTTTCTTCATCTGCTGGGACGTGAATTGGCTGAGATAGCGGCCGAGGATGGCGTGCTCACGGCGGCTTACAAATCGCGCGTGCCGGTTTTTTGTCCGGGGATTACCGATAGCGGTATTGCGGTGGGCATAGCCGGTTCCAGGTTCGAAAAGAAAAACAACTTTCAGTTTGACGTCGTGCAGGACGTGCTCGACCTGGCGCAGATCGCTTTGCGCGCCCGTGTGTCCGGAGTTATCAACCTGGGCGGCGGGATCACCAAGAGTTTCATCCGCCAGACTGAAATGTCGGCGCACATCTTCAAACAGCAGATCCACGGCCACAAATATGCGATTCAAATCGCTGCGGACGCCCCACACCCCGGCGGACGGTCCAGCGCCGTCGCTTTCGACGAATCGCTCGTGTTCGGGAAGCTGGGTCGCGGCGCGCTAACTGCCTATGTTAACTGCGACGCCACAATTGCCCTGCCGATCATCATTACTGCGCTCTCACAAACAGCGGCGAAATACATGAAGGGGCGGCGCCGGCCGAACTTTACCTTTAGCGGCCGGGAGTTGCTGATCGAAGTGCCCTAAGTAGATCGTGTTTCCGCTTTGCAAACCTAAGCTTCTCATTTAGAAATGACGGGTTTGCCTGTCTGCAAGATTCCCTGCAAAAAAGATTTGACTTTCCTCAATAACCCGAATATTGTTCCGGCTCCGTTACACGAGGCTAGACACTCACGAGCCTGCTTTAGCCTTTGCACACTCGCCCCGTCGGCCGCCTGTTAACGTTGATCTCTTAAAAGTTCGGGCGAAAGGCCAAGTCCTGTTAGCGATAGCGTATGCGTTGTTGCTGATAAGAAAGCCCTTCCCTGGCAATAAGTGCTGACCTGGATCAGCGAGGATGAAATGCCCTTTCCGGTGATTTCCCAACGAGAAGAAACACTTCGTCAAACAAATCTAGCGTCAAGATTGGAGACACCATGAGCGACCAGCCCTTTAGTGTTTATTTCGCATTGGACGGACCGGACCTCGACGGTCTGGTCGGCAGCGCCGGAATGCTGCGATTTGACTGGCCCGAACGAAAGTTTTACATAACGCACTACGACGGCGTCAGCGCCGCGCACAATCCATCTGTGGCCCCAAACGGAAAGCTGGCGCTGCTGGGGAATTTCGGCCAGACGATCATGCTGCTCGACACCAGCGATCCGAAGATGCCCGAAATCGCCCGCCAGTCCACCATGTATTTTGAAGAATGCTCTTACCGTTTACGGGCGAATACGCATCACCTCTGGTATCCGGACAGCGAGCGGTTTATCGGCGCCATCGGCAACCATCTTTACCGCTTTCACGTAGACGATTTGAAGCATCCGGAAAATCTGGGGCCGCACTATCTCGAGAATGCGCACGAACTTCGCTGGGACTCTCAGAACAGATACGTTTTGATGGGCGACCTGGGACCGGAAAGAAGAGACGTGCGGCAGGTGGCCGTATTCGATCTGGCCGAGCCGATCCCCGAGAAGCGTTCCCGCGTAATCAAGATCCAAAACAATTCCTGGCACTGTCGCGTGCATCCGACCAAGCCCATCGGCTACGCGCTGACTTACTCGCTGATCACCGATCACGACGATTGGGTGAACTGGTCTCCCGGTTATATTCGCGAATATATCTACGAAATTGATCTTCCCACAGCCAAGATCACCCGGACCTGGAGCAGCGCGGCCGAGTTTCCCGGACACCTGAACTCTGACGTTGAGATTTACGATGACATTTTGTATATCGCCAGCGGCGGCAGTCATGGCGTGCTCGAGATTCCGCTCGAGCGCTTTGCGGAATTCCGTTTTCTCCCATGCATTCCAGGGTTCTTTACCAGGCTTTTTAGTGTGAACGATCAGTTGCACACGTTGCTGGGCGCCCTGTCGCGGAAAGCAACGCCGACCAGTACTCACTACATGCTGCAAACGATCCAGGTAACCGGCGGGCGCATCCTGGATGGCATTTACGCGACGCGCGTTTCGCCGGACGGCAAATACCTCGTTATTGGAAATCGTGGCTACAACGTCATCGCGCTCTATGATCGCAAAACTTTTCGCAAGGTATATGAAAAGGTGCTTCCACATCGACGCCAGGTCACCGGCGTTGGCTACAATCACTATCACTTAACCAACCGGTTTTTGGGACTTCATCTCGGCGTTCACCACAGCGAGTTGCTCGCGCGATGAAGCGTAACAAAAAAGGAGAACGGCAATGGCATGGGACGTTTCTGGCGGAGCAGCGGGCGCGGACACCACGCTGACCAGGTTAACCTGTCTTGAAGGAGCCGATCTCAACGACGATCTGGTGAAAGAGATCAAAGCCGATCTGGGCGTGGCGTCGTCGGTCCTGGAAATGATGAAGGACTATATGACGCTCCTTCACGGTAACCTCGACAATAACGCGCCTCCCTTCCGTAAGATGGCAAAGTTGTTTGACCTCGGCCAGACCTTCGGCAGTCTCGACGGACATTACTACGGTGTCGCCCCCGGTCTTCGCACCGGTGATCTACACGGCGTCGCTGCCGAATTTGGCAACCTGCTCGGCTTTATCTGGGGTTCGGTCATCGTCGGCGCCTGTCCGTGGGCGGGCAAAAGCTATACGCCAATGAGTGATGAGGATCGCGCGAAGACAGTCGGCAGTACCGTGCCCAATGATGTGAAGGTGCTTCGGGGCATTAACCACTTCAATCGGATCGAAGGCGCGCCGGTCAACATCGCGGCCACGTCGCTGCTCACTTTCATGTGGCACCTGAAAAAAGCGGCTCCTGAAGAACTCGCAAAATACGGTTACGAACTAAAGGGTGGACATTTTGCAGCGCACCTCGGGCCGTCGCTTTACCCGGGCACGCCGCGCGAAGTATTCCGGCTGAATTATCGTCATCACGCACTCGGTAATTTTCCGCCACTGACATATCTCGTCGATGAGATGGTGCAGATCGCGGATGGTTTGTATCTCGGCCAGGTGCTCTTTGCCACGGATCATTTGCTCGAACGGTATGACCCGGTCGCCGATCCAGCCAGGTATCATTACCAGCACTTCGGCTACTTCCTCTTGTTCGAGGAGTTCTGGAATGCGGAAGCTAAACGTCTGTTTCCGTTTTTGGAAATGCCTGATGCGGCCGTTCCGGCTGAAGTCCCGAAGGCTTCTGCTCCGGCAGCTCCTTCCGCCCCAACAACAGACAAGTTTTCGACGCTGACCCTGGCTGATCCAGTTGATGGCGATGTTGATAGCGCCCGACTCGATGAAGTTCGTCAGGATCTGAAGACCTCTGGCGATATCATGCGCATGCTCAAGTCTTACTCAGATGTTTTGTTTGCTGAGCACCGCACCGTCTCGCCAGCGTTCGACAAACTCCACACCCTCTTTAACGCAGGTATCGGACCGCAGACCATGAACGGTTACTATCGCGGCGCTTTGATCTCCTGGCAAAGCCAGGGGCTGCTGGCGCCCTTTCACGAGAACGTAATCAACGTTGCCTGGCAGGCATCGCGGTTCTTCTCTCCCTGGACCGGGAAGAAATTTAATCCGATTGACGCTGCCGAACTCGCGAAATGGACTGAGGGTGGAGAGCCGATGGGGTCTGATCCCGCCTTTAACTGTTCGAACACGGTTGTCTTTCGCACTCTGAAGGAGAAATTTACACGCGAAACGATGAAGCTCGCCGGCGTGCGCATGGAACCTGCCTCACCGGAAGAGCACAACCAGTACGGTTACGACACGCACACCTTCTTCTTCATTGGCCGTCCCAACAAAACCAGCATGCTGCCCGAAAATAAGGGCAAGAAGGTTTACCAGTTCAATTATCGCTGGAAGCCTTTGAAGAATATTCCGCCCGACTGTTTCTGCATCGATGAGATCGCCCAGATCGCGGAAGGGCTTTATCTGGGCCTGTTGATCTATGCGACGGACTGGTTGAAGCCCTGGAGTCCGAACACTCCTATTTCAGAATATCAATACAAGTTGTTCGGCTACTTCCTGCTGATGGATGAAGAATGGCATCAGCGTCGGTTGCGGATCGGTTTCGATCTGGACAACACCTGAGTTCTTTTGGAAATGAAAGATTCATACGATGTGGTCGTGATCGGTTCCGGGTTTGGCGGAGCGATCAATGCCTGCCGCCTGGCTCAAGCCGGAATGTCAGTCTGCATTCTCGAGCGCGGGAAGCGCTGGGGCAAGAAGGATTTTCCGCGCACCACCGGACAGGTAGCGCGTGCGTTTTGGAATTACAAGGATCTCGGCCTGCTCGATTATCGCGCCTTCGAAAACATCGATGTCATTCAGGCCAGCGGAGTCGGCGGCGGCTCTCTGGTTTATTTCAACGTCCACATCAGAACGCCGAAAGAAATTTTCGAAAACCCACGTTGGCCCAAGGGTGTGAAGCGCGACATTCTGGATCCCTTCTACGACAAAGCGCGTGACATGCTCGAAGCTCGCCCCTTGACGCCGCCTGCCGAGTTCGACATGCCCAATCGCACACAAGCTTTCATGGCCGCCGCGGAAGGCTCCGGACGGAAAGCGGAATTGATGGAGATCTGCGTATACACCGGCCCGGAAAAGATTAACCGCCAAGGTGTTGTGCAGGATGGTTGCGTTTATTGCGGCAATTGCATGCTGGGCTGTCACGTGCATGCCAAGAACACTCTCGACCTCAACTACATTCCCCTGGCTGAAAAGAATGGAGCTGAAGTCTATCCGCTGCATGAGGTCGAGAAAATCGAGCCCATCGATCCGGTTGAAACAAACGGCTACCGGGTTCACTTTCGCCATTTCGATCTCGAGACGGCTGAGTCTCAGCCACTCGCGGTGGAGGGCCGCCGATTCGAGCGGCGGACCGCAAAGCCCGAGCCGGGTACCGAAGCGGGCTCAGTAGTTGGGCGAAAGGTAATCATCTCGGCGGGCTCGTTGGGTTCGACCGAAATCCTGCTGCGCTGCCGCGACCTGCATCGCACGCTGCCGAAGCTTAGCCCCGCGCTGGGAAGAAAGTTCTCCGGTAACGGCGACTTTCTGCTGGCCGGCACACTGGAATCAAATCAAGATGTCGATCCCGGCGCAGGCCCCAGCATCACCGCGGCCGTCGACGTTTCGACTGCAAACAACAGAATCATGATTCAGGATCTCGGCTTTCCCGATCCGTTCCTCTGGTATCTTGAAAGCGCACTGCCGGTGCCGCGCCGGCTGAAAAATCTGGGATTGTTCTTCAGAAAATACTTGATGCGCACGCTGGGGCTCGATCATGGTTCAGCCTTCACCGATGGCGCCGACAAATTGTTTAAGGGGGGCGTCACTCCAAAGTTTCTTCCTTATCTTGGCATGGGCACCGATGCCGCAGACGGCCGCATGGAACTTTCCGAGGGCAACATGGAGATTCGTTGGGACAGTCGTCACAGCCGCGCGATGTTTGCCGAAATGGAAAAGGCGTTAAAGGAACTGAGCCGCGGTATCAAGGGCGACTACATGACCAGCATTCTGTGGGGCTGGCCATGGCGAAAACTATTGACGGCGCACCCGCTCGGCGGTTGCGTGATGGCGGACGACGCGATGGAAGGAGTGGTGAATGAGTATGGTGAAGTCTGGAACTACCCGAACCTCTATGTCTCAGACGGATCGATCATTCCGACCGCCCTCAGTGTGAATCCGTCCGCCACCATCAGCGCGTTGTCTGAGAGAATTGCCGATCGCCTCGCAGCGTCGCGCTAAGTCTTCATCAAACCGCGATCGGCGGCTCAATTAACTCGGGCGCTGTTGCGCGCGAATCATTAGGAACATATGTCGGCCCATTCGTACTGCCCGACGGTTTCCATTTGCGCGCTACTTTGCGGATGCCAATCGGAAAGATCGTCAACTTGCCGCTGCCATCTATTTTTAACCTCAGGAAGTTCTTCCAATCAGGACAAGCCAAGGCCGAAAAGGCTTCATTCGAATGGCGTCCAAACCAGTTCAAAGAAATCGCCAGGTAAATGCCCATTACGAATGACCCGACAATCCATCCCAGAACGAAGATTATTCCGCCGGCCAAGAGAAGTTGAGGCGGCCGCTTAAACGGCAAGCCGAGACACCTTGCGCTAAAATAGGTGGCGCCCCAACCGACGAAGAAAGTGCACAACACGTGCGCGAGCCCATGTATTGGTCCGGCGACCCTGGCAAACCGCTTTGAATGGGAATCGGTAAAGAAGAGAAACCCACCAAAGACAAGCAATATCCAAAAGACGGCAATTGGATTGGCGATTGAAGTTGAGAGTGATGTCTTAATCGCTGGCCAGATCTGGCGAAGGCCAAAACGGTGTACAGGCGCCATCACCGCCCAACAGGTTAACGTGTAAAGAAATGCGGTGAGCACGCCAAACTTGGGATTGAGAAATAGGAATCCCAGGTTTTTCCAAGTGAGCTTCTTGGATTCATTCGGCGGCGGGAACGCTTTACGCAGACGATAGCCGCCGTCTAGTTCTTCTACGTCCTCTCCATGGGTCGGATGTAGAAAGGCCCCGCCTCCTCCGGCGGTAATTTTCTGCTGGCCTCCCTCCGTGGCGTGGCGGCGGTAATGGTGCAGGTCACCCGACAAATAAGTTGCAATTTGTTGATTACAGAAAATCTTTTTCTCGAGGAACGCGAGATTGTTCTCGTTAATCTCTGGGTCGAGTGTTTTGTAGATCTTGGCGAAGATCCAGTGCGGCTCGGCAGTACACAGGATAATCCGATCGTCTTTACCCATCTTGCGAGCGATGCGTTTGAAAAATTTGACTTGCGGAATGTCGACGTCCGAATCCAACTGGACATCAACTCCGACCAGCCACCAACGGTGCGGCAACTTGAGCGCAAAGTAACTCCGGCTTTGACGGGTTTTCCAGCCGCCAAACCAGCGCCGGTTACAGAAGAGCCTGGTGAACGACACCAGACTGTCGTACCAGTCGTGATTGCCGGGTACGGCAAAGGCATGCGGACTGGTGAGGGGAGGAGTTTCCGGCAACGCCGCCTCGTAGGGCTCCACCAACCGCTCGCGATAAGATTGGCGGTTCGCCACCGGATAAACCTGGTCACCACCAAAAACGAGAACGTCCCCGCGCGGAATCGGCCCGTCGACTCCCGGCAGATCTAGTTGCGGCTGACCGACATGATAAGCGACTGAATAGGTCGAGTCCCAACCGTCTCCCGTATCGGCGACATAGTCTATCCAGATCTGATCTCGCTGGCTGTAGTCATGAATCCCATCTTCATCGACAGGTACGCCCGTCGAGTCGTCATCAAAGACATCATCATCCTGGGAAGGCCCGACCAGCGCCTCAGTAATTCGGTAGTCAGCGTGCTTGCCGAAAATCGTTGAAACAGCCACATCAACGCCCGTCCGCGCCAACTGTCCGGGATCATACCAAGCCGTCATCGGGCACATGGCCGGTTTCTTCTTATCGCTCATGTCGTCTCCTTTGGACAGTCCTTACGAATCCATCACGCGCGAGATTGCATTCGCGGTAAACAACACATTGACGGTTTATCCGAGCTGAGTTAGCGAGTATGCAACGATGAAGCAGAGGCTCGTGAGATTTCAGCCCGTTTGATTCAGCGCCTGCAAGATATTCGCGAGCGCTCCAAAAGTCAATAATTCTTCGGCACGGTTTGTTGAGCCTGCAATATTTATGGGTGGCAGCTAAGAAAATGGCGAGAGAGGAAAGAGCCGGTTGAAAGAGCCATCATGAACTCGTTGTCCTCTGGATTCTCATCCTCAGCTTCGCTAAACTCCACCCCATGACTGAATCCGCGACTCTGCCTATGAACTTTGGCGGTATTCCTGAAGAAGAATTTTCCAGCTTCGCCAAATCACGCATTCTCGTCTGGCCGATCGCGTACGAAGGAACGGTGTCGTACGGCGGGGGCACCGGCCAGGGTGCGCAGGCGATTATCGACGCGTCGCGGAACATGGAACTGTATGACGAAGAGACCGACGCTGAGGTCTACAAGCTCGGCATTCACACGCTTGATGAATCGCCGTCAATCGATCCGCCAGAGCGCATGATGAACTCGCTTTACGATCGCGCGAAGGAGCTTGTGGCAAGCGACAAATTCATCACCATGATTGGCGGCGAGCATTCGGTCAGCGCGCCGGTCATTCGCGCGCACGCGGAAAAGTATTCACAGCTTTCGATTCTACAAATCGACGCCCACGCGGATTTGCGCGACACCTATGACGGCACGCCGCACTCTCATGCTTCGATCATGGCGCGCGTCGTTAAAGACATGCGCATTCCTGCGGTCCAGGTGGGGATTCGCTCGATCTCAGTCGACGAAGCGCGCGCGCTGGACGGTCTGCCGACGCGAATCTTCTGGGCTAAGGACATCGTGGGCCGCAACGATTGGTGGGATGAAGCGGTCGATGGCCTAACTGAGAATGTTTATCTGACCATAGACATCGATGGTCTCGATCCGTCTCTGGTGTCGGCGACGGGAACGCCCGAACCCGGCGGTTTGGGCTGGTACGACGCCATTGGACTTATCAAGACTCTGGCTAAAAAAAGAAATGTCGTGGGGATGGACTTGACCGAGTATTCCTACGTCGAGGGTCAGAACGCCTCGGCGTTTCTGTGCGCAAAGTTGATCTATAAGACCCTGGCGTTTGTTTTTGAGAAAGAAACTGCCCGAGTACGGACCACTTAGCGGCGGTTTCAAGATGGCTCCGTTAGGAGCCAAATGTTTATAGATTGCAGTGATTAGAGATATTTTCCTGCGATTCTCGGACGATAAGCATTGCGCGCCTAACGGCGCTTTCACGGATCAATCTTTTTCTCACTGCGTGCTCATGCGGGCAGGGATGACAGCGCTCCCAGCAGCTAACTTAGCTTCCTCTTAAACGCTTCCTTCAAGCCCGCCTGTGCCTGGTCGTGCGCGTCATAAACATTTGGACGCGACAGCACCGCCCGATATTGCGTCATCGCGTCGTTGCGCTTACCTGCCAGATCAAGAGCCCGCGCAGCATACAAATGTGCCATCGTCGCCAACCCTTGCTGGGCCCCGGGAGTGTCGGCCGACGCTAAAAACTCCTTCACCGCACGTTCGTATAATCCTGCAGTCATTAAGGCCTCGCCGTATTTGAAGTGAATTAGATCAAACGTCCGTCCGGCACTATCGCGAAAGGTCTTATCGCTCACCAGAGTCTCGAAGGTAGCAAACGCCTCTTTCTCTGCCGCCGTCGTCTCTGTTACATGGTTCAATTGCCGCTCCAGCGCCGCCTGCGATACGAGCGCGTCGGCCGCTTCCAGACGATAGAGATAATTGCGCGGATACTTGGCAGCCAATTCGCGCGACAGGGCCGCAGCTTCGGCAAACCTCTTTTCGCGCGTATACAAAACGATCAGCAGCGTCTTGGCTTCGTCATGCACCCAGCGGCCTTCGCGGGCCACTCGCTCCAAAGTCGCAAGCCCTCGCTTTTTTGATCCTCGAAACCCGGCGACGCCGGCAATCAGTTTTATCGGCAGCGGCAAAGCGCCCACCGTGTAGTCATACAAGCCAATCGTGATCTCAGCATCGTGGTAGTTAGGATCGAGCTTGAGCACCTCACGATGGCGATCGACTGCGTCCGAACCGTCTTTCAGGGCCGCGAAGTGGCGCCGCTCGACAGCTTCTTCAAACGAAGCTTTGAGACCTTCAATAGCGCCCATGAAGTAGAGCGCCTCAGTGTCTTTTGGAAATTGTTTCAGGCGCGCCTCAGTCAGCGACCGGGCCTGTCGCGTCAAGGTGCGAAACTGATCAACCAGGCGCGGATCGGCTTTGTCATCACTCGTCGAATAGAACGTATCGTCATTCCCATAAAGCGAAGACTGCAAACGGCGCGTTTGATACAGGGCCTCAGTCCAGAGAGTGTCTGCCAGAAACTGCGGACCGGCGGGATAATTCGGAAACAGCACTGCCATTTCCTTGAAGCTCTTGCGGGCGCCGTCGTAATCCAGATTAAAAAGCGCTTCCGAGCCGGCTATGCGCAAGGTCTCGAACTTCGCGCGCTCGGCTTCGGTCAGCCACGGGTTTGACGGCGCTTGTGCGAGAGCCGATCCCGGCAGTAATGAAACCAAGAAGAACGCAAATCCTAATAAAATAGACTTCACTTGCTTACTCCCTCTATTCCAAACTATGAAACCAAACCAATCGACGCAAAAGGCGCAGATAGTCTACTCCCGGCAACGGTGAGTGACCGCACATATAGCAAAGAGCGCGAGGAAGCCACCACCAATTGCCAAAGCGATCCTGGTGGTCGACCCCATCCCCACACTGATGTCCCGGACGTTTGAGTAATGAACAGCGACTGGCTGACTGCTCTTGTTATTAGTAATAACGAAATACTCTTCAGCAACATCTGAAATATATCCTTTGATTTTTTCGCCATCGCGCAATCTGACGGTAACCGGATCGTCAGAGGCATACCGCTCCAACTTGTTCACCTGCTTCTTGATCTTACGCGCCTGCTTTTCTTCCCTGGTTAGCTGCTCTTGAGCCGAAACAAAAGGCAGACAGGCAAGGTTCATCACTAGCCCAGCTATCGCTAACGCCGCGAGTCGCTTTATCACGGTCAACCTGCGGTCTTCATCACGAAAAACTCTCAATGTATTTCACTCCGCTACCTGTATTGAAGAGCACTACTCGTTCATCGGCCGTAACCAGTCCCTCGTCCATCAACTTCCTAAGTGCCGGCAAACACGCCGCGCCTTCGGGCGCACAAAAGATCCCTTCAGCAGCTCCAATTTCTTTCGTCGCTTCGATCAACTGATCGTCAGTGACCGCAATCGCAGTGCCCCCGGAAGTGCGCAGCGCGTCAATGATCATAAAGTCGCCAATCGCCCGCGGCACGCGCAGGCCCGAAGCGGTCGTGTGCGCATTGGGAAACTCATCGGCAAAGCGCTTCCCTTCCGCAAAGGCACGCACGATCGGCGCGCAACCAGCCGCTTGCACGGTCACCATTCGCGGACGCTTTGATCCGATCCAGCCCATCTGTTCCATCTCGTCGAATGCTTTCCACATGCCAATCAATCCCGTGCCACCGCCGGTCGGATAGATAATCACGTCAGGCAGTTCCCAATTGAATTGTTCGGCCAGCTCATAGCCCATGGTTTTCTTGCCTTCAATGCGATAGGGCTCTTTTAGAGTCGAAACATCGAACCAACCTTCGGCATCCTTTCGTCGCGCCACCTCAGCGCCGCAGTCCGTGATCAATCCATCCATCAAAGTCACCTGTGCTCCGGTTTGTTCGCATTCGATCACGTTCGCTCGCGGCGTATCGCTGGGCATGAATATGAAAGCTTCGAGTCCACCCCGTGCCGCGTACGCAGCCAGCGCGCCGGCCGCATTACCCGCCGAGGGCACTGCCAGCTTCTTCGCGCCCAGCTCTTTGGCCATCGAAACGGCCGCCGTCATGCCGCGCGCTTTGAAACTCTGCGTCGGGTTTTGTCCCTCGTCCTTGATGTAAAGCTGGCTGAGTCCGAGTTGCGCGCCAATCTGCGCAGCGCGCACGAGCGGCGTAAATCCCTCGCCCAGCGTGACGATGTTTTCTTCGGCTTCGACCGGCAGTACTTCCCGATAGCGCCATAAATCCGGACCTCGTCCCGGCAAACTTTCTTTTGTCAAAGAAGCCGCTGCGCGTTTCAGGTCATAACGAACCAGCAGGGGCTTTCCGCATTCGGTGCAAAGGTTGTGCAACCGTCGTGCCTCGTAGGTCTTTCCGCAGTTGGCGCATTCCAGGTGAGTGACGTTCATTGATTTTCGTTGAAGGTTCCCTTCGAATTTTTGCCGGCGCGCCTAAGCACCGTCGGCTGACAGATGATAGCCTTTGTGGGCAAATCCGTCAGGTGGAGTCGGAATGTTGCGGAGAGCCATAGCGTGTCAGAAGCCCGCGCGTCAGCACGGGCACCTGTGGTGTCGGTCGCCCATGGCGGTCACAAACCAGGTCGCGGCACCACTCCGTCATGATGAGCACATCGGGACGGGCCCTCCCTAACGGTCGGGCTTCTGACACTATGACCGCGTGCACTTTGGGTCCTCTAAGGTTAAGCTTGGTTTTTACACATTCACCAAAAACTGAAGGGGACGAGACTAGATGGCAAATCGAACCGCAGTCATTCAGACTAACAAAGGCACGATCAGCTTCGAACTGTTGGAAGATGAAGCGCCGAAGACTACTGAGAATTTTCGCTTGCTGGCCGAAAAGGGCTACTACGACGGCGTGATCTTTCATCGCTGCATTAATGGTTTCATGATTCAGGGCGGCGATCCGACGGGGACGGGCCGTGGTGGACAGTCGGCATGGGGAGGTAAGTTCGCGGATGAGATAAATCCGTCATCCGAAGTCTATCGCCGCGGCTATAAAGCGGGCACCGTGGCGATGGCCAACGCCGGACCGGATACCAACGGCTCGCAATTCTTTATCATGCACGTCGACTATCCGCTGCCGCCCAGCTACACAATCTTTGGGCGGGTCACCGAAGGTCAGGACGTGGTCAACGCTATCGCTACTTGCAAAACCGATAGCGGCGATCGGCCCGCATCCGAGGTCAAAATGGAAAAGGTGACGATCAAAGAATGACGCTCTCCGGTCCCATCTCTTGAGAGTAGCGGATCGCATCGGCGACAAACTGCTTCGCGAGTCCAACAGAGTCTTTCAACTTCACTCCCTTGCCCAGGCACGCGGCAATGGCTGACGACAACATGCAGCCGGTGCCGCGGACAGGTGGCGTATCGATCCACTCGCCGCGAAAGACGGTCACGTTACCTTCATCATCCAAAACATCAATCGCCTGATCGGAGCCCTCGCTACTGCCCAGCGCTGACCTCTGATCTCCGACCTCTGACCGCTGTTCCAGATGCCCGCCCTTAATCAGCACTGCGCGCGCGCCCTGTTCGCGCAGGTTGCTTGCCGCCGCGCGCATTCCTGCTTCGTCCTCGATGCGTAGATTTGTTAGCTTCTCGGCTTCCGTAATATTCGGAGTAATCACACGAGCCAGGGGCATCAACTCAACCATCAGGACATCCATTACGTCGGCTTCAATTAATTCGTAACCTGATGTGGATCGCCAAACCGGATCGACTACAGGAGCAGGCAAATTCATCTCGCGTATCAGTCGCGCGACCTCCAGCACCATCTCTCGTTTTGGGAGCATGCCGGTCTTAATCGCCGCAATCCGAAATTCCTGAACTATGGGCAGAATCTGGGCGCGCAGCGATTCTGCACTTTCATGAATCGCACCGAACACACCCTCTGAATTTTGAAACGTGAGAGAGGTTATTGCTGCCGTGGGAGTGCAATCAAAACCCACGAACGTCTTAACGTCGGCGATGATTCCTGCGCCGCCGGACGGATCGAAGCCGGCGATGGTGAGGATTACGGGTTGGTCGCGTTGTTCCTCTGTCGTCATAGGCAGTCAGGCTGCGGGCTAAGTCAATTTGAACAAGCGGCGCTCAAAATCCTTGACGACGGGTGGTTTACTACCATTGCGAACCACGACAAATCCTTCAGTGCGAAGATAGCGGGCTTGTTGGGCCACACCGCCGGGAAACTGCGGATTCAATCCACCATCGTCACGAACAACCCTCCAGTACGGTGACACGCGCTTCACGCCCAGGGCGCGATCTTCCTCCGCGGCTTCTGCCACGATGCGCAGAAAAATGCCGGTGGTCAAGGGACAGGTAACGTTTGCTTTGTGATCTCTTGACAGCTTCTCCCTAATTCTTCCCACCGTGATCAGTTTGCCTTTCGGAACTCTTCGCACCACGCCGTCGACCAGCAAAGGCGTCGGAATCAACATCATGCCTTTTCCGAACCGCGTCATCTTCGGCGGAACCTTTACTAATTTTGGCTCTTGCGGTTTTTCCAGCTTTTCGCGCCACGATGTCCGGCTTTTGAATGTGCTGTTCACCTTCTAACTCCTTTCTAAGATTCTCGGATCTCTGCCGTGACGACCTCTAAGCTTTCGAGGTTGCCGAACAAGCTAATGCCGGCAATGCCGCTCGCCCCGGCGCCCAGGCAGTCTTTCGCATTGTTAACTGAAACGCCACCGAGAGCCAGGACCGGAAGGGGTCTCACTTCGCGGACCAGGACACTCAGTGCGTCAACTCCCAAGGGCGGGCCGTACTGTTGTTTTGAAGTTGATTCGAAAATCGGGCCGAAGACGATGAAGTCCGCGCCACCGTCCTTCGCCGCCTGCGCTTCCACCAGCGAGTGCGTCGAACTTCCGATGAGAAACTCATCACCAAAGTTCTTTCGAATAACGGCCGCCGGTAGCGAGTGCGTGGTCAAGTGGACGCCGGCCGCGCCGGACCCCGCCGCGATATCCGCGCGATCGTTGATCAGTACTCGCGACCCGGTCTCGCGCGCAATGCCGGCGGCGCGCGTCGCCAGTTCGAACAGAACTCGCGGCGTCAGGCGCTTCTCTCTTATTTGTAACAGGGGAATGCCGGCGGCTACTGCCGTAGATACTTGCAGCAGGACCTGATGAAACTCTGTACTTTCCGTGGTGGTAGTTTCATCGGTTGCGCCGCGGGTAATCAGATAAAGGATCGGCTTTGACAGATTGAGCGTCATTGTCAGACGAGCTCTGCGAAGATTTCTGCCGCGAGCTTTCCATAGAAGATGTCCCTAAGTCCAGGGCCCTTACCCTTTGACGAAAATGGACTAACTCCCAGATGCCCATCGTCAGGTTAACGATTCCCAGTCCCGACACGGCGCCGCGGACCCAACCGGACGCGATGAATCGCTGCACTCCGTAACCGGCCTTGTGCGCGGCCAGCAGCAAGAAGTAATTGTTGCCCCAATCGCTCAGGCCCAGCCAACCGTGCGGCACCCAAGGCAGCACGGTGAGCACAATTCCTATCTCCAGGCAGAGAATAATGTAAAAAATGACTGAGAGCTTTGAAGACATTCGTCCCCTTCCAGTAAACCCACAAGCACTATGCGGCGCCGAGCTTACTTGGCCCGGACGCTATTGATCAAACGATACGCAAAAAAACAGAGCTAGTGTACGTGCTGTGTGTGGTTCCGGTTTCGTTTTGAATCCGGCGCAGCTTTCCCATTATTCCCGCTGGCGCGCGCCTGTAATTCTCGTAACCGCTCATTCACACCACGATAAGACACGTTGATTCCGTAAACTTCGGTAAAAATCTCAATGGCCCGATCCAGGTCGCCTAACTGGTCGTAAGCCGCGCCCAGTTCAAAGCGCAAAGCCTGGCGTTCGTCGTCTGACGCCCCGGGCGCGTTCAAGCCTTTATTAAACCATGTAACGGCGAGCTGCGGCACACCCTTCTGGATGAAACAATGTCCCAGGAGATTGCAACATTGCAAGTAGCGCGGCGTCCCGTCACCCGGCGACACCAAACCCGCGGCAATTTGAAATTCCTCCAATGCTTCTTCGAACAAATCCATCTCCTGGTAAGCCAACCCCAGATTGTAGTGAGTTTCGTAATCTCCGCTGCCGGAGCCGTCGACTTCGCCTTCAGCTGAGACACGATACTCTTCAAACACTTCCGCCAGACCCGCGTCAATCGTTTGCGGCGCCTCTAAGCTAGCTTGCTGAGGCGTTGGCGCTTCGCCGGCAACCGATGCTTCCACTGGAGCCAGTTCGAATTCACGTTCGAATGAGGCGGCATCCTCATCGAGCGTAACTTCCTCATGGGCCGTGGGTGGGGTTGTGATTCCTTCAGGGTTCTCCAGCCGCTGCCGACGTATATCGATGTCGATATGCGAACCAAACTGGTGCTCTAACAGGTTCAGCGTGTCCAGCGCAATGTCCAAATAACCCTGGGCAATATAGAAATCAACGCTCTCGAGTTCCTGTGTTCGCAGGGCTTCTTTGCGCTGTTGGGCAACCGCGTCAACCGCGACACCCGGTTCTTCAGAAATATCTTCAGCCTTGTTTGGTGTCCCAGGCCCCGGCAATTCTTCTGCTACCACAGCTTCGAAGGTAAAGCCTCGCTCTATTTCCATCTCATCGGTTGGCGCAGACCACGGATCGGCGATCTCGGGTACCGAGTTCCACTCGAACTCGGCCTCACTAGTCGAAGCCGGTGCCGGCGCTTCACATTCCAACTGGTTCTCTGCACCTGGAGCCAGATCAGCAAACGCGGGCTGGTCACTGGTTTCGAATTCAGCCAGGCTCTCGGCCGCATCTTCTTCTTCCGCCCCACCCAGTTGACTGAGACGCTCAGCATGATGGGCCTGATCAGGCACCAGTCGCGTCAATTGCGTTAATGCGTATCGCTCATCTTTCACCAGGCCGGCAGCCTCTGCGGCTTCCGCAAGTCGCTCCAGCGCTGCTTTCAGATTCTCTGTGTCGCGTTTCCACCAATGAGCGCGAGCGAGTAAGCGCAAGGCCTGAACATTATCGGAATCGCAAGTCAAACACTCATTCACCAAGTCGAACAGTTGATTCTCTTCGCGTTCAGCAAGCATCTGCTCGGCGATTTGACCGACGATGCGCACGGCGTCATCAGTCCTATCCCTTCGCATGTACAAACGCGCCACGTCGACGTACCGCAGGTACGCGGAGGATTGGTTGGCAACCAGGGTCGCCGTAGCCTGTTCGGCTTGCTCCGGATCCTCGGCTTCAATCTGAGCGCTCGCCAGCATTGACAGCAGTTCAAGATCATCAGGGTGGTTTGCCGACACGCGCTCGATTATCTCCGCGGCTTCATCTGCGGTCCCGCGCGCACTATGGGCGGCGAGAATGCCCCGCAAACAAACGCGGTCCGACGGCGCAATTTCCAGAGCCTTCCCAAACGAGCGGAGCGCATCATCGAAAGCACCACGCGTGTGAAGTTGCTGGCCCGCTTCGACAAAGCAGGTAGCCGCTTCGGCCGTCATTTTCTCTTTGAGATAGCCTTCAGCCAGCCTGGTTCTAATATCGGTGTTCTGAGGATCGAGGTCGGCAATCTTGCGCAGCACGTCGAGACCCTCTCTCGTCGAGCCGCCCCGGTTGTGAGCTTCGGCCACCATCAAGTAATGGGCGCGAGCTTCGACTACGAGATCCTGTTTCGCGTACAGGTCGGCGAGATTGATCGCGATATCGACATCGTGCGGCTTCAGGCGATCTATCTTCTTGTACATCGCGATCGCTTTCAGACTGAAATCCTGATCGCGATAGTGCTCAGCGATGCGATGGAAACAGGAGATTGCGGCCGCTTGATTACCAACGCGGACGTAAAGATCACCGAGCATGTTGAGCGTAGTGAAGTCTTCCTGCTCACTCTCGACGATTTTGCAGTATTCCTTGATCGCAGCCGGAATCTTACCTAGCTCGAGGTACTTCTCGGCCGCACGCAGAGTCTTTACCTTGTCGAACGCCATCTTTTTTCGAAACTCTTGGACTGGAGATGATTAGGGCGAGGTCGGGTGCCAAACGCCTCTGAGGGACCTGGCTAAAACATGCCGAATACCGCCTCGGAGTTCAGCGGCCCTTTTAAGCTAACACGCTCAAAGAGCAGTGTCAACGGCGTTTTTCCATGGTCAAGCATGGCCAACGTCAATCCGGGCGAGAGCCGCCTAAATCACGTCCGCAAAGTTCTTTCTGGTTCGTGCAAACCACCAGTATCCAAAGAGAAAGCTGGCGATCGCGAAGACCGTGAAGTACCCCAAACCCCGCCAATCGGGCATATTTCCGTCGAGGAGAATCCGGCGATAGTTGCGAACCAGAGGCGTGAAGGGATTCACGTTGATAATTGGCCGATAACGAGCGGGAACAATGGATTCCGGATAGATTATGGGGGTCAGGTACATCCAGGCCAGCAACAGAAGCGTGATTCCCTGCACTATGTCGCGGACAAAAACGCCCAGTGACGCCAGCAGCCAGGCAGCGCCGAGCGTAGCGATTATTTGCGGAATCAGAAGCAGCGGAAGGAAGACAATCGTCGCATGCATTTCGCGACGCAGGACGATGGCGCCAACGATCAGAGCGACGGTGCCAAACATCTGGTTCGCAACTGCCGCTAGCGTCTGCGCGACCGGCAAGGTCTCGAGCGGAAACACGACCCGCTTAACCAGGTTGGCGTGCGCCACAATGGTGTTCGAAGAAAGCTGCAACGACTCCTGAAACGCCGTCCAGGGGAGGAGCCCGCAAAAGAGGTACAGTGCATAGTCCCAATGCGAACTACTGTCGCCGAATCTCGCGTTGAAGATGCCGGCAAAGATGATCGTGAAAATTGCTATCATCACTATCGGCGTCAGCAAGGCCCAGAGGATGCCCAACACCGATCCCCGATAGCGCGCCGCTAACTCGCGCCGCGTAAGCGAAATGATCAGATCCAGCCGGCGAGGAAGTTGCCACAGTGGCTGCCAGACTGCACGACGCGCTGTTTGAGCAGAGATCATATAGGACTTCAGGGTATGATCTTTTAGGCTGTTCCTACTACCTGCCGGAAGGCGGTCAAGAAGGCTTCCATCTCTGGTCGCTTACCAATGGTCACACGCATGTGGTTGGGCAAAGCCGGAAAGACTCGGCCCACTTGGACACCGCGCTCACCCAACGCCTGGATCATTGGACGCGCTGGCCGCTTTATGTCGATCATCAGAAAGTTCGCCTGCGAAGGAATGTGTTTGTATCCCATCGCTTCCAATTTGCCGCTTAAGAAGATTTTGGTTTGACTATTCATCCGGCGACCGTTAGCGACCTGGTCGGCATCTCTGAGACTGGCGATGCCCGCCGCCAGCGCCATGACATTCACGCTGTCCCACGTTTGGTGCGGGCGCAGTCGCTGAATCGTTTCCGGTTGTGCCACACAATAACCAAGGCGCAACCCGGCCATGCCGTAAATCTTTGAAAAAGTCCGCGCTACAATTAGGTTTGGCTGATCCTTGATGAGCGGAATTACAGTTTCGTAGTCGGGATTGTCCGCGTAATGAAAATAAGCCTCGTCCACCAGAATCATCGTTTGACGGGGAACCTTCGCGATGAACTCGCGGACGTCGCTCTTCGGAGTAATGCTGGCCGTGGGGTTGTTTGGGTTGCAAATATAGATCAAACCTTCGCTTGCCGCCGAGAGCATATTCGGCAAATCGTGGCCAAAGCTGCTGGTCAGCGGAACCTTAACGACTTCCGCCTGGTTAATGTTCGCGTGGTTAAGAATGGCTTCGAAGGTCGGATCGGCAACGATCATTTTTCCGCGGCCGGGCCGAAACTTAAGCGCACCTCCGCGCGTGGGCCGGGCCAGGGTGACACTGCGATCATTTTCTGCGGTTAACGGGCCCGTGAATGCTGCCGCGCATAGCTTCAATATCTCACCTGAGCCGTCGCCTAGTAAGACCTGATCGCGCTGGACCCCGTTGGTTTTTGCCAGCGTCTCGATGAGTAAGTCCGCGTGTTCATCGGGATAACGCCAGGCGAGACTGAACGCATCAGTCATCGCTTTGAGTGCCATGGGCGAAGGTCCATAAGGATTCTCGTTTGAGTTTAACCGCAGTACTCCGGCTGTGGGCGAGAAGTGCGTGGCCGGCGGTGCCGGCCTGCCGGAAATCATCGGTCCAGCCATTGAGGCGCCGCGCGCGGCTACACATGCAGTGCCTGCTGCGAACAACTGCGCAAATCGGCGACGCGAAATCGAGCTGGTCTTTGGCATGTTCGGTGAACCTCCGCAACGGGGATTTTGTTAGCTGCATTATCCATCATCAAATTCGCGTGGCCAACCTTATCGACATCGTCGGCCGGCATGATGCGCATCGTGCCTGGGGCATTGAGGTTGTGATAGGCTGATGAAAAAGTGATGCCGGACCGAAGCTCTACAACTCTATTCCCGGAACCGTCGGACCTCGACGGGACCACCGCCGGCGCTACGCCGGGGCCGTTGGCTGATCGAATGCGGCCCCGAACCCTTAGCGAGTTCGTCGGTCAGGAACATTTGGTCGGCGAAGGCCGTGTGCTCCGGCGTTTGATCGAAGGCGGCGCAACGCTGCCTTCATTGATCCTGTGGGGACCTCCGGGAACCGGCAAGACGACGTTGGGCCGGCTGCTGGCTGAGAAAACCGCCGCCCGATTTGTAGCCCTGTCGGCAGTCTTCTCTGGTGTCAAAGATTTGCGCGCCGCGATCGCCGAAGCACGTCTTGATCGTCGCCGTGGCCGCCGCACAATCCTCTTCATCGACGAGATTCATCGCTTCAACAAGGCGCAGCAGGACGCGTTGTTGCCCGCCGTCGAGGATGGAACCGTGACGCTAATCGGGGCCACGACTGAGAATCCTTCTTTCGAAGTTACCAGCGCGCTGCTTTCGCGCAGTCGCGTGCTGGTGTTGAATCCGCTCAACGAGGATGAAGTCGAAACGATTGTACGGCGCGCTTTGACTGACGGAGAACGCGGGCTCGGGAGTTTTAATCCTGAGATCTCAGATGAATTGATTACCCGGCTCGCGCATTCTGCCGGCGGTGATGCGCGTATGGCCCTGGCGGCGCTGGAAGCCGCGGTCAGCGCAACTCTTCCGGGCCGCACCGGCCGTCGTGAGATCACCAGCGAAACCCTGATCGAAGCGCTCGGCCGCGCTCAGTTTGCCTACGACAAGGGCGGCGAAGAACACTACAATCTGGCGTCCGCGCTTATCAAGTCGTTGCGCAACTCAGATGTCAATGCGTCGCTGTATTGGTTGGCGCGAATGATCGAAGGTGGCGCCGATCCTATTTTCATCGTCCGCAGACTCTGCATTCTGGCTTCTGAAGATATCGGTCTCGCCGATCCGCAGGCCATGGTCCAGGCTGCCGCTGCCGCCGAAATCACGCAATTGATCGGCTTGCCCGAAGCCTTGTTCCCTTTAACCCAGGCCACGATCTATCTGGCCCGGGCGCCAAAGTCGAATGCGGTGCTGCGAGCGTATTCGTCCGCCCATGCTGACGCCGTCGAGACCGGGCGCGAACCGGTCCCGCTGCACCTGCGAAACGCGCCGACGCCGCTGATGAAGCACCTCGGTTACGGTAAGCAGTATCGATACGTTCACAGCGATGCGACGGCGAAAGAAGAGATGTCTTGCTTGCCCGAGAAGCTGAGAGGGAAAGTCTATTACGAAGATAATCAAACCACAGACACAGATGAAGACAAACGGAAACCGAGGATCGAATCCTGATTCCGGTTTGCCGCTTTTCTTTGTGTCCTCTGTGGTGAAAATCAAATGAGCACGAAATCACAAAAGGAACTCGCCTTCCTCCAGGACCTTTACGTTGCCACCGATTGGGGCGAACGATTCGCCGGGTTGGTTGACGAACACGTGGCGTTGCCCAAAGAGGGCCGCGCGATTTATCTCGCGGCCGGCACCGGCGGCCACGCGTTGGCTTTGCAGGAGCGCGCCGGCGAGAAGCTAAAGCTGGTATGTGTGGACGAAAATGATGAATGCCTGGAACTGGCGCGCGCCAAGGCCGTGGCGTTCCATGAACAGTCGGAATTTCAGCGCGACGACCTGACCGCGCTTTCATTTGCTGACAACCAATTCGACCTGGTTTTGAGCGACGCTTCCTTAACGGCGCAGAGCAATTTGAAGAGCGTCCTCGCAGAGATGGTTCGGGTAGCGAAGCCTGCAGGTACGGTGGCGTGGTGGCTGCCAACATATTCGAGTTTCGGCGAATTCTTTTCGATCTACTGGGAGGCGTTGCACAACGCCGGCCTGGAAGACCAAAGCAGCAATGTAGAAAGCATGATTACCAGCCTGCCGACTGTCGCGGATGTCGAGAATTGGGTGACGCAGGCCGGCCTCGAGGATGTCGTGTCCTGGACGGCGATTGAAGAATTCGATTTCGAATCCGGCGAACAGTTCTTCAACTCGCCTCTGATCACAGACTTTCTGTTGCGGAACTGGTTAGCCTCCGTGCCCGAAGCCGCCCGCGAGAGAGTGACACGAGAATTGGCTCAGATCATCGACGAAGAACGACACAGTGGTGAGTTTGCCTTGACCTTGAAAGCGACGTTGGTGATAGGAAAGAAGACCCGTCCAAATTGAGCGCTGTTAGGCGCGAACTGTCTATGGCAAATACGATCTCCCGTTAACAAAACGCGGGCGCGAAAGCTCAAGCCTTCGCGCTCGCGTGAAATCATCGCTTGGACCCTGTGAATCTCTCGAGCCTCAGGCGCTCTTAGATACCCAATTTTTCTATCGCTCGATCTTCTTGGTTTCATCAGCCCGCATTTGTTGAGCGCGGCGGCGCGCCTCTTCAAACAGCGCCTCGTCGTCGACTGAATCCAGCTTTGACCGTGAATCGGATTTCGCTTTATCATCCCGCTCACTGTCGTCCAATCCTTCTTTGAACGCCTTCTTGCTCTGACCGAGAGCCTTCGCCAGTTGCGGCAGTTTGCTGCCGCCAAACAACAGAAAGATCGCGGCAACGACCAGGATTATGATCGTAGGACTCTCAATTGCGAACAGCAGAACATTCATAGGCATTCTCCTTGTGTATTAGACCGGACTACGCGCGCACGCACAGGTCGCTGCCGCCATCGGACTCGTAGAAAAGATATTTGCGCCAGGTTTCATCCGCACGGCCAAGATAGCGCATGATTTGGCGATTGACGTGCAAAGAGAATCCTCGCGGCCGCCGCAACAGATGCATGTCTGACTCTTCCGGCGTACGATTGCCCTTGCGATGATTGCAGCGTTTGCAGCAAGCGACCAGATTGTCCCAGGCCGACTCGCCCCCGCGCGAGCGCGGCACCACGTGGTCCAGCGTCAATTCAGACGGCGCGAACTGCTTACCACAATACTGGCAGCACGAGTGATCGCGAAGCAGGATGTTCTTGCGCGAAAGTGAACGCCGCTCAAATGGTATGTGGCGATATTCGGTAAGCCGGATGACGGCAGGCGCGTGCATCTCGATCTTCTGGGAATGCAACATGTGCCCGTTATGTTCTTCCATGCGCGCTACGCCTTTAAAGATCATCACCACCGCGCGCCGCTCAGTGCACACGTTGATGGGTTCGAAAGAGGCGTTTAGGACCAGGACACGCGCGTTCATGATTGAAGGTGATATTACGCGAGCCCGCCGGAAAGTGTCAAAATTGTGGCGTTGGGGCCGGGGGCCAACCGGGTCAGAAGCCCGACCGTAAGGGAGGGCAACCTGGGTTAGGCCCTCCCGCATGGGTTCGGGGCCGTAGCCCGACCCCGGCGCCCCCAAGCGGGCAGCTCCCTTGGGGTGGTGGCGGTGAGGGAGGGCGTTGGGCTTCGACGAGGCTATTTGCCTGACCGAAACTTGTCCGTCGCCTCGACCAGAGCACTCAGGTTCCCCGGCTCCATAATCGAATGGCCCGCGTCAGGCGTGATGTGGAGTTCGGCTTCGGGCCAGGCGCGGTGCAAGTCCCAGGCGCTGGTCATCGGGCAAACCACGTCATAGCGGCCCTGCACAATCACGCCGGGTATCTGGCGAATCTTGCCCACGTTCTCGATCAAATAATTATCCGTTTCAAAGAAGCAGTTGTTCATGAAGTAGTGGCATTCGATGCGCGCAAAGGCGAGCGCGAACTGCGGGTCGGCGAATCTTTCAATCGACTCGGGATCAAAGAAGAGCTTGGAAGTGCTGCCTTCCCAAATGCTCCAGGCGCGCGCCGCTTGAACTCTCACCTGCTCGTCATCGCTCGTCAGGCGGCGATAATAAGCGCTGACCATGTCATCGCGTTCACTCTCAGGAATCACTTTCAAAAACTCTTCCCAAACGTCGGCAAAGATCCAACTGCAGCCTTCCTGATAGAACCATTTGATCTCTTTCGGACGGCAGAGAAAAATTCCGCGCAGCACCAGTTCAGTCGCGCGACTGGGATGCGTCTCAGCATAGGCGAGCGACAGCGTGCTGCCCCAGGACCCGCCAAAGACTTGCCACTTGTCTATCCCCAGGTGCTCGCGCAGCTTCTCGATGTCCGAAACCAGATGCCAGGTGGTGTTGTCCTCGATCGATGCGTGCGGCGTGCTTTGTCCCGAGCCGCGCTGATCAAACAGAACGATACGATAAGCCGCCGGATCGTGAAACTGGCGGTATTCGGGCGTCAGCCCGCCACCGGGCCCGCCGTGCAGAAACACCACCGGCTTGCCGCTCGGATTGCCGCATTGCTCGTAATAGATTTCGTGTTTGTCTGAAACCTTCAGACGGCCGGTATCAAAAGGTTCGATTGGGGGATAAAGAGTTCTGAGGTTTGTCATGGGAATATGATAAACGGGTTCGTCACTCTTATGCCAACACGTCGGCAAAATTAGGTGATCAGGCGTTTCGCAGTGGCTGGTTAGAGATGACCTGTTTCGCGAACTCGTCGCCAAATGCGACTCTCAACTTAGTTAGAAGCTCTTGCTGCGCTGCAATAACTTGGGAATTTGTAACTTTTTCACCAGCGCCAAGTTTGTCGCGCAGTACCATGAAGGAACTAAACAGATCTTGATTGCCTAATTGCACAAGGGAATACTGAACATTAGACCAGAGAATCTCATTCCGAGGCTCAAGTAATAGCGCCTTGGTTTCAAATTGGATGCATTGTTTGTAGTCTCCCAAAAAGTGATAGCAATCCGCGATGCTTCGCAGAATTGCAACGGGATTCTTTACTCCTTCGAGAGCTCTCATGTAAAACTCAACGGCATCCCGATATTGACCGAGTTTCTGTTTGACCCGGGCGAGGTTGTGAACGACGTGGTGCCCTTTGTCTTGCTTGTAGGCAAGTTCCAAGTAATCGTCCGCCTTCTGAAGCTCGCCTTCATCAACTAACAAATTGGCGTATTGACACAGTGCCCGAGGCGGAGCTGTGCTCGAAGCCACTGTTTCCTCAAGCAGCAAACGAGCTTCGCGCTTGTAGTTCGCAGAGGCATAAATTAGATACAGTTCACCACGAGCGAACATATCATGGGAATCGTCGACTATGCGGCTCTTGAAGAAAGTCAATGCATCGGGGATGAACTGGCCATCAGTTCGCCATAGCTTGCTCAGTATATAGCTCTTGAGTAAACGGCCATCATGATGATTCGGTTTCAGCGTCAATAACGCCGTCACGCGCTCGTGAGCCGCTCTTAAATCTTCTAACTTCCAAAGTGCGTACGCCAGCCAATAGAGTTGGGCAGAACCGCCTTTTTCAATCTTCGGATTTGCTTTGAAACATTCAAGAAGCAGACTGCGCGCATCGGCGTAGTGTCCTTGCTTCAATTCTGCAAATGCCCAGGATGAATATGCCTCCCATCGGGTCGGCTCGATGTGCACAGCTCTCATGTAGGACTTTATGGCTTCTTGACGATTACCGAGCCGATAGAACGACCGGCCACGGTTCGTCCATATCTGTGCGACCAATTCTGGCGGTGGATTCAGCTCAATTGCGGCATCAAAGTGTTGCACGGCAACCTGATGATCACCAAGACTAGCAAGACAATTACCTATATTGTAGTCGATGACAGATGGAAATTTGGCTGCCGACCGAATCGATGTGAAGAGTTCGATCGCTTCGAGAAGCATACTCTTCGGGCCATCATTCGCTGATGCATACTCACAAAGAATGGACCCTCGCGCATTGATGATGTTCGGATCTCGGGTATCTAGTTCCCAAGCGCTATTAATTGCCGCTAAAGCCTTATCTAGATCATTCAAGTTATAGTAGATGCGCGCCAGTCCGAGCCAAGCCTTCACGTCAGCCGGGTTCGCAAGAACGGCTGACTGAGATTGCGCAATCAACAATTGCTGTTCCAGTTGAGGTTGAAGCGGCGGAGCGTGCTGTAACCTGGATTCAATTGCCTCTTCACTGATCCTACTTTCGAGCGCCTGGCGTACCTTAGCCAATGTTGCTTCCTGAACAACATCCAAAGATTTCGAGGCCCGAGCTAGCTTGGCAAACTCAGTCTCAATCGTTTCTTTCAGAGTGTTCAATTCACCAAGTTGGAGTTCCTGTGAAGATGGGATTCGAACACGCCTGACCGCCCCCGGATCACTCAACCATCGTGGTTCTTTCTTCAAACATTTTTCAACAAATGGTTGGACATGTTGCCAGTAGCCGACCCTTTTCTCGATGTCCCAGAGAACAAGTACTACCGGAAGTGGAAAACGATACCACTGCTCAAGCGTGAGTGCTTCGATTGGGCAACTTAGATCGCCGGATTTAAGGCGATACGCCGCGACCTTCTTCGTGCCCTTCAGTTGAATGTAGAAGTCATGACCTGTTGGATTTCCGTTATGAAAAATCCGTACGAGGAAATCCTCCCCCATAGTCTTCGCCTGCGGCCATTGGGATGACAACCCAACCGTTGCGATGAAAGCATTCCTTAAGCTGGTCGCCACTTACATCGGATACTTCGTGTTGCCAAACTCTCCGAGACCCGTTCATTATTGCCTCGCGTCACCTTCGTCTGTACCTCCAACCTATCATAGAATCTGGATTTCGAGCGCCGAAGGCGCGAAAATGTAAAAGCCTGGGCCAACGGCCCAGGTTAACTTGTTATTAGAATTTGATAGCGCTGAAGGCGCCGAATAGATTTCGGTCGTAGCGAGATCTCAACGCGGTTCTGTCGCCCCTACAGGGCTCGGGACTTTATTTCGATCCGATCCAGGGGCGCCGCGACTTCGTCGCTTGCCCCTGGCTATTACATCTCA
>Ga0070707_100000620_pt1 | contig 35523 bp, 30 predicted proteins | sample KBSK5502metaG_FD_65468 | JGI IMG/M metagenome (GOLD analysis project Ga0070707, IMG submission 65468) | Corn, switchgrass and miscanthus rhizosphere microbial communities from Kellogg Biological Station, Michigan, USA - KBS K5-50-2 metaG | ecosystem: Host-associated > Plants > Roots >... | reverse complement strand
ACCATTGGTCTAGTGGACGTGGCAGCCGGCCGTCGCCCGGCGCGGCCCGATCGCGGCTGTTTTGACAAGGCCGCCACGACCCGGTCCTGACTCACGAGCTAACACGGATCCAACATGGGGGCAAAACGGACACACAAAAAAGACCTGGAGCGATAAAACCCCAGGTCATCACGGGTGCGCCGCCAGGGACTCGAACCCCGAACCCGCGGATTAAGAGTCCGCTGCTCAGGAGTTCTATTCATCCAATCTACCAGCATCTTTACGCTAGCACGCTGGCAAGATACCCGTAACCCGCCGAGGCAAAGTACCGGCTGCGGACGGCTGATACCGGGTGGTACCGGGACATCCGAGCAAACATGGAGCGAACACGGAAGCCGTATGGTCTAGACCACTACGGGAGGATCATCACGACAACCAAGCAACTGGTTTACGGCTGTTCGGGGACCGTCGCGCGGGAGCCGCCTGAGCGGTGGACACGGTCCGTAACTCCCGCAGCGTCGAGCCCGCAGCGGTGCCTATGCCGGAAACTTCATCCGCCCAGGTGAGACTGGCTATGGTGGACCTCGGCGGCCGGATGAGCTGGTTGTTCTCCGAGAGTCCCGCCCGCTGCGGCATGATGATCGGCTGTGCTGCTTCGACTTGCCTATATCGGTATTACGAACGCGTTCGCATTACTGCGGCTGCTTGCGGTGAGTGAACGGGACAAGGAGGTGGAGATCCTGGCGCTACGCCACCAGATCGCGGTCCTGGAGCGGCAACTGGATAAGACCCGGCCGCGGTTCTGCCCGGGCGACCGGGCGTTCCTGGCCGCCCTGCTGCACCGGCTCCCACGGGACGTGCTTGGCCGGTTCCGGCTGATCGTGCGGCCGGAGACGGTGCCGCGCTGGCACCGGGACCTGCTGGCGCGCCGCCATGCGGCGAGATCCCGCACCAAGCGCCCGGGCCGGCCGCGCACCGTCCGCTCCATCCGCCTGCTGGTGATTCGCCTGGCAGTAGAGAATCCGTGCTGGGGCTACCGGCGCATTCACGGCGAACTGCTCGTCCTGGGGATCAGGACCGCCGCCTCCACCGTGTGGGAGATCCTTCAGCAGGCCGGGATCGATCCGGCGCCTGAGCGCACTTCTACCACCTGGGCTGATTTCCTCCGCTCCCAGGCCGACGCCCTGCTTGCCTGCGACTTCTTCGAGACCGTCACCTTGACGGGCGCCCGCCTGTACATGCTGGCGGTCATCGAGCACGCCGGTCGGCGGATCCGGATCCTGGGCGCCACCCCTCATCCCACTGCACCCTGGGTCGCCCGAGCCGCGAGGAACCTCGTCATGGATCTTGAGGATGTCGGCAGCCGGGCGCGGTTCCTGATCCGGGATCGCGACGGCAAGTTCCCCGGCCTGTTTGACGCCGTCCTTAAGGACGTCGGCATCGAAGTGGTGCTCAGCGGGTCCAGATGCCGAGAATGAACGCGTTCATAGAGCGATGGGTGCAGACCTGCCGCCGCGAGCTGCTCGACCGGACCCTGATCTGGAACCAGTGGCACCGCTACACGCCCTGCGCGAGTTCGAGCAGTTTTACAACTCCCATCGGCCTCACCAGAGAATCGCCAACGCCCGGCCGCTGCGCGCACTGCCCGCACCGATCCCCGAGCCGACTGCCGCCACCCGGCTCCACATCCACAGACGCGACCGCCTTAGCGGCATCCTCTACGAGTACCGGCATGCCGCTTAACCTGCACGGATGAAGTTCTCGGCAAGCACACCGCCCGAGTGATGGGGCGAGGTATAACGCAGGCTCGATACGTCCCAGATACCGCGCCGCAGGTCGCGGGTCGGCGAAATGAAGAGACGACATGATCGCAAGCCAGGACGGTACGTGAACCGACGACGAAACCAACACCGATCACCATCCGGCCACCCCCTCCTTAACTAGACCGCTCCGTCGCTCGTGCCACAGTAAATCCTTCGGGAGGCCATTACGCATATTTGCCGCGCATCTCTTCCGGGCAAGGCTGGCAAGCCTCGATCCGTGCACTAGAGCCGCATCAGGTAACGTTTGCCCGGTCATCGAGGCGGCGGAGCATTAGCCGTGGGCGTGCGTGTGGGTCGCGCGGATGCGGGCCTGTGTCCCGCGGTGAGTTTCAGCCGACGCAGAACTCGTTGCGTTCCGGGTCGTGCATGACCACGAAGTAGATCGGGTCCTTCGGGTCGTCATGCCTGGTTCGGCGCTCCGCGCTGGCACCCAGCCCGATCAGTTCGGCAACCTTCGCCTCGACGATCTCGATCCGCCGCTCCATGGGCAGCGCGTTATCGCGGCCAGTGGGGTAGAGGTCGAGATGGAGCCGGTTCTTCCCGGCCTTCGCCTCCGGCACCTGCTGAAACCAGATCGGCGGACGCAACCCGGCCGGGTCGAAGAGCCGGTCGTCGAAGGCTGCATCCTCCCCCAGCCGGGCGTGGTAGAGCGCGTGCCAGGTCGTCGCCGGCTCCGTCGGCGGCACCGGCCGATAGCCCAGCGCTTGCGCCCAGAATCGCGCCAGCACAACGGGGTCATTCGCGTCGATCGTCAGCTGCCAGAACACCATGTCCAGATGCTAGACCCGGCCACTGACATCCTGGTGCCGTGGCAGGCTACGTTTGCCGGCCGGGTCTTTCCCTGGAGGCGCTGATCACTGAGACTGGGCCGGTGACGGAACGGCTGCGGGTGCGTGAGATTGACGATGACGAGGGCCGGCGGCTGGTGCGGATCATCCGCCGGGACAGCGGGTCGGTGGTGATCTGGCGGCGGGCGCAGATGGTGCTGCTATCGGCGCAGGGCATGGACGTAACTGCGATCGCGGAGGTCGCGTTCACCAGCGAGGACCGGGTGAGGGACGTGATCCGCAACTCCAACGCCGATGGGTTCGGATCGCTCTACCCGAAGTACAAAGGCGGCCATCCGCCGAAGTTCACACTCGGCCGGCGGCGGGAGATCAAGAAGATCGCCAAGTCCAAGCCGGCCGAGCATGATCTGCCGTTCTCAACCTGGAGCCTGTCCAAGCTGGCCGATTTCCTGGTGGCCGAGGGGGTGGTCGACGACATCAGCCACGAGGGCCTGCGGGTCCTGCTCCGCCAGGAGGGCGTCACTTTTCAGCGCCTGAAGACGTGGAAGGCGTCGAAGGACCTGCGGTATGCGCAGAAAAAGGCGCGGGTCGAGCAGCTGTACGCGATCGCCGACCGCGAGGTGGCGCCGCAGGCCGGCGACCCGGAGATCGTGTTCTGCGTGGATGAGTTCGGGCCGCTGAACCTGCAGCCCAGGCCCGGGCGGCAGTGGACGGCGATCGGCGGCAAGGGCAAAGAGCCGGGCCGGGCGCCGCGGCCCCGGATGCGCGCGACCTACACCCGCAAAGCCGGGGTCCGACACCTGTTCGCCGCTTACGAGCTGGGCGAGGACAAGCTGTACGGGCACATCAAGCCGCGCAAGACCCGGACCCGGTTCCTGGAGTTCTGCCGCTACCTGCGCTCCCTCTACCCGCTCACTACCAGGATCGCGATCATCTGCGACAACTTCAGCCCGCACCTGACCACCAGCCGGGACGCCCGGGTCGGGGCCTGGGCGAAGGCGAACAACGTCGAGATCGCCTGCACGCCGACGAATTCGTCCTGGTTAAACCGCATCCCCATTAACTGGCCCTCAGCCTGGCGACACGCCCGGGCTGCCTGACATCCCACACCTGGGAACTGGCGGGGTCACACTGAGGTCAGGTGTCCCGGGGGAGGGTCGATGGGGCAGTGTGTGGTGCTCGTCAGCGATGGTCACCGTGTCGAGGGCTGCGGCCCGGACAGTGAGCTGGTCAACCGGTTCCTTGCGCATCTGGGATCGCGGGCGTTCTCGCCGGCCACGGTCCGGGCTTACGCCCATGACCTGCTGAGCTTCCTGCGGTTCCTGGCCGGGCGGGATGCCCGGCTGGCCGATGTCGTGGCCACGGACTTGTTCGATTACCTGGACTGGCAGCAGCGCCCGGCGGGCACCGCGGGCCAGGCGGTGGTCAGGCTCGGCGCCGGGCGCGGGGCGGCACCGGCGACGATGAACCGGCGGATCGCCGCGGTGCGCGGCCTGTTCGAGTTCGCAGTGATGACCGGGGCGCGGGGGAGAGCCCGGTGCCGGCCGCGCGGCGGTCCACCGGGCTGCGGCCCAGTCGCCGGGGCCTGCTGGGGCATATCGGCCCGGGCCGGCCGCGCAGCGGCGGGCGCCTGGTGCGCCAGCCGCGGCGGCTGCCCGAGTCGCTGGAGCCGGAGGATGTGGCCGCGTTCGTGGCGGACCTGCGGACCTTCCGGGACCGGGCGATCACCCTGGTGATGCTGCTGGGCGGGCTGCGCGCCGCGGAGGTCCGGTCGCTGCGGCTGGCCGATGTGGACATGGGGCTGCGCCGGGTCCGGGTGACCGGGAAGGGCGGCAAGGAGCGTGTCGTCCCGGTGGACGCCGTGTTCTTCGCCGAGCTGGCCGCCTACCTGCGCGAGGAACGCCCGGCGTCGTGCCGGGCGGCGGAGTGCTTCGTGGTGCTGCGTGGCCCGACCGCCGGGCAGCCGCTGACGGAGGCCGGGCTGCGCCGGATCTTCCGTACCCACCGGCTGGCCTCGGGGGCGCTTCGGGTGCGGCCGCACCGGCTGCGGCATACCTACGGGACCGAACTCGCCTCGGCGGGCATCGACCTGCTGGCGCTGCGGGAGCTGATGGGCCACGTCAATCCGGAGACCACGGCCGCCTACGGCGCTGGCCGCCCCGGCCGTCCGCACCGCCTACGAAGAGGCGATGAGCAAGGCCCGGGCCCGGCTGACGCTTGCCATCGCCCCCGTCGGCCAGCCCATCATCCCCGGCCGGGTGGAATGGCTGCGCGCCGAGATGCTGAAAACCCGGGTCGCGCACGGCTACTGCTCCCGCCAGCTCGCCGCCGAGGCCTGCCCCTACGCCAACATCTGCGAGCAATGCGACAACTACGTCACCGCCCCGGAGTTCATCCCGCAGCTCCAGGCCCAGCTGGCCGACGTCACCGCGCTCCGCGACGACGCCGCCGGACGCGGCTGGCACACCGAGGTCGCCCGGCACTCCCGCGTCATCGCCAGCCTCCAGGCCCACCTCTACAGGCTCAAACGAAACCAAGAACCGGACATAAAGGGAGATATCCCCCAAGGCCGGTTAATCGAGGCGCAATTCACCGCGCTGCGCTACTTCACCCTCGACGGCACCGACCACGCCAGCCACCAGGAACAGGCAAGCATGATCCGCCGGTACATCATCTGGCGCAACAACCACGCCTACGACGAACGACTCCGCCGCATCGTCGACAAGGCAAACGTAGCCTGATGCGGCACTAGTAACAGTGCGGATAGTCGCCGGATGTACCGGCCTGCTATGGAAGCGATCATCGAGCGCATCAGGGGGCGGGACGAACGACTGGGTACACCCGGACGGGTTTCGCAGGGGCCGCGTGCAAGTCCGCAAAGTATTCGTGACAAGCCCGCGCAACCGTGGAAAGCCCACAGTTGGACGCGGGTTGGGTTCTCCGCGATCCGGTCCGGGCCGAAAGCGATTTCTGGATACTCATGTTCCTGGGCATCACAAGGGATGTTGTGAGTCTATAGACATCATCGACTTCGTCCTACCCTTGGGGTTGGTTGCACATTATTGACCGCCAGCAGGGCCGTCCATAATATCGACCACAACTAGGTTCTTGAGGCAAGGATTGAGCAGCGCCAATCCGAATCCGAACCAGAAGCATGCCGCTCGGGAGGCGTTCATGACGACAGTGACGGTCCCTCAGCGTGGTTCCGCTGCTCGCATCGCCGATCCCGTGCATGCGGGACATCCCCGACGAGTCCGAATGAGCAGCCGCAAGTCCGGTTGCGTCACCAGTTGCGAAGGAGAAGACTGTGAGTCTTCGCGTGCTACCGGACCTGACCGATCCTGACCTCTACGCGAACGGGGATCCCCATGCCGCATGGGCGATGATGCGCAGGGAATGCCCCGTTCTCTGGCATGACCATGGCGGCCCGGATCAGGAGCCTTTCTGGGCCGTTACCACATATGAGACGGGGTTGCAGGTCCTCACCGATTGGCACACATTCTCCTCGACGAACGGGACATTCTTGCGCGCCAATCTTTCTGATTCTTTCCCGGGTGGCGGCAAGATGCTGAACCTCATGGATCCGCCGCGCCATACCATGCTCAGGCGGGCCTTCGCCAACCTCTTCACGCGGGCTGCCGTTTCTCGCATGGAACCGAGAATCCGGGAGATCGCGCGGGACCTGATCGCGGCAGCGGTGGACGCCGGGGCCTGTGATTTCGCGAATGACGTCGCCGCCGAGTTTCCGCTGACCGTGGCCGCGGAGCTGCTCAGCGTCGAGCCCGAGGATGTCGCGAAAATTTCCAAACTCAACCGCCTGGCGGCGGAGAACAGCTCGGAATTTGACGGAGCTATTGCGCAGGGAGCCCATCTAGAAATCTTGCGGTACGGCGCAGACGTGGTTCAGAAACGGTGGGAGAACCCAGGCGCCGACCTGATCTCGGCGATGGTCCAGGCGCAGCATAATGGTATAGACGTGTCCGTGGAGGAGATGGTCCTCACCTACGATAATGTGCTTTTTGGCGTAACGGAGACGACACGGCACACCGTTACCTCGGGGCTGCTGGCGCTGCTGGAGAGCCCTCGCCAGCTCCAAGCACTGCGTCGCGGCGAAGCATCGCTTGAAATCGCCGTGGAGGAGATCCTCCGATGCTTCCCGGCGATCAACCACCTCCTCCGGACCGCCACCGCCGACACCACAGTGGCGGACGCGAGCATACGGGCGGGTCAGCCGGTGACCGTGTGGCTTGCGTCGATGAATCGCGACGAGACGCTTTTTGAATGTCCCGACGATTTCATTATCGACCGGTATCCGAACAGGCATATCACGTTCGGCGGCGGCATGCACTTCTGCCTCGGCGCCGCGCTGGCGCGGCTGATGATGCGGGTGCTTCTAGAGGAGCTTTTTGGAATGACCCGGGAGATCGCCCTCAACGACACGCCACAGCGCATCCCGTCGCACCTCACGTCCGGCCTCGAATCGTTGTTCATCACCCTCAGGCCGCGCTAGCCAATCCGGATTATTCGAGAAAGAAACGATCGTGTCTGACGCAGACATCCAACTCATCCGCGTATCCGTCCCAAGGGAGCTCCGGCAGGCTATGGACGACCTCGCGTCCGGAGCCAGAGCCGACGGCTCCGATGTGCTGCTCGCGGCGTTTGCCGTGACGCTGTACCGTCATGCCCTGCAGGAGCAGCCGAGTATCAGGTTGACCGGTACCCGCTGGGAGGGCCAGGAAGCCGACGGCACTCTCCGGCTCGAGCAGCTGCCCGGCCGCAGGTTCGCCGAGGTCATTGAGGAGATTGCGCGCGCCCTGCCGCGGGGACGGCCGGATGAGCTCGCCGCGCACGCGACGGTGGCGGACGTCAACGCCCGGTTCGAGGCCAGGAAGACGGCGGAAGGCTGGGACGTGGACCTCGGTCCGGGCGGCTACGCCAGGTCATATCTCAATCTGCTCGCCGAGGCCGTGCGACGGCCCGACGCATCCGTCGACGGGCTGGCCATGCTGCCCGCGGCGGAGGCGGCGGAACGGGCCGCGCAGATCAATGCCGCCCACGACGTCTACCCGGACCTGCGGCCGGTGCACGCGCCCTTCGAGGAGAAGGCGGCGCGCGAGCCCGACCTGCTCGCCATCGAACAGGGCCAGGTAAAGGTCACCTATGGCGAGCTGGATCGAAGGGCAAACCTGCTGGCCAGACGCCTCATCGACGCGGAGATAGGTCTGGAGCAGACGGTGGGGATCTTGACCGAACGCTCGGTCGACCTGGTCGTGGCCCTGCTGGGGATCTGGAAGGCGGGAGCCGCGTACGTACCGCTCGACTCGAAGATGCCGGCGGAGCGGATAGCGCTGATCGCCGGTGACGCGGCGCTCTCGGCGGTCGTCACGCAGGAGCGGTTCGTGGACCTGCTCGAAGACCATGGCCTGCCGGCCGTCGTGGTACAGGACGAGGGAGCCCCGGAGGCACCGGGTATCCATGTTTCGCTCGACCACGCCGCCTTCATCTACTACACGTCGGGGTCGACGGGCGTACCCAAGGGCGTGGTGACCGACCATCGCTGCGCGGCCGGCCGGCTTGAGTGGCTGGCGCGACGGTACCCACTGCGGGCCGGTGACCGGGTCGTGCACAAAACACCGCTGATCTTCGATGTGTCGCTGTGGGAGATCATCGGCGCGCTGAGCGCCGGAGCAACAATCCTGATGGCCGACCCGGAGGCGGAGTCGGACGTCGCTCATCTCGGGCGACTGCTGTCCGCCGAGCGGACGGTGTTCGCGCACTTCGTGCCGTCGATGCTGAGCGCCTATCTCAACCTCGCGGCGGAGCGGACATATCCCGACCTGCGCTGGGTTCAGCTGTCGGGCGAGGGCATGCCGACTCGCCTGCTCAATCGCTTCACCGAGCACTTCGACGCGGAGTTCCACAGCCTGTACGGCCAGACCGAGACCTCGGAAGTCGCTGCCTGGGAGGGCCGCTTCTGCTCCCGGGGAACCTTCGTGCCGCTCGGCAGGCAGATCGGCATTTACCGGCTGTACGTCATGGACAACGACCTTAACCTGGTACCGCCCGGCGTGCCCGGCGAACTGTGCGTCGCCGGGGTCGGCGGGCTCGCCCGCGGCTACCACGAAAGGCCCAGCCTGACCGCGGAGCGCTTCGTCCCCCATCCGTACCCCATCGAGCCCGGTGAGCGGCTCTACCGTACGGGCGACCTCGCCGCCGTGACCGAAGATGGCGTCATCTCCTACCTGGGACGGCTGGACCACCAGACCAAGATCCGCGGCTGCCGGGTGGAGACCGGCGAGGTAGAGGCGGTGCTGGCCCGGCACCATGCCGTCGTGGAGTCCGTGGTCGTCGCCCGCCCCGACGACGAGGGCGCGAACGAGCTGGTTGCCTACGTGGTCGTAACCGGCGCATCCGTAGCCGAGTTGGCGGCGCATGCCGGACGCTACCTGCCGAGCTACATGCTTCCGGCGGTATATGTCGTGCTCGACGCTCTGCCGATCGGCCCCTCCGGGAAGCTCGACAGGAAGCGGCTGCCCGCGCCGAGCGCCGATGACCGCGCGGCGCTCGCTACGGCCGCCGGGCCGCTCGGGCCGGTGGAGGAATGGCTGTATCAGGTCTGGAAGGAAATCCTCGAGATCGGCCGGGTGGGCGTCTCGGACAACTTCTTCACTGTCGGCGGAAACTCGCTGAAGGCGCTGCAGATGCTGAACCGGGTCGCCGAGTCGTTCGGCCTGGAGTATCCCGTGCGTGACTTCTTCGCCGGACCGACGATCGGACAGATGGCGGCATCAATCGAGCGTTCTCTCACGGAGATGGTGGACGCCATGACCGACGAAGAGGCGAGCGAGTACCTCAGAGTGCTGAAGGGGTGAGCTTATGCCGACCATCGAGTTTTTCGGATGCGATCCGGAGCTCCGCGATGAAGTGGAGTGCCAGATACGTCAACGGCTGGTCTCGGAGCCGTTCCATCGCGATTGCGTGTTTGTCGAGAGCCAGCGCTCGTTGGTGCGCGACTGGCACGGAAACAGTCGGCCCTTCGTCAGGGTCAGCACCCGTTCAGCGGAGCGGGCGGCGCGGTTCAGGGCGATTCTCGCCGATATGTGCGATCTCGAGGTCGTGTTCATCGATTTTCAGCCGGCCACGGTCCAGCCGCAGCGTCCCTCTTGATTCTTGATTCCGCCGCAGCGTCGCCTCCGGAGCACTCCTACGCGAAGCTGGGTGATGCCAGCGGAGATGCCAGTGGACGGGCCTCAGCCGGATCGGCGTCCAGGCTCGCGGCGACCTGCCGGGCTATCCACTCGGCTCGGAAGGGCATGACCGGGAGCAGAGTATCGCCCAGACCGTGGGAGTGCTCCGCCGCGCCCTGGACGTAAATCCCGGCGGCCAGTTCCGGTTTTGCCGGCACCCGGTAACCTCGTTCGATCACGAGGCGGCCTTCGGCGTCGCGTTCGAGCAGCGACGACAGGTCCCCCGCCAGCTCGGCGGGGAGGTCGCGATGGTACCCCGTCGCCAGCACCAGGAGATCGGCCTGGAGTCCGGTGACCGGCCCGGCGATTTCGAGGAATAGCCGCTGGTTCTCCTCGGCTACCCCGAGCAGCCGGCTCCGCGTGTGGATGTGCAGCCGGTTCCGCCCTCTGGCCGCCTCCTGGTACTGGAACCGGTACAGGGAGTGGAGCAGGTCGGCATCCACAACGCCGTAGTTGCTGTTCCGGAAGGCGGCGTGATAGTCGGCATCGCCGCTTCGCTGGGCGTCGAAATGACGATCGACTTCCGGCTCCATGAAGATGTCGTTGATGTAAGGCGTATCGTCCGCTGGCCGGGGTGCGGGCTCGGAGACGATCCAGTGAATCGCCGCCATGGGCAGTTCGCGCGCAAGATGCTGGGTGAGTTCCGCACCGGACTGCCCGCCGCCTATCACGGCCACGGAAGTTGGCGTCGGCTGGTCCAGGAGGATTCGGGGGAAGCGCCGGAGGAACTGCGAGCTGTGCACCACTCTGGGCGAGGGTGGGACCAGATCGGGCAGCATGCGCGGGCGCCCGCCGATCCCGAGGACCACGTTGCGCGTAACGGAGGAGCAGCGTTCGCCCGCCTTGTTCACAGCCTTCACGGACACGGTCCGCGCGATACCGTTGGCCTCGAAATTGGGAACCAGCTCAACGGCCTCCCAGTCGTATCTCACGGACTCAGCGAAGTGGTCGGCCACCCAGCGTATGTAGTCATTGAACTCCCACCGGGATGTACGCGCCTGCGCCAGGTTGATGAATTGATGAAGCCTGTTCTTTGCCTTGAGATAAGACAGGAAAGAAAACCGGCTCGTCGGATTTCGCAGCGTGACGAGATCTTTGAGAAACGAGTTCTGCACACCGGCGCCTTCGAGCATCATGCCCGGATGCCAGCCGGCCTGGTCCTCCCGTTCCAGGAACCGCGTCCTGGTCAGCAGGGAACGTTCCTCGAGCGCTATTGCTAGCGCGATATTTGCAGGCCCGAATCCGATTCCGAGAAGATCGAGTACCGGTGCATCGGTGACTGCCATTGATCCTTCTCCCATAGCGGCCGTACTCCGAGCTCCATCTGCAGATCGCATCGGACCTTGTCAATCGATCTCAGCCCGGCAGCCAGCCGGGCGGCGGAAATGCCTGTCGGCAGCCGGATATGCCGAGGGTAGGCAGGGTAATAGTTGAGCCCTGTCGTGATCACAACCTTTTCTTCTGCCATGAGACGATCGGCAAACAACTCCGCGTCGCTAACCTGGAGATCGACCCACACCTGTGTGCCGCCGTGGCCGGCGGTCACATCGATCCGGCGCGCGGTCGCCCAGTCGAGAACCAGTTTGCGGCCGTGTCGTACCGCATCGACCAGTGGTTCGTTGCCGATGGCGCACAGCGCCGCCGCTCTTAGCTGGGCCGTCGACGAGACGGCGATCCGTTCCTTCTCGAAGCGGCCCGTCAGTTCCTCGACGACGGACGGCTCGGCCATCAGCCAGCCGACGCGCAGCCCGGGGGCGCCGAAGTTCTTGGAGAAACTATTGAACGCGAAAACCCCCTGCCAGTCGTCGACCCACGCCAGCGGGGACGCGGCATATTCCTCATCGAAACAGAACGAGTCGTAGACGAGATCCAGGATCACGCTGAAGCCGCGCCGGCTCCGGTCGGCGAGCAGTGCCCGGGCCATGTCCTCCGTCAGGCAGGCTCCGATCGGGTTATGTGGTGTATTGATGTAGAGCACATCGGCCGCGCCGAGGTCCAGTAGCCGCCATTGCTCCCCGATGAGGAACGTGTTCCAGTCGGTCGCTATCAGTTCCAGCCCGATGGAGCGGAACAGTTCGGCGACGCTGGTGAGAACCGGACCGACGCTCACCACTCGCTGGGCGTTCTGGGTGCGCAGGAAGCGAGTGATGAGCGCCAGCGCGTCGAACCCGCCATTGGTCACCATGAGCGACTCGGTGCCCATGTCGGCACCTTGCCTCCGGCATCGCCCGGCTAGGGTCTCCAGTAGTTCCGGTGCCCCTTGGCTGGGGCCGTAGGCGTGATCGCCGTCCTCCCAGCGCAATACGGGAACCTGGGGCACGACGGGCCACTCCGGGATGTTCTCGGCCAGCACTGTCCAATCGGTCCCTGGCGACCGGGCCATGAGGCTGAGGCGACGTGAGAGCGGAGTAAGTTTCACTTCATCTCACTTCTTTCTTGAGCAGGCAGCCGAACTCAAGCCCGGTCGAATCCACCTTTGGATTAACGGTGCGCTGTGAAACAACCGTCGCACCGGCCTCGTCGAACAGGTCAAGCCAGAAGTCGGTCGTCTCCAGGCGCTGCTCGGTGAGTATGTGGAGGAGGTAATAAGGGTTGTAGTATGCCTGGCCGAGCCCGTGCCGCATGACTGAAGGATCTGTCGGCCGGTGGTCCACCTCGACAACCGCGAAATAGGCCCCGTGCCGGAGGATCGTGCGCACCATTTCGATGATCGTCGCACGCCCCTGTTGCTCCAGGATCTCCTGCAGGAGAAAAGCGCCGACGAAAAGCTTGTCCGCCCAGTCGGCGCTTCCGCCGTCGGCCTCGAGGGCCCGGACGAAGTCCACCGCCGAGGCCTGGTGGAACACCAGCGAGCCGGTCTGCTTATCGACCGGCGCGTACGGGTCGACGCCGACGGCGGTGACACCTGGATAGTCCTTGGCGAGGTCAACGAGGAAGTCGCCGCTGCCGCAACCGATGTCGACGATCTCGGCGGGCGACACCGGCGCGTCCATCAGCAGCTGGCGGACCAGGGGAAGCGCGTCGTACTGGCTGATACCGCAGCTGCCGAGCCCGACCATCGCCCCGTCACGGGTGGCATACGCCTGCTGGCTCATCGTCTGAGTGATCTGGCCGAACGTGTTGGCGTACCCGCCCACCAGCAGCTCGTACCAGGGGCGGAAATCACGCAGGCCGCCGCCCTTGGCGGTCAGGGTGGCGACGTCGTCCTCGAGCGAGACGATGTCCTCGTTGGCAAGGTACCGAAAGAAACCGGCGACCCGGGAGGGCTCCATTTTCAGCGCCTTTGCGATGTCCTCGACGCTGGTCGGGGACGCCTCGATGATCTGGTAGATCCCGCTGTTGATGAGCTGATGGATGCTCTGAGCCAGAGCCATTCCGCGGATTGGCTGCAATGCCTCGATCAGCCGGGACTCGAAGTTCGGGTCCACCGGCGACTCGGTGGACTGATTCAAGAGCGTCATGCGCTGTCTCCTTCATGTAGAGCCGTTCTGCGACGCACGGAATCCCCGTGCGCCAATCCCTGCCGAGCGGGGATCCACGTAATCCCGGGAAGTGAGGCCTATCCGGCGCATCGCCGTTCCGGTCAGCGCCTCCAGGACACAGCGGCGGGCGAACTGCGCCGTTATGCCCGGGCCGAGGTCGTAGGGCGGGCTTACCTCGACGACGTCCATGCCGACCATCCCCACTTCTGCCGCCAGCCGCCGGACGGCCCACATGACCTCGGCGCTGGTCAATCCGCCGGGCTCGGGGGTGCCGGTGCCCGGTGCGTAGGCTGGGTCGGCGACATCGACATCAACGGAGATGTAGAGATGATCGGCCGTGTCCAGCGCCTCGTCCACGGCCCGCTCGAGAACCTGCCCGAATCCATCGCGCCGGATCTCCGCCATGTAATGACTACGCATCTGCTGCTCGTCCATCCAGGAGAGAACGGAAGCCTGTGGCAGGTAACCACGCAACCCGACTTGGACGAAGTTGCGTCCGGGGACGGCGCCGCTTTCGATAAGCCGCCGCATGGGGGTTCCGTGGCCGTGCAACGCACCACGCATGTCAGGCGCCGTGTCGGCGTGCGCATCGAAGTGCACAATGCCGACTTTCCCGTACCCATATGCGTCGGCGACCGCGGTCGCCGACGGCCAGGTTATGCCGTGATCGCCACCGAGGATGATCGGCATGGCGCCACCCTGAATGATCTCGGAGACGAAGCTCTTGATATTGGCGTAGGTGCCCATCGGATTGCCGATCAAGACGTCGGCGTCGCCGTAGTCGCAGATGGCGAGGTGCTCGAGCGGGTCAACCCGGACATCGAGATGGCCAAGGCTCGGTGAATCGGTAATGTAGTCGCCGCGGCGGATCGCGCCCGGCCCAAGATGGGTGCCCGTGAACCCGGTGGCCGTGCCGTCCCAAGGTGCGCCCCCGATGGCAACGTCGATACCACCTGCCATAAGGTCCTCGGGGGTGAGGCACACCGGCAATTTCAAGAATGTCTGGATTCCGCTCCAAGCCATCTCGTTATCTGCGCGATTCACCTTGAGCGGACCAGGCTGGCGCCCACCGTTGGCCATCAGTCATCATCCTTACTCTTCTGCAGCCCACGAGGCATCAAAAGCCAGGGGTAAATCCTGAGTTAATGACTGGGACAATACATAGCACTTCTTCTCCGGTCAATACCGAAGGATCTTCCGCCTTGGACACCGCCGAGCTGTGCTGGTTGGACAGTTTCGCGCCCTGTTGTGTTGACTATGCTTGCTTAAGACGATGTGCCGGAAATATCGCACAGTCCACCGAAGGAGCAGCGCGATGGAAAGATTGGCTTTTGTCGGGTGCGGGCGAATCGCCGAGGCCATTGTGCGAGGGCTCGTCGCGTCGGGTTATCCCGCCGAATTCATCTGCGGCGCTTCCCGGACGGGCGCCGGTGCCGGGCGGCTGGCAGAACGGTTCGGCATCCACGCGGCAGAGAATGCCGTGGCGGCGGTCCGGCGGGCGACGGTCGTCGTTCTCGCCGTCGACCCAGAGGAGGCGCTCGCCGTCGCGCGCGGGCTCGCCGGGGCGGTCGATGAGCGCCACTGTCTTGTCTCCGTGGTCGCCTCCCGGAGCACCCACGATCTTGTGGCCGAGCTGCCAGGAGTGCCGCTGATCCGGGCCATACCCAATCTGGCGGTCGCGGCCCGCGCTGGCGTCACCGCCATCGCGGCCGGTACGACGGCAGGCGCGGAGCATAGTGGTCGCGTAGCCGCGATCTTCGGCCGTCTTGGTCTCGTGACCGAGGTCGACGAGGGCCTGCTCGACCTGGCCAGCACCCTTTTCGGGATAGGGCCAGCCCTGTTCTCGCAGGTCGCAGTCGAATGGGCCGGTGCGGCCGTCGCGCGTGGGGTGGACCAGGAACTCGCCCGGACGCTGGTGCGTCAATGCTTCCGCGGGACGGGGCAGCTGCTGGGGGAGTCGACACCCGAACAGATCATCGCGGCGGTGGCTTCGCCGAAGGGGATGACCGAGGCGGCCTTGCGCGCCCTCGATGACGAGAAGCTCGGAGCGACGATGAGTGCCGCTCTTGATGCGGCGATTCGCCGATCCGCCGAGCGTCAATGCAGGTTGAGCGCATGCGCGTGAAGAACATAGAGATCGGCGCCACCTACTGGGTGGGGGTCCCCGAGGGGGTCCCCTCGCGGCTTTACGGTTCTCCGGGCTCCCGCCGCGGTGCCGAGCTGCGCAGGCTCTGTGGCCGGCGGTTCGAGCTGACTGTCATCCGGGTTGAGACCTCGGCACGGCCCTATCCCATGGTGGAGGGAATGAGCACGGTTGAGATGCCGCTCGTCGCGGTCCGGGTCTCCGCGGGCGAACTCGCCGTCAGCGGACGCATCGACGAGCCGGTACCGGCGGGGCACACGGGCGGGTTGGGTGACCAGGATGGCCGGTCGCTGACAATCCACGGCAAGGTGCGAATCCGGGTACCGGCACGGTGGTTGCGGAGCGAGAGCCGGTCGGCCAGCTAGAACCCGCCTCGGTCTTAAGAATTGCCTCGGTCCTGCGAATTCGCGTCCGACCGGTGAAAATCCCCAGTCGGACGCGATCAGGCGATTGGCCGCGATTTGAGCACTTGAGCAACGGTATTCGCGGGCGACGTCATGCGCTGAGCGCGGTCTGGGCGGTCCGGGTCATACGCCGTAGCGGATTTTCCGTGATGGCCTGCAACACATCTGAGAGCTCCTGGACGATGGCCCGGGCGGTGGCCGGGACGAACAGATCGGTGGCGAATTCCAGATGCCCGTGGATGCCGTCGTGGCCCCCCGAGTGATCGAAGCACTCGGTGAGTATGAAGGTGAGGTCGAACGCGGCCGCCTTAAGGTCGAGCTGTTCGATCGAGACTTCCAGACCAGGCATCTGCGGGGCTTCCGGCCAGCCGACCTGGAAGCCGAGCATGACTTGTACCAGCGGGTTGTAGGCCATGGTGCGGGCCGGCTGCATCAGCTCGACTACCCAGTCGAAGGGCAGTTCCTGATTCTCCATAGCATGCAGATCCGTCTCCCGCACCCGCTGGAGGATCTCGTCGAGCGTCGGGTCGCCGGACAGGTCGGTGCGCAGGGCCAGGGTGTTCACGAAAAACCCGACGAGGTCGTCCAGCGCCCCGTCCGAACGCCCAGCGCTCACCCCGCCGATGACAACGTCGGTGCCCGCCCGCCGCTGGTTGAGGACGACGGCGAGCGCGGCATGCACGACCATGAAGACCGTGCAGCCCGAGCTGCTGGCCACACCGTGAACGGCACGGTGCAGCTCGGATCCGATGTGCACGGGGACCCGGTCCGCGCGAGGCGACAGGACCTCAGGACGTTCGCGATCGGTATCCAGGGATATCAGCTCGGGTGCGCCCCGCAGCGTGGCGCGCCAGTAGTCGATCTGCCGTACGGCCGGCTCGGACAGGTGCGCCTCGTCGAATAGGGCCCGCTGATGGCCCGCGGAGTCGGCGTACTGCACCGGCAGCGGCTGCCACGGCGGCGCCATGCCGGCGAGCCGGGCAGAGTAGGCGAACCCGAGGTCCTTGGCTAGGGGCTTGATCGACCATCCGTCCACGGCGATGTGATGGATCAGCAAGAGGAGCATGTGCCGGTCGTCTCCGCAGGAGAACAGGTGCGCCCGGAAGGGGATCTGCGCGCCGAGGTCGAAGGGGCGGCGGGCCGCCTCCATGACGGCGTGCTCGACCTTTGCTGCGCTGACCTCCTCGGTCACCTGGAGCTCCACGCCGGAACCCGCGGGCATGATCTCCTGGCGGAGACCGGCACGGTCGGTGACGATCTTCGTGCGCAGCGCCTCATGCCGGTCGACGAGATCCCCGACCGCCGCGTGCAGGGCGCGGGCGTCCAGGGCGCCGCGCATCCGGATAGTTACCGGGATGTTGTAGCGGCTGCTGGGGCCGCTGATCTGCTCAGACACCCATAGGCGTTCTTGGGCGAACGAGGCGGGCAGGCGACCCGACCGAGGAAACGGCTTGACCGGCGGCACGGCCGAACGCGGGGTACGAAGCGCGGCAGCCAGGCGCCGGACGCTCGGGTTGCGGAAGATGTCGGCGACGGTGACCTGGAGCCCCATGACGCTCTTGATCTGCGCGGCCGCCTTTGCCGCTGACAGCGAATTGAGGCCGAGCCGGAGGAGGTCTTCGTCGGGCAGGACGTTGTCCAGGTCGAGGGATTCGCCGAACACCCGGGCCATCATCGCATCTTGATCGTCCACCACGTCGGGCCGTGACGGCGCCGACCCCTGAGCTGGCGATCCTTGGGGCGGGGGCAGCGCGCTGCGGTCCACCTTCCCGTTGGAGTTCGCCGGCAGCTCGCTCAGCAGCGTGAAGGTCGCCGGGACCATGACATCGGGGAGCGTCTGGAGCAGGTGTTCGCGTGACTGCCCGGCCACGTCGACCGCCCCGGAGGCGGGCACGATGTAGGCATCGAGCCGCTTCGCCGCACCCTCGCCTCGCACCAGCACCGCCACGTCGCGTACGTACGGCAGGGAGCGGATGGCCGCGTCCACCTCGCCCAGCTCGATGCGGACCCCGCGGATCTTCACCTGCTGGTCGCCGCGGCCGAGGTAGACCAGCGTTCCGTCGGGGCGTCGGCGGGCGACGTCGCCCGTGCGGTACATCCGCGTTCCCGGCGGCCCGTACGGGTCGGGAAGGAACCGGTCCGCCGTGAGGTCAGTACGGCCGTGGTAGCCGCGGGCCAGGGCGGTGCCGATGACAAAGACCTCTCCCTCCGCGCCATCCGGCACCGGCGCGAGTTCGGAGTCGAGGATCCGTACGCCGGTATTCCAGATCGGGCCCCCGATCGGTGCGGGGCTCGGCCAGTTATCGGGCGAGAGCGGCAGCAAGTACGACGTCGCCGCGTGCGTCTCGGTCGGTCCGTAGTGGTTATAGAGCCGTCGTCCGGGACACAACCGGAAGAAGGTCCGTACGGCCTCACTCAGCGTGAGTTGCTCACCGGCCTGGGCCACGTGCATGAGGTCGGGCAGCGTGAACCCGTGCGCCAGGGCAGCGTCACACACGGCCTCGACGACGAGGTTCGGGGCGAACAGGTCGGTGATCCGGCGATGGCTCAGCCAGCGGACCAGCCTCCACGGATCTCGCCGTGTCTCCTCACCGGGGATCACCAGGGTGGCCCCGGAGACCAGCGTCGAAAAGATCTCCTGGACCGCGATGTCGAAGCCGATCGCGGTGAACTGGGCGACCCGCCGGCCCAGCTCGGTGCCCAACTCGTCCAGGTGCCAGGCGAGCAGGTTGGCCAGCGCGCCCTGGCACATGACCACCCCCTTGGGGCGGCCCGTAGAGCCCGAGGTGTAGATCAGATAGGCCGGAGTATGGTCATAGACCAGCGGCTTCGCGGCTCCCGAACACGGTCGGCGGCCGTCCGGCCGGTCGGCGATATGCAGCCTGAATTCGACCGGGGTCAGCTCTGCTATCCAGTCGGTGGCGTCGCTGTGCAGGACCAAGGCGGGCTCGGCGTTCTCCAGCATGTAGCCGATACGCTCCTCCGGGAGACCGGGATCGATCGGCAGGAACGCCGCGCCCGCCCGGTTGACGGCGAGCAGGCACATGACCAGCGCGGGGGAACGGGGCAACGCGACTGCCACCGCCTGCTCGGGGCCGGCACACGCGTGGCGCAGCCGCAGGGCCGTGGCCTCGACCCACGCATCCAGCTCCGCATAGGTGTACTCGGCGCCGTCAGCCTCCAGCGCGACCGCGCCCGGCGTCCTGACAGCCTGAGCGTGGAACCACTCGGCCACGGTCAAGTCTCGGTGCGGGCCAGGGGACATCGCACATCGCCTCCGGTTCAGGCCGCCAACACGGCCTTGATGACGGCTCCGTCACCGACCTGACGCAGGGCCTCGCCAACCTGGGGAAGGGGCAGGCAGGTGACGAGGCTGCGCAGGTCGAACCGCCTGGTAAGCGCGGGGAGCATGCGGATGTACTCGCGCAGATGGGCGCCGGTGAAGGCCCAGGAGCCCACCATGTCGAGCTGCCGGTAGACGATCTGGTGCGGGTTGAACCACGCATTACCGCCGTCGGTGTACTGTCCGATGATCAGGTACGTGCCGCCTCGGCGCACCATCCGGGTGCCCTGATCGACCGCGCCCGGAACCCCTGTGCACTCGATCACCAGATCGGCGCCTCGTCCCCTCGTGTGAGCCAGGACGAAGTCGATCGCACCGGCGACGTCACCAGACTCCACGACCTCCACGTGATGGTCACCGATGCCGACGGACCCGGCGGCGGCAAGCCGCGAGGGAGGTCCGCCGACGATGATGACCTCGGCACCCGCCAGCTGCGCGAGAGCAGCGGCGGCCAGTCCGACAGGCCCGCTGCCCTGGACGACGACGATCTCCCCGAGCCGTACCGGGCGCCGCTCCCACAAGGCGTGGACCATGGTGGGTCCCGCGCAGGCGAAGGACATGGCCGCGATCGGGTCGATGCCCGTGGGAAGCTTGATGATCGTCGTGCCCGGCTCCAGGGCGATCATGCCCGCCCAGGAGCCGGACAACGGCGAACCGGCGGAGGACAGGCGGTTCACGCCGTAGGTCCGCCGGTTCTCACACAGCGTCGGCTCACGTACCTTTTGGCAGGCGTGGCACCGTCCGCATGCGATCGACGACGCCCACATCACCGTGTCCCCAGTCTCGAGCGGGTCACCGTTGACGTCGCTCTCGGTCCCTTCGCCGAGAGCGTCCACGGTGCCTAGGCCCTCATGACCGAGTACAAGGGGCGTCGGGACGTCAAGGTGCCCGGCGATGAGGTGCAGGTCCGTCCCGCAGATCCCGCCATAGCGGCAGGCGACATTGAGACCGCCGGGCATGGGTGGCGGGACCTCGAAGGTGGCGAGCGTGGGCGGGTTTCCGAAGTCCTTGAGGACTACCGCAATGCTGGTCTGCACGGTCACACCATCTCCGGAATGATTCTCTTGCGCGGTTTTCTGAGCTGAAGTTGACGCATCGTCCTTCTCCAATGGCGGCGATGATGGCAGTCTGGCCGATCACGCAAGACTCGCCAAGGGATGCTTTCACGACCTCGGGTATGAAAGATTCACGCCCAGAATATGAGCGAAAAACTTCGCGATCCGATCGTTAGTCATGGAGAATTCCAGCGAACTCATAAAGACTCATAAGGAGGAATCATGGCAGCTATAACGTCCGCGAACGCCAGGGCAGCCGGGCCGGACGCCCACTGCGAGGGTCGCCAGGACCTCCGCCTGGCGGGCTGCGCGAACGTCGAGGGGGACATCGTGATCGAGTACCTCGATCACTCGATGGCGTACGCCGTGCCCACATGGTGCTCCACGAGCCTTTTGCGTTAACGTCCGATGGAGTCGACTACGCAGGTCAGGTTCAAGCGACACCTGGCGGCCGAGACGATCCCCGGTGAGGGAGTGTTTCTGGTCTCGGCCCGTGGGACGATCGCGGTGTCCGGACCTGGCGTCGAGGCGGTCGCGCCGCTGCTCGACGGCACCCGTACCATCGCCCAGGTGCAGCAGGCGGTCGCGCCCGCTGTCACCCCGGGCCAGGTCCTGAACATCGTCGGTCAGCTGATGGACGCCAACCTGATCAGCGACCGGCGGGACGGCCTCGCCGACAAGCCCGCCGATGAGGCCGTCAGCGCCGCGTACTGGGAGCTCGCCGACCTCGATCCCGATCGGGCCGGTGCGGCGCTGTCCCGTCACCGGGTGCGGATCGTGGCCCCGGAAAGCATGGCGCCCGCGGTGGCGGATGACTGCCGGAACGCCGGGCTGGCCGTCACTAGCGGCCCCGGCGATCCGGCCACCTTCACTCTCGTCGTCTGTGACGACTATCTGGAGCCGTATCTTGCCGCGTTCAACACGCGGTTTCTGGCCGACGGGTTTCCGTGGCTGCCTGTCAAGCCGACCGGAACAGACATCTGGATCGGCCCGGTGTTCGGCGTGCGGGACGGCCCCTGTTGGTCGTGCCTGGCGAGCAGGCTGCGCGGGCATCGGATGGTGGAGTCCTACCTCCAGGCCGCCACGGGCCGTCGTGAGCCTGTCGGGCCTCCGGATGCCGCACTACCGCCGACTATCTCACTCGGCCTGAAGACTGCGGTGCTGGAGACGGTCAAATGGCTGGCCGGCTACCGCTACGCCGGTCAGGGGCAGCTGCTGACGATCAACACGCTGACGCTGGAGGGTCGGCGTCACCCCGTCGCGCGGCGGCCGCAGTGCCCCGACTGCGGCGACCCGGAGCTGATCTCCGCCCTGGCGCGCAGGCCGGTGAGCCTTACGTCCCGGAAGAAGGCGCCGGCCGGCCGCAACGGCCACCGCGCGGTCTCGGCCGAGGAGCATTGGGAGCGGTACTGTCATCTTGCCGATCCCATAACCGGTGTTGTCGACGGGCTGCGGCGCGACCCGGGCAGCCCGCCGTTCTTCAACTGCTATCTGGCGGGGCCCAACCTCGCCATGAGCGCGAGCGGCCTGAACGATGTGCGGGCGGGTCTGCGCCGCCACAGCGGCGGTAAGGGGGCCACCGATCTCGAGGCGCGGGTGAGCGCGCTAAGCGAGGCGGTCGAGCGCTATTGCGGATCGCGTCACGGCGACGAACTCGTCGTTCATGACAGCCTGTCTGGCCTCGGGCGGTCCGCCCTGCACCCGAACGCGATCACGCTCTTCCACGATCGCCAGTATCGGGACCGGGACCGGTGGAACGCTCATCGGATGGCCTGCCAGATGGTCCCGGAGCCGTTCGATGACCGGACAGTGACCGAATGGACGCCTGTGTGGTCTCTGGTCACCTCCGAACGCCGGCTGCTGCCGACTCAGCTCCTGTACTTTCACTCTGCCCGCGAGATCACGGGCAGGGTCTACGCCCAGGCCGACTCCAACGGCAACGCCGCGGGCAGCAGCCTTGAGGATGCGATCACGCAGGGCTTCCTGGAACTCGTGGAACGGGACGCGGTAGCCCTGTGGTGGTATAACCGGACGCGGCACCCGGGCGTCAGGCTCAGCTCATTCGGCGATCCCTGGATCATGGATGTGATCGAGCGCTATCGCGAGATCAATCGGGAGATCTGGGTGCTCGACATCTCCTCCGACCTGGATATCCCGGTCATGGCGGCGATCTCACGCCGCACCGACGGGCCGACCGAGGACATAATGCTGGGCTTCGGTGCGCATTTCGACCCCGCGGTGGCTGCGCGGCGCGCGCTGACCGAGCACGGGCAGCTCCTTTCGGCCGTACCCCCGGCCCTCCCGTCATCCACGTCATCCCCATCCCGGCGCGGGCGCGGCGCCGTCGATCCTCATCTTCTTCACTGGTGGAACCACGCGAGTGTGGCGAACCAGCCCTATCTCTTGCCGAACCCCGCCGAGCCGTCCACCGCACTCCACGACTACCACTACGACGCCAATTACGACCTGAGCGGCGACATCGCGGACATCTGCTCCCTCGCTCGCCGGTACGGGCTGGACGTTTTGGTCCTGGACCAGACCCGCCCGGACATCGGGATGCCCGTCGTCAAGGTGATCGTGCCCGGCCTCCGGCACTTCTGGGCCAGATTCGCGCCCGGCCGCCTTTATGACGTACCGGTCAAACTCGGCAGGCTGGCGGCACCTACGACCTACGAAGAACTCAACCCGATCGCCATGTTCCTCTGATCTTCGGGAGGCTGCGCTTGAGCAAGGAACCGGTCCGTTACTGCCTCTGGTCCTTCCGTGAGGACGTGCTGATCGAGGCCGATCCTGACACGGGAGCGGTGATCCTGCACAGCCAGTGGGGGGATACGGCACTGCCGCCCGTCACTGAGCCCGCGATATGGGAGGCGCTCCAGCGGATGAGCCTGGGCCCGATCCTGCTGGAGAACGTCACGCGGGACCGGGCCGACCTGGCAGCGATCGAGCGGGTCCTCGAACGTCTCGAGCATTTGGTGGTCCGGTCGATCGGGGTCGATGCCGACCGGCCCCTGTTCTCCGTCGTACCGCTCACGCCTCAGGCCAGTTTCGCCCTGACCGACCTGGCCGAAGACCGGATGATCCGGCTGTCCCGGTTTGCTGTACTGCAGAGCAACGGCTCCCGGTATCACCTGGAGTCATCGCTTTCATTGCACCGTGTGATCCTGCACGAAACAGAGGCGGTGGACCTGATCGCCGCGCTGGGCCGCCCCGTGCGGCCGAGCGCAATCGTCGCCTCGCCTCTGTCCGTCGCGGGACTCCCCACCGCCGAGCTGCTCAGCTATCTTGTGGCGGCCGGGATGGTAGTCGTCGCCGAACCGGCCGAGGCGGGCCGTCCAGCGGTGTTCTCCGAGGACGTGGACCCCGCCCTGACCTTCTGGCGGCCGGTGGACCTGATGTTCCACGTGCGGACCAACCTCGGTCGTCACGACGAAGAGTTCGGCATGACCTACCCACGCGAAGAAGGCCTTCCCATCGAGCCCGTGGTCGCGCCACGGCGGGGCGGGCCCGCCATCGATCTCCACCGTCCGCGGCTGCCGGAGCTCTTCGCCGCCGATCCGCCGTTCACCGCCGTGGTGGAGGGACGCCGGCCGGTCAACCGTTCCGACGAGTCGGTTCCCACCGCACGCGAAGTGGGAGAGCTGCTCTACCGAACGGCCAGGGTCCGCTCGTTCTACGAAGAGGCGAGGGAAGGGCATCCTCGAGCCACGCTCAGCGAGCGGCCGTACCCTACCAGCGGGTCCTGCTACGCGTTCGAGGTCTATATCGCGGTGAACACGTGCTCGGGCATTTCGCGCGGGGTGTATCACTACGATCCGGTGCGGCATCAACTGGAGCCCCTCCCCGCCGACGGCGCGGGAGTCGATGAACTTCTGGAAGCCGGACGAATCGGGGCCGGCCTGCGCGCACAGCCGCCGCTCCTCATGGTCATTACAGCCAGGTTCTGCCGCCTGTCCTGGAAGTACGACGGACTGAGTTACGCGCTCGTCCTCAAGGATCTCGGACATCTCACGCAGACCGCCCTTTTGGTGAGCACCGCCATGGGCCTGCCGGCCGACACGGTGGCGGGCTCCGACATCGAGATGTCCGCTCGGGTCCTTGGGACGGACTGGCGGACGGAGTCGAGCGTCGCTGCGGTGGTGATCGGCACTCAGGCGGAGTACGGACGCCCTCCGGGTGGAGAAAGCGGGGTCAACGACGCCGATTGGGCGGACGAAGCCGCGGCGATCCTGGCAAGAAAACCTCGGCGGCGCTGAGAGTTTCCATGGGGCACCCCGGGGTACTTGCCATGGGCCCTCCGGGGTATGTTGTGAAGACCATCGGTAGATAGCCGAGGCTGGTGTGGATGACAGGGCTTGGGCGAGTGCGGCCGCCAGACGCGAGGCGGCGGACTCATCCCACGCACTGGAAGCATCGTTCCCCATCGTCGCACCGGAAGCATCGTTCCCCATCGTCGCGCCGCTGGCCAGGCGGGGGTATCGCGCGGCGCGCGTAACTACGGCGTCGGTCTTGACGGGGTACGCGGCTGTTATCGCAATTAACGAACTGTGGGGGCCGGGACGGCAGCACCTGTGGGTGTTCGTGGTGTGTTTCGTCGCGGTCTTCGCCCTGCAGATGGTGCATTCGATCAGTGGGGCCCGGAAGTCACCGCGGCGGGTCCGCCTGCTGACGCTGTCCGCGCAGGCGGTGCCGACGTATCTTCCGCTGATCTGGATGGCCCCTTGGGGCTCCATGGCCGGGTTCCTCGCCGGGTCCGTGCTGCTTCTGACGACCGGGTGGATCCGCTGGAGCCTGTACGCCGGGGTGGGAGCGAGCATCCTGCCGTCGGCTCTCGCGTGGCACACGACGCCGGACAACGTCGTCTGGCTGATCGAGTCGAACCTGCTGACCGGCCTGGTGGTTTATTGCGTCAGCTCGCTGGCGACCATGGTCGTCGACGCACATGCCGCGCGTGAAGAACTGGCCAGGATGGCGGTCGCACGGGAGCAACTACGGGTCGAGCGGGAACTGCACGACGTGCTCGGAACGAGTCTCGCGCGGGTCGCGCACAAGTGTGAGGCGGCCGCCTCGCTGCTCGCCCGCGCCCCCGCCAGGGCGAAGGAGGATTTGGCGGAGGTCCTGCAGGTTGTCAGGCAAGAGCTCGTCGAGGTACGGAAGACAGCGCGCGGCTACCGCCGCATGTCGCTCGGCGCGGAGGCTGAGACGGCCCGGGCAACGCTCACCTCGGCTGGCGTCGAGGCGATAGTCGTGATCTCGGATACACCCCTACCGCCAGACGTCGACAGCCTTTTGGCGAACGTCCTCAGGGGGGTGGCGGCGAGCCTTCTCGTACTCGGTCCCGGGCGGGGTTGCCTTATCGAAGTCGGCGAGTTGAACGGTGTGGCGCGGCTGCGCGTGGTCATCGACGACACCGAACCCGCCCCGGACCTCGAGGCCATGCGTACTCGGATGGACGCCGCAGGCGGCAGGCTGTCGGTCGATGTGGATGATGACGGTCGCTTCCAGCTCACCGCCGAGGTCCCCACGAGCGGCGCTTCGAGGCCGCCGCAGGGGCTCGGGGCGCCGGGACCGCAGCGCCCGTTGCCCGCGCCGCCATCCGTCTCGCTCGGCCGGCACGCCTTGACACCACACACCGCGATGGTCATAACGATGGTGGTCTTGACCGCGTACGCGCTGGTGACCGCCGTATATGTGTTGTCAAGTGGCGTCACGTACCTGGGGCTCGCGCGTCTCGCGATCTGCTTGGGGATCGTCTTCTCGTTGCAGGTGGCGCACTCCTCGGGGGGCACGGTGCGCAGGTCGCCGCACGTCCGCGCTTTCCTGCTCTCGATTCAGGCAGTCGCCACCTACCTTCCCTTTCTCTGGCTGGGCCAGCAATGGGGGGCCATGGCAGGCTTTCTGGCGGGCGCATTCCTGCTGACCGTGGCGGAGCCCTGGTGCTGGATCCTGTACGGCTCCGTCGCCGGCAGCGTCGTCCCGATCCTCTGGCTGATGGGCCTGCCCGTCATATCGATCGTGTACGGCTGCGTGTTCACCCTTCTCACCGGTTTGATCGTTTACAGCATCAGCTCGCTGCAGGCGCTGGTTGGCGAGGCGCACGCGGCCCGCGGGCCGCTGATCAGAATGGCCGTGGTCCAGGAACGACTCCGGATAGCGCGCGATCTCCATGATCTGCTGAGCTACAACCTGTCGGCGATAAGCCTCAAGACCGAGCTGACCTACCGGTTGCTCCCCGGATCAGCGGACCGGGCGCACGACGAGCTGGCCGACGTGCTTACTCTCACCCGCCGGACGCTGGCCGACGTGGACAACGCGGCCAGTGGGCAACCGCACGTCTCGCTGGGCATCGACGGGGAATCGGCCCAGTCCACCCTGTCCGCGTCGGGAATCGACGGATCGGTGGAGATCTCCTGCGGACCGCTGCCGTACGAGGTCGAGAGCGTGCTGGCGATCGCGCTGCGGGAGGCCGCGGCGAACATTCTCCGGCACAGCAAGGCACGCGCGTACCGCATCGAGGCGGCACGGCAGGGAGCCACGGTGAGCCTGCATGTGGCGAACGACGGCGCCGGGTACGAGGTGAAAACCGGTTCCGATCTGGGCGGGGCGGGCCTGCATAACCTGGACACCCGGCTACGCGGCGTCGGCGGGACGCTGACCGCGGGGCTGGACCGCCAAGGCTGGTTTCACCTTCGGGCTGTCGTGCCTGTCCACAGTGCTGGCCAGCAGGAGCACTGACCCCGAGCCGGAAGGCCGCGATATCAGTGGCGGGCACGTCGACGATTTGCGGGCTATCGCAACCACATACCCCACCCTCTCCATCCTCCTTCGGGGACGCTCGGGGAAGTGTGTTGACACCCCGCACGAGTGATAGTAGGTGGGTGGGGTGGCCGTTCTTAGAGTCCTCCTCGCTGAGGACGTTGCTATGGTTCGCGGGGCGCTGGCCGCACTCATCGAGATGGAGCTGGATCTGACGGTTGTCGCCAAGGTCGACCGAGGCGACGCTATTCTTTCGGCGGCTCGCGAAAGCCATCCCGATGTGGCGATCATCGACATCGATCTACCGGTCGTTGATGGCCTCACCGCAGCCCAATTGCTCGCCGAGGAGCTCCCCTCATGTAAGACCCTGATTCTGACGGGTCTCGACCGGCCGGGCACCGTCCGACGCGCCCTGTCTGCCGGAGTCTCAGGCTTCCTATTGAAGGACACATCGTCCGATCGTCTCGCGCAGGCGATCCGTGAGGTCGCTTCGGGCCGCAGGGTCGTCGACCCCCAAGCGGCGCTCACAGCATGGGAGATGGGAGATAACCCGCTGTCACCACGGGAAACGCAAGTTCTGGGGTTGGCCGCCGATGGTGCAGAGCCGAACGAGATCGCGGCCCAGCTTGGGCTCTCTGTCGGAACGGTACGCAACTACCTGACACAGATCGTCATCAAAATGAACGCTCGAAACCGGGTTGATGCCGTCCGCATTGCCCGTGACGCCGGCTGGCTTCCGTGAGACGTTGGGGCTCGAAAACCCTGAATCGGGCCTCGTTACCCACGTGTTACGCCGCGGGTGGCCGCAGCGGACTAGGTGCAGCAGGTGAGCGGGGATGATGGGACCTGGTGGCCCGGATCGCTCGGCGACCCTCCCTCCGGCCCCTCGTACCTGACCCCGGCCGTCCTCCGCCCAGATCCGTATGTGCTCGGTACGCAAGTCATCAAGCAAGCGTGCCAGCATCGGATCACCTTCGGTGCATGGTTATTCTCCTACAGATTATCCCAAACGGCATGGACGCCGGAACCGTGTGCGACTGGAGAGAATTCGCAGTCATACGCCGGTGGGGTGTGCGACTCCAATGCATTGCTTCGGCCGGGAACGACAGCGATGATTTGGAGCCGGATGCCTACCAACCGCGTGGAGAGAAAAGCATGAAGATACGCTCGGACCAACGCTCCGGTGATCTTGATGCATAAGGTCGCCAAGATACTTGATGGACTTCGCGGCCACGGCGCGCAGGTCTGGGTCCAGGATGGCCGGCTGCGGCGCCGGTCTCGTGGATCACCGAGCCCAGCACGGATTGCGGCGCTGCGCAGGTACGGGCAGATCTTCACCGACATCTATAACTGCACGCCGCGCACAGCGCGGTCCAAGGCTGGCTACCCGCCGTTGCGGTATATCGAGAATGAGCCTAGGAAGATATACGCGATCATCGAGCGGTTCAACTTCGCGACGGTGATCTCGGCGCGCGGCATAGAGGACGTGGTTGTCACCCACGTTCCAGTCACGCTTGACCGGTCGCGCGGTTCCAAGGGCGTGCTTTTCGGGCACATGGACCGCCGCAACCCGCATGTGGAACTCATCGACGGCCGCAAGCTTACCGTCCTGTTCCACGGCCCCAACGCCTACTTGTCCCCGCACGTTTTCATCGCCAACGTGCTGCCCACTTGGAACTCACTAAACGTGCACGTGCGGGGAATGGGGCGGGTAATCGCCGACCGCGATGAACTGATCCAAGGCCTCTGCGGAATATGCGAGAAAACAGATCGAGCCCCTTGCGCGTACCGGCTTGATCGCGATGACCCGCGCATTGACGAGCTCATCGGAGGCATTGTCGGGTTCGAGATCGAGATCGAGGATCTGGTTGGCCGTTTCAAGATCTCCCAAGAGCTGGACCAGCAGAACCGCCAGCTGGCGGCGCTGGAGATGGCACGTGCCGCCACGAGCTCGCAACGCGCGCTGCTCGGCGAGATCTTTGGGCTCGATCTGGACCAGCCTAGCGAACTAAATTGCTGGAATACCCCGAGCTGAGCGAGGAGGAAACAAAAATGAGTGAACTATACTACGTAGTCTGTAACCATGAGGAGCAATACTCCATATGGCGGGCCGGCAAGCAGATACCGGATGGCTGGAGGCCAGTAGGCGAACCCAATACCAAAGAGGGCTGCCTCAGCCACATCGGAGAGATCTGGACCGACATGCGCCCGGCGAGCCTTCGGGCACAGATGGATACGGCTGGGTCATGACCACTATAAATTCCATCCATCAGGCGACCGTCCAGAAATCCGGATTCGTTCACGACATGGTGCGGGCCCGGGCCGAACAAAACCCATCTGCCCTGGCTATTGTCGAGGCGGACGGCACCGAGATCAGCTACAGCGAACTCGTCCGTCGCTGCGACCATCTCGCGGCCCGTATCAGGTCGCACGGCGTCGGGCGCGACGAACCGGTGATCGTCCAACTGGGCCGGTCCAGCGAGGCCATCGTCGCCATGGTCGCGGTCATGCAGGCCGGCGGTGCATACACGCCGGTGGATAGCTTGTGCCCCGCGGAGCGCTTCGCGACGATCGTACGGGGTGTCGGCGCCCGGTGGCTGCTCGTGAACGGACAGCCGCCCGCCGAGGTCAGTGCCATCGGCGCGCGGGTCATGGGGGAGAGCGGTACAGGGTCGGGGCTGCCGACTGTCCTGCATCCGGAAGACCTGGCATACATCCTGCACACCTCGGGCAGTACCGGCGTTCCCAAGAGCGTGGCGATGAGTCACCAGGGGCTCACTCGGCTGATCCGCTGGCAGGTCGATGACAATCCGCACGGCCTCAGCACCGCGGTCTTTACCGCGATGAGCTTTGACGTCACGTTCCAGGAGATATTCTCCACGCTGATTACCGGCGGGTGCCTGCACATTCTCTCTGAGTCGGATCGCAGGGACCCCGAGCGGCTCATTGACACCCTCACCCGCAGGTCAATAGAGCGTATATTCCTGCCGTACGTGGCCCTCCAGCAACTCGCCAAGGCTGCACAGCGGCTCGGGCGCGTCCCGTCCGCACTGCGTCAGGTGGTTACCGCCGGGGAGCAACTCGTCATTACGGACACCATAGCGTCGCTCTTCGACGCGCTTCCAGGCTGCCGGCTCGACAACCATTACGGCCCCACCGAGGCCCATCTGGTCACTCGCTGGACCGCAAACCAGCACAATCGGCCCTGGCCGACGATGGCGCCTATCGGCATGCCGGTGTACGGTGCCGAGGTCCGCCTGCTGAACGAGGAGCTTGAGCCCGTCCCCGCCGGGGAACCCGGTGAGATCTTCATCGGGGGCGAGGCCATCGCCCGTGGTTACGCAGGTGCGCCCGGGCTAACCGCGGAACGGTTCCTGCCCGACCCGTTCCAGTCGGCCGCCGGTGCCCGGATGTACCGGACCGGAGACTTGGCCTGGCTGGACCCTGGCGGCTACATGCACTTTCTCGGGCGCACCGATGGCCAGGTTAAGGTCCGCGGCTACCGGGTGGAGCCCGGCGAGGTAGAGGCCGTTCTATCTGGCCATGAACAGGTCCGCGCGGTCGCTGTGGGCGTCCGGCAACTCGGCGACGAGGTCACCGGACTGGTCGCCTACGTCGTGCCCGAAACCAAGGGCGTGACGGCAGCCGAGCTATCCAGTCGGGCCCGCGCAGCGCTCCCCGCATACATGGTCCCTGCCAGGTACGTTTTCCTCGATGCGCTGCCGCTTACGGATAGCGGCAAGGTGGACCGCTCTGCGCTAGCTGGGATCGCGCTGCCAATGGAGGCCCCCATCGAGTCAGCCGACTCGACCGTAGAGACGGTGGCAGCCATCTGGCGGCGCGTGCTCGGCCACGACGAATTCTCCCCAGACGACGACTTTTTCGAGATCGGCGGAGACTCGCTGCTCGCAGGTTGGGTGGCTGCTGAGCTCAGTCAAGTAGCCGGCCGGGCACTCAAGCTATCGGTTCTGCTAGAGGACAGCACGGTCGAAGGGCTCGCAGCGGCCCTTTCGAAAGCACTCGGTGACAATCCTCCAGAAAGGCACAGCAGATCCGAGATCGTCACACTGCGCGTCGGACGGGCGAACCGCAACCTGTTCTTTTTCCACGCGCTCGGCGGCGAACTGTTCGCCTACCGGGAGCTCGCCCGGAGGCTTGACTCGCCGCTGCGCGTCCTAGGGGTGCGCTGGGCGGCCGGCAGCTACGGCCATCTCGCGCTCCCGGAGCTTGCGCGAATCCACGCCGATCAGATTCGCGCTGTCCAGCCGCAGGGCAGCTATTTGCTGGCCGGCTGGTCGTTCGGCGGGACGCTCGCCTTCGAGGTGGCGCGTCAGTTGAGCGAGGACGGCGGGAAGGTGGGGTTCCTGGGCCTGCTGGATGCCAGCCCAGCGCTCGATCCGATCTCCGGGCTTCCGCGGCAGGAGACCACCTACGCCGACACCCTTACCCGGATGCTCGACCATCTCGACCGTCACGACGCCGAGGATGGGCCGACGGATCTGTCAGCCTTCACCGGCGGCGCCGACTGGGCCAGGCTGATGGGCGGAGCTGTTCCGGAAGGCCTGAGCGTCCGGCATATCCGGCGTCACCTGGAGCTGTCTGTTGAGGGCCTGCACGCGGTGATGAAGTACCGGCCGCAACAGTACTCCGGCGCGGTCGACCTGTTTCAGGCCGACGCTAGCCGGCCTGCCGCCCAGGCCGCCCTGGCCTTCCGGTTGCGGGAGGTGACGGACGGACCTGTGCGTATCCACCCGGTGCCGGGAGATCACATGGGCATCCTGCGCGGGCACGGCGTGACCATATTGGCTCAGGCCATCGACGAGGCTCTCCTACGAGTGGCGAAAGGTGTTCCAGACCGTGAGTGAGGTGATTCAGGCCATGAATATCGACGACGACCGCCGCACCTTCGAGGAGCAGGGCTTCATCGGCCCATTCAAGCTGTGGGAACCCGAGGTGATGCGCGCCTTCTGGAAGAAGCAGAGAGCGCTGATGCTTGACTCGGAAACGTCCTCCCGGGCAATTTTCGACAACCCCATGAACTACGATCGTCACTTTGACATCCCCGGTCTAAGCAGCATCATCAGCGAGCCAGCGATCATACGCAGGATGCAGGCGCTGATCGGTGACGATATGCTGTGCTGGCGAACGGAGATCTTCCCCAAGAATCCTGGCGACGCGGGCACCGGGTGGCATCAGGTCGAGACATTCGCGATCGGTGAGAACACTACGGGTGTGCTCGAACCGTCTATCCGGTCGGAGAACACGCCGATGGAACTCACCGCCTGGATCGCCTTTACCGAGGCCAGCCGGGAGAACGGGTGTATGAAGCTGATTCCAGGCAGCCACCGGACCTGGCGGTACAACGAGAAGGCGAGACTTACCTTCGACGACAGCCGCAAGGAGAACACGCTCTTCGGCTACGATTACGGCGAATGCAAGATCGACCCGGACTGGAATCCCGATGACGAAGAGGTCGCGTACATGGAGATGCAGCCCGGTGAGTTCATTATCTTCACCGCTCGCTGCATTCACGGATCCACCCCGAACACTAGCCGGAAGCAGCGTATGGGGTTCGCAATCCGAACCGTCCCTCCCCACGTCAGGGTCTACGGTGGTATGTCTGAATTCAATGAATTCGGACACCACTTCGACCTTGCCAGGCACGGCTGCGTGCTCGTAGCCGGCCAGGACAATTACCGGATCAATACTATTCGCACCCGAAACGAATGGGGCGATGAATTCAGGACATTGGAGACGGTTGGTAGTCCTGCAATGCAGAAGCTGGGCTCCTAGCGTACGCCGGAGAGCTGGTCCCGCAGATCGTGTGCTCCTGCTCCGGAGACCTTTGCGGGACCAGCGGCGGTCGTCTGGCTGCTCGACGGCATCCTGCGCCGCGATGCTCCACATGTTCTTGGCCGTGCCCGCGAACTCGTATCCCGTTTCCTCGATGGCTTCGCGCAGCACGGCGTCCCCGGGCACCGGCTCCCCGGTGACCAGCACGGTCCCCGCGGCCACAGCAACGTCTACCCCGGTCACCCAGGGCAGCCTGCCCACCTCGGCTCGCATCGCGCTGGCGCAATGTTCGCAGCTCATGCCGTTGATCACAAACGGGAATCCGCGGCGACGATCCTAGCCGCCATCTACCTTGGCGGATGTGCTGGAAACGTAGGCCCTCCGGGAACGACCCAGGTCGAGCTGGTCATCGGCGGGATGACCTGCGCCGCCTGTCCCATCCGGTTACAGGCCAAGCTGAACAAGGTGACCGGCGTCACCGCCACCGTGAATCTTTCGACCGAACGGGCGTACGTCACCGCCCCGGCCCAGGTCTCCGCGCATGACCTGATCGGCGTGGTGCAGGCGGCGGGCTATACCGCCGAGTTGATCGCCCTGGCCGACCCCGACGCCGGGCCCGCCGAGGGCGGTGTCGCCGGGCATCCTGGCCGCCTTACCATGATGACCCCGGTGCCTGCGAGTTGCGCGAATGCGGCTACGGCCAATCCGACAGGGCCCGCTGCCCTGGACCATGATCGTTTCGCCAACCCGGATCGGGCAACGTTCCCACAGGGCGTGTACCACCGTGGGACCCGCGCGGCAAACGCCATAGCTGCGGTCGGATCGACGCCGGGGAAGCTTGACGACTGCCGTTGTCCGGCTCCAGGGCGATGTTGTCCGCCCAGGAGCCGGACAACGGCGAACCCGCGGAGGACTGGCGGTTTACGCCGTAGGTCCGCCGGCTCTCGCACAGCGTCGGTCCGCGCAGCTTGTGGCACGCGTGACACTGTCCGCAGAGAATCGACGATGCCCTCGTGGCCCCATGATCATGCCGTGGCACAGATGGCAACGTCGTCGGCGACGCGCAGCGGCCGGGTATCCCGGCACACGAGATATTCGGGCCGGGGTCGGCCGCGCGGGATGTTCCCGACTTCGTTGTATGTAGCAATGACCACGCGGCGCGGGTATGGCGAAATGTTGGCGGCCGAGCCGTGGACGATCTGCGGATGGAAGATCACGACACTGCCAGCCTTGCCCTTCGGGCCGACCATTCCGTATCGCTCGACCAGATCGTCCATCTTGCTGGGAGGCAGGCTGATGTCGTCTGGGTCCAGGTGCTGCTCGGATCGGTGCCGCTCACGCCGGTCGGATCGGACCGAGCCGTCGCGATGCGAGCCCGGGATGAAGACTATGGGACCGTTAAACTCGGTGACGTCGTCCAGGAAGATCACAAAGTTGATCAGTCTTGGCGCAGGGAGGTCGTCGACAATCTGCCAGGCGGTGTAGTCCTGGTGCCACGACCATCCATCCCCTCCGAAGCGCGGTTTCGCATTGATCTTGAACTGGTAGACGTAGAGATCTCGGCCCAGTATCTGTTGCGCTGGAACGAGGAGCCGTGGATGACGGGCGAGGGTTGCGTATTCCGCCTGGCGCATGTGCGAGGCGTAGACCGCGCGAACGGCGTCGCGACCCGGCTCGGTGATGCGGTGATCACCCTCAATGGTCGCGTCGCGCTCAAAGGCGACGCGCAAGGCGGCGACCTCGTCGGGGCTGAACAGGTCCGCCAGGACGAGCAGGCCATCGCGCTCGTACGCTGCAATTTCATCTGATGTGAGGGTCATGGGTATTCCCTTCGGGGGTGGTCAGGACCAGAGCTGGAGCGAGCCGCCTCGGGTAACACCGAGGAAGAACGAGAGGCTCACGCGCCTGCCCGGTCCAGTGACGGGACGGACGACGTGCAGGTTCCTGGTGTCGAAGAGCAGCGCGTCCCCGGTCTCCGGCCGGACAGTAGCGACGGGATCGTTCTCCACAACGGATTCTGCGTAGCCGTAGCCGTCGCGGTGCTGTTCATCTCGCGGATGCCATGGATGCTTGAAGACCGAGGTTCCTCCGCCGGTCTCAGGGACGGAGAAATACCAGTTCAGGGTGAGGAAGCTTGCCGGGGTCTCGTCTAGAAGCCCCGGGGACTCCCGGGTGATCTCGTCGAAGTGCAGCTTGGCGCCGTCGCGGATTTCGCGGATGATCCCGGCAAACATAGGGCGCCCGCCGGATCGGGCCAGCTCGACTGGACCCTCCCACGCATTGCGCAGCCTTGCGATCGCAAGGTTCATGGGGTCCGATCCCCGCAGCAGGCGCTGGCGGGCGCGGACGGCCCGCTGCGCATGGTCCCAGTAGGCTGCCTCGAGCGCGTGTTTTTCGTAGAAATCGTAGGCTGTCGGCCCTAGCTTAAGAATGGGAGGCGAGATCAGCCGCTCGTCATAGCTGTCAAGCCGTATGTCTTCTAGAGCACGCATGATGTCCCGCGCGTAGTGGAGCGGCAGGAAGCGCTTGACAAGAACGGCACCGACAACCCCTACCGCTAGGCGTAGAATGGTGTCTGCCGTCAGGACGCTCGTGACTTCGGCGCCGAACAATGTGTAAATAGGCGAGTCGTTCGCACTGACGTTTTCCTGAGCCGAGGTGGTTTTTACGGCCATGAGTTAACTCCCAGGAAGGGCCTTATCGATTGGCG
>Ga0070707_100000619_pt1 | contig 35544 bp, 46 predicted proteins | sample KBSK5502metaG_FD_65468 | JGI IMG/M metagenome (GOLD analysis project Ga0070707, IMG submission 65468) | Corn, switchgrass and miscanthus rhizosphere microbial communities from Kellogg Biological Station, Michigan, USA - KBS K5-50-2 metaG | ecosystem: Host-associated > Plants > Roots >... | reverse complement strand
CGTGGGTAACCCCAACCCCCTCGCGTACGCGGCCGAACCCATCGACCAGGCCGAGAACCACCTCGGGCTGAACCTCGAAGCCTGGCGGCACCAGTGGCGACACGCCATCGCCGAGACCTCCCAGGTCTGCACCATCTACCGGCCCTCGACCGCGTTCCGCGCAACCGATCCGGACACCCGGATCGAACGGATCAACCGGTACGCGCTGCGGCGGGCCGACCTGATCCTGGCCTGCCTGCCCGCCGGTGTCCCCACCATCGGGGTACCCGCCGAGATCGAATATGGTACCCGGATGCTCGGGATCCCTGCCGTGGTGTTGACCGAGATCCGCTCCCAGGTCCTGGCCGGCAACTCGATGGTCTACACCGTCCAAGACCCCAGCGAGGTCAAGAAGACCGTCATCGAGGCCCTCGACACCCACGCCCGGCCCCACCAGGTCGATATCGGGCATCTGGTGTCGGTGGTGGTCGACCCCGAACAGCGCCTACCCGACAAGGCGTACCCCGACGATGCCGGGTTCGACCTGACCGTCGTCGGGGACCATACGATCGGACCGGGCGAGTTCAAGGACCTGCCCAGCCAGGTCCGGGGGGTTCACCTGCCCGAACAGACCTGGCTGATGATCACCGGGCGAAGCTCCACCCTGCGCCGGCTCGGGCTGCACGTCCCAGTCGCGGTGATCGACTGCGGCTGGCGGGGTCCGCTACTGACCGGGATCTGGAACCTCGGGACCGAACCGGTCCGGATCGGCGACGGCGACCGGCTCGCCCAGGCGATCCTGCTGCCGGCGATGCCCCACCGGATCGTCTCGGTCACCGACGTACCCGACCACCCCCGGGGGCTGCGCGGGTTCGGAAGTACCGGGACCGGCATGGTCGGCAGCACCGGAACGGGCACGATCGGAAGTACCGGATGAGTAACCAACTACAAGCCGAGATCCGGATCGTCCATGAGGGCCACCCCGAAGCACGGTTCCAGATCCGGGTGACCAGAGACGACACCAGCCAACTCACCTACACGCTGCCCCCGACAACGCGGTTGTACCTGCCCGACGGGGACAGCTTCGACGCTGACGAGGTAGAAGTCTGGCTGTCCAAGGTCAGATAAGCGTCGGGGTCCCGGCGGGCCACCACAGCCGCCGGGACCCCGAGCTTCGGTCAGCAGCACGGAAAGCGCAAGACCAGTCGAACCCCGATACCAGTGTAGCAGCACACACATCGCACCACCAGCCGGCACCCCGGCCAGATAGAGTAAACAACCCCCCACGGGAAGGCGAGCATCACACAAACACCCGCGCGAGCGGGCCCAGCACGCACAAAGGAATAGCCAGGATGACAGATCAGACCCCCGATCTCGGACATGAAGCTGCCGGCTATGCCCTACTGGGCTGGCCGGTTTTCCCATTGGCACCCGGCGGGAAAGTCCCGCTGTACCACAGCCCCCACCCCCGAGGTAGCCAGCAACGCCGCACCTGTCGGGGCGGATGCGGCCGATACGGGCACGGAGTGCTGGACGCCACCACCGACCCGGCGGTGATCACCCTGTGGTGGACCCGGCAACCGCAAGCCAACATCGGGATCGCCACCGGGTACCCCGGACCGGACGTTGTCGACGTTGACGTGAAAGCAGGAGCCCCCGGGCTGGCCACCTGGCGCAGGCTCGGCGATGCCGGGCTGATCCCCCAATCGACCATGCGGGTCCGGACCGCATCCGGCGGGTGGCACATCTACTATGAAGGGACCAGCCAGGGCAACTCGACCCGTAAGAAAGACGGGATCGACTTCCGGGGCGCCGGAGGATACGTAGTCGCCCCACCCAGTGTCGTCGGCGGGCACCGGTACCAGATCGAGAAAGCCGCCCTACACGACAACCAGGTCGACTGGGCGGCGATCCGGACCTACCTGGACCCGCCCCGGCTGCAACCGGCGCTCAGCCAGGTCGAACGGACCCTACGGTATGGGCCGCCGACCTTCGACGGGCTGATCGGGTTCGTCACCGACCAGACCCAGGGCAACCGCAACTCCGCCCTGCACTGGGCCGCCTGCCGGATGGTCGAGCAAGGAGCGACCCGCAGCGACCTGGAACGGCTGATCGACGCCGGAGCCCAGACCGTCGGCGGCGGCGAACACGAAGCCCGACGGACCGTCAACAGCGCCGTCCGCACCCAGATCCTACAAGCCCCGGGGGACCGGTGACCGCATTCTGGGATCCGGACGAGCCGGTCCCCCCACCACCCGGAACCCTCCCGGACCGACCCGACCAGGGCATCACCGACTGGCCCGACGACCAGCCGGGCGACCCCGCACAGGCCGAGGCGGCACAACAACAGGCCCGGCAGGCCCGGCTGCGGCAACTGGCCGAACAGCACCGGCTGACCCTGGAAGCCCGCGAGCTGGCCCAACAGCAGATCGAGCAGGCGAAAGCGGAACAACTACACCAAGGTCCGCCACCGCCGCCCTACCTGGACTGGGACACACTGCTGTCCACCGACTTCGGGGCCACCCCATGGATCACCGAGCCGCTGCTGGGGCCAGGCGAACAGATCAGCCTGATCGGGTCCGGCGGGGTCGGCAAAAGCCTGCTGGCCTGGGAATGGGCCTGCCGGCTCGCCAACGGGATGGCGTTCCTGAACAGCGGACCGACCGCCCCGATCCGGGTCGGCTATGTCGACCTGGAGAACCCCCAGGCGGAGATCCAGAAACGCTGCCGGACCACCGGGTTCGACAAGCCCGCGATGTTGGAGAATCTGCGGTACGCGTCCTACCCGAGATTCGGGCCGTTGGACACCCCGATCGGTGCGAGCAGCCTCCTGGCCTGGGTCCAAGAAACCCAGCCGGAGGTGTTGTTCCTCGACACGATCTCCCGGATGATCGCCGGAGGGGAAAACGACGCCGACACCTGGCTGCAGCTATACCGGCTCACCCTCCTACCGCTGCGGTCACTCGGAGTAGCGGTCGTGCGGTTGGACCACTACGGCAAAGACACCGCCCGGGGCAGCCGAGGATCCTCCGCGAAAAGCCAAGATGTAGACCAGGAATGGGCCATGACCCAAGCGCCGGGACACGACCGGAGCCTGTTCGTCCTGCGCCGGACCAAAACCCGGACCGGACTCGGGCAGGGCAGCCTGACCATCCGGCGGCACGGACGACCAGACGAACTCGGTACCACCGCCCACACGATCGCCGAACCGCCCAGCCAGGTCGAGACCCAGCAATGGCTGCAGCAGGTCGAACTGGCCCGACTGCTGGACCTCGGTGGTCTACCAGCAAATGCCGGACGCAACCGGGCCCAGCAGTACCTGCAGAGCATCGGCAGGTCGGTCCGGAACGAGACCCTGGCCGAGGTGGTCCGGATGCGACAGGCAGGCGAACACCTGGAGACGGAAGGGGTGGACGACCAATGGGAGCAGTCCGGGATTATCGAAGTCGACCCGAGGACGAATCGGTAGGGCAGGTCCGCCGGCAGATCTGCCCCACCTGCGACGGCCTCGGCTGGGTCCCCGGAGGGTCCGGGAGAGGCCAGAGCGGGCAGCGCCCCGGGCGGTTCTCCTCGGCACAGCAGTTGGCACGGTGGCTGGATCTGGTGGGGATCCCGCTCAACTGGGGGCGCCCGCTGGTCATCCGAGCCCTGCGGGAGGCGGGCATGGGCTGCCGCACCCAGACCATCCAGGACGCCATCAATCTGCGCCGGTGGAGGGCCACTACGGGGCCCGAAGAGCCCGACGAGGGGCCCGGAGACGGACCGGGCGCTAGCATACTTACTGAGTAAAACTTCCTAGGATACCTGTCCCCGTGTCGTCCCGACAGCAGAGAGTAATTGCGCAAGTGAGTACTCGACTACAACTGTCCCATTATCTGTCCCAGACCTGTCCCGATTCTGTCCCGAATCTGTCCCGAGCTGTCCCGAAGCCGGTCGGGACAGGTGCCACAGTGCCCCCGCAACTACACCTGTCCCGGGCCCCCACTATAGTAGATAGTGGGGCCGGGACAGATGGAGTGGGCACTCCGTCCCGATAGATGAGGATCAATGAAACCTGGTGTCAAACGGCGTGGCACGGGCCGTGCTACTCCACAGATCCCTCCGCCTGCCCCAGCAGTTGCCGCACCAGTTGGCACGTGGCTTGCTGCCACGGAGCAGCTCGGTCGGGTGGTGAGCACCGAGGAACCATATCCCTGCCGGTGCCAATTCCCGGGGCGCACTCGGTGTGGCGGCTGGCGTAGCTGCCCCTGTCATGCCCATCCCAGACCGCCCGGTCTACTGCCCGACACGTGCTGTGCCAAATGGACCTACGAGCTGTGGCTGAAGGGCCTGGTGGCCCGGGGCGGGCAGGCCGCCGTTGCCATGCTCGGCCTGGGGGCCACCCCGGGAGCCCCAGAGATGGCCTCCGTGACGTTTCCGTCGGTTCCGGGGGTCCTAAGTGACCCACCCGGGGCTTCGAGTGGCTCCGTCGCGTCACCAGATACCACAGCGCCCCATGCTCGGGCTGGGGATACCCCAGCCTCGGGGCGGCTCGGGCCCTACGAGCGCCGCTGGACGCCCGCCGAGCTGACTTGTCAATGCCCGACGCCGTTCGACGGCACCCGCCAGGGCGGGCAGCACTGCCCGGACTGCCACGTCAACTGCGTGTCAAGCTCCGTGTTCAGCATGCTGCACCCGAAGCTCGGGCAACACCTGGACCCGGGCCAGATCCGGGATGTCGAGCGGGGTACCCCGCTGCTGGCCCTCCGCCGGGTCGGCACACACCTGGTGTGGGGGTGGGCACCCGCTGTGCTGCGGTCGGCACCACGCCTGGTGGCCGGCTATGGAATTACAAAGTAGTAGTTACTCCGTGTAGTTGTGTGGGCCAGACCACTCCTGCTTGGCACGTGACACACACTGTGCTACGGTGGGTGATCGAGATAGACAACCCCCAATCGAAGGAGTCCCGGATGGGATTGATCCTGCTCACTATCTTCCTGATCGCGTTGATCGCGATCGGCCTCGGAACGGGCCTGGCCGGATTCGCCCGAGGCAACGGCGGCATGCTCGGCACCGGGGCGGCACTGATCGTGGTTCCCGGGATCGCCTTGCTCGCTATGAGCATGACCGTGGTCGATGCCCGGTCGATGGCCATCCAGACCTCCGGCGGACGCTACGCGGGCACCCTCGACTCTGGGTTCCACTGGATCAGCCCGTGGTCCAACACCGAGGAATGGACCACCCGCAACCAGACCCTGCGGTTCGCCGGTGACGGCAGAGACGACCGGGACAACTGGGTCAACGAGCCGACCGTCACCGTCCGGCTCGGCAACCAGTCCCAGGCATACGTCGACGCCACCATCACCTGGGTGGTCGGCGGCGACGCCAAGAGCGACCAGGCCAAGATCGAGGGCCTGTGGAAGCAGTACCGTGGGTTCGACGACATGCGGCACGACTACGTGTCGCCGACCACCCTCGGTGCGGTCAACGCGGCGTTCGACGGCTACGACCCCTTCTCGAACCTGAAGTCCGCCGACGGCAAGGACGCCGACAACCCGTACGTGTCGCTGGAGGAATGGAGCAAGCGGATCACCGCGAAGCTCACCCCGCTGCTGGCCGCCCGGGGAATCGAACTGGTCAACGTGCAGGCAACCAACGTGCACTACGACGACAAGACCGAGGGGATCCTGCGCCAGTACGCCGAGGCGGTCGCCCGGACCCGGATTGCCGGGCAGAACGTCGAGACCGCCAAGAAGGACGCGGAAGCGTCCAACGTCCGAGCTGTCCAGTCGGGTAAGGACTGCCTGACGCTGATCCGCGACCTGGCCGCGTCCGACCAGCTCAAGAACCTGCCCGCCGGCACCAACATCTGCGGCGGGGCCGGAACCCCGGTGATCGTCGGGGCGAAGTGATGAGCAGCACGGTCTCCTATGTCGTCGGGGCGCTGGTCTTCTTGCTGGTGATATTCATCTTCACCGGGCTGCCGATGATCTTCGAATACCTGGAGAAGCGTCGGCAGCAGCAGATGGCCCATCAGCTGCAGATCGAGCAGATCAGGTCGGACGCAGCGGTGCGGTCCCTCGCCGAGGACGCCAAGCAGCGCCAGGAGTGGCAGGCCCGGCAGGACGCGATCCGTCAGCAGAGGCGGGACGCGGGCCCGATCCCCGGGTCGGAGTGGGGCGAGAACCAGGCCCCACCGGTGATCCCCGAGTCGAGCACCTGATGGCACTCCTGATCGGGATCGCCGTCTGGCTGGGGGTCGACCTGGCGTTCGGGGCGATCATGTACATCGTCGGGCGGATCATGGCCCCCGAGTTGGGGCTGCACCCGCCGCACTACTGGGCCTGTTTCTGGGTGTCGTTCTGGGTGACCAGCTTCATCGCCTTGCTCTATGGGGTGCACGAGCTGCTCGACTAGACACCCGACACACTCAGTGCTAGGGTAGGATGCGGGTCCGGGGGGAGTGGCCCCGGACCCGCCACCACATAGAGGGGAAACGATGGGCGACACCGAACAGCCCGAGTTCCGAGATCCATACGTCGAAGACCAGAGACATGCCCGGGAGCAGGAGACCGAACGACTGCGGATCCAGGCCCGGGACCGTAACGACCGCCGTGAGTGGTGGCAGGGAGTCCTGGCCGGGGTTGCTATCTTGCTGGTCGTGTTCGGGGTCATGGCTGGGATCGTCTACGGGGTCCTGCGCGGCCAGGCCAACAACCTGAAGATCGAGCAGGAACACACCAAGGTCGTGCACGAGTGCCTCGACCGGGGGTATTCCTGGTTGAACGGCAATTGCATCGTCACCGGGGGGAGCCGATGAGCCGGCTCAGTACCCTGCTGCAGATCTGGCAAGACAACTCCGGGGGCCTAGCTCCCACCGTCGACGCCTATCGGGAGAAGTTCCAGGGCGACCAATCCCAGACCGTACGGGTCGGGGTGACCTGGCTGCGACTGCGGGCCACGGTCAGCCTGAATCTGCCGCACGGCCGGAAGTGGGACCCGCGATGATCCCTCTCACCGACACCCGCCGTTATGCCAGCCCCGAGATGGTCTCGGTCCTGAGTCACGACTCGATGCTGGCCTGCCAACGCACCATCTGGATGGAGGTGATGAAAGCCCAGGCGACCCACTCGCCCGAGCTGATCAGCGCCGAAGATGTCGAGGCCCACGAGACGATCCACGAGCGGCTACTGGCCGGGTTGAAAGCCCGGATGCAGGGCCAGAGCAACCGCGAAGAATGGCTGGACGCCACCTTCTACGGGGATTACCTGCGCAAGATCGAAGACACCGAGCAGCGCACCCGGCATGACCTGAAAGCCCACCTGGAGGTGTTCGACGCGCTCGCCGGCAGTCGGGGCAAGCTGCACCTCGGGTTGACCTCCAGCGATGTCACGGAGAACGCCGTCCACGGGATCATGTTCACCGCGTTCGACCTGTTCAGGTCCAGGGAGCGGGCGATCCTATCCAGCCTGGACACCTGGATCGACCGGACTTTCGAGATCGTGGTCCCCGGGCGGACCCACAACGTGCCGGCTCAGCCGATCCTGCTGGCCAGCCGGTTCGCCCGCTGCGTATCTCAGATGCTACGCGGCAACACGATCAACTTCCGGACCCGGGGGTTCATGGGGGCGGTCGGTAACGCAGCCGACCTGACGGAGATCTTCGGGGTCGACACGATCCGGGCCCAGTTTGAAGCTGGCGACCAGATCGACACCTGGGTGACCGGCCAGACCAGCCCCCGCTACCAGGACCTCGAACTGATCCAGTACCTGGACTCTTCGACCGCCCCGATCGCGGACCTGTGCGTCACCCTGCGGCTGATGGCCGGCAACGATCTGTGCTGGGAGGGGCAGACCCCGGGGCAGGTCGGGTCCTCGGCGATGCCGCACAAGCGCAACATGCGGTACGCGGAGCGGATCCATGGGCTGCGGGCGGTCCTGAAAGGCTACCGGGCGATGATCGACAACCTCGGACCGACCTGGAACGAGGGCGACGTGTCGGACTCGGTCACCCGCCGGGTGGCCCTGCCCGGGGCGATGCTCGCCGCCGACGCGGTCATGCGCAACTTCCAGTACCTGCTGTCAGTCCTGCAGATCGACGAGCAGGCCCACAAAGTCGAACGAGTCGCCTATCAGATGCCGATGGCGACCGGGCGGATCCTGGCCCAGCTGGTGAAGCTCGGGATCCCCCGGGAGCGCGGCCACGAGGTGCTGCGGGAGGCGGTCGAGAAACACGGGGCGGACCGGTTCGGGTTGGCTGCGTCGGTGAGTCAGCAGTTCCCGGCGCTCAGCCAGGATGAGATCCTGCAGATCATCCGGGAGGACCGGCAGGTCGGGTTGGCTCGGGATCAGATCGAGCGGGTCCGGTACGAGCTGGCTATGGCCGGGGCGGTCGGTATCCCGTGGGATGTGGGGCAGCTGCTATGAGGGTGTTCTACGACTTCGAGTTCTGGGAGGACGGGTCAAACCTCCAGCCGATCTCGGTTGGGCTGGTCGACGAGGTGGGCCACACCTTCCATGGGGTGCTCGAAGAGATTGAGATCGGTGTGGCCGAGGACGGGCCCTATGAGCGGATCGCCCACCAGCACTGGCTGATGACCAACGTGGTCCCGCTGTTGCCGCTGCGTAAAGATAGCCGGGGCAGGCCGATGGTCGATGTGGCGGGCCACAGCTTCCACCTGGACGATACCAGCAACGAGGTCATGCCCCGCCGGATGGTCCGCAACGCGGTCCGGCAGTTCCTACAGCAGGCCAGCCAGGATGACCAGGAGCTGCAGCTGTGGGCCGACTGCGGCGCCTACGACCATGTAGCGCTGATGCAGCTGTGTTGGGGCAAGATGACCAACAAACCCGACTGGGCCCCGTGGTTCACCCACGACCTGAGACAGTTTGGTGGACACCTCGGGGTGAGCATCGACGCGATCCCGACCGAGATCATCGACCCGCCCCATCACGCCCTGCGGGATGCCCTGCGGCACCGGGAGCAATGGGAGTACCTGCGAACCCACCAGATCAACCAGAGCGGGGGGATGCCGTCGAGGCTACCCGACGGCCGGCTGGTCGAGCGGTCGCTCGACTTCGGGTTCGGGGTACCGGAGCCGGAGCCGGAGCCAATCCAGATCTGTGGCGACGAGGAGGGCGACGGACGGGTCTGCGTGCTCCCGATGGGCCACGGAGTGACAGACCCTCCGGGGAAGGGTAGGTCGCACGATTACCAGGTGATCTGCCCGGACTGTGGTTGGAGGCGAGGCTGGTGAACCACGCGGTGGTGGTCCACATGTTGGGCCCGTTCGTCAAGAACGTCCGGTTCGAGGCGCCGGTGGTGGCCGCACAGGCGGTACCCGGCGGGGCACAGGTGTCACTGCGCGAAACCCAGACCGGCCCCGACCTCGGCTATGCGATCTTCACCCCGAACGCGGTGATCCTCGGTGGGATGGCGGTCGAACAGTACGCCCCACTGTCCAGGCCGGACTACCTGCAATGACCTGCGCCCACCGGCTGATCAACCGGGGCCGCCGGATCGAGTGCGAACGACCCGGGTGTGGGTTCTCGGTGCCCGAGCCGGACGGGTACCGCTCGGTCGTGACCGGCTGGAGGCGACGATAATGGACAACACAGAGCTGCGCAGGCGGATCGTCGAATGGACTGGGCCGGTCGGGTGGTGGGACCCCCACAACGAGGACACCTATGTCGCGTTGGCTGGGCGGTTGATCGACCTTGGGGTCCCGGCGGAGGAGGCCCTGGATATCCTGTCCCAAGCCCACGCGGCGACCTGCGACGAATACGGAGCTTGAGATGACCACCTTCAAATGGGATACCCGCAGACAGAAACCACCACCCGGCGAAGCGTGGTTCGGGTTCGAAGGCGGACCGTGGCACGGGCAGGCCAAGACCTACCCGGCACATCCGGTCCAGCCCGGTTGGGTGCGTCCGGTCAACCAGATGATCCACGTACTGCCGCTGTGGGACATCAACGCCCGGATCTGGCTGGAGTCCGGCCCCGAACCCGACGACCTGGCCACCAACTGGGACCACCACTACGACTGGCAGGAGGGTCGGACCCGCGACCTGTGGCGATATGTCTGGAGGGGTCCGAAACAGCAGAACTGGGGTCGCCGGCACGACCTGGAGATGGTCGAGCACGAGACCCGCTGGCACGCGGCGGTGATCGAACAGATGCGAAGCCAGATGTTCCCCCCACCGAAGATCGTGTGGGTGTTGCCGCTGGCGGTCGGCCCGTCGGTGTCGGTGTTCCAGGGTCTACAGGTGATCCACGCCGAGGTGCCGGAGCCGTACTACGCGATCCGCCCGGACTACCCGACCTGGGGTGAAGTGACCGGGCAGATGGAGGCGATGATCAGGAGGTTGGACCTATGACCGATAGCAGGTTCGAGGTGCCGGACGATTTCGAGCGCACCGAGTGCAAACCCCCGGTCATCCGGGTCAAGGGGGGTCGGCTGCTGACCGGCCCGGTCGGGACCCCGATCGGAGGCCCCGGGTGGACCGAGGCGGGGTATATGGCCGACGACGGGGAGTCGGATTGGCGGCTAAGGATCAACGCGATGGTGACGGAAGGTCTGAAGGCGGGGCAACTGATGCTGGAAGGTGTCAATATCAACCCGGCGGTGGCGCCGGATACCTGGGTCCAGTACCACTGGTTCGAGCAGGAGCTGGCCAGGTTCACCTACAAGCCGAACTTCGAGTTCAGGCTCATCCCGGGTGGGCCGTTCCAGGGGCTGATCCTGAGAATCAAAGCCCGGGTCCCGGATGCCCGCTGGCGTCCCCGCCCCGAATGGGGGAGCACCACCCATCCGCCGGTGATCTCGATCGCCGCCCAGATAACCATCCCGGAGCACCTATACGGGAGGTCAGAGCTGTTTGCCGAGTGGCTGCTGGCCGAGGTCCTGCGGGTGGAGACCCACGAGGCGCAGGAGTGGCTCCGCCGCGACGGGGAGATCTACCAGGACCCCCACAAACAGCCGGAGCTTGTCCGGCTGCCGGTGGGGCCGATCCACAACAACGAGCCCGACGAACTCGTCGACTCGGGCAGCTCGGTGCTGCGCCGGTTCCTGTCCAAGTTCGCCCGGCCATGACCGACGAGCGCAGCCCACGCAACCTCGACCGCCGGTACGCACGGACCCGCTACCTGTATATCAGTAGCGGTACCCGCAGGTGGTTCCTGCTGGAATGGCCAGACGGGGAGGAGTTCAACCTCGGCGACCCGGCTCCGGCATTGAAGATCGGGACCTTCCGTTGCTGGGGGACCATCTTGGAGGTGCTGGTCGAGCTGGCAGCCCGGCACGGCAACAAACAGGCGGGGCAGATGTTGGGGATCTCCTCTTCGGCGGTCGCCATGTACAAGGCGGACCGCCGCACCCCGTTGCTGCGCAACGACACCTGGGCCAAGATCGTGCAGGCCCTGATCGACGACCCCGAAAGGATGACATGAAGATCGACGTACCGGTAAACCCGATGGATCTGCTGACCGAGGCCCTACAGCGGATGCGTTGGGCCGACGACGCCGAGCGGGCCCACCGGCTGGGCGATACGGTCCAGACCAACACCGGTCCGCTCGGCGGTCCGAAGCTGGTCGACCACATCGAACACCTGCGGGGGTCGGCCTCGACCCTGGCGGTGGTCGCACTGGCCGGGGTGTTCCTGGTCACTGGGGTCGAGGACAACACCGGTCCGGTGGTGCCGAGCCGGCTGGCCGATGCCATCACGAGGGTGTTCAGCTTGGACGCCCAGGCGCTGCCCGACGACGAGCCGGGCCGACACCAGCAGTGAGGATCCGCCGCGCACACCTGGATGAGGTCTTGCAGCACTGCCTGACCGATGCCCCGAGCGAGGCGTGTGGGGTGCTGATCGGCCGGCACGGCTCGGTAGTCGCGGTACACCCGATGCTCAACATCGCGATCAACCCGTTGACGACCTACCGGTTCAACACCCGGGAGCAGCTGTCGCTGTATTCCCGGCTGGACCAGCAGGACCTGGAGCCGATCGGGGTCTACCACTCTCACCCGTTCGGACTGCCGGAGCTGTCACCGACGGATCTGGCGATGCTCGGGTGGCCTTCTCCGATCCAGGTGGTGGTGGCGGTGGAGCGGGCGATCTCGGCGGCTGCGAGCGGGTCAGGAGACCTCGGGTTCTATGTGCGGGCCTGGCGTCCGGTGGCGTTCCACCAGGTGGTCCCCGAGCCCATCGAGGTGCTTCCGACACAGCACTTGACACCAGATGTGGCCGACTGATCTACTGGTGTCCATGGCGCGGCGGGATGGGGCAGCAGCCCCGACCCGTCATCCGACCCCCCGAATGACCCCCGCCGCGCCTGGTAACTTGACAAGTCCACAGGGTAGAGTGACATGGGGTGTCGCGCGATTTGGGGAGTTCCGGGAGCGCGGAAGTCTAGTACGGGGACCAGTGCCGGGACGCAGGTGGTCCGCTAGCGCCAAACTCCAGTTGACGAGGGTCGGCTGGGGAGTGGGGAAGAGAGGGGGCGGCGGTGCCCGCTACATCGCCGCCTCTGTGAGTCGGTAGCTCAATGGTAGAGCGCGGTCCTCTAAAGACCCGTCGTTGTGGGTTCGACTCCCACCCGACTCTCGATGGGGCGGTAACTCAATGGGGTGGGCAGACCCGGACCGGTCGGGTGAGCCCAGTAGTCCCTAGGCAGAGCTGCAGGGGTGCGGGTTCGAGTCCCGTCCGCTCCACTCGGGGGTGTGCGATCAAGCTCAACACCTTGCCTCCATCGAGGGGGCCGATCTACCACGCGAGCAGTATCACACACTCCCGCCCGGGGTAGTATGCCAAGGCGAGCAGGCGACCGAGCCTTCAATGACTCCCAAAGCGCGTTGTCTCCACCCTGATCGAGACAACCGGGAGGTGGGCCACGTAGCTGGACCGGGTTCGATACCCGGCTACCCCACGCGTCGCGCGGGGCCGGTGCACTCGCCGGTCCCAGGGCGACTGCCGCCCCTTGAGTAAGGGCGGTAGACCTGAAGTAGTTCAGCATCTCGGCGGGATAGGGTCCTGATGGGCAACCGGGATGTGGCAGAGCGACCACGATAGCCGAGTGTGAGGTGTGTGGGATGGCGGTTCGAATCCGCCCCAGGTCGCTACTCAGGTCAGGCAGAGAGTTGAACGTGGCATGCCTGGGCTGGGTGCGGAAAGGCTTGGAATGGTCAGCCGTGGCGCTGGTCAGGACGGGCTAGGCGAGACAAGGCCGGGTACGGCTACCCATCGGTAAGGACCGACATGGCTAGCCGAGGCAGGGCCAGGACCACGACCCCCCAGAGGAGAGCAGTGACCACCACGAGCACCACCGCAAACGGGCGTACCCAGACCAAGGGTCTGGAGACCCTGGGCGAGCCGACCAACGACGCTGAGAACGCGATCATCGCCGCCGCCCCCTATATCGCGAACATCAAGATCGAGGGGACTTCGGCGCTGTTGTTCCACCGTTGGAGCAACGAGGCGGTCGCCGAGAAGGCGGCAGCGGCCAAGGGTAGCGCGGCCAAGAAGACCGACGACATCCAGTCCTACGTGTACCGGCTGCACAGCGACAACGAGAAGATCCCCGGCAACATCGGCCTGCCGGGCGAGTACCTGCGGATGAGCCTGTGCACCGCCGCGAAATTCCGCCAGGACCCGCGCTCCCCGCGTAAGTCCGCGTTCGACCTGTTCAAGGCGGCGATCATCTCGCTGACCGAGCTGGCTGACATGGGCTCCAACGACTGGGACTATCTGGACGCCCGCCGGGTGATGGTCCAGCGGAGCGCCGTGACCCGCCAGCGTCCGGCGTTCAACGCGGGCTGGGTGGCCGAGTTCCAGTTGATGGTCAACCTGCCCGAGTATGTCTCGCCGACTCTGCTGCAGGGTGTGCTGTTCGACGCGGGCCGGCTGATCGGGTTGGGTGACTTCCGTCCGACGTTCGGGCGGTTCACCACCGTAGGTTTCTCCATCCAGGAGGGCTGACCAGGGGACTTGGCACGGCGGGCCGAGACTCGGCAAGGCGGGCCGGGGCTGGCTTCGGCCCGGCAAGGTTCGGAGACGAAAGAGGGCTGGCGGGCCTCGAAACCCGCCGGCTCACCAAACGGGGCGTGCCGTGGTCTGGACCGGCTGGGTGTGAGCGTGACAAGCCTTGCCAAGACCCGGCTCGGCCCGGCAAGGTAAGACATGGCGTGGCAGGTGAGTTGGTCTGGCAAGCGCAGGCTGGGTCGGGCGATGTGAGTCTAGGTCTGGCTAGGACGGGCGAGGTATGGTTGGGCCCTGGCCTGTTGAGGACCGGGTTGGGTAGAGGCGAGCAGTGCCGAGGTTCGGCATGGAGCGGTGTGGGACTCGCGGGGGGTCCCACCGACGGAAGGAGAGTGACCGATGTGCAGTTCACCTCACGAGATGACCACCGAGCAGATCGAGTACGCCGTGCAGCGGATGCGCGAGTGGGTCGAGGCCGGTGAAGACTCCTGGGCGTGGCGCCTGGAACAGTTCGAGAAGCTGCTCAAGGAACGCGCCGAGGCGGGCACCTACTAGGCTGGGCGGGGCGCGGCATGACAGGCCGCGCCACGGCTGGGCGTTGTAAGGTGTGGTAAGCAAGCGCCTGGGTAAGGTAAGACCAGGCTAGGCTCGGTGTGTCACGGTTCGGATTTGGTAAGTCACGGCGGGTCAGTCTATGGATGGGTGTGGCCAGGCAGGGCACCCCGGCGGGATGGTGGGTGGAGTGCCGGGGTTCGGCGTGTCAAGCCAAGATATGACCTGGCCAGGTGGGGGTGGGGTTCGACGTGTCGCGGCAAGATGGGGCGAGGTTGGGTCCGGCGAGCCAGGGTGGGTAGCGGATGGGCGAGTCGTGGCAGTGCGAGGTGTGGCAAGCCATGGTCCGGTCAGGATGGGCAAGGCTCGGCTGGGGGGTACGAAGAGGTGGGAGGTTGGGTACCCCGAGGCGGGTCAAGGTAAGGTATGGCGGGGTTTGGTAAGACAGGGCCAGGCGGGATCCGGGATGGGAAGCCAAGGCGTGGCATGGTTAGGCGTGTCATGGCGAGGGACGGGGCGGGCCTTGTCGGGGCTCGGTTTGGCCCGGCTAGCTGTGGTCAGCGCTCGGCGAGACAAGGTGTGGCACGTCTTGGCTGGGCAGGGTACGCCCGCCGACCAGCACAGATGGTACGATCTCGATCTATCGATACCCCACAATAAGGAGGAACCACCAAAATGGGACCGATCAAACGGCTGGCGTCCGCGCTGGCCCTGACTCTCGGGCTGGCCGGGGCAGCTCTGGCCTGCCCGACCGTGGCCGGAGCGACCCCCCCACCCGACTGCAAGACCGTCACCAGCCACCTGGTGAACCGCCCCGACCACGGACACGGCACCCCCGACGTCTGGGCCCTGGATACCGTCACCCGCACGGTGCAGGTGTGCGTCCAACCGCCGGCTGCCCTGCAGACCGAGAAGGTCGCGATCGACACCTGGTCGTACACGGCCAAGCTGACCGACACGGGGACTTTCGTCACCCAGGCGGGTACCCACGGGTCCCCCAACAATGGCGCGAGCCTGGCCGGCGGGGTCCACGGTGCGGTGCTCGGAGCGGCCACCTTCGCCAAGTTCACCGCCCCGCACGACTGGATCGCCTGGGACCCCAGCGCGCTGGACGGCAAGACCTTCAACGGGTCCGAGCCGACCAGCACCGGCGACTGGTTGAAACTGCTGTGGAAGGATGGGTTCGGCGGCAGCTCGATCAACATGTACTCCTGGGTCTATCAGACCTGCGTGGACAAGATCGTCAAGAGCGGCTGGGTCGAACAGTGGATCGACGGCTCGTTCAACAACGACGGGCAGGACGCGAAGGCGGGCGACATCCGAGGCCGGGTATGTCCGACCCGCAGCCCGTCGCCGTCGCCGTCCCCCTCGACATCTCAGACCAGCACCGCCGGTGCTGTGACTACCGGCGGCACTCCGAGTCTGCCCGTTACGGGTGCTCCGGTGCCGCTGATCGCGCTCGGCGGTCTGGTCCTGATCGGGGCCGGTATCGGTGGGTTGGCGCTGGCGCGCCGTCGCCGCGACCGGGTCCAGTTCGAGAGCTGAGGTTCGGCCCGGCTCGACAAGGGCGGGTATGGTTTAGCTTCGGCAGGCCGAGGAGAGGTCTGGTACCGCAAGACATGGCGAGGCCCGGCACCGTAAGGCAAGGTGGAGGCTCGGCGGGGCAAGCGACCGCACGGTGTGGCTGGGCGTGGATGCTAGCAGCGAGGCCCCCCGTGACATCACGGGGGGCCTCGCTGTATCTGGTGGGTCAGTTGGGGGGTGGGGCCAGGGCGAACCCCAGACGGCCGTCAGCGAGCCGCACGGCGAGGACCTGGCCGGAGCGCAGCAGCGTAACCAGCCCCGCGTCCATCTGGACACTACCCAGGACCGCCTCCGGGTGGTCGTTGGTCACGACCGCCTGGACCGCCTCGTCGGCTGTCAGGAGGGTGGCCCCCAGTGGTAACACCAGGGGCCTGCGGGTGGTCACCGGTGGCTCGGGCGGTGCCAGCCGCCCTCGTCGGCCACTTGCTGGATCGCCTGCCCGAGCTGGCGCAGGCTCTCCGCGAACGGGACCGCCTCCCCGCGCTCGTTCCGGAACGCGTCGAACAGGGTGACGGTCGCGCCGGACCATGGGTTGATCGCGGTCAGGTTCGGGCCGCCGTCGGGGCGTTCCATCTCGATGATCAGACCGGGGATCCCGGCCCAGGTGTAGCGGTCGCCCGGCTCGGGCGGGGTGGTGTCGGTCGGCGGGGTGCTGGTGAAGTGGGCATCCGGAACGGGGTTGTCCTGGGCCAGCCGGCGGTCGATCTCGGCCCGGATCGCCCGGACCTCGGAGTGTCGCGCGGCGATGTCGTCGGTCGCGGTGGACATGCCCTCGGCGCAGGCGTGTCGCTCCAGGTCGTCCAGCAGGGTGTCCATAGTGCGGGCCCGGATGCCGGGGATCTCGGCGGGTTGGTGGGCGGTGAGGGGCCAGCCGATGCAGCGGTGGTGCTGGGGCGTCTGGCCACCGACCAGGTTGCCATACCACTGGTGGGGGGCGTGGTCTTTCAGCGCCCGAGCGTCGCGGCAGGGGGTGTAGCCGGTGACATCCTGGATGGTCACGTTGCCTCCTGTGGTGGCGGGCCCCCCGGGGCGGGGGTGCCTGACACAACCATCGTAACATGTGAACACGTTCTGTGACAAGCCCTGTGGCACGACGTCTGCTGACCACCTTGGTGGTCCCGGCATCGGTCAGCTAAAATCGGGGCGGGCGGGATGCCCAGGTAGGCAAGGAGCCGAGATGGCGCGAAGCGAGACCACCGAGCAGGTCCTGGCGCGGGTGCGCCGGTTGGCAGACCAGGCCGAGCGGGGCGAACTACCCCCACCCGTACCCAAGGGTGCCCCGATCGACCTGCGGATCCAGGCCATCCGGATGAAGGCCGACGGCTACAGCTACGCGGGTATCGCGCGGGCCCTGGACCGGTCCGAGAACACCATCCACACCTGGGTCGATGCTGCTCTCGAAGCGATCATCGCGCCGGAGATTGGTCGGTTGCGGGCTCTGGAGTCGATCCGGCTGGACAACTACCTGGTCAAGCTGAAGCCCCGGATCGACCGGGGTGACGACAAGGCCATCAACGCGGCCATCAGGATCTCTGAGCGGCGCGCCAACCTATATGGTCTGAACGCCCCGGTCCGGGTTGATGCCAATATCAACGAGACCGATCAGACTGACCTGGAGCTGCAGGACATGCTCAACGTCGCGCGGGCCGAGGTCGCGGCGCAGGAGGCCAAGCTGTTGCGAGGCGAAACCCCGTGACCATCGCGCCGCAGCGGCCAGCTACGGCGCAGGTCAGCCCCCTGGGGGTAGTGCAGCGGATCTGGGATCCCTACGACCCCCGAGCCAACGCCTCGAACTTCGACGTCAACCAGTGGCTGCTGGTCAACGAGCACAAGATCCGGCTGCTCAACAGCCGCCGGCAGCGGCTGTCCCGGGCCGACCGGCAGCTACTGACCCGGCTCGACCCGTTGCTGTTCGCGGTGGTTTATCTGCGGCACCACCTGGTCAGCGAGGACACCGGCGGTCGGTTGACCTTCGCCGATCCGCATTTCGAGTGGGCGCGGTTGGCCCGAGGGTGGGTCAAGGTCCGCCTCGAACCCCGCGAGTGGCGTCACTCGTTCGCCGCCCCACGGGCCTGCGGGAAATCGACCTGGTGGTTTACCATCATCCCGATCTGGGCCGGGGCGCACGGGCACGTCAAATTCGTGGCTGCTTTTGCTGACTCGGGTACCCAGTCTGAGATGCACCTGCAGACCTTCCGGACCGAGGCCCAGCACAACCGGCTGCTGCGCCGGGACTTCCCCGACCTGTGTGCCCCGATCCGCAAACCGACCGGCAAGACGGTAGCCGATAACGTCGGGATGTTCCAGTCCAAGTCGGGGTTTGTGTTCGCCGCCCGGGGTGCCAACACCGCCAGCCTCGGCATGAAGGTCGGAGACCGCCGACCCGACGTGTTGATCTGCGACGACATCGAGAAAGACGAGGCCCTCTACAGCGCGGCGATGGTCGAGAAACGCCTGCGCACCCTGATCGACGCGATCTTCCCGTTGAACGAACGGGCCCGGGTGGTGATCGTCGGGACCGTCACCCGGCCCAACAGTATCAATCACCAGCTGGTCAAGAAAGCCCGGGGTGAGGAGGGGGCCGACGAGAACACCTGGATCGACGAGGAGAAGATCGCCCCACACCACTACGACCCGCTGATCGAGCAGCCCGACGGGACCCGCCGCAGTATCTGGCCGGCGAAGTGGACAGTCGGATATCTGGAGTCGATCGAGCACACCCGCTCCTACCAGAAAAACATGGCCAACAACCCCCGGGCCGACAGCGGGCCATATTGGAACCAGGACGACATCGTCTATGGCCGGCTGCCCAACATCACCCGGGTATATATGGTGGTCGACCCGCCGGTCACCCAGGGGGTCAAATCCGACCCCTGTGGGATCGCGATCCTGGCCTACGCCCCCGGCACCGGCAGGCCCGGCAACAAGGACTGGGGCCCCGCCGACGAGCTGTCTCTGCGGCTGTTCAAACAGGAACTGGTCGATGGTGGGGCGGAAAAACCGACCCGCCTGTCGCGGGTCGAGGTGGTTCACGCCGAGGAGGTCCGGCTCACCGGGACCCCGCTGAAGAACCATCTGTTGGGGCTGCTGGCCAGGTTCCCGGAGATCTACATGGTGATCCTGGAGAACAACCAGGGCGGAGACCTGTGGCTGGAGGTCATGGGCGACCTACCGGTCCCGTTCAAGATGTTCACCTCGGAAGAGCCGAAAGAGGTCCGGATGGCCCGTGCGTTGGACTACTACCAGCGCAACCGGGTGTTGCACCGCAAGCGGCTGTCGAAGCTCGAAGACCAGATGACCGGGTTCCCGAAGCTCACCCACGACGACGTGGTGGACGCGGTCGGGACTGGTGTCATCCGATTGCTGGCCCCACCGAAAAAAGACAAATCCGGCAAGATAGAGAAGATGCGATGAAGCCACGCCCCACCGTTGCGGTGGTCATCCCGGCCCACCCGGCCCGCTACTCGAACGGCCTGCTCAAACGGGCCTTGGAGTCGGTCACCCGCCAGACCCGACAGCCCGACGAGCTGCTGGTAATGAATGACCTGCAACGTCACGGTTCGGCCAAGAACCGCAACCGGGGGGTGGTGGCCGCGAACACCGAGTGGGTCGCCCTGCTCGACTCGGACGATGTCCTGCGCCCGGACCACCTCGGGCTGTTGGTTGAACATGCCACCCGGACCGGGGCGGACCTGGTCTACCCGTGGTACGACAAGATCGGGGCGTTCGACATCTGGGCCAACCGGTTTCGCCGGCCGTTCCACTCGGAAGCCCTGCGTAGGGGTAACTTCATCGCCGTGACGGTGTTGGTCAAGACCCGGTTACTGCTATCCGTCGGGGGCTTCAAGGACGACCTGGAGCTGGCCCCGGGCCGGTCGGCCTGCGACGAGTGGGGTACCTGGCTGCGACTGCTAGATGCCGGTGCGCGGTTCGAGCACCTGCCGGAGAAAACCTGGGTCTGGCACTGTCACCGGGGTAACACCCAGGGGTTGCCGACCCGGGGTGACGCCAGACAGACCATGCCTCTTGACACAGCGCGTGCCACATGATGTGATAGATGGGTGGGGGCTGGGCTGTCCGGCCCCCCTGGCCACCACGGAGGCACCCGATGTCGTACGAACCCACTGGTCCCCTGACCGTCAACCAGCTGATCGCGCGACTACAGGAGCAGGCCGAACACGGCCGGGGCGAGTACCTGGTGTCGATCCGCCCAATGGGTCGTCGGGGCTCCTGGGCCCCCCTGGTGGTCGCTGGTCTGCCCGCAGAAGCCGGCGAGAAGGTCGGGATCTTCGCCTCCGACAAGTTCTGACCTGGTGGGGCGGATGCTATACTGGCCACATGGCCAGGTTGACCGCTCGGGCGCGCAAGCGGATCAAGACCAGCAACTTCGCGATCCCGGGTAAGCGCAAGTATCCGATCAACACCCGCAAGCGGGCCGGGGTGGCGCTCGGCCTGGTGGGCATGCACGGCACCGCCGCCGAGAAGCGCAAGGTCCGGGCGGCGGTCAAGCGCAAGTACGGAATGGGTCGCAAGAAGCGGCGTTGAGGTAGGGGAAGGAGAGGGATGGCGCGGCGTACGAGTAACCGCACCAAGCAGCGAGCCACCAATATCAACAACGCGAACCTGCGCAGAGGGGCGGCGGCACGCCAGACCGCCGACATCGTGACCACTACCGGTCGACGGCGCAACGCCAGCGGTAGGTCGGCGGGTCCTTCCGCCCTGTTCACCCCCCGAGGGACCAGGGTCAAGGCGACCAGCCAGCGGGCTGCCACCCGGGGCGAGGCGACCCGGTTCCCCAACAAGGAGAGCGTGTCGCGCCGTGCGGGACAGCGAGCCCTGGGCCACGTCTCGCGCAGCCGCCAGAAGGACCTGACCACCCGGCGCAAGTCCGGGCTGCACTCCCGTTCGGTGCTCGGCGGGGTCAACACCGGTGGCGGCAGCCGCAGCAGCAAGCGGCGTGCGGTGTTCGTCTCTTCGGGGGGCAAGTCGAAGTCCGGCGCCCGCAGTGTCTTCAACCGGCTACACCCCCGGGACAAGCGCGGTCGTTTCCGCAGCAAGTGACAAGCGGTAGGTCGAGGCGGTACACTTCAAGTGGGCCGGTGGGCACAGCCCACCGGCACTACCGTACCTTGGGGGTTTAATGACCAGTCCGTTCGTACCGGACAGTCCGCTCGGACCGGTCGACCTGTTCGAATCGGATACCGCTGACCTGACCCACGGCTACGCCGAGCTGTGCGAGGCCCGGGAGATCTACCTGCAGGCCGACGCATACTACGGCGGTAGCGTCGAGGAGGTCTACGCATCCGACAAGATCCGCCGGATGTTGGCCCGCTCCAGCTCCGACGAGATCCACCAGTTCAACTATGCCAAGATCCCAGTCGACACCGTAGCCAACCGGCTGCAGATCGAAGCGGTGGTCGCCGTCCCACCCGAAGACGAACGAGACCTGCAGGACCAACAGGGCGACGCCAACCGCGAGTCCGCCCTCAAAGCCCAGAACGTCGCCCTGCACAGGCTGTGGGAAGACAACGAACTGGACGCGGAATCCAAGGCCCTGCACAAGAACGTGTCGACCCACGGGGACGCCTACATCCTGGTCTGGCCGATCACCGAAGAACCCGACCGGGCCGAATATGACGAGGAACCCGACGACGAGGAAAACTACACCGAGCAGGACCTGGCCGACGAGGCCCAGGCACAGGCCCCGACGCTGGGCACCGTAGTCGGGGTCGATATCCGGGTCAACAACGCGTCGCAGATGCGGGCGATCTACGACGACGAGGATCCGCTCAAAATCGCCTACGTGATCAAGTCTTGGCCGGTCAAGCGGGGCGGCAAAGAGCGACACCGGGTCAACCTGTACTACGAGGACCGGATCGAGAAGTGGGTCTCCGACGGGGAGAAGGACACCAAGGACCCTGCCGCCTGGGCGTTGCTGGAAGAGATGGACAACCCGTACGGGCGGGTCCCGGTGTTCCATTTCCGCAATGACCGGCCCTACGGCAACCCGGAGCACCTCGGGGCCTACGGTCCGCAGGACATGATCAACAAGCTGGTCCAGACCCACGGGGCGGCGATCGAGTTCCAGAGCTTCCCGCAGCGTTATCTGATGGTCGACCCAACCAAGGATGACCCGACCTCCAACTCGGACGACCCGATCCACCCGGACGACGACGCGGAAGACCCCGAGAGCGAACTCGGCGACTCGGGCATGTCCGCCGAACCGGGCTCGATCTGGAAACTGTGGGGTGCCTCGACCGGGGAGTACCAGCCGGCCCAGCCCGACATCTTCCTGAGCCCGTACGACCGGTATGTCAAGGCCATGGCGGAGCTGACCGACACACCCCAACACCACTTCAGCAAAGACAGCGGCGACACCCCCGCCGGGTCCGCGCTGCGAGCCCTGGAAGCCCCCCTGATCGCCAAATGTGAGGACCGGCAGGACCGGTACGAGGCGACCTGGCGGGACGTGTTCGAGTTCGCCATGTGGCTGCTCGGTTACGAGGATGTCCGGATCGACCTGCAGTGGGCCCCACTGATGGTGGTCGACGACGCGGACGGCTGGGGTGTCGTGCAAGCCAAGATCAACACGGGTGTCCCCGCCGAGGTGGCGCTGACCGAGACCGGCTACCCGGCCGAGCAAGTCCAGGAATGGGTCAAGGACGCGAACGGGGCGGACCTGGCCCGCCGGATCATGCTGCTGAACCAGATTGGCACGGCGGTGCAGACCCTCGGGGCGGGCATCGCATTGGGCGCCGCGTCGAAGGAACAAGTCCAGGAGGTGGTGTCCCGGATGCTCGGGCTCACCCTGGAGGGCACCGAGATCAACCTACCCAAGGGCACTTTTATGGACCCGACCCAGGTCCAGCAGCAGGTGCTACAGACCCAGCAGGAGCACCAGACGGGGATGCAGCAGACCCAGTTGGACCACGCGACCCAGACCCAGCAGGCCAGCCAGGACCACCAACGCCAGATGGCCCAGGAGGCAGCCGACCGGGCCAAGGAGATGTTCGGGCAGGGCGGGCCTGCCAACCGCAACCAGCCTCCCGGTCCGAATGGTGGACCGCCGGGGCGCAACAACCCACGCGACCGCCAATCGGCTCGGAGGTAAGGGATGGCAAAAAGGATCTGGCGGGAGCGGGACCACCCCCGGGCCAACGACGGCAAGTTCGCCCGGAAGGGCGGTAGCAACTGGCTGGCCCGGGTGTCGAAGCAATTCGAGGCCAGCTTCGGGGACACTTCGGCGGGTGAGCGGACGTTCCAGGGGGAGCGCACGGACCCACGTCTGGGCGGTCGCCTCCAGACCGGTGGCGGCAGTCTACTCGACATCTCGGGGATGTCGGCCCAGGCCAAGGCGCGGTTTCCGAAGCCGGCTCCACCTCCTCCTGGGGGGGCCGCCAACCCCCGCCGGGAGATGGGTCGGGCGATCCAGGCCGCAGCGGACGCCTACCGTCCGAAGACCCGGCCCGGACCGGGGGCATCGGCCGAGGTCCGGTACAAGGACCGACTCGCGGGCAAGCTCGACAGCCTGGCCGAGCGGGTCCAGTCGGGCGACACCTCCGCCGAAGAGGCCCGCAAGGAGCTTGGGCGGATGGGCCAGGATGTGGCCACGATGCCCAGCACGACCCTGTCGAACGGGCCGCTGGTCAAGGCCCAGTCGGCGGTTCGCAGTTTTGAGCGCTCCGATTTCGGGCTGGATCGTCCGGCCCCTGCCGCCGCCGCACTGACCGAGACCGAACGTAACCGCCGACTGGCCCAGGCGGGTCGGTTGCCGGTCGAGTCGACCGACAGCTTCCTGGAGCGGATGAGCGCTAAGGCAGGTGCGAGGGTCGCACCGCCTCGGGATGCCCCGCAGTGGGGGACGTTCAAGAGCGCGGGGGTCAAGCCGGGCGACCTGGTCATGTATCACGGGGGTGACCGCAGCGGTCCGAACGCAGAAGGCCGCCTGGCCCGGGTCGAGGGGACCGGCTTCTACCGCCTGGTCGACCCGGAGACCGGGGATCGGATCACCACCTGGGGTGGCTCGGCTTCAAAAGGCTGGATCGCCAAGGCGCCTGACACAGGACTTGACACAGGACGTGCAACAGGGTTGAATGGGGGGATGGCCACCACCGTCCCCACCCGCACGGCTACCCAGCGGGTCCCGCTGAAGAATCTTGATCGGCGCACCGATCAAGAGCTGGCCGACATGATCGACCAGCGTGGCGAAGACACCCCCAACAACCGGGCCGATGTCGCGCAGATCGAAGCTGAGCAGATCCGTCGTCGCACCGCCCCACCGGACCAGGCCGACAGCGGTCGCCGGCTCGCACTCGCGGGACGCACCGAAAGTGAATCGACCGGGGATTTCCTGAGCCGTCAGACCGCGACGCCGGATCGCCCCTTCCGGGGTGGCACGATCACGGATGAGACTCCCCCGGCGCTGCGCCCCCTGCGTGACCAGGTCTGGCAGGCCAACACCAAGAAGGACGCCGCGACGGTCTTGCGCAACGCGGACCCTGAACTGGTCGGGCAGCTCGCCGATCACCTCGGGGTGGCCCGCACCCGGGCTGCCGTGGTCGATGCTGTCCGCAACGGCGTGACCGCCGAAGCCAAGACCCAGAAGCCCCAGGACCTTACCCCGGCCATGCAGAGCACACTGGACCGGATCCGCAAAAACGGGGGGCTGTCCTACCGTCTGAACAGCAACAGCAGGCGGTTCGCGACGGTATCTCCCCAAGAGCGGGTGGTGTTGCAGGCTCTGGAACGGCGGGGGCTGGTCCGCAACACCGGCTCGGGGATCGACTTCAAGTACGAGCTGGTGGATCAGGCCACACCACCCGCCGCAGACGTCGCAGCCCACATCCGCCCGAAGCCGTCCACCGGGGTGGTCCTGCCTGGCAAGAAGATCACGATCAAGGGCACCCCCGAGGGGATCCAGATCCGCGACGCGGGCACGACCGACTACAAGGGTGACAAGATGTACACCCTGTTCGACGCGGACGGCAACGAGATCGGGACCCTACAGAAGGTGACCCGGACGTCGGCGGTCAAGGCCCCCGGTTCACGGATCGCATCCGGGTTCCGCCAATCCGCCGAGTGGGAGGCCACCGTCAAGGGCGGTACCACCTCCCGGGAGAGGGGCACCGGCTACACCGCCGCCCAGGCGTTGGAGAGGATGCCCTCCAAAGCCGAGGTCGATGCCGCTCGGGAGCGTCGCCGTGAGCAGAACGCCCGCTCCGCAGGGGCGGAGATCTCCGCCAACGACATGTCTGGAGCCCTTGGGAAGCTGACTCAGCAGGCGATTCAACGCGATATCGCCCAGAAGGAGTATTCCGACCTGCTGGGGCACCCCGACCCGACGGTACAGGCGCGGGCCCAGAAGTTGCTGGACAACTGGCTGAAGGGCCTGATGACCCCAGACGAGTTCCAGCGTGAGATGCGGGTCGAGAGGGACCGAGCCCAGGGAAAAGCCTGACCCCGCAGGGGGCCCCCGCCGGGGCCCCCGAGACGGCGGGGGTCAACCCGGCTAAAGCCAAGAGCGACGCCCAGGATGCGCTCACCAAGCTGTGGGTGAAACTGACTCGGGAGGGCAACAAAGACGAGGCCGACCGGATCAACATGATCGCGGGCGAGCTGACCACGGGGCTCTATTCGGCCGAAGATGCTCTCAAGCTGGCCGAGCGGGTGGTCCCCGGCGGAGTCAAATCGGTCACGAAACCCAAGGCGAAGCCCAAGGGCACCGCCCCCCGGACCACACGGGCCGTCCCGACCCCGACCCAGCTACAGACGAAACTATCGCGGCAGTACCGTAGGCTGCTCCGTGAAGGTAACGAGGGGAAGGCCAACCAAGTCAACCGGATCTCGCTCGAACTGGCCCAGGCCAAGATCGACGTACCCACCGCGCTGGAGTTCCTGGCCGAACTGGAGCAGCCGGACCTGCGACCCCGCGAGTTCACCAACACCCAAGCGGCCCAGGACGCACTGGACGCGCTGCGAGCCACCAACCTGAAACCAGCCGACTACCTGCAAGTGTCGGAGCTACAGGGGAAGTTGCTGCGCGGTGAGGGGATCACCCCCGCCGAGGTGGCCAACGTGGGTTATTTCTCGGGAGCCACTGACTGGGTGGGGAAGAGAGTGGCCGACGCGCTGCCCGCAGCAGCCACCCGTGCGGTTACGAACAGCGTCGTCAGCGAGACCGACGACCTCGCCCCGACCGTGCTGGATCTATACCACGTCCCGCCCGGCAAGACACCATATGACGTGCCAAGCCTGGGTGGGAAGCTCGAAACCGAGATGGTCCGGTTCTCCACCACCCCGATCGACGGCGGTCTCACCGAGATGGCCAAGATGCGGGGTTGGAAAACCCCCCAGGTTGGTACCGCCGGACAGGTCCAGGACAAGATCGACTCGGGCTGGATCGAGATCTGGCGGGGCGTCAAAGCAAATAAGGGCTTCCGTTACGACGCGATGGGGTCCAGCCCGGCGGGGGTCGTACCCCCCAAGACCGGCGAAGAGGTCCTCGCCGAGACCCGGCACGACCCGGAGGCGGGTCTCGGGCAGGGCATCTACGGCAATGGCCTGTACTTCTCAGTCGATGAACGGGCCGCCAAGGTCTACGCCGAATCCCCTCGGGGGGGAGCCTATACCCGGGCCGCGCTCAAACCGGACGCCAAGATCATCGAATACGACGAGTTGATCCGGCAGCAGCGTGCTTGGCAGCTCGAACAGGCCCGGCTGGGTACCACCCAGGCGCTGATCTGGGGGTTTGCCGCCGACCCAGGCCGCTGGGCAGCGATGCGTGGCTATGAAGTGATCCGGGTACCTGCTGGTCGTAGTGACGGTGCGAAGGTCACCATCGACGGCAAACGCCGAGAACTGAACGCCGAACAGTACGTCATCTTGAACCGCGAGGTGATGATGATGGAAGAGGGAGATCGGAAGCCATGAAGCCGGAGCTGGAGAGACGAGCGGCTGCCGCGTTTGCTGGGGCCGCGTTGGTGATGCCCGACGAGCGTGACCAGATCGTGCAGGGGCTGCAACAGGCCGACACTTTCGACGAGCTGTCGCCGCAGACCCAGGAACTGATCATCGAACTGGAGCAGCGCACCCACGACCAGCAGTACCAGGTGGTCGGCGGAGTGGTGGTCACGGTCTGATGGATGAACAGCAGCTACAGGACTTCGAAGCTCGGGCTCGGGCCGACGCGGCGGGTGCCGCGCGGGCCGAGTCCGACTCGATCACGTCCGACGCGCTGCTGGTCTACCTGGCGGTCGCCGGGGCGCCCGGCAACCCGCTGCCCGAGTTCGCCCAGCAGACCCTGCGGACCATGCTGACCAGCCGGGTCGACCGGATGGTCCGGTTGGGGCCGCTACGGCGGGTCCTGCTGCGGGTGGTGCGGGACGGGCTGACTTTCGGTATGTGGTCCGGGTTGACCGCGATCGGACAGCCCCTGACCCGTACCCGGGTCCGGCGCAGCCCCGAGCTTCGCCGAGAGCTGAACGAGTTGGGCAGCCGGCTACGTGAGGACATCAAGGTCGCTCGGTTGCTGGTCCGGACCGCCCCCCTGCAGACCTTCGACCAGCTACAGGCTGTGCTGGCAGCAGTGAGGGCCTCGGTAACACGTGCGGAGCGCACAGCGGCCTGGGTGGCGAATCGAGCGATCGCGGAGGGGGCGGCGGCGGTCTCGGAACGTCACGGGCTGCCCCGGATCTGGATCGCCGAGCGGGACGCTTGCCTACACTGCCTGGCCTACGCTGGTGAGGTCGCCCAGGCGGGACAGCCGTTCTTGGGCGGGTTGACCTACGGGGACCACCCGGTCGGGAACGACCCGGTGTGGCACCCGCCGCTACACCCGAACTGCCGCTGCCGCACCCAACCCTGGGCCGGCAGCGAATTAGGTGTGGGCGACACCGAGCTGCCCGCCGCGCTCAAACGCGAGGCCCAGCGGACGGTCGCACTTGGCTGGGCCAAGGCCAGCGAGCCGGCTCGGCTGCGGGCCGCCGACCGCTTGCTGGATCGGGCCGATCTGTTGCTGAACAAGACTGTGATCCGCCGGTCCCGCACGGCGCTGGCCAACCGCCGCTTTATCGACCGCCGGAGGCCGCGTTGAGAACTAAGAAAGGCCACCCGGTCAAGGACCCGCTGTTCGAGAAATCCCACCCCCGCGATGCCCGAGGTCGGTTCCGCAAACTGACCGATTCGGAGCGGGCCGAGCGGGGGTGGCTGGGGAAGGTCAGCCGAGCAGCCGCACCCGAGGTCAACCGACATAAACCCCGACCTGGTGACCTGCCAGGCAACCACGACAGCATCGCCTCACTGGTCCAATCGGGTGATCTGAAGGTCAGGCGCCTCGGCGGTCCGAAACCCACCGACCAGCTCCATGCTTACTTCGCCACCCACGGGGCGTTCCACGACGAGAAGACCGGGCTGCGCGCCCGGCCGATGGTCGAGGGCGGGATCTGGCTGCGTCAAGGGGGAGACGCGGGATTCCGGGTCAAGTTCGAGATCCTGGATAAGAACGGCCGGCGGGTCGGCAAAGCGAAGAGGTCGTTCATCGCCAGCCCCGATGGCAAGACCGCGCTCGCACTCCACGAGCTGATGGAGATCAAAGATAAACGTCTACGCGGGGGTGGGTTCGCCAGCCGGTGGAACCAGCACATGGAGGACCTGTATCGGGCCAACGGAATCAGCGAGATCCACCTCGAAGCGAACATCGACGTCGGCGGGTATGCCTGGGCCAAGCAGGGGTACGACTTTTACGACTTCGACACTCTGAAGCTGCTGATCCGTAACCGGGCCAGGCTCGAACCACACGCCAGCGACCCGGCGATCGCTAAACTGATCGCCCGCAGTACCCGACAGAACTGGGACAAGGGCACCGCCCCCACACCCCTCGAATGGGCGATGGCCGGGTGGACCGAAGGAGCGCAGACGTGGCCCGGCAAGCAGTTGATGCTCGGCTCGTCCTGGACGGGAGTCAAGAAGCTATGAACGCAGAGCAGATGCTGGCCGAGGCAGCGCGGTTGCACGCCGAGCATATGGACCGGGTGGCTGACCGGGTGTCGGTTGACCTGTCCGACTCGCATCCACATGGTGATAGGTCGGACTACAACGAACACCACGCGGACGTATCGGCTCCGCCGCAGGTCGATGATCAACTGAACCGCCGGCTGGCCGCGCTGATCGAGCGGTACCAGCGAGCCAACGGCATCGACTGAGGCTTGTCGGACGGTCCGCACATCCTGTATCGTTTACCTCACGTGGTTGCCCGGGATGGGCGTGAGGACAGGAGCGGGTCGAGATGACCGAACTGCAGCCGATGCTGCTTGGTAAGGCGAGTTGGGGACCGATCTGGTTGGCCCAGGGCGGGGCCGACTGGGTGATCGACGACAGCGACGACGACGGAGACCCGTTCGCCGACAGCGGCGGCGGTGGTGACGACGCGGACGACGACGAACCCGACGAGCCACCGCAGACCAAGACCCGCAGGAAGGCACGCCAGGCCGACCCGGACGAGGACGAGCCCGACGACGACCCAGAAGACGTCGACGACGAGTGGATCCCGCCGAGCCGCAGCGACTGGGAGAAGCTGCGGGAGGCGCTGAAGCGCAACAACGGGCAGAACGCCAGGCTCCGGCACGCCGACAAGACCCTGAAGCGGTTGAACATCACCGACCTGGGGGAGTTTCTGGCCCAACACGGGATCGACCCGACCTCGGGGCAGAAACTGACCGACGAGCCCGACCCCGCCGAGGGTGAAGCCGAGACGAACACCCCGCCGGCCACCCCCACAACCCCCACCAAGACCAGCACTGCCCAGGACAAGGCCCGCCAGGCCCTGGCGGTACAACGGGCAGCCGACAAGGCATCAGCCGAGGCTGAAGCCCGCTACAAGCCCGCGCTGGTCGCCAGCGCGGCCAAAGCGGCGTTCATGGATGCCGGCTGGGCCAGCAAAGACTTCGGGTTGGCGATGCGCCTACTCGACCTGGATGAGATCGAGGTCGACTTCGGCGACGGGACCGAGACAGCCGAGCTGGTCGGCCTCGAAGAGCAGATCGAGCGGGTCAAGAAGAGCTTCCCCGCGTTGTTCCGCAAGCGCCGGGCGCCGGAGCAGAGCGACGAACTGGCCAGCCATCGCCGCCGCCGCACTGGCGCCCGGGACATCGACGCCGGAGACCGGGGCCGGCAGGACGGTAAACCCCAGAATTGGCTGGACAAGGTCAACCGCCAGCTCGGCTGAGAAACGGATCGGCCCCCTCGCACGGGAGAACGCGAGGGGGCCGAACTGTGGCTGGCCTATGCACCCGACCTCCCTCGCCTGGGGTGCGCTGAGCAATGGCGAGGCCACGGTCCCCATCACGATCTCACCAGCCTGGGGGACCATTAAGCGTAGCGGATGTCCGATTTGCACGGCGTCTCCAGATTATGAGTCTGGCGTGGTACTACTCCACTACATCCGCATTGGACAAGCAGTGTAGCATAGTGACCATTTGGCACGCACTGGGCTGCGATGTTACAATCGAGGTCACACGAGTAGGGGTCTTTCCGCCCGGGATGGGCAAGCAAGCTCCTGGCGCCCGAGATGGGCAGACATCTGACGATTCTGCCTTCCTGGGTAAGGAGACCCCCCATGAAGTTGCTCGTGCCCGAGCATCTCGAAAACGGTAGCCCGCTCGGTATCGAACTTCTCGGCTTCAACAGCCACGGCGACCCGATCTACGCGGTCAGCGGTGGTGCGGCGGTCAGCATCGCCTCCTGGATCCCGATCGAGTACGACTCCAACGTCGTGCAGCGGGTCCGGCGCGAGTCGGTGATCGAGCAGTATGGCCGTCGGTACCTGATGCGGTCCAAGACCAAGAGCATTCCCCGCTCGGCGGGCGTCTCGGTCTCGGCCGGCACCACCTACGTCGACGACACCAACGCCAACGACGAGATCACCCTCACCGCCCGCCGGTTCATCGCCCGGGTCAAGATCGACGAGGACGACCTCGCCGATGCCAGCACCCGCATGGACGTGATCGGCACCAAGGCGCTGGACTGGGCGATCGAGTACGCCGACGTGTTCGACAATGCCTGCCTGGCGGTCACCGGCACCGAGAACGGCACCACGGTCCCGTTCACGTCGCTGTACAAGCGGATCCGGACCACGAACGCGTCCACCGGCTACACCGCCGACGCCAACTACCTGACCTGGGACGACGACTTCCCGGGGCTGCTCACGACCCCGGACGGCACGAGCCTCTACGAGAAGCTCTCCGCGACGTTCAAGAAGGTCGAGACCGGCAAGTACTGGTCCCAGCCGGACATGCTCGTGATCGCCCACCCGGGCTACCGCGACGCGCTGCGGCAGTGTCGCGACGCCCAGGGCCGCCCGATCTTCACCGACGGCGTGAACCTGCCTGGCAACGGCACCCCGGACATGCTGTTCAACACCCCGGTCGCTTGGTCGCGCGGCTGCAAGACCTCCGCCACCAACGCGGGCAGCCCGACCGGCAACGACCTGCTGATCTACGCCAACCAGCGGTTCCTGGCCCGGGGTGACCGGTCCGGCCCGGAGACGCTGACCGACGACGCGCGGGCGCAGGACGACACCGACGACTACGCGATCAAGTTCCGTACCCGCCGGGCGTTCCAGCTCACCCACGAGGCCGCTGCGGCGGTGCTCGAACGGATCACCGACTAACCACCTCCCGCCCCTCCCGGAGAAACAGCCGACGACGGTCCGCCCGCCCCGTCGTCGGCTGTTCGGGTACCCAGGACTGGAGGCCCAGTGACCGCAATCGAGCTGGACATCGAGGTCGAGCAGGGGGCTACCTTCGAGCTGGCGATCGGCTGTCTGAACACCGAAGACGGGCAGAGTTTCACCCCGGCCGATCTGACCGGCTACACCGGGACGATGCAGATCCGGGCCAGCCAGGCCGCTACCGCCCAACTGCTGGCGACCGCCACCGTGACGATCGACACCGCCAGTTCGGTGGTCACCGCCATCATCTCCGACACCCTGACCGCCGCGATGACCTGGCGATCAGGTGTTTACGACTTGAAGATCACCAACGGGACCAGGTCGATCCGGGTAGCCCGAGGTAAAGCCCGGTTCACCCTACAGGTCACCTCGTAAGGGGAGCGCGATGTTTGGAATGATGCAGGTCCGGAAGGTGGCCGACCGAAGCTCGGGTGAACGCCTGCGGGTACCGGTCCTGACGCCGGTCATCCTTACCGACGGGACCGTGGTGCAGGCCGAGACCGGCAGGGTCAAGCTGGTCAACCCGGACACCCCCGGCGATGCTCATGAGCCCTGGCCGTTGTTGGGGGTAGAGCTGCTCGACCCGCCCTCCGAGTGCAGCGTCCCCACCGGCTGGGTCGACCGGGGGGTGGTCGAGGGCTGGATCGAGCGGGTCAACGTGCGGGCGGTCGGGCGTCCCGCCGGTCCCGCCGACGAGCCCGCTTCGGCTATCCATACGTTCACCCACGCCGACCGGTTGGTGTTCCACACCCTCGACGGTGAGTTCGTCTACGACGTGACCCATCAGCCGGACAAGTATGCGGTGGACGGCGACGACGTCCCAGTCACCGACGAGGCCTACGCGGCCGGGGCCACCCGTGTCGACTGGTTCTACCGGCTGACACTGGCCGAATACCCCGACACTTTCGAGCCGGACGACGAGGTAGACAATGGCTGATTTCGTCTACAACCAGGCCAAGGGCAAGGTGGCCGGCTGGGCCGACCAGATCAACGCCAACTCCCCGACCAACAGCGCGTTCATCGTCGAGGCGATCAACACCTCGGCGACCGACGCGGTCTTGCGCGACCTGGATACCTTCGCAGCGATCGAGGCCGACAGCAACACCGCCGAGGTCACCAACTCTGGGTATGCCCGAAAGACCATCACCGACGCGTCCGGCATGACCGTCACGATCGACGACACCAACGACCGGGTGGATGTCGACATCGCCGATCAGACCTGGACGGCCGTAGGTTCGGGCACCGCCTGGACCGACCTGGTGATCGGTTACGACTCGGACACTACCGCCGGCACCGACTCCAACACCATCCCGGCCACCCAACACGACTTCGCGATCACGCCAGACGGGTCGGACATCACCGCCACGGTGAACGTGTTCTATCGCGCTAGCTAACCGGGGCCCGTCATGCCCGTCACACTGATTGGTAGCAACACCTACGCTTTCGCTGACGGGAACGCGGGCCACGTAATCGACCTCGGCTCGGCCCCGAGCGTCGGGCAGACCGACGTGCTGTGTGTCAATTCGGACACTGTCGTCACCACACCCTCGGGATTCTCCCTCGACGTCAGCCGGGTCAACTCCCAAGGCGCGTATGTCTACACCCGTAAAGCGGTCGGGGGCGAGACCCAGAACGTCACCATCACCACCAGCGGCGACCACAACACCGCCGTGTCCTGGCTGCGCTGGGGCAGTTTAAATGCCAAGGACAACACCGCGAACAGCGGTGTCGACGGTGTAGCCGGGACCAGCTCCCCCTCGCACACGACCGGCACACTGACCGCCAGCACTGAGCTGATCCTCGCCTTCGCCGCGCTACACAGCCTCGGTGCGGTCCCCTCCTCGCCGGTCTGGGCGAACAGCTACACCGGCCAGACGGCGACCACCCAGGGCACTGGCAGTACCGGCGTCGCCAACTATGTCGGCTACAAACAGCCGGTCGGCACAGCCGCCGAGTCGCCGTCGGTCTCCTGGACCGGCAACGTGTCCGACCGGTACATGTTGACGATCACGTTCACGATCACCGGCGGGCAGAGCGCGGCAGCCAATACCGCCACCGAGACTGACACCGCCGGGACGTTCGGACGCCGACACACTCGCGCGCTGGGCATCGCTACCGAGGTGGACACTGCCCAGACGTTCGGGCGTAGGCACACCCGCAGCGTCGGGGTCGCAGCCGAGACGGATACCTCGCAGACCCTCGGGCGGATCAAAACCCGATCGCTGGGCATAGCCAGCCAGACCGATATCGCGCAGACGCTGGGGCGGGTCAAGACCCGCGCCGTCGGGATCGCCGGTGAGTCCGACACCGCGCCAGCGCTGTCGAGGATCAAAACCCGATCGGTCGGTATCGCCAGCCAGGCCGACACGGCCGTGGCTCTCACCCGGGTCAAGACTCGCGCTCTGGGGGTCGCCAGCCAGGCCGATCTGGCCCGGGGGTTCGCCAAGAGCCTCGGGATCAACAAAGCTCTGGAAACCGACTCGGCTGTAGGGTTTGGGGTGACCGGCACCCCCGAGGTGATTACCCCGGGCATTTTTGCGGTGCTCGGGCCGGTTGGTGGTCGGGCACCGGTGGGGCCGACACGAGGTACGGCCGTGGTTGGAGCGTTGCGCGCAACCTGCCACATCGACTGAGCACGTGCTACACTCGGGGTCACGAGGAGGCATCATGAGCGACGACTGGGCAGATCAGGACAAGCCGACACTCCAGCAGATGTGTCGGGACCGTGGGCTGCCCGTCTCGGGCACCAAACAAGACCTGATCTCCCGGCTGGCCGCGTGGGAACTTCGCGGGGTGGCAGAGCAGCCCCTGGGCGACCCGGACAGCCCGATCGAGCCCGACGACCCGGACGGGCTACAGGTCCCGCTGGACCCCGACCTGGCCCAGCATGCGATGGACAACGGGACCATCCAGGTCACTGGGATGTCCGGTCCGCCGTTCGACTACGAGGGTTACGACCAGGACGACGAGGATGACGAGGACGACGAGGCTCCGGGGGCGGGTGACGATGCCCCACCCGCTCCCGGGTACCGCAACCCCCGTGGTGCCTACCACGCGGTGTTCCCCGTAGACAGCGAACAGGTCAGCGACGAGGACCACATGTGGTACCTGACGTTGACCCACCAGAACGCCCGGGAGCTGGGCTACCGCACCCGGGGCGCACCCTATGCGGGCCGCCGGGTCGGGTTCACCAGGGCAGAAGACGGACAGTTGCTGGCGGTTTACGAGATCTCGGCGAGGCAGTAATGGCCTGGGCCGATATGGAGTATATCGCCGGGTTGGGGCTGCCCGAGCCCAGCCCAGGTAACTTGCTGCTGGCCCAGGTGATCGTCGAGATCTTCTCGGGCACCACCGAAGAGGCCAGTGACGAGGACCTGATCTCCAGCCGGAACCTGACCAGGCTGGCCCAGGCGGTCTCGTTCCAGGCGGTCTGGCTGGAGGACCACCCGGACGCGGTTACCTCGATGGACGTGCAGGGGGTCAGCCAGGACGGGCTGTCGGCCCAGTATGCGCATGTCAACGCCCACTTGCTGGCACCCCTGGCGAAGCGCTGCATCGACCGGCTGTCCTGGAAGCTGCAGCCGCTGCGGATCAAGGCCCCCCGGGCGGTCCGGTCGGACCGGGGCAACCGCGACTCAGCCATTCGCGACGATGAATTCGTCTGGACCCCCCTACACGTCTAAGGAGGGCCCGTGTCGGTCACGATGAACACCCTGGTGACGATCCTGCGGGGGCAGACCACCGACGCCTATGGTG
>Ga0070707_100000618_pt1 | contig 35564 bp, 44 predicted proteins | sample KBSK5502metaG_FD_65468 | JGI IMG/M metagenome (GOLD analysis project Ga0070707, IMG submission 65468) | Corn, switchgrass and miscanthus rhizosphere microbial communities from Kellogg Biological Station, Michigan, USA - KBS K5-50-2 metaG | ecosystem: Host-associated > Plants > Roots >... | reverse complement strand
GACCATCAGCAAGTGGTCTGAGCCTACCATCACTTCCAGGTAATGGATAGATGCTTAATCATGAAAATCAGGATAAAGATTGACCTGAGCTCCGTGACAATGCATAAGGGGGAGGGCTATACTCGCGGGCAGGCAAAGCCGCCGCATACACCCATGAAGACCGATTCCCCCAAACACTTCTCGATGATTCGCGAGTTTCACTTGGCCGACTTTTTCACTCTGGCCAACGCAGCCTGCGGAATGGCGGCGGTGTTTTTCACCATGATCTACGTGAGCAGCCAGTCATTGGCCCATTTCTTCGCCGCCACGGCCTTGGTCCCGGTGGCCTTGGTCTTCGACGCGCTCGATGGCCGTATCGCCCGATGGCGGCGCAAGCATTCGGCGCTCGGGCGCGAGTTGGATTCGCTGGCGGACGTCATCTCATTTGGGGTCGCGCCAGCGGCACTCGGATTCGCCGCCGGCTTGCGCGGAGGGTGGGACTGGATCGCGCTGATGTACTTCGTCTGCTGTGGGGTCAGCCGATTGGCCCGGTTCAACGTGACCGCCGAGAGTCTCTCGGAGGGCAGGGACGCGGTGGCCTGCTTCGAAGGCACGCCCATTCCCACGAGCTTGCTGCTGATCGTCGTGCTGGCCCTGGCCGCCTGGCAGGGTCGGCTCGGCGAGCACCTGTACTGGGGCGTGTGGACAGTCGGGCCGTGGGATCTGCATCCGTTGGCCTTGCTGTTCGTCCTCTCCGGCACCTTGATGATCAGCAAAACGTTACGCATTCCCAAATTGTAGCGACCTGTATCCTTTTCTTTCCCCGCGCCACGACCCATTACTCCCCGCAAGTGACTTGGGCTGGGGAGTCCGTGTCGAAAGATACAGCGATAGAGGGCTTGCCTAAAGAGTTGCAGAATGATATCATTTTGATAGCATCGTGGAACTGAGAGGAAACAGCCATGCCCCACATACTGGTCAGAGATTTGGATCCCAACACCATTGAACGGCTCAAATCGAGCGCCAGGCAGCACGGGCGATCCTTGCAGGGGGAGGTCAAGGCCATCCTGGAAGAAACCGTGCCCATGACCATGAGCGAGTTCAGAGCTGTATCAGAGAAGTGGCAGAAACGCCTCAGGGGCCGCAAGTTCAGTGACAGCGCCAAACTTATCCGCGAGGATCGCGAGCGGTGAGCCGATTCGTCGTGGATGCCAGCGTGGCGGTGAAATGGTTGGTGCCGGAAAGCCATGTCGACGCCGCCCGCCGCGTACTGCGCCCGAACCATGAGCTGCTGGCTCCCGACCTCATTTGGGCCGAAGTCGGCAATATTCTCTGGAAAAAGTTTCGCCGTGGCGAGCTTGCGGGAGAAACGACGCGTGATCTGTTGCGGGACTTCCAGCGCGCACCGTTGCAAATTGCTGCGTCGCAAACGTTAATGCCTGTCGCATGGAGCATTGCGGAGCGGTATGACCGAAGCTTCTACGACAGCCTGTACCTGGCCCTGGCTGTCGGCTCGGAATGCCCATTGGTGACAGCCGATCTCAAGCTCTACAACAGGCTCAAGGCCGGCCCCTTTGCAGAAAGTCTGGTCTGGGTCGAGAACACCCCTTAGATTCCGCTTTGCCCTGCCCCCTCGGCTTCCGCGCCTGACTGGCCCCCTTTTCCTTCCCCTTTTTCCCCTGCCGGCGTGCCTAAACCTCTTGCGGGTGGGCGCGCTTATCGTTTGGAGCCTGAGCGGGGTGTACCTCAACCGCGGCCGTGGGCGAGCGGTCCTTCCACTCTTGTCCACAACCTGAGACCGCGGGACCTCGGGAGCGAGAGGCACCCCCGCGACAGGCCCCCCGCTCTTTCTTCTCTTCAACGCGCCGCTACCTCTACCACGGGCGCTTACCTACATCGACCTCGGTATCTTCCCTTGGCCGCGGCGCCGTGGTACAGTTTCTTCATGAAACATGCCTGTCTTGCCCTCAGTCTGATCGCCGCGCTGCTGCTCGCCGGTCCCGCAGCCGCACGCGCGGAGTCCGCGGCGGAAGTCGGCGAGGCCGCGCAGCAGCTTGCCGACGCGCTCACGAAATTCGGCGTTGCCGTCGTGTCCGGCGCCATCAAGGAATTGAGCGCGGCAGCCAGGGAGCATATCGACGCGGACGCCTGGCACGGGCCCGCGATCGAGGCTGACGAAAACGTTGGCGGCTTCAAGCTCAGGCTGTACCCGGAAGGCAAGAGCCGCTCCGACGAGCACTTCCAGGCTGAGACCTACTACCGCCTGGATCAAAACGGCCAGCTCAAAGAGTTCGAGTTCAGCACCACCCGCAAAGACAAGTAACCCGCCCCGCATCGGCTTCCGCGCCTAACTAGTCCCGTTTTCCTCTTTCCCCTCTTTTCCCCATCGGCGCGCATAGAGACAAGCGGGTGACACCGCATGGGCGCCCAGAAGCAGCGCGGGGCGTACAGCCGGGTTCCGGGACTTCGACGGCGAAACGCCCAGCTGCGCTGGGCTATGCGGGGGCAGGACCCGCTCTTAAGCCATTCTTCTCCCTAGTTGTATCTTTTTCGATTCGCGCGCCGCCCGCCGCCCCCCCTGTTGTCCGTGACAATTCATCCGGTGCATTAGACGAATCGCCGGCAGCATGTGTCTCAGGCACTAGGAAGACCGGTGCGATGCAATACAGGCTGTCACAACATGCGCGGCAGGAATTAGAGCGACGTGGAATTTCGCTGGATCAACTGAAATCCGTGCTGAATCACCCGCAGCAGGTCGTCCCCGATAGAAAGGGCAGGACGGTCTTTCAGTCGCAGGTTGACCGCGGCGATGGCACGATGGTTCTCATACGTGCTATTGTTGTAGGCGACGCGGACGACGTTGTCGTGGTCACCGCCTATCGGACCACCCGCATCCACAAATACTGGAGGGAACCATGAAAGTCACATATGATCCCGAAGTGGATGTGCTCCATATCCTGCTCCGGAACGCGCCGGTCGAGGAGAGCGACGAGGACAAGCCCGGCGTGATCCTGGATTACGACAAGGAAGGGAACATCGTCGGCATTGAGATCCTGGACGCCTCCAAGCGCGTGGAGGATCCGCGCTCCGTCCAGCATGCCGTGACGCACTGATCGCCCTCTTCGCCCCATCGGCTTCCGCACCTGACTGGCCTCGTTTTCCTCTTCCCCTTCTCTTCACTTCCGGCGCGCTAAACCTCTTGCTGGTGACACCGATGTTGCCGGAGGCGTAGGGGTGACGCTGGTAGGGGGCCACCCGCCGCGCGCAGCAGTTCGGAGCACGGCGGGGGAAACCGGCGGCAGGACCCCATAGCCGCAGGCAACAGGACCCGCCTCTTCTCTTCAATGCGCCGGCCGCTTAACCCCCGTTGTCCGTGACAATTCATAAGGGGTTGGCTGGGAAGTAACCTTGCTGGGGGAACTCGTGTCAAAAGGAAAGACAGGAAGGCGTGATGCCATGAGTTCTAAAAAGCTCCAAGAGCCTGTAGTAGCCGTTCCGATGGAAAAGATCGAACGCTCAATCCATCTTGTCAGAGGGCAGAAAATTATTTTATCGGCGGATTTGGCTGAACTGTATGGCGTGGTGACTTGGCGGCTTAATGAACAAGTGAAAAGAAACAAAGACCGCTTTCCTGCCGATTTTATGTTTCAATTGACTTATCAAGAGGTTAGAGCTTTGATCTCGCAAATTGCGAGGTCAAAACCAGGACGAGGTGGAAGAAGGACCTTACCATATGCGTTCACGGAGCACGGAACAATTATGGTAGCGATGGTTCTGAATAGTTCACGTGCTGTTGAAATGAGTGTGCATGTTGTTCGAGCGTTTGTCCGGTTGCGAGAAATGCTTGCGACTCATAAAGAACTGGCCCAAAAGTTGGCCGAGCTCGAACTCAAACTGGAAGGCCACGACCAAGCCATCCACAATCTTTTTGAAACCATCCGCCAGCTTATCAATCCACCCGATCCCAAGCCCCGCATCGGCTTCCGCACCTAACTGGCCCCGTTTTCCTCTTCCCCCTTTTTCCCCTGCCGGTGCGCCTCTTCCTCTTGCGGGCGGCCCTTGCTTATCGGTTGGAGCCGGAGCGGGGGCTGCCTCAACCGCGGCCGTGGGCGAGCGGTCCTTCCGCCCTTCGTTTATAACCAGAGACCGCGGGACCTCGGGAGCGAGAGGCACCCCCGCGACAGGCTCCTCTTCTCCCGGCGACAGGACCCGCTCCCTTCTCTTTACGGAGGAGGAGTGGTAGGTATTCGTGACAATTCATAAGGGGGAGAGCTATACTCGCGGACGGATTTTGGTCCTAGTCGATCATGAAAAGGGGACTGTCCCCTAAGATGTGCTCATGCCCACTGAAGCAGACGCAAGAATTATCATTGATCGCCTCTTGCGTGAGGCCGGCTGGAATATTGAAGACAAAGCCATTGTCTCAACTGAAGAGCCAGCGGCAGACGGTCGCGCCGATTACTTGCTCAAGAACAATCGGACCCAGCCGCTTGCTGTTATAGAGGCCAAGCGTTTCTCGATCGACCCCTATTCGGCAAAGACACAAGCCAAAGACTATGCCATTAAGATGGCTGCTCCCTTTGTGCTGCTGAGCAATGGGCGTGAACATTACTGCTGGGATTATGAAAATGGTGATGCGCGTCCCGTTTTGGGATTTCCAACGCAAGCCGACTTAGAACGTCGTGCCAATCTCCGTCTTCACCGGCACGGGGATATCAGCAGCTCGCTCAATCCGATCCCATATCCAGCACGTTTCCGGTTCAAAGGCGAAGAAGTAGAAACGCGCCCGTATCAACTACGCTGTCTGAAGGCGGCAGACGAGGCACTGATCGCCGGCCGCCGCCGGATGCTTTTCGAGATGGCCACAGGAACAGGCAAGACCCTCACGATTGCCATGCTCATGAAACGCTGGTTCCAGGCTGCAACAATCTCTCGAGTGCTCTTCCTCGCTGACCGAATCGAGTTGGCAAGACAAGCAAAAGAAACTTTTGACGATTATCTGCGGGATTATCCGTCGAGTTTGCTCTATGGCGGCAAGAGAAGTCTTGAGGGCCAAATTGTCGTGGGAACGCTTGATACGATTGCAAGTCAACTAGGGCCTGGCGGCTTTGGCCATGCCTACTTTGATCTTGTGGTGACCGACGAATGCCACCGGTCCATCTATAACACTCACCGCGCCACGCTCGCGCATTTCGATGCTATTCACATCGGTCTTACTGCCACCCCGAATCCTGGTGAGTTGCGGTGGATCAGCCAGCACGAGCGTCAACTGGTCCGCAGCACCTACATGTTCTTCGATTGTTGGGACAGCGCGAGGCAGGAAGGCCGTCCAACGTTTGCTTACACGTTTCGCGATGGTATCCAAGAGGGATACTTGGCGGACTACAGAATCTATGTTGCTGAATCGCGTCTCACTTTTGAGGGGACAAGATGGGAAGAGGAAGACATCGCCTTTGGAGACTGGGGACGCACCGCTGAATCGGAGGATCGTCTCAAGCTCATCATCGACGAATATTTCCGGATCGAAGAAGAGCGTCCCCAGCCACATCCGCGGAAGACGATCGTGTTCGCGGTCCGCGAAAGACAAGCGACCATCATTGAGCGCCTGTTGAACAAGCTGCTACCCGACGCGGCATGCCTACGCATCGCACAACAGACCAACCGCTCGCCGGCAGAGGTGCGCCAGAGCTTCGCGCAGAAAATTACCTGCTACTCGAACAACGGCAATGCGAAGTCCATCGTTGACCGCTTCAAGTTCGATCCTCTGCCGGTCGTTGCTGTTTCTGTGGACATGCTGGACACGGGCTACGACCATAAGGAAGTTGAAAACTTGGTTATGCTCCGTCCTACAACATCGGCCATCAAGTATGCCCAGATGCGAGGCCGCGGCAGCCGTCTCTGCCCGCGCATCGGCAAAGAGGACTTTCTCGTCTATGATTTCGTCAACAACACGGCCAACTTTGATGATCCCGGCCAGCCGTATCACCAGCCGAGGCAAGTGGGAACAAGACCTGGAGTGGCTGGCTATCCAGAAGCGGAGTCTGACGGCCCTATTGTTGCGCCTCCGCCACCGGGTCCTGCACAACCACCACGGCAATTCACGGTTATCAGCGAGGGAACTCTTGAAGACGAATTCCGTCGTCGGGAAATGATCATGGTTGGTCCCGCAGGTCTGGCTATTGATCGACGGGAGTATCAGGACAGATGGCGCGCGCGCATTGTGGAGCTTCGGGAATCAGAGCCGACTGTGCGGAAAATTCTCGCTGGGGAAGAACTCGCCGAGGCGGAATGGGAAGCACTTGCCGACAAGCTCAACGCTCCGGAGTTGTGGTTCAATGAGTCCTCGCTGCGCAAAGCCTTCGACCAGCCCACAGGCTCACTCAGCGACTTTATCCGTGCCGCACTTGGGCTCCATCAATTTCCGACGCGTGAGCAACGTATTGAGCGAGCGTTCAACGCGTGGGTAGCTGAACATTCCGACAGCATCAATCCAGATCAAGCACGCATGCTCCACCTGCTGCGCAATGTCGTACTGGCTTCCGTGCACGAAGCCGGCTATCGACGACTCGATCCCTCCATCTTTAGCCAGGCGCCCTTTACGTTCCTTGGAGGGCGGACCAAAATGGAAAACCTGTTTGGACGTGAACGTCTGACGGCAATTATGGAAGAACTGAACCTCATCATTAATGCAGCCTAACCGCATGGACAACACCTCACTTCAAAACCTCCTCAAGCGCCTCTGCAAGGTGATGTGGGAAGCCAACGTCACCGACCCGCTCACTTACGTCACGCAAATCGCCTACCTCCTCTTTCTGAAGATGCTGGAGGAAACCGACACCGAACAATCGGGCAATGGCGGCAAGAAACGCTGCGAGCTATTTACCAAGGTTAATCTCGATGGCGAGAAGGTGGACTTCAGCAAGCTCCGCTGGAGCGTCCTTACCTCAGACCCGGATAATGAGCGGATGCTCCGAACCTTGCGCGATCTACTGCCGCGCTTTGCGCTCCATCCCGTACTCTCGCCAGGCGCCCGCGCTATCTTCGACGACGCGCGCATCGTCATCCCCGACGGCGCTACGCTTCGCCGCGCTGTGGACATCATTTCGCCCATCCATCTTATGAGCGAGGACGCCGATGTAAAGGGCGACCTCTTCGAGACGCTTTCCAGCGATCTCGGCCAACAGAAACGCTCCGCGCAGTTCCGCACGCCACGCCACCTCATCCGCATTATCGTCGAAATGGTGAATCCTACAATCGGTCGAACCGTGTGCGACTCTGCCTGCGGCACTGGAGGCTTTCTCATCGCCGCCTATGAGCACATCCTGCTCGCCAACACTTCGCCTGAGTTCGTCCGTGAGGTCACCGCTCCTGGTAGCCAGATCGTGAAGCGCGGTATCGGCGACAAGTTCACCCCTAGTCAGTGGGAGTTTCTGCAAAAAGGTACTCTGCACGGCTTTGATGGCGAGCAGACCTTCGTGCGTATGACCGCCATGAACGCATTGCTCCATGGTTTCGACCACTCGCCCATCGTCCGGCGCGACTCTATCGGTGGCAGCGAAGACCGATGGGACGAGGTACAGTTCGACTTCATCCTTGAAAACCCGCCCTTCTCTGGCGCGGCGCAATCGCCAAAACGCTCCCTGCGCGTCGAGAAAGGCGAGAAATACGTCCTCTTCCTCGCAGCCGCGCTACGCAGCCTACGCCCTGGCGGACGGGCGGGCATCGTCCTGCCCAACGGCATCCTCTTTGGTGACACCAAGGTACACCTCGACGTGAAACGCCGCCTCTTCGCAGAATGCGATCTCCAGGCTGTCGTCAATCTGCCGAAAGGCATGTTTGAACCGTACACGCCGAACCAGACCTGTTTCCTTGTCTTCGAGAAAACCGGACGGCCTACTGAGAGCGTGTGGTTCTACCGCGTCGAGGGTGACGGCTCCTCGCTGAAAAAGGCGCGAAAGTTTGGCCCGCAATATCGCAACGACTTCCCCAATCTCCTAGGAATGTGGCCCAAACGCGCCACCGAGGAAGGCCGCGCCTGGCGCGTGCCCGCGGAGAAAATCATCGCCAACCGCTATAACATGACACTCGCCAGCCTTGGTCTTGTCGAGGCAGAGAAAACCGAACATGCAGAACCGGAAGACATCCTCGCCAGTGTGGCGGAGAAAGAGCGACGGATTTTGGAAATCGTCGAGGAGATGCGGAAACTCGTGATGAGGGAGACGGAATGATTGACTTCGATAACCTGCCATCGGCTTGGCAAGTTCGCCGTCTTGCTGACCTGTGCGAAATTCGATTGGGCAAGACGCCCGCGAGAAAGAACGTCGCGTATTGGGGAGGGAAGTTATCTTGGGCATCAATCAGTGACTTGAACGAAGGCGCTCTAACCGCGACCAAAGAAGGCATTACTGAACGTGCGGTTCGCGAATGCAACTGCAAGCCCGTCACTCCAGGCACGCTGTTGTTCAGTTTCAAGCTCACCATCGGCAAGCAAGCCTTTGCTGGAATCCCGCTGTTTACAAATGAAGCAATCGCCGCACTGCCCACTAAGCCTGGCGTCGAGCTTGAGCCCAAGTTCCTGTCCTACGCGCTCAAGGTCGTGCCGCTTCTCAAAGACGCTTCGGATGCTGCCAAAGGGGTAACGCTTAACAAGAATACGCTCGCAGAGATTCGCATTCCCGTCCCGCTGCTGTTGGCGGAGCAGCAGAGGCTGGTCGCGCGGATCGAAGAGTTGACGAGTCGCCTCGAACAAGCCCGCCAAACCCGGCAAGCCGCCATCGCTGAGGCGGAGACAGTTTTCCAACGAGCGCTCGAAATTACGTTCTCTGACGACGAGACAAAGGACTGGACGGAACATACCGCTGACAATTTGTTCAAGATTGTTAGCGGTCAGGTCAGCCCGCTCGACCAAGAATTTCGCGCCCTGCCTTACCTTGGCCCAGAACACGTCGAGACCGGCACGGGTCGCTTCATCGGCGAACGCATTTCCGTCGCCGAACTCAAGATGAAGAGTGGCAAATACCGTTTCACTCCCGAGCATGTCGTTTATTCCAAGATTCGTCCCGCACTCCGTAAAGTCTGCGCGCCCGGTTATACCGGCCTGTGCAGCGCCGACATGTATGCGCTCAAGCCAAACCGCGCGCGCGTCATCCGCGAGTTCCTGAAGTTCGTTCTGCTCGCGCCGCCATTCAGCACCTATGCCGTCGAAAAATCCGACCGCAACGCGATGCCCAAAATCAACCAGACCGCGCTACGCGCCTTCCACTTCCGTATCCCTGATCTGCCGGAGCAAGCCCGCATTGTCCACCTCCTCTCTGCGCTGCTCGACAAACACGCGGAACTACGTCGGCTGCAAACCGAGACGGAAGCCGAGTTGACCGCCTTCACCCCCGCGCTTCTCGACAAAGCCTTCAAGGGTGAGCTGTAGCCACTCATTGGCGGACCCTTTAATAAAGGGTCCGCCAAGCGGAGTGTTCACTAATTTTGCTTGTTCATGATTCATGAACATGGTATATTGTCGAACACCTATGAGTGTAAAACAGCTGGAATCACAGACTATTGCCTCTGCCCTGGAGCAGTTGAAGTCCGTTCATCCGATCCGGGTAGCGGACCTACGTCATGAGATGAACGACCAAGGTCGTGATCGGTGGGATGGTGAGTTCACGCTGAAGACCAATAGAGGCGCATTTCGCTACGCTTTTGAAGTGAAGACCCACCTGCGACCACAGACTGTGAAACATCTGTTGATTCAAGCAGACTTCTACAAGAGGCATTGGGGGAAGACCAAAGGGTTTCTGCTCTTCGCCGACTATGTAAACCCATCGTTGGGTCACCAGCTCAAGGAAGCCGGCATTAACTTCATTGACACCGTTGGGAACCTATTCCTTAAGCGAGAACCAGGTCTGTATCTCTATGTCGAGGGGAAAAAGCCGGCTGCCCTGCTGAGGGGAAAACCGACGCGTGTCTTTCAACCGAGCGGGCTCAAACTGCTTTTTGGTTTCTTGCTTGAGCCGGAATCCATCAACTATTCGTATCGAAATCTAGCGGACGCGAACGATGTTGCCTTGGGAACGGTCGGCTGGGTTAAGCGAGACTTGCGAGAGCAAGGGTATTTGGAGCCTATTGGTAAGAACCGCTTCCGCCTGGTCAGAAAGAAGGAACTACTTGAACGGTGGGTGCAAGGGTATGCGAATCCCCTGCGCCCGAAGATATTCCTTGGCGAATACCGCGAGCTGGAGAAAAATCTCGATGCGGTGGTGAAAGCCTTTCGACTTTACGCCTTGGGAGAGGGAATCCGTTGGGGTTTGACGGGCGGATTTGGAGCCGATCAACTCATTCATCATTATCGGGGTGCTTCGCTCACGCTCTTTATTGAGAGATGGAATGAGAGTTCCGCAATCAAAGAATTAAGGTGGGTTCCTGTCTCAGGAGGACCAATTACGGTGCTGAAAGCCTTCTCTCCTCTCGTCTTCGCGCAGTGGGGAAGGGTAGCGCCACCACCCGCACTTCATCCTTTGCTGATCTACGCAGAATTGCTTTACCAAGGCACCGACCGTGACCTTGAGACAGCACGTCTTATCTATAAAGAGTTTCTGGAACCATCCCTTGCCAATGATTGAAGGCGATCTGGCGAAGGCTCTTGGAGTGTTCCGCGATTACTTTGCGGAAAAACAGATTCCTTTTGCCCTCATTGGCGCGCTTGTACCGGCCCTCTTGCTGTCTTCCGAGGTCGGAGCCCGAGAGACACGCGATGCTGACCATGTGATCAAGCTGACGTCTTGGGCGGATTGGGAAACTGTGATCGCCGATCTTGTCAAGCTTGGGTGCACGCGAGGGCGTGGAGAGCAAGAACACAGGTTGTATTACGGGACGGCCGAGATTGACCTGATCCCTTATGGAGTCACGAATGGCCCAGAGGAGGTCCTGGTTTGGCGGAAGTCTGGCAACATAATGAATATGACAGGGTTCTCCGATGTCTTCCGGTACGCAGTATCAACGGAGGTCGTGCCAGGAGTGATACTTCCGGTAATACCGCTCTGGCTCTTTGCCGTTCTCAAAGTCACAGCCTACCTTGATCGCCAGTTTCCCCGAGACCTTGTCGATCTTGCCTATGTATTGGAGCAGTATGAATCTTCTGGTCGCCGCTTCGAGATTATTGGTGATGTCGAGGGTGTAATATACGACACTGCCGGGGCGTACCTTCTCGGCCGTGATATTCGTTCGAATGCTTCTGCAGCAGCTCTATCGATAGTCAAAGGCTTTGTTGAAACAGTTGCCAACGAGTACCATGACCTTGTGAATAAATTCTTATCGGCAGAGGACCGCTTATTTTCAGATACGAGGCGACGAGAGGTTTTTGAAATAATTCAGGCATTCCGCAAGGGGCTTTCCTAGTTTCTGACTGAGAACAGAATGGGGTCAGTCTCCATTTCCGAAGACCACCGAATCTCCGAACAGCAAAGGACCTCCGATGATTTTCCGACTTGGCCCCACTGATGTGTTATCTAGTCTCGGCTGGCCGTTTGTCATCGTCATATTACTCGGTGTCGCTGTGGGTATTATCACGTGGTGGCTGGATCGGCGGTTCCCGGCTCTGTTGAGGCGGTGGCTAAGTAGGGAGAAAATTGGTAACGCGCTTCATGCGATTGTCGCAAGCGCGGGTGGGAAGAGCACGCTCGACGAATTGTCATGGCGGGAGTTTGAGCAGCTTGTGGGCGAGTCCTTTAGACAACGCGGGTTTTCGGTTAGGGAGACCGGGGGTGGCGGTGCCGACGGCGGCGTGGATATTGTTCTTTCCCGTGGGACCGATCGTTACTTCGTCCAATGCAAGCAATGGAAAGCAAGGCAGGTTGGAGTGGTTCCCGTCAGGGAACTCTATGGCGTGATGGTCGCAGGCAACGCGGCCGGCGGCTACGTGGTTACATCAGGAGTCTTTACCGACGAAGCGCGGCGCTTCGCCGAAGGTCTCGAAATCGAACTTATCGCTGGCGATCGGCTCGTCGAGATGATTCGCTCCGCACAAAATGTTTCAAAACCGGCGCCGAATAAGAGCGATGCACCCATTTGTCCGCAATGCGGTTCGGGAATGGTCCTCAGAACTGCGCGCAAGGGAACCTTGGCTGGCAAGCCATTTTGGGGTTGCTCTACGTACCCCAACTGCCGCGGTACGCGACCAACCTGACCTGCGAGACAGCAGACGGGGACAGGCACCATTCAGAAATGGAGCCAGTCCCCTTTGTCCCCCATCCTCAGCCACGCTTGACAGGTTCCTCGAGGTTGCCTAGCATCGGGATCAATCAATACGGGGCATCGCCGTGAAACAAGGTTACCGCTTGATTCTTGCGGACAAAGACGGTGTGCTGGTGAGTGAATTCCAACTGACCGAGCACGACTTGGCTGACCCGGAGGCGTTCGTCGCGACGCTCAAGCAGTCGATCGAGCAGGTCGAGGAGGAAGAAACGTGAGGCGGCACCGGCGATTACAAGAAGGGTAAAAAGATTTGGCCAAGGGAGAAAAAGGGGACAGGCTAATTTGTTTGGGGTGGCCTAGCCTGGGCAATTCGCGTTGATGGTGGGACAACAACCGGGGAGCTGGCCAAGCATGCCTGACAAAGCCAATGCGGTCGTGCTGCCTCCGGTGATTTTTGTGGTGGCTTTGGTGTTAGGCCTGCTGATGGAGTACGCGGTTCCGATGCAAGTCCTGCCGCGGACACCAGCGCGATGGCTGGGCACCTTCTTGATACTGGGTTCTCTGCCGATCGGCCTGTCGGCTATCCGTGAGTTGTTCAAGGCGAATACGGCCTTGGATGTGCGCAAACCAACGACCGTTATCGTAAAGACCGGAGCCTTTCGATTCAGTCGCAATCCCATTTATATAGCTCTGATCTTGTTCTATTTGGGGATCGCGTTGCTTATCGATTCCTTCTGGATATGCCTTCTCGTTGTGCCAGCCGTCGCCATCTTGCAGATTGGCGTCATTCGGCGTGAAGAATACTACCTCGAACAAAAGTTCGGAGAGGACTACCGGCGCTACAAGGCCGTGGTTCGCCGGTGGATCTAAAACGCCTCGTTCTTCACCCGGTGTCTTGGGCTTACTTGCCTAAGGGATTCTTCATCACATCCGTGGCGCTATCTTTCAGATCCTTTGCACTTTGCTTGGTGTCACCAGCTCCCTTCGTTGTTCCTGGCAGATCCAGAGACTTGGCGCTGTCCTTCGTTTTCCCGGCGTCGGTCTTCACCTTTCCCACTTTGTCCATCAGAGATTGGTCCTTTCCTGTGGTCGCTCCCTTGGTGTCCGAGACCGCTCCCTGGACAGATTTGGTGGTGGATTCCTTCGTATCCGACGCAGTTCCCTCTACAGATTTGGCAGTTCCTTCGGCTGTGGCTTTGGTGTCGGAGGCCATTCCCTCTGCGTGTGCCGCTAACTGAAGCATGGGAGCACTGCTCAAACTCAAGGCCACGGCGACCATGACTGCCAGCAACATTAACCTGCTCATGACGTCCTCCATAGCTAAAGGGTGATGGGACTTCATACTATAGCAGTATTTCCACTCCTTGGAACAGAAAAGGGGACACTCTACTTTGTTTGGGGGAAATTTGTGACAGGCTCCGGCGGAAGGGAGCCAGTCCCCCCTTAGACGAATCCCTCCGGCCCGGTGTCTTATTATGGTGTGAAGCGGTACGGCGCCATCGGGCTGGAGCCGGCAGGCCAAACCTGATACAATCACTGTCGAGTGGAGGTTCTTTTCATGAAGGCTGAGTTACAGAAGGCATTCGAGGAAGCGGCAAAGCTTCCCGACAATGAGCAGGAAGCGCTGGGACAATGGCTGCTGGAGGAGCTTGCTTCGGAGCGGCGATGGGACGAGCTCTTCTCACGTTCATCCGACAAATTGGCCGCGTTGAGCAAGGAGGCCTTGGCGGAATACCGCACAGGTCGCACGCAGGATCTTGATCCTGACAGGCTGTGACCTCGAAAACCACCGGCCCATTCCGGGCCGCGCTCGCCGCTCTCCCTCCTGAGATTCGGCAACAAGCTCGCGAAGCCTATACGCTCTTCAAGCAGAACCCACACCATCCCAGCCTTCGGTTCCGACAAGTGCATCCGACAGAACCGGTTTTCTCGGCTCGTATCACACGCGGCTATCGAGCCGTAGGCATTCGCGAGGGTGACACGATTATTTGGTTCTGGATCGGCTCCCATGCGGGATACGCGCGGGTGCTCTCCCGACTGTAGCAGCCCCTCCTCCGCCTCCTCCAAACCAAGCTTGCTCGTGCCGCCGCGTTCGATCAAATTGCGGCGGATATTCAATACCACCAGAGATTGAAGACGGGGACAAAGGCAGAAAAAGGGGTTGGGTGGTTGACTTTTCACTCGTGTTGACGCAATCTCGCGCTGACCATACCCGTTCCCGCGGGGGCATTTCACCCAACTCTATCGAGAGGAGAGATCACGATGGCCACGAAGAAGAGGAAGCCGAGTGCCGCATTCATGAAACCGATGAAACCCAGCGCCGCTCTCGGCGCGGTGATCGGCAGCAAAGCCATGCCGCGCACCCAAGTGGCCAAGAAGCTCTGGGCCTACATCAAGCGCAAGAAGCTGCAGGACCGCAAGAACCGACGCATGATCAACGCTGACGCCGCGCTCAAGGCGGTTTTCCGCGGCAAGAAAAAGGTGTCGATGTTCGAGATGACGAAACTCGTCAGCAAGCACCTGAAGTAATCCGCATGATCGACACCGCAACCGGTGAGGAGAGACCCTGAGAACATTCACGTTCTCACTCTGGTTTGTGCTCTCGGTCTCGACGGTCTGGGCCTGCGAGGTGCAACCGCTGTTCTCGCCCTATGACAAGGTTGACGATGCCGTCCACACCAAACTGACCCAGGCAAGCCAGTCCGTTCACTGCTCACTGTATGGGATCACGAATCTGCGGCTGGCGAGCGATCTGATCGACGCCAAGAAGCGAGGAGCCGATGTCGGGGTTGGCCTCGACAAGATACAGGCGTCAGGCAAGCACGACCTACACGATAACCTCCAGGCAGCAGGAATCTTGGTCGAGGTCAAGCCCGTGGCCACCTTGGAGCATAACAAATTCTGCGTGATCGACGGCACCATGGTCATCATGGGGAGTTGGAACTGGTCGAACAGCGCCCAGAAGCAGGACAACAGCGACGTGATTATCACAGACTGCCGGAAGGTGGCCCAAGCCTTTGAAGCAGCGTACCAACGGATCATTGAGAGGGACAAAACGCAGTAGGGATGAAAAGGGGGCCAAGTACCATAGAGACTTCGAGACTTCGGTGGGAACTTCCTAGACGGGGAGGGAGTAGAGCCGATAAGCGATCTCAAACACACGTATTGTCGCAAGGCGAGTAAACCCCTCGATTACGGGAAGCAGGTGATGCATTCTCACAGCCGTGGACGTCGCCGTATCCAAAATATACAACACCGCGATCCCCAGCGCCCCCGCCCCCGCCGCCGCTAATATTTTGATTTTCTCTGCCATCGCTCTCCTCCTTTTCCCGGACCTGCCAATAGAGATCAGCAAGCAATGTGCCAGTCGCAGCCGGGTGAAACAGGCATGATTTTCCTTGAAATCTCCTATACTTCTGGGTCACTGCCTTAGTCATTCTTATAGGCACCGCGTTATCTACTTCGATACACCTGTATGGTATTCGATAACCTCTCTTACGGATCGTGTTGGCCTCTGGATTTGCCAATTTCCCCTCCGCTTCCTCCCCCCTGCGGCCGGGCCCTCCTTTGTATATACTGTGCCGATGAATCGCGGAGTTATTGAAGGAATGAAAGATCAGAAAAATAGAGCGAGGATAGTCTATAATCAATACCAAAGGAGAAGGCATCATCATGGGAATTCAACCGTTACAAGATTGGGTACTGATCGAACCGTCGGAGGCCGAGGAAAAGACCGCCGGAGGAGTGGTCATCCCCGACACAGCCAAGGAGAAATCTGTAGAAGGGAAGGTCCTGGCCGTGGGGAAGGGGCGCTGGGAAACACCGGAAAAGAAGTGGGGAAGTAAACCCAAAGGGAAAAAAGGGAAAGAGGAAAAGGTCTTCAATCCCACGGTCCTCAAACCGGGCGATCAGGTCCTCTACGAGAAATACGGGACGACCCCAGTCGATCTGGACGGGACGGAACTCGTTCTCGTCCGCGAGTCCGACGTCCTGGGCTGGCACAACAAAAGTAAACAGAATTAAGGTCAGACGCCATTTCCGTTCCCCTGCGGCCTGGCCTGAGAGACGAAACGGGCGGGGGATTTGTGATACCATCTCCCACGACATGGCTGATCCCAACACACCACCGACGATCGGAACTCCCAAGAATTGCGGGCATGAGGAGTGTCATTGCCTTGCCGCGCCGCAGTCCTCCTATTGCAGCGAAGCCTGCGAACACGCCGCGCGCCAGGACGCCCTGGGGCCTTGTCCCTGCAGTCATCCCGAGTGCCTCGTGCGCTAACGCACGGTCCCTCACCCTGGAGCGCACACGATGAAACGGATTCTCACGGGCCTAGTGGCGGGACTGGTTGGGCTTGCGTTCGGCACGGCGACATTCGGACAGATCATCGGGCCGGCGACGCCACCACCCTTGCCTCAGGGTCCGAGCGAGTCGATGGAGAGAGCGGAGAAGGATCAGATCAAGGAATTAAAGACCGCGAAGAAGAAACGGGCCGCCAAGCGTGCCGAGAAGGCCAAAGAACGGCCCGAAGAGAAGAAGTAGCGGCCCGGCCTGAGACCGCAGACGGGGACAGGCACGCCTCGGAAGGCGAGCCAGTCCCGCTTCGATATGAGTGCTTGAAAGACAGCAGTATGTGGTTAAATAGACTCTATGGCTCACTCACAACGTATCAGAGTCGTCACCTATAACATTCGTCAAGCTCGCGGGTGGGACGGAGCGACGAGGCCGGATCGGATCATCACCGTCCTGCAGGAAGTGGACGCGGACATCATCGCGCTTCAGGAAGTCCTGTACTCCCAAGCCTTGCTGATCAAGAAAACGCTGGGATTCGGCGGCATCGCGTTCAACCCTACGCGACGCCTGCGGCGCGATCTCTACGGCAACGTGTGCCTCAGCCGGCTGCCCTTGGCGGGCCATGCGAGCTACGATCTGACATGCAAAACGCGCATGCCGAGAGGGTGCTTGCGCGCGGACGTGGGCCACGGTGCTGCCTCGCTGCATGTGTTCAACGTCCACCTCGGTCTCGGCTACCGGGAGCGGATCCAGCAGGTGCGCATGCTGAAGAAGATTCTGGATCCGCGGGCCATAACCGGGCCCCGGCTCCTGCTCGGCGACTTCAATGAGTGGTTCAACGGCGCCGCGTCCCGCCTTCTTCGCAAGGAGTTCGGCGACCCGTGCGGCCGGCGCCGATCCCTCCGGACCCATCCCAGTCCGCTGCCGGTCTTTCCGCTGGACCGCATCTACTATGACCCTGCCATCATCCTCGATCGCGTCGCCGTCCACCGCAGCCGGGTCGCCCGCGCGGCGTCCGATCATCTCCCGACGTACGCGGACTTGCGACTGAATCTCTCGTAACCTGCGCCTCCGCTTCATCCCGTCCGAAAGCCGGGCGCAGCATGCGGCGCCCATACATCCAATTGAAGACGGGGACAGCCCATTAGTGGCAGATTTAAAGCCCGCTATTGTTCCGTAGAGACGACGGCGTCGACGAAGTACTCCGTCTCGCCGAAGCAATCCGTGGGCAGATTGCGGTACTCGCGATAGTGCAGCACGATCTTCTTCCCCAGCTGTGCGTTGATCTTCTTGGCCACCGCCTCGTCCCGCACACTGAAGTCCCACATGATGGGCGCGAGTCCCGGCACGCTGCTCATCGCGAGTTCGCCCTCGTAGGTTTTGCAGATCCATCCTTTGCGGGAGAGCTTCTGCAGGTAGCCGGCGCGTTCCCCGTCCGAGTAACTCCAGTTCAACGCAAAGGCCAGATACAGGGCCCCCAGCACGATCGGCGTGACGATCAGGTAGAGGAGAAACCGCTTCAGCCAATGACCGACCGCGGAAGGAGGGCGGTCGGGCGTCACGATTTCCTGGCGCCGAGAAGCAGCACGATGCCTCCGATGAGGGCCGCGGCGCCGACGATCGGTGGCAGCGGAATGGTTTTCTCTTTGTCGACGGTGGCCTTGAGTGAGCCTATGTCGAGCACCTTTTCCTGGGTGGTATAGGTGATGCCCTGGTACGCGAATGCCACCACACCCAGGATAATGAGCGCGATGCCGAGAATCGTGGTGTTCATGGTTCTATCCCTCATCAAGATTGGGGAAGACGGGAGGAGCGGGGCCCTAGTGCGGCCTGTTCCGTTCGAGATTCTCGACGCGCAGGTGGAGTTGTCCGTAGGAACTGCGAATGAGGGCCTGTGTGTCCTCGAATTTGCGGTCGAAATATTCCCGTTCCTGCACATGTTGAACTTGGATGTGCATGGTGAGACCTTCGGCTACGAGGTGCTGCTCGTGGCGCAGTCCTTCCACCAGCACACCGCTGTGGCGCTTAACCTCTTCGATCCGTTCATTTACCTCCTCGAATCGTCGATCTAGTTCGCTTGCAAGCCCGTCAAATCGTCCATCGAGGTACTGTACAAGCTCCTGATCCATACCGCCTCCGCCGTGAAGTTAAACAGTAAGCTGCTCAGCCTGTCTTGTCAATAAGACACGGCGATTCGGAGAAAGGTAAAACCGGCCCGCCTTTGTATATACTGTGCCCATGAATCGTCCTTCCGAACTGTCCTTCGCCGGCTCACTCAAGAGCGAGCAGCGCAGAAACTTCTATGAGCACCATAAGCCTATCGCGGTGCTGATGATCCTTATCCTTTTCCTCTTTCCAATCGTTGGGGTCTTCGTCATGGGTGCGCCGGGCGCGGTACTGGGAGTGGTCATTTCAGTCGTAGGCTATTTCCTGACGCCCTATATCGTTCTCAAACTGCGTGATGTGCTGCCCTCTCTTTAAGGTCACAGTTTGTGACCTTAAACCTCAAATCTCTTGAAAAGTCAGTTGAAACATATAGACTAGAGGGTGCACCTGTCAGAGAGAGCTGCCATGGAGAATGGCTAGATGACAAAGAACTATTTGTTGTTCATTTTGCTGTTGCTCTTTGCGTGGTCGAATCGGGACAGGCTTCCTACCGAGTACCAGTTCTGGAAAAATAACCAGACGTGGATCAAGGTCCAGAACAATTCTGACAAGGATATAAGTAATGTCTCAGTCTCAGTCTGGTCTAACCAACATCAACTTGGAACGATCAAGCAAGGTATGACTCAGGAGTTGATAGTTTATCGGCGGCGGGATGACTCCCCCGTACTCATACGGTTCCGCTACGGCAGTGAGGAATTGGAACGATACGTTGGCATGCTCAATGAGGATAACCAATACCAAATGGTGGTCAGCGTGAATTATGCCGGGGTCGTGACTGCCCGGGAAGCGACTCCTCAGGAAACCGGTGGGCTAACGAAATAAATGGAGGCGCCCCATGAAACCATCTGATGTGTTCGGGATCGTGGTCCGTGTGCTCGGGCTCACGCTGACGGTGTATTCGCTGTGGTCGCTGGTCACCAATATCGCCATCTCGTTGAGCGTTCCAGGAGTGGATGGAATAACGGTGTGGTTTGTGGTAACCGCGATTGTGGGCATCATCGTGGGACTCTATTTCCTGCGCGGCGCACCTCGCCTCCTGCGACTCAGTTACCCGCAGGGGTAACCGCAAGAATGTCTATGCAGGAGCGATTCAGAATCATCACGGCCATGTGGCCTGCACTCGTCCTCATGCTGTTGTCGGCGTGCGCGACCCAAGTCATTCCCAAGGAACTGGACGCGCAGGTCGATCGGAACGTCTCATTTCTTCAGGTCCAACAGGCGCCCTTGTCATACAAGAATCGAATCATCGTCCTCGGGGGTGAAGTCCTGTCAGTCAAGCGCGAGAATGACAGCACCCGCATTGAGATCCTGCAATTGCCTCTTGATGGTTCTTTGGAACCCGCCCGGGACCGCACCAAATCTTTAGGTCGTTTCCTCGCCGTCCAAAAGGATTTTTTGGATCCTGCCATCCTCCCGGCCGGGACGCGCGTCACCATTGTTGGAGAGGTCACGGGCGTCACGATCTTACCTCTTGATGAGACCAAATATTCCTACCCCACCCTTGCCGTGAAGCATGTCAAGCCCTGGGAGCCCCAATCATTGCAGCGCCCGGGGTTCTCCATTGGAATCGGCGGGGGGGTTGGTGGAGGGGGAGGTTTTGGCGGCGTCGGAGGAGGTGTTGGGTTTTGACACCGGCTTGACTCCCATCATTCCCTAGTCTAGGATGGCCCCCTGCTGATGTCCTTAATGTTGCAACCTAGTGACGGGAGGAAGCCATGACGATGATTTCAGTGATGCGTGTGATGGGCGTTCTCGCGGCGGTCACGTTCGCCGGCCAGATTGGCCTGGCCGCGGCGGCCGACGAGCCCAAGACGGAAGCGCCCAAGACGGACGAGCCCAAGACGGAAGAGCCGAAGAAGGAAGAGCCGAAGAAGAAAGCACCCAAGAAAGCGAAGAAAGCCAAGGAGGCCCCGCCTGCGGCGGCTTCAGGGCCGGGCGGCGGGATTCAGAGCAACAAGGCCAAGGCCTCCGAGTCTCCTCGACTGACAAAGGGCGTGAGCTGCGCCGGTGATATGCCCAAAATCGTGAAGATCAGCCCGGACGAGGGCAAGACCGGCGACCAGGTGACGATCACCGGCGAGCACTTCGGCCAGCCCGGCTGCGTCAGCATGGTGTCCTTCGGGCCAGGCAGTTCTGCGAAGTTCACCCAGGCGGACGACAAGACGATCACGGCCACGGTCCCGGACGGCAAGAAGGGGATGGCGTTCCTGACCGTGACCGGCTTCACCGGCGAAGATACCAAGCCCTTCCTGCGAAAATAGACCGCCTTTCCGCATTTCTCTGCCGGCGCGCCGTTCCGGTGTCTCCGGGCGGCGCGCCATCACCTGCGCGCTTCTCCATCCGTATCATCGTATAATGGGGCTATGTCTGCCGTGACGAAGAAGCACGCCGAGGCGGCATACGTTCGCGACGAAGCCGGGCTGAAAACCTTGTGCGAGCGCCTCCGCGGCCACGACCGCCTCGCGGTTGACACGGAATTCATGGGCGAGGATTCCTTCCATCCCCGCCTTGAGATCATCCAGGTCGCCGCAGGCGACGTGGCCGCCATCATCGATTATCAGGACGTCCGCCATCTCGCTCCGTTCCTGGATCTGCTGAACGACGCCCGACTTCTGAAGGTGATTCACGCCGGGCGCCAAGACCTGGAGATTTTTTCGGTCCTGTCCGGGTCCGTGCCGGCGCCCGTGTTCGACACGCAAGTCGCGGCGGCGATGGTCGGATACGGGGCGCAGGTCGGCTACGGCCAGCTCGTGCAGCAGGTGGTCGGGGTCACGCTGGAGAAGTCCGAGACCTTCACCAACTGGGCCCAGCGGCCCCTCACGCCGCAGCAGATCGACTACGCGCTGGAGGACGTCCGGCATCTCTTTTCCCTGCACGATCATCTGCAGAACAAGCTCAAATCCCTGGGACGATTGGAGTGGGTGGAGGAAGAATTTGGTCGGTTGCTGACCCTGGCAGGAGAGGAATCGCGCGACCCGCGGCTCCGCTACCAGCGCATCAGGGGCTGGGAGGGCCTGCATCCGCGCGCGCGCGGAATCCTGCGCGAGATCGTGGCCTGGCGCGAGCATGAAGCCAAGCGGCGGGACCGGCCCCGCGGGCGTATCCTGCGCGATGAGATCCTGGTCGAGATTGCCCGGCGCGCGCCGGCGGCGGTCGGGGCGCTGGGCGCGCTGCGCGGCATCCAACCGTCGCAGGTGGAGAAGTATGGCGAGGCGCTGATCGCGGCCGTGCAGCAGGGGCTGGCGGTGCAGGAGCATGAATTGCCGCGGGTGGAGAAACGTAAGCGTATCGATCCCGAGACGGCGGGGCTCGCCGACCTGCTCGGCACGGCGTTGAAGGTGCGCGCCGTCGAAGCCTCCATCGCGCCACAGCTTCTCGCGACGTCGGCCGACCTGGAAGTCTTCGCCCTGCATCGTGGCAAGGGCGCGGCCGAGCAGTTGCCGCTCATGCAAGGCTGGCGGCGCGCGCTCGCCGGCGAACAACTGCTCAAGGTTCTGCAGGGCCAGCTCACCGTTGGCTATGACCCCGAAACGGGCCAGGTGAAATTGTTCGAGCGATGAATCCTAGGAGCGGGTCCTGCCGCCGGTTTCCCCCGCCGGCTTCGGCTGCGAAGACTGGCCTCTAGGCGGCGGGTGGCCCCCTACCGGCGTCACCCGCGCTTTGGTTTGATGACGAAGACGCCGTCGCGGAGGGTGAGGAGGACGGCGGTGACGCGGGGGTCGGACGAGACCACGCGGTTCAATTCCTGAATGGCGAGGGTGGAGGGTTCCTTGGTCTTGGCCTTGAGGACCTCGCCGGACCAGAGGACGTTGTCGATCAGGATCACCCCGGTCGGCGAGATGAGGTCCAGCGCTCGCCGGTAATAGTTCACGTAGTTCGCCTTATCCGCATCGATAAAAATCAGATCATACTTATCAGTCAGCTTGTTGAGCGTCTCCAGCGCCGGGCCCACGCGGACCTCGATCTTCCGGCCGTGCGGGCTCGTGTTCCAGAACCGGCGCGCGAAGGCCGCCGAGCCGGGATCGATCTCGCAGGTCAGCACCGTTCCCTCGTCCGGCAGAGCCTCCGCCATCGCCAGCGCACTGTAGCCGGTAAATGTTCCGATCTCTAAGACTCGCTTGGCTCCCACGGCCAGCGCCATCACTTTGAGGAACGCGCCCTCCAGCGGGCCCACCACCATCTGGGGATAGTCCTGGGTGCGGTACGTCTCCTTGCGGATCGTCCGGCAGACCTCCGACTCGGCCACCGAGTGCGCCGCCGCGTACTCCTCGAGTTTCTCCGGCACCAGGGCTTTCACGGCTCCTCCTCAAACTTTCGATGTGATAACCATCACGCCGTCCCGCACGGACACAAGCTCGGCGGTGATGCGACTGTCCGAGGCGAGCGTGCGGCGTAGCTCCTGCACCGCGGCGATGGACGGATCGCCCGCGGGATCCACATCGCCCAACGTGGCGCCGCGCATGTTGTCCATCAGAATCACGCCTGCCGGCGCCAGCTGGGCCATCGCAAGATGGTAATACTGCACGTAGTTGGCGGTGTCCGCGTCGATGAAGATCAGATCGAACGGGCCCGTCAGCCCCGGCAGGGTCGTGAGCGCCGGCCCGTCGCGCACGTCCACCTTCCGGCCATGGGGACTGCGGTTGATGCGCTTGCGGGCGAGCGTTGCCAGACCGGGATTGATCTCGCAGGTGACGACCGTGCCGTCGTCCGGAATTGCCTCGGCCAACGCGAGCGCGCTCGTGCCGTCGAAGGTGCCGATCTCCAGTACCCGCGTGGCGTGAAATTTCTGCGCCATCAGTTTCAGAAAGCCAGGCTCTTTCATCACGCCATTTAACACTCCCTCGAATGGGAGTGCAAGCGGATGGAAGGCTGCTAGCGGAGGTTTTCACCGATGCGGATGAAGCAGATCGGGTCTGCGACGATCGCCGCCGGATAGTCCTCGTCTTCGACCGCGCACGTGAGATCCCGGCGCTCGCACCAGTCCGTGATCCACGGGATCTCCTCTACCGACGTGGTGACAAGGCCGGGGCGCGCGACTTTCTCCAGGCACCCGGTGGCAAGGTCGAGAACCGCCTGGCGCTCGATCGCGAAGGCAGCCGGATCGAACGTGACCGGGTTGGCGCGGCCGGAGGACAGCGCCCCGAGCTCGGGAAAGCATTCAGGGTCGTTCAGCACGCTGACGATCCACAGGTGATCGAAGGTCCCGCTTGCCTCCCGCGCGTCTTTCGCCTGAAATTCGAACGGCAGTCCCGCACGCGCGGCGTTCAGCAACGCGACTTCATCACCGCGCAGGTTGTAGACCGCGACCGTGCGCTGCAGGTCCATCGTTTCCATCGCCAGCATGGGGAGCTCGGCGACCCCGGCGCCGACGTAAAGGCTCCGTCCGTTGGGACGAAGCCGGCCCCGCAAGACTTCCGCCAGCCGGATGCCGAGCTCCTGGCAGGGCCCCCGCCGCTCCTCCCAGAAGGCGTCGCCGCCTTCATGGCAGTAAATGGCGCCGAGGGCGGCATAGTCCAGGGCATCGAAGATCCGCGTGATGGATTGAAGGGTGGCGGGGTGGAGCGGCATAAAAAAAGGAGCCGCCGGTTACGAACCGGCGGCTCCCCGATACATGCGCAAGAACTTAACGGGCCTCGATCATGATCTGGCGGGGCTTGGCTTCCTCGCGCTTGGGGAACTCGATGGACAGCACTCCGTGCGTGAAGGATGCCTTGGCCTTCTCAGGATCCACGTGGGTCGGCAGCGTAAACGCCTGCGAGAAAGTCCCCCACGGCATTTCGCGTACGAGATAGGTCCGGTCGGGTTCCGCAGCGGTCACCTCGCGCGATCCCTCCACCGTCAGCACGCCGTCTTCAGCGGAAATCTTCACATCCTTCGGCTCCCAGCCGGGCAAGGCCATCTCGAGACAGAACCGATCTTTGTCTTCCCAGGCATTGTAGCGGGGAAGCCACGCGGCGGCCTTGTGGCCCAAGGTCCGAAACGCATCGTCAAGCAGGCGGTCAATTTCCAGGTCAAACGGGTTGTATGTCGTCAGTGTCATGGTGTCCTCCTTATCTTTCAACTGAAGCTACTTTCTAGGTAACACCGACTGGCCGAGTGTCAAGGGGGGAGTGGCGTCAACCGCTCTGGCGGTGCACGGCCGGCCCTGCGTCCGTGGAGAGATTGCGGGCGGTGTTGATCAAGGAGACATGCGAGAAGGCTTGCGGAAAATTGCCGAGCAGACGCTTGGCCTGCGGATCATACTCCTCCGACAGCAGCCCGACATCGTTACAGAGGGTCAAGAGGCGCTCGAATAACCGCCGCGCCTCCTGATGGCGGCCGAGGAGCCAGTAATTGTCGACCAGCCAGAAGGTGCAGGGGAGAAAGGCGCCCTCCCCCGGCGGAAGCCCATCCACGTGGCTTGATTCGTCGGTCAGGTAACGCCGCACAAATCCGTTGTGACACAGCTCGCGCTCGATCGCCGCCACCGTCCCCTGTACGCGCCCGTCGTCGGGAGGGAGGAAGCCCACGAGCGGGATCATCAGGAGACTGGCGTCCAGCGCTTTCGAGCCGTAGGACTGGGTAAAGGTTCGCCGGTCCGGATCGTAGCCCTTCTGGCAGACCTCCGCATGAATCTCGTCCCGCAGCCGTTTCCAGCGATCCACGTCTCCCGACAGACCGAAGCTCTCCATCGCCTTGACCGTCCGGTCCGCCGCGACCCACGCCATCACCTTAGAATGCGTAAAATGCCGCTGCGGGCCCCGCACCTCCCAGATGCCTTCGTCCGGTTGCTTCCAGCCGGTTTCGAGCACCTCGAGCAGGTGTTGATGCAACGCCCAGGATGAGTCATCCGTGGCAATGCCGACGCGCCGGGCCTGGTAGAGCGTGTCCAGCACTTCCCCATAGACGTCAAGCTGGAACTGGCGCACCGCGGCGTTGCCGATCCGAACCGGAGAGGACCCCTCATAGCCGGGAAGATGGGCAAGCTGAATTTCCGTCAGGCGACGCTCGCCGGCCGGCCCGTACATGACCTGAAGCTGCATCGGGTCGCCGGCCACCGCGCGCAGCAGCCAGTCCCGCCAGGCGCCCGCCTCGTCCTTGTATCCGGCGGCCATCAGCGAATAGAGGGTGAAGGTGGCGTCACGAAGCCAGCAGTAGCGGTAGTCCCAGTTTCGCACTCCGCCGAGCGCTTCCGGCAGCGAGGTGGTCGGGGCCGCCACGATCCCGCCGGTCGGCGCGTACGTCAGCGCCTTGAGCGTGATGAGCGAGCGCTGCACCTGCTCGCGCCATTCGCCGTCATACGTGCAGTGGCTCGACCACTCCCGCCACCACTTCTCAGTCTCGTCCAGCACCCGCTCCGGATCAACGGGTGGCGGTGTGGGTTCATGCGACGGATGCCAGATCAGCACAAAAGGAACGCGCTGTCCTTTCGAGACGGAGAAATCCGCCACGGTGGTGAGCTGCTCACCCCGAGTCTCGACCGGCGTGTGGAGATAGAGCGAATCAGGGCCGCCGACCGCGTAGAGAACGCCCTCGAGATTGCGGACCCAGGGAACGATGGACCCGTAGTCGAAGCGGATCACCAGCTCCATCCGCATCCGCACCTCGCCGCGGAGTCCCTCCACGATCCGCACCACGCAGGGACTCTGTTCCCGCGGCGGCATGAAATCCACGAGCCGGACCGCGCCGTCAGCGGTCTCACATTCCGTTTCCAGAATCAACGTGGCCGGCCGGTAGTGCCGCCGGGTCTGCCGCACTTCGGCGGTGGGATTGATCAGCCAGCGGCCATGCCGCGGATCGCCGAGCAGCGAGGCAAAGCAGGCGCCGGAGTCGAAGCGCGGCAGGCAGAGCCAGTCAATCGACCCGTCGCGTCCGACCAACGCGGCGGTATGGGTATCGCCGATCAGGGCGTAGTCTTCAATCCGCATGCAGACTCCATAGGGCTGAACCGGCTTAAAGGGGGCAGGTCAGTTGCCGTCCGATTTTTTCCGACAACTATTCCGTCAGGAGGGCCGCCGACTGCGTGGGCAGTTCATCCATGCCGAGGACTCGCTCCAAGCGGGCTCGCGCGAGGTAGCCGTCATACACTGCGGCCCGGTACCTGCCGAGAGCCCGCGTCACTTCGATGCGAGAGATCGTGATGTCCTGTTCTACGCCTACCTTATCCCGGAACCGTTGGTCGGCCACTCTCGCCGCGGACCGTGCGGCCTCCACATCCTCTCGCAGCGCGATCGCCAACCCCTCGGCATTCCTGACGTCCGCATAGACGGCACGAACTTCTTGGACGATTGCTGAGCGCCGGTCCTCCAGGTCTGTCAGGGCCTGCAGCCGGCGGAATTCCGCTTGCGCGCTCTCATGGCTGGACCGCCGCCAGTCCCAGAGGATCCAGGACGCTTCCACCCCGGCAGTGAAAATCTCGCCCACCGGATGGATGGGCTCGCTGGGCTGTTTTTCAACCTGCCCGAAGAGGCCGACGCGCGGATAGTTACTGCTTTTCGCCTGGACTACCCCTTCGCGGGCTCGATCCACGTTTAACGCGAGCTCTTTTAGTTCGGGACGCTGGCTCTGAGCAAAACGCATCGCTTGATCGAGGTCAAGGACGAGCACGCGCTCTTCCGGCATCGGTGTCAAGCGGATGGCCTCCTGTGGCTCGAAGCCGATCAGCCGTTTGAGATTATCCAGTGCCACGCGCGCCCGCTGCGTGGTCTCCAGAGCTTCCTGACGTGCGCTAGCCAGCGCTGCCCGCAGCGGAGGCAGGGCGTTGGCCGTTACCCGGCCACCGGCGATTAGCGTATCGGTGAACCGGATTTCAGCCTGGTGCAATGAGATCCTGGCCTCGGCGGTCTGGCGCTCCTCCTCAGCCTTCAACACGCGAAAGTAGGCCAGCTTGACCTGTTCGGCGATGTCTTGGTGAGCGCGGCTCAGGCGGTTTAACCCTATTTGCCGATCCAGGTTCGCGGCTGCGTACTGGCTGGTCAGCCGGAAGCCAGTGAAAAGGACCTGATCGATGCGCAGGCGCACGATGTTGTCCCACGCGCGTCCGGCGACGACGTTCGTGTCTTGAGTCGGAATCGAGAACGCAGGAGTGACTCCAAGGATGGCCGGGATTTGGATCGCTCCCTGGGGGATGCCGATCTCCGGACGGGTGGACACAAAGAAGCGGGCATCCCCCCGCAACTTGGGCAAGAAGTCCGTGAAGACCTTCGACGCCTCTTCTGCGAACGCCGCCGCTTCGTATTTCACGGATTGAATGTGAAGATTCCGCTCGCCGGCGAGTCGCAAACTCTCTGCCAGCGTCAGCGACCGTTCCTGGGCGCGCACGGGCATCCCGAACAATGCCGCAAGTATCACCATGATCGAAATTGTCAGGTACGCGACGATTTTCCCCATCTCCTACTCCGTCCCCACCACTACCAGCTCTCCGGGTTTAAGCCCTGTGAGGACCTCCACGACCTGCCCTTCAAAACCTCCGAGCTGCACAGGGCGTTCCTCCACGACTTTGCCTTCGAGCACCGAGACGAAGAGATCGGGGCCTCGACGCCGTACTGCGGACCGAGGAATCAGCAGGGCTTTATCCCTTTGGCCCGTGTTGATCTTCACGTCCATGGCCATTCCGATACGCAGGCGCGGGTCGAATTCCAGCGGGATTTCCGCCTCCAGGACTTTCACGTCATTGATCTCGGCGGGATTGTCGCTCCGAATATGCTTGCGCCCAACGCGCCACGCGATCTTCTGGATGGTGCTGGTCATCTTGAGACCGGGAAAGGCGTCGGACGTAATCACGACCGGCATGCCCAACAGGATCTTGCCGGCGTCCGACTCATCCACTTCGGCACGTACAATCGGTCGCGCACTGTCGGCGATCGTGTAGAGGGGCTCGCCGGGTTGCACGACTGTCCCACGTTCATGATGTTTGGTAATTACCAGTCCTGCCATTGGCGATCGGACCACCGTGTTGTTCAACTGCGTGCGGACATAATCCAGTGTGGCGAGAGCCTGGCGATGCGCTGCGATGGCGGTGCGTAACTGTGCAGCCCGCAAGTCTGCCTGATTTCGGGCATCATCGAATTCCGCTCGAGGGACGACGCCGTCTCCGAATAACTTCTGTGTTCGCCCGAGGTGATTCTGGGCCTGGTTGACTTGCACCTGCGATACTGCAATGGCGCTACGAGCCTCTTCCGCGGCGAAGCCGGCTTGGCGGACGCGGGCTTGCAGCTCCTGATCGTCCAAGCGGGCGAGCACTTGGCCCACACTGACCTGATCCCCTTCTTTGGCGACCAACTCCGTGACAAGGCCGGTGACCTGGGCGCTCACATCGACCTGCTCCAGGGCGGCGACCTTCCCATTGCCGGACACAATGAAGGTGATGGTTCCGAGGCGCACCGGTACGGTCTTTACCGCCGGTTCGCGCCACACATAGAATCCGGCCATGGCGATGCCAAGGGCAATGACCGGACTGGCAAGAAGAAGCATGCGGCGTCGCATCGGGTCAGCCAACCAGCCGGCCGTCCTCGAGATGAACGAGGCGATCGACAATGTTCAGGTTCCTCGTGTCGTGCGTCACAATCGCGACGGCGTGGCGCTCTTCGTTGGTGATCTCGCGCAGCAACTCCATGACAGTATGCCCGCTCTTCGAATCCAGGCTCGCGGTCGGCTCATCCGCCAGGATGAGCGACGGAGCTCCTGCCAACGCGCGTGCTATAGCGACCCGATGCTTCTCGCCTCCGCTCATATCGCGCGGCCGGAAGTGCTTCCGATGGCCCAGACCCACACGGCCGAGCAATCGTTCCGCCTCGCGCCGGGCTTCGCCACCAGTGATTCCTTTGAGATGCAGCGCGATGAGCACGTTCTCCAGGGCCGTCAGAGCGCGCAGGAGGTTCGCGTGCTGGAAGATAAATCCGATGTGCTTCCGACGGAGCGCGGGAAGCACGGACTCCTGTTTCGTTTCAATGCGCCGTCCCAGCAGATGAATAGTCCCGGATGTCGGCACCAGCAGAAACCCCATCATGGACAGCAATGTCGTCTTTCCGCTTCCGGACGGCCCCACCACCGCGACCATCTCTCCAGCCTGCAATGACATTGTCACGCCGTCCACCGCGATCACCTCTATGCGGCCATCCCGATATACCTTGCGAAGGCTCTCGACGGCCATGATGGGGGGTCCTGCCGGTCGCGGCGCGACAACGGAGCTGATTGGCAATGCCTGGGCCTGTAATTGCTGTATCTGTTGACGCGCCAGGCCTTCGATCTCGCCCACAGCCGCGGTTTTCTTTGGCGCGATATTGAGCACTTTGATTGCCGACTTCAGGACCTCGACCCCTCCCCGGATCGCGGCGTCTTCCGCGGAAGAGGGGTTTACAGGATCTGGGTGCCGAGCCAGCAGCGACAGTACCGCCAAGGCCAGCTCTTCCACGGCAGGCAGGTTCACGGTCCCGGCGGAACCTTTGAGTGTGGCAACATCGCGCTGCATAGCCCCATACAGGGCCGAGACGCGTTCAGGAGCCGGCCCCAATTCCAATTCCCATAGCGCGGCCTTGATCTGCCCGATCCACCCGGAGGCCTCCCGAGCAAAAAGCCCCAGCACTTCTTCCTGAAACTCGCTTTCGATCGGTTCCACTGTCACATCCATTGGCATGCTGCAAGTTTCCTTTGGATCTCTTTTTCGGCGGCCATCGGCCTGAGTCTTTACTCGCGTTGCACGGTCTCCTACTGGAACACCTCGGCTGGGGGTGCTTGCATGGCTTTCCAGACCGAAATGAAGCCGGCCAGAAAGCACATGAGCACGGTCGCTCCAAGAACACCAACGATGATCATTGGCGGGAGCAGCAGGACCAGCCCGGTTCGAGTGTACACGCCTCGTGTCAAAAAAGTAAATCCCATCCCTACGGCAAAGCCGAGCACAGCACTGACGAAAGCCTGCTCAAAGATAATCTGGTAAATGTGCTTATTCTCCGCGCCGATTGCTTTCAGGGTACCGAACTCCTTCAGATGCTCAATCGTGGAGCTGTAGATGGTCTGGCCGACGACCACGATTCCGACGGCGAACGCCATGACTGCGGTGAGGAGAAAGCCGAATCCCATGCCGGTCTCAAAGGTCCAATACTTCTTTGTCTTCCAAGAATATTCCGCCTTCGTGTACACATCCACGTGGTCCACGGTCTGCCTGATCTCGGTCGCGACGTCGTGCGGATCGAAGCCCGGGGCGACTTTCAGCAGGATAAAGACCGTCTCGTCGGGGTTCACAAAATACCAGAGAAGCTCGCGAGCATTCGCATAGGAGGTAAAAACGATAGGCGCCGTCGTTAATGACTTCGCCTCCCGGGAGATGCCCACAATCTTCAGACGGCGTCCCGAGATCTCCCGGTAGTCCCCCACCGCAAGGCTTCCGAGGCGCGCCAACGAAGACTCGTCGATAATCACGTGGAGGCCGCCCTTCACGTCGCTGGCGCTGCCCTCGCGCATGACCCACGGGCCGCCGATGCCCGTATCGGGATTAAAACCGACAACTTCTACCTGCTCGCTCCCACCGTCCTGGTTTCGGATCCTCGTCCAGCCGAAGATCAGTTTCTCACCAGAGGCCACGCCCTTGACCCGCAGCGCCTGGTTCAGCTTGCGCTCGGGCAATGGCTGCGAGAAATCGAAGTTCCTGGAATTCTTGGAGGTGATCCAGATATCGGCGTCGATGTTGTCGATCATTAAGGCGCAGTTTTCCATGAAGCCGAGGAACAGGCCGATTTGGCCGGCCATGAGGATCACCGAGAAGCTGACGCCGATGACCGACACGGCGAACTGGGTCTTATCGTGCAAGAGGTTTTTGAGGGCAATGATGAGCACTCGCGGATTATATCCCTGAAGGTGCGATTTTCCTACGGATTTTTCGCTTCAGCCGTACGTAGCTTTATCGCTACAAATCTTGACGCGTGGAAAGCTGACCATACGCAATGTTCTGACTGTCCGGCGGGTGGAAGGATCGTGTGTTGGCTCTCTTACGACAGCGTTCCCGATGGATTGTTTCTTCGCGGCTCTCCGGAGGGACTCGAGTTGTCCGACTCATGTTCGGACAAATTCACGGTTCCTCCGCGTGCCTATCCTGGCCGTCGTTGTGGACTGAGATCTATCTTCTGACAGAATGTCCAGTGCTGGACCCTTGAAGACAGGTCCGAGTCTGAGAGTTTTTGCAATTCAGCCTGCCACTCGCCCTCGGTCCATTGCCGAAGACACGAGGCAAAGCCATCCCAGCAAAACAACAACGGCGCGGCCGGGATCACCCAGCACCAGAGAAAGCGCCGCAATCTTTCCGGCCGTCTGATCAACAAAATCGGCAACAGGGGAGCCAACAGCCCACCGCACGCCAATAGGAATGACGGCCATGTCCTCCGCAAAGGCTCAAAAATCAGCAGGCGGTCGGCAGAAATCATCAAAGAGGCGAGGACAGACAAACGCGCCGGGTGTGGGATGTGGTGAAACGCCCCTGAGAGAACAAGCAGGGTCCCCGGTTCCCATTCCTGCGGCTTTGAAAAATCAAGGGCAGTATAGTAGGGGGTGATTGTTCCTGGATGAGCCTTTTCCAAAGCCTGATAGGCAGGCATGTCCGGGTTTTCATCACAAACGATGAGGCGAAGATCCTGTGATTGTAAATCCTTGGCGAGGAGCCTGCTGACAGGAGCCGTACCCGCTGCCAGTTCCACAATATGCTTGTATCTTCCTTCTCTGGCAGTTCGTAGTACCTCGTCAGCGACCCATGGGTTATAGGATCTAAACGGCGGGGAGTTGCCGCACTCTAATATCTCCCGAAGCGTGTCGCGCAGGCCCACTGGTAGCCACTTCAGATCCATGAATTCGAAGAGGTGAGGAATGGTCATCCCGGGCGTCCTCTGTCGGAGAGCGGAACCATCTCAGGTGATGCTGCCGAGTGTCATACAAGGATTCTCGATCGGCTGTTTAAGGCGTTGAACGTGGAGCTTCCGTACAGACAGCAGTTAGCGGCAGGCGGCCAGTGCGGCCGGTAGGCGCCGGTGCAAACCCGAAGCGCATGAGAAATGTCGGACGGCCGCCGCCCATCTCAGGGACGAGAGCCCGGAACGCATCCCGTAATGCCAGTAATCTTTTGCGTCCAAGTGAGGCAATCAACTCCGGGCTACCATGATCCAACAGGTTCTCCAAGACCAATACCGACATCATAGGTTGCACAGCCAGGCCTTCTGCATGTAACGCCAGCCAGGCACACTGCATGGCCCGGCCCGTGAGAAGATCGAGCTGAGGAGTGCTGCGAGCAGCCGGTATGACCACCACGCAAAGCCCTGATGCGCTTTTGACTAGTTTGCGAGCACGCGAGCCCAGGACGTGCGGAGTACCGCTCAGCTTAAATAGCCAGTTCGGTCCTCTGAACATCGTTCGCATGGCGATCAGTTCTGCAGCGGACGCCTCCAACGACGCCACTGAAAGACCATCTTCCACTTCAGCATCGTAGTCGGCATCAAAGCGAACGCGCGACAGAATTGCCCGTCTCAGCGGCTTCGCGCCATACATAAGGCCATCGGCACGGCCAATCACTGATGCCAATTGTGAGAGTCTCTCCGGCCCGTAGATCCAATGAGTGCTCACGTCATCGAGAACGGGTGTTTCGCTCTTTAATCTTGCTAATAATTCTGGGCTTGTCGGCCGGCCGTCATACAGCCGACGATTGACCACCCGGCGTGCGATCAGGTCCTCAATGCGCCCGGAGGATTGCCCATTGTCAGTGAACCCTTGCAATGAAACCGTTGCAATCGGGGAGCCTGCTCGTGTTTCCAGTGTAGCTGTCCAGCCTCGGGCCCGTGCCATTTGAAACATATTTTCAATAGCGGCGCCGCACGCGATTCGCGACATAACCTGGCCTGCGTTCATCGGTGAGGAATCGCGCATCTCGTCTAGATGAACATCGATACGGTGGCTCGCGCGATGCAGAATAAAACGCCAGGGCTGTGTATTATCGCCGGACGGGGCGCGGATCGCTGCCGCGACGAGTTGTTCGAGTGCCGCCTCTTTAGCGGCATGTGGCATCATCATGAATGACAGATCCCCTCGCATCCTGGGATTTCATGGTCCAAGCATCGTGATGTTCACGTTAGGCTGGGACAACTTTCCAGACAGCCACAAGCTATGTGCAGTCTTTAAGCACGTGTCCCCAGTGCTTCTTCACATACCAGCGCTTCAGCCGCTGCAACGGATTGCGATTGCCAAGCCACAGCCGGCCTTGAACAAATCGACGGCGATAGGCGTCGAATTGAATATACCAGGGAGCCGCCCTGGGAGGGCTTCGTTTCAGCAAGAGGTTCACGATTTCTGCTGTCACCATGCCGCTACAGAGCTGACAGGCCAGGCCGGCCGAGGGACCGTTTTGGAGTGATCCGTTCACAAAGGAGAGATCCATATATGGCCGATGCAATGCCTTCGGCGCCAGTCCCACCAGAAACGCAATCAGGGCATCCTCTTTAGCCATTCCGTCGCGCACGTCGAAATAATCGTCAAAACTCATCCCCGTCGGTGAAAAGATTTGCATTGTCGCGCTGAACCCGAGAGGGGCGGACGTGAGGGCAAAGAGGCCCTGCTGACGCGCTCGTTGGAAGAACAGCCGCCGCGCTTCGATAGCGAAAAAGTCAATGCCGTCCACCGCCACATCTGCGCCCTGGAAAAAGATATCACAATTCTGTGCCGTCAGGCCGTCCGAAAATAAGGTCAGCTCCACATCGGGATTAATCCTACGCGCCACGGCTGCCATGACGTCCAGCTTCGGTTTCCCCAGGCTGGACATGTCGGCGCCATACTGGCGATTCATGTTGGGGAGCTCAAACCGATCGGGATCGGCCAGATGGAAGCGGCCAATGCCTAGGCGTAACAAGGTGACGAGATGAGCGCCACCGACACCTCCTAGGCCAGCAATTGCAACGCAGGCGTGGCGCAAACGTTGTTGCTCGGGGGGTTGGATCAGACCGCGGTTGCGGGAAAATGCGCTGTCATAGTTCCACGTCAAGAGGGCGGACTCCTCATCTGACGACTTTCAGCAGGATAAAGACCCTCTCATCGGGGTTCACACTCAAGGTCAGACTCCTAGGACCTTCCCTTCTGCGATCTTTTCTGAAGGTTCGAATGGAATCCTAAGCGGATATTATAATGCAGATATTATAATATAGTCGCAACACAGAAACATTTTGTGAACATTTACCGATGTCAGCGTCTATCAGGCCGAGATTCTTTTGGGCAGATCAAGGGTTTTTGCGATTCTGTAGATTTCCTTGTCCATAATCCAACCTGTCTTTGCCGCGTATTCTGTCATCTCAAAAATGGCCTGCCAGCAACACTGATCCGCATAAGGGAATTACTGCACGAACTGGCAGCAGCCTTATAAATATCGTCCGCCATCGGTAATAATCTCGGCGATATCCGGGCTTTTTTTCATGACAGAAGCCATGAGGTCATCAAAGATGATGTAACAAATCTGACGACTGCCATGATATTCGACCAGCGGCCCGACGGGCACAAAATGTATGCCCAGTTTCGACAAAAGCTGCAATAGCGCCGGCTTCATGACGGCGCAGCATCTGTCATAGCCGTTCTTTTTGCTGAACTGACATATCATGGCAATCAAGCCAATCGCCATGCAAGGCATAATCCGGGCGCGGTCCTCTTTGAGGTCCTCCTGTATAGATCCTATCGAATAAGACGTATCCAGCGCACGACGGCGGAAATCTTTGGACAACGCAAAACGCGACACTTCAGGCGCACGCTCGTGAGGAAAACCGGACGGCATAGAAATCTGCGCTGTCTTGCAAAGTTTCATATACGGAAGCGGCTGGGCCTCAGGACCGGGTGGAGGAAGAATAGCCCTTGTCGTGCCGATAAAAATATTTGAAGGACGGTAGCGGAGGAGAAAATGAGTGGCATTCCCGTCGTACTCATCACACTCAAGGCCGGCCCGATT
>Ga0070707_100000615_pt1 | contig 35728 bp, 28 predicted proteins | sample KBSK5502metaG_FD_65468 | JGI IMG/M metagenome (GOLD analysis project Ga0070707, IMG submission 65468) | Corn, switchgrass and miscanthus rhizosphere microbial communities from Kellogg Biological Station, Michigan, USA - KBS K5-50-2 metaG | ecosystem: Host-associated > Plants > Roots >... | reverse complement strand
CGCCGCTGGCCAGCCGCTCCCCGTCCGGCGAGAAGTGGACCGACATCACCCCACGCGTGTGCCCTTCGAGGGTGCGCAGCGCCTTGCCGCTTGAGACCTCCCACAACCGCACACTATTGTCAGCCCCGCCGCTGGCCAGTCGCTCCCCGTCCGGCGAGAAGTGGACCGAATTCACCACACCCGTGTGCCCTGCGAGGGTGCGCAGCGCCTTGCCGCTTGAGACCTCCCACAGCCGCACGCTATTGTCATCTCCGCCGCTGGCCAGCCGCTCCCCGTCCGGCGAGAAGTGGACCGACCTCACCACACTCGTGTGCCCTGCGAGGGTGCGCAGCGCCTTGCCGCTTGAGACCTCCCACAGCCGCACACTCTGGTCATAGCCGCCGCTGGCCAGCCGCTCCCCGTCCGGCGAGAAGTGGACCGAATTCACCACACCCGTGTGCCCTTCGAGCACGCGCAGTAGCTTGCCGTCACTGACGCGATAAAGGATGACCAGGCCGTCAGAGCCGCCGCTCGCCAGCACCTCGCCGCTCGGGCTGTAGGCAATAGCATTCACGACACCTGAGTGGCCGCGCTGCACGACGGGCTGGCAATCCGTGCGGCGAAGTCTCTTGGCAGCAGGCAAGCCTTTGGCGCGCTCAAGATCGCACCCGAGGAAAAGAATCTCGTCACGGGCGGCGCCGGTAAAGTCGCTCTCAACAAAACTTCCCTCTCTGAACAAGGCCCCGGTCAGCTCCGCGTCACGAAAATCCGCGCGCCAGGCTCGCACCTTCTCGCCCCGCGCCTCGACCAGCTTGGCCCCGCGGAAGACGGCCGTGTCCAGTAAGGCATGGTTCAGATTCGCCTTGGTCAAATCAGCGCCGCTGAGGTCCGCTTCGGTCAGGTCGGCGGCTTCGAGCACGATCTCCTGGAGATTGGCTCCGGGCAATTTCGCGCCCGGCGGGAGTCGCTCGCCCAGCGCCTTTCGCAACGTTTCAGGGTCGCCAATTGTCTCCTCCATCCCGCAGCGAATCCGGCCGCTCCAATAGAGAATTTGCAGCGCGTTTTCGGAAACATTCGGCACATAGCGGCTGATCAAAATCTGCCGCAACGGCTGACAAGCTCGGTCTCGCTTCTCCTGTTGGTCCGGCGCGTCGAGCAGCGTGAGGAAGAAAACCACCTTGCGATCAAACCGCCGGGTATTGAGCAGGGCTTCCGCATCGCGCTGGCGGTCGGGGTCGCAGAGACAGTCATACAGCTTGCGGGCGAGGAAGTACTCCATAAACGAGCGGTGGACGAAAGAGAAGTTGCCCGCGTCATCCCGTTTCAGGAAGCTCGCCGTCTGCATCTCATTGGCGATGTCTTCAACCTTCTCGTCACCGAAATCAATCGCCTTGGTGGCCGCCAGCCTCTCGACGAACGGCACGAGGTCTTTGTAATGAATGGCATTCTTCTCCTCGTGCCACATCCGCCAAGCCAGTTCCAACATCAACCCGAGCTTGGTCGGCTTGTCCAGAATGCTGCCCTTCTTCTCCTGGCGCTCGATCCAGATGTTGGTGTAGACGGTGTAGAGGTTGGCCGCGTTGACGGTCTGCCCCGCCTCCAGCTTGGGCAAGGACTTGACGATCATATCGAGCAGCAGTGGGCGTTGCGCCAGGTCTCTGAGGTTGTAGATGGCTTCGATCTTCTTCCAGTCCTCAGCGGCAGTCTGCGGCCTGGCCTTCGCCAGATAGGCTTGAATCTGGCCGTCGTCGAATTCCTGCAAATAGACCACCTCAGCGCCGGACTGCTGTCTGAGTTCGCGGTAGAGTTCAGTTTCAACTTCGGAGAGGCTCGGGCCTTCGCCAATTAGCCGGACCTGCTCGTTACGGTCTTTGAAATAGTGAGTGCGGCAAGTGAGGATGACTTTCCCGCTCTGCTCGGCGGCTCGGTTCAATTCGCGGAAGTTGCTGCGCGTCACCTCCCACCGCACGCGGTCCGCCATCTCATCAAATGCATCGAAGAGCAGGATGATCTTGCCCAATCGCACCAGGTGCTCAAACCGCGGGAAGCTGATGCCGGGCAATCCGCGACGGCTGAAGTGGCTGATGATGATGCCTTCGAGCGAGACCTCCTTCCGCACCTCTTTGAGCGGGATCAGCACGGGCGCGGGATGGCGCAATGGGTCATCGCGGAAGCTGCGGGCCAGATTGTAGGATAAAAAGCCGGCGAGGGTAGACTTGCCGGTGCCGAGATCGCCCAGCACGACGAGTTGATTGGCTCGCGCATTGCCGAGCCATTTGCCAAGGTGCTCCAGCGCCGGACGCTTCTCGTAAGTAATGTCGGTGAGCAAATCAGGGCGGATGAACCAATCTTCACCGTGCCATTTTTCGCTCGCTTCCTTTTCGTATTCGGCAATCATGCCATCGGCGTAGTTGTCCAGCGGGACCAGCTCACGCAACAACTCGGGATAGGTGACGCAATCAACCCCAGCTTCTTCCAACGCCGTGCGCGTTTCGGCGGCGAAGCCTTGCGAAGAGACAGCGATCCAGCGGAAACGAGGGAGTTTCTTTTGCGCGAGGTTTTGCTGGGCCAAGACCTGATCCCGTTCGACGGCGGTGATGCGCTTATCCTTGCATTCCACGATGGCCTGCGTCAGCAGCCCCCCGACCTTCTGCTCGATCATCAGATCGATCTGCACGCCATTGAGTTGAGTGTCATACTTCACTTCAAAGCCGAGCAAGCGGTAGAGTGTGGCGACCTCATCTTCGAAGCGCTTGCCCTTGGCGTAGTTCCGCCGGCCCCGCTGCTTTAGGTCGAGCCCGTGCTCTTGAAAGTCGAACTCTTCCTCACGCGCAAATTCGCGGCGTGTCAGATCCAGCGACTCGATCAACTCACGAAAACGAAGCTCGAAATCGTCCGGATGGCGGAAGTCAATATAGAGCAGGCTCTGAAGCAAAGGCGGGATGTTGCAGCCCTCCAGCAGAACGGGGATCAGTGGTCGCTCCTGAACCAGTGGGTCGGGATGTAAGCGGCTGAAGGCTTCGGCATAAGTCCAAAGCTTGCGGTCGCGAAAGTAATTGCCGCTCCAGACCGCCACCATCTTGCGGGATTGTTCCAGCCCTTCGTTGATCCGCACCTCCAGGTGATCACCGGCCTGGAGTTCCCATCTGTCGAACCACACCCGCACGCCATCATTGCGCAGGCGCTCGGCCAGCTTTTCGCACCACTCAGTATCTTCGCTGGCGTGGCTGAGGAAAACGTCGTATATGAAATCTGAGTCGGCCATCCCCTCACCTCGGGAAAAGAAGCAGGTTGTCAGAACGCTTGGATGGAAACTTACCACAAAGATACGAAGGCACAAAGGAAATCAAAAGGAAGTGGAAATTTGCCGGCCCCTGGCCTATGATCATTGCAGGCTGCAATCGGCCCACTGCGAGTCGGGTGTCAAGCCAGCACCAGACAAACAACGAGAGAGAGGTGCGAGGAGCGCTATGGCCAACCCGGAAATTGCCGAACTACGAGAGAAGTTGGCGGCGCAAGAAAAAGCGATTGCGGAGCTGCGCGGCAACGTGCAGCAGATCGATAAGATTGTGGCCGCGACCAACCGCCAATCCACCCTGCAAATCGCGGCCATCGTCATCAGCCTGTGTCTCACCATCGCCAGCGGCTTGTATTTCCAGACCAATGCGATTGACCGGCGGATCGAACAACTTGAGAAACGTCTTGACGGACGCATCGACCAGCTCGAAAAACGTCTGGATGGGCGCATCGACCAACTCGGCCAAAGAATGGATCGCATGGAGCGGAATCTCGACGATCTCAACAAAGAACTCCGCGCGCAACGGCAGGGGAGATGACTGCCCTGTCGGCCTTCCAACAACCTCTTGGCACCTAGTAGTTTGTCAAGGTGAAGATGAGGGAGGTTTGGAGTTCAAGCTTCAGCTTGCGGATCTCGAAATCAAGCAAGCTGAAGCTTGAACTCCAAACATCATTATTAGCTAAGGGCATCAGAACGTCAGCTTGAGCGCAAACTGAATCTGCCGCGAGGTCGTCACGGTCGAAGTAATCCGGCCCCAATTGGGATCGAGAACCGGAGTCTCGACGCCGTTGACGACTCTCGTCCCGGTAAAAGCGACGCGCCCTGAAGGCACGGCGAAGTTCGGGTGGTTCGGCAGGTTGAAGACCTCGGTGCGGAACTGCACGGCGCTACGCTCGGTGAGCTTGAATGACTTGGCCAGGGAGAAATCCACGCCGACCGATCCAGGGCCGATCAGAGTGTTGCGGCCCAGCGTGCCGCGCGTGTTCGGGGCCGGCAAGTCGAAGGCGTTGATGTCCCAGTAGCGGTCCGGCCCGCCCAGGATCGGGTTGTTGGAAGCGCCCGGCTTGAGGTTCGGCCGCTGGTGGGCCGCGAAGTTGACGTTGTTGAGATTGCCCGCGCGATCAAAGCCTCCCCCCAGCCGCACCGTGAACGGCGTCCCTGACCGGATGACGGTGATGTTATTAAGCTGCCATCCCTTGAGCAACCCTCGGGCGACGCCCGTGAGCGAGTTGCCGAAGGGCAGATTCCAGGTCCAGTTGAAGGTCAGGTTGTGTTTGACGTGGAAGGCCGACAGGCCGCGGTCAATCGTGCGGTCGTACCAATCGCTGACGTATTGCACGACGTTGTCGAAGTCCTGCGAGTTGATCCCGCTGGAATCATCGATTGAGCGCGAGAAGGTGTAAGACACTTGCGCCCGCACCCCGCGCGAGAGGCGCTTGACGGCGCTCACTTGCAGCGAGTTGTAGAAGGATTGCGCGTCCGTCGAGCGTTGCAGGATCGCCGAGAAGTTCGGGTTGAGGCGGCCACGCGTGCGGTCGTAGACCTTCACCCCGTTGACGAATGTCCACGGCGCCAGGTCCGTCTCACCCAATCGCAGCAGGTGATTGCCGCGTGAGCCGGCGTAGGCCACCGTCAGGTCGATCTCGCCCGGCAGGTGGCGCTGGACGTTCAGGTTGTACTGCATGATGTATGGCGACTGGATGTCGAAGTTGATCGTCTGGAGCTGCGCCAGGATTCTGTTCGGGTCAAAGCCGGGCGTCGATAACACGTCCGGGAAGCGCGGGGTGCTGATCGTGGTGCGCGTGGTGAAGGGCGGGTTGAGGCTGCCGGAGAAGAAGTAGTACTTGGGCAGAATCTCGTCGTAGAAGAGGCCGAAGCCGGCGCGCACGGCGGTCTTGCCATCACCGAATGGGTCCCAGGCGAGGCCGATGCGCGGCGCGAAGTTCCTCAGCGACGGGTTGACGTGCCACGGGTCGCCAATCGTGAGCGCTTTGTCGTTCACCGTGCGCAGGTTGGAAATCTTGCCGTTGACTTCGGTGGGCACGGTGATGAACTCATAGCGCAAGCCTAGACTCAGCGTCAGGCCGGGGCGCACGCGGAAGTCGTCCTGCGCGAAGAAGCCCCACAGCCATTGGCGGTAGCCGCGGTCGGGGTCGATCTTCCCCGGTATCGCCAAGTCAACGCCCGACGGGCTGCCTGTCAGGAATCTTTCGAGTGACGGGAAAGTCATGATGCCGCCGAGCTGGCTGGTGGTGTGCTGGTTGAATTGAATCCGCTGCCCCTGAAAGCCGAAGCGCAGCTCGTGGCGCCCGCGCGTCAGGATCACGGTGTCGCTCCCCTGAAAGTTATTGAGATGATCATTGCGCGGGAGGCGGAAATCACCGGCCACTTCGGTCACCACGCCGCTGATGGTGAAGTAGCCGAATGGCCCACCCGGCACGAAGTAGAGTGACGAGGGAATATCGACCAGGCGCTGATTGTCGGCTTCCGCCGTCGAGCGGTTGTAGCCGAGGCGCGCGATGTTGATCAGGCCCGCCGAATAGGTGCGCTGACTTTCCAGCGTGAAGTACTGGTTGCGCGAGCGCTCGGCGGTAAAGTTGACGGGCGGCTTGGCGAGCTCCTGCCGGTCGACGTGGCCGTTGTTGAAGGTGTAGCGGCCGAAGATGGTGTGCTGGTCCGAGAAGCGGTGGTCGATGCGGCCTTGAAGGTAATGCTCATTCGTCGGCTGCGACCTGGAGAACAAGTATTCCGCCACGCCGCCGCCCAGATTTTTCCCGTTCGGCAGCGGGAAGAAGGTTTGCAGAAACGTCGGGATCAGTGGGTGCAGCGTGACGGTGCGCAGGGTGCCGTCCGGATTCGGCAGCTTGCCCTGCCGCGCGTTGAGGTCGGGTACGGAAGTGACGCCGATGACGCCGAGCCGCTCGATCAAGCCTTCGTAGGCAACGAAGAAGAAAGTCTTGTCGCGGCGGACGGGGCCGCCGAGCACGCCGCCGAATTGGTTGCGCTTGAATGACGGCTTCGGCTGCGTCACCGGGTTGAAGAAGTTCCGGGCATCCAACGCCGAGTTGCGCAGGAACTCGAAGACGGAGCCCGTGAATCGGTTCGCCCCCGAGCGCGTGACCGCGTTGATCACCCCGCCGGCCGAACGGCCGAACTCCGCCGAGTAAGCATTCGTCAACACCTGAAACTCCAGCACTGCCTCCGTGCCGAGCAAGACGCCCGCGACTGAGCCGGGCGTCTTGTTATAGACGTTGTTGATGTCAGTGCCGTCGAGGAGAAAGTTATTCTGTTCAGGTCGCGCGCCGTTGATGGTGAGCTTAGGCGAACGCCCGCCCACCACGTTATTGCCGGCGGCGACCGCCAGCGAAACGCCCGTCTGAAGCAGCGCCAGTTGCTCGTACGAACGACCGTTGAGCGGCAGGTCGCGAATCTGTTTGTCGCCGACCAGGCCGCTGAGCGCGGCGGAGGTCAGGTTGATTGCCGTGGCGCTCGCCTCGACGCTGATTTCGCTCTCCACCTGTCCGGGGTTCAGCGTCACGTCCACTACCGCATCCTGGCCGACCGCCAGGCTGATGCCGCGGCGCACGACGGCCTGGAATCCGGGGGCCGAGACGCGCACCTCGTAATCTCCCGGTGACAGCAGCGGCACGCGGTAGAAACCGGCCGCGTCGCTCTCCACCGTCTGCACGGCGCCGGTGTCGAGGTTGCGGACCAGGGCCTGCGCTTTAGGCAGCGCGGCGCCAGTCGAGTCGATGACCGTCCCTTGAATACTGGCCCCGACCGTCTGGGCTGAGGCGACACCGGCGCCGACCATCAACCATACCAGCACAGAACCGAACCAAGCTCTCACAGCTTTCATGACAGACCCTCCTTAAAGGTAAGCTGAAGTTGATGTGAGCTACCCAGCCAAAGGAATTACAGTAGCGCGATGGCGCGAGCATATGGTTGAGGGATGCGAATGTCAAGCGCAACCGGAAATGACAAATCAAAAAGAATCATCCGCGCTGATCCGCCGCATCCGCGTCATCCGCGGCCCATTGCCTGTCCCAATTTTGCTGGTCTTGATTTACAGCAGTTTCCATCTGAATGTTCAGGATGGCCAGCCTGTGGAGTGCTGCGACCCAGCGCAGCTTTGGTAGTCTCCTTTATGGGAAGGACTACCACAGCGATGCCGGGCGATACCGCTGGCGAATCAGTACCGCGAGCGGTAGCGAGCGTGCTTCCCACAATTAAGCAAGTCCGGGAGCCACGCTCGCTACCGCTCGCGGTACTGATTCAGTACCCTGACTGAAAACTTGGCCGCCGACATTCCGGTCTTCGCCGGCTGTTTCCATCGGGCGGCGTGGTGTGGATAATGGGAGGCCGAGTTTCATAACCAAGCGAGGAGTCGCATGAGTGAACCGTTTGATGCATTGATTATCGGTGGCGGGCACAACGGCCTGGTCACCGCCGGTTATCTGGCGCGGGCTGGCCTCAAGGTCATCGTCCTCGAACGCCGCCCGGTCGTTGGCGGCGCATGTGTGACTGAAGAGGTGTGGCCCGGGTACAAAGTCTCGACGCTCTCCTACCTGTGCTCCCTCTTGCAGCCGCGCGTCATCCGCGAGCTGGAGTTGGAGCGCTTCGGCTACCACATCTACCCGAAGGACCCGGCCTTCTTCACTGCCTTCCCGGACGGCCGCCACATCTTCTTCTGGCAGGATCTGAAGAAGACCGTCGATGAGATCGCCAAGTTCTCGCCGCGTGACGCCGCCGTCTATCCTCGGTATGAAGAAGAGCTGGCGCACTTGGCCGAGTGGGTCGAATCGTTGCTGCTTGAGACGCCGCCGAACATCGTGCGGCGCCGGCCCGCCGATCTGGCGGCGATGGGCAAGCTGGGTTGGCGCACGCTCAAGCTCGGAGACGCCGGCCTCATGCAGATGATCAAGATCATGACTCAGAGCGTGCGCGACTTCCTCAACGAGCGCTTCGAGTCGGAGGAGATCAAGACCACGCTGGCCACCGATGGGGTGATCGGGACTAACGGCGGTCCTTCGACGCCGGGCACGGCCTACATCCTGCTGCATCACGTGATGGGCGGGGCGGCCGGGCAGCGCGGATTGTGGGGCTTCGTCCGCGGCGGGATGGGCGCGATCAGCACCGCGCTCGCGCGCTCGGCCGAAGCGCGAGGCGCCGTCGTCCGCACTTCGGCTGCGGTCGAGCGCGTGCTCATCAAGAATGGGAAAGCTTATGGTGTCGCGCTCGGCAGCGGCGAAGAGATTCGCGCGCGCGTCGTCATCTCGAACGCCGACCCGAAGCGCACCTTCCTCGGCCTCGTCGAGCGTGAGCATTTAGATGAAGAGTTCCGCCACCAGATTGAAAGCTTTCGCGTCGAAGGCTCATCGCTCAAAATCAACCTGGCGCTGGATGGGCTGCCGAACTTCAAAGCCTTCCCCGGATCAACGCTCGGCCCGCCGCACAAAACCACGATGCACGTGTGCCCGTCGATGGATTACATCGACCGCGCCTGGGAGGATGCGTCGCAGGGCCGCCCGTCCGAGCACCCGATGCTCGAATGCACGATCCCGACGGCCTACGATGATTCGATCGCCCCGCCGGGCAAGCACATCATGTGCATCTTCGCGCAGTACGCTCCCTACACGCTGAAAGACGCTCAGTGGGACAAGAGCTTGAAGGAGAGCTTCGCCGACCGCTGCTTAGACGCGCTGGCCGAGTACGCGCCGAACATCAAAGAGATCGTGCTCCATCGCCAGGTCGTCTCTCCGCTCGACCTGGAGCAGGAGTACGGGATGAGCGGCGGCAACATCTTCCACGGCGAGATGAGCCTCGACCAGTTGTTCTTCATGCGCCCGGTGGCCGGGTGGGCGAAGTACCGGACGCCGATCCGCAACCTCTACCTCTGCGGCTCGGGCACACATCCCGGGGGTGGGGTGATGGGAGCGCCGGGCTACAACGCGGCGAGAGAAATTCTGCATGATTGGAAGCGCGGGACAGGCTGATGCTCTCGTATGGTGGATCGCCGCCGCGTGCGCCCTTTGCGTGAGGCCAACCTCTCGCTAAGGCGCAAAGGCGCAAAGGAAAGAAAGGGCCGCACTCAATTACGCACTGCTATCACAAGGAGGAGTCATGAGCGCCACGACTATCGGCTTTGTCATCCTGGCGACCATTCTGTTGCTCATCATCGCCCGCGGCGTCTACCAACTGATCCTCGGCCAGTCGATGACTGAGGCGCTGATCAATCGCGACAACAAGGCGGCAGCGGTCGCGCTCGGCGGCTTCGTCTTGGGTGTGATCGAAGTCATCATCCCGGTGCTCAGCGCCCCGAGCTATGACTTCTGGAGCGACGTCAAAAGCGTGGCCGCCTACGGCATCGGCGGGATCCTGGCGATGACCGTCACGGGCTTGATCTTCGCCTACTACAGCCGCTGGACCGGCGCCCCGCTGCGCGAGCAGATCGCAGAGGGCAATGTCGCCGCCGGGATCGTGGCCGCGGGCATCTATCTGGCTTCGAGTGAGGTCGTCAGCGGCGCCCTCACCGGCGACAGCGGCGACCTCGTGCCGACCGTTGTTTTCTGGGCCGCGGGCGTGGTGGCACTGCTCGCGCTGACGCATCTCTTCCGGCAACTCACGGCCTATGACGATGCCGAGCTCATCAAGCAGGGCAACATTGCCGCCGCGCTCGGCTACGCAGGTTTGGTCGTCGCCATCGGGATGATGGTCGGGTATTCGGCCTCTGGGAGCTTCACCGGCTATGCGGCCGGGTTCCGCGACTTCGGCCTGATGCTGCTCGCGGTCCTGGTCCTCTACCCGGTGCGGCAGATCATCGTGCAGATGCTCCTGCTCGGCGGCGGCTTCAGCTTCTACAACGGGCGGCTCGACCGCGAAGTCGCCGAGGATCAAAACGTCGGTGCGGGCATTCTCGAAGCCGTCGGCTACCTTGCCACCGCCATGGTCGTGACGCGCATCTTTTAAATAAACGTGTCCTGTGTTAAGACCGATAGGTGGATTTACTTATGCAATCGACCAGCATTCAAACGGGATCTACTCTCATACATAGACACCTTGTTCACTACGCAAGTCACCCGACCCCAGCGCCGATTCCTTGTTCTCGCGGCGAAAAAGATGGCTTTCATGTTTTATCCTCAAGCGTTATTACGGGGGAGGCTCAGGCTGTTCTTTCTACATTGCCGAGTGGCTTTATCCGAGCTGTGATCACGTCCCCGCCATATTGGTCCCTGCGGGATTATGCGATTCCTGGGCAGATCGGTCTTGAGGATGACCCGCAGGTATACGTTGCAGCCCTGGTGAGAGTTTTTGATGAGGTGCGCCGCGTCTTAACAGATGATGGCTCACTTTGGCTGAACATCGGTGATTCTTATACCTCGGGAGGGCGGACCTGGCGTGCCCCGGATAAAAAAAATCCCGTGCGAGCCATGTCTACTCGACCACCAACACCTGAAGGACTCAAGCCCAAGGAATTGGTCGGAATTCCTTGGCGCGTCGCTTTCGCTTTACAGGAGGCAGGTTGGTACTTACGGTCAGACACGATCTGGCGTAAGCCGAATGTGCAGCCTGAATCTGTCAAGGATCGACCGACCCGGTCGCACGAGTACCTCTTTTTACTGACTAAGTCTGAGCGGTACTACTACGATCATCTGGCGGTCCGGGAAGCGAATGGGCGCAATCTCCGATCCGTTTGGGATATCAACACCCAGCCATTTCACGGCGCTCATTTTGCGACCTTCCCGCCTCAATTGGTGAAGCAGTGCCTGCTCCTATCCTCAAGGCCTGATGAGGTCGTCCTCGACCCTTTTCTTGGCTCGGGGACGGTGGCTGAGGTGGCGATCCGTTACGGCCGCCCGTTTCTAGGAATTGAATTGAATCCCGACTATGTAGCTCTCGCCCGGCGTCGGATTGCAGACGCCACTGAACTTGAGAGAAGGGTAGAGGAAATTGACCAACCTGCGATTTAAGCCGATCCCGGCCGACCTGGCCATCGATCTCTACACTGGCCTAGTCAATGCTCGTCGGACGAAACTTCAGCCGGCTTTAAATGCGGCTGTCAAAGCAGTCGGGGTGGCTGCGATTGATCAGGATTTGCAGCGCCTTGTTCCGGCAGGCGTCTTAACTCATCTTGCCAGTCTCGGCTTGCGTGGTGAACGGGTCTTTCCAGTCCCAGCAATTATCAAGCATGCACCGCCGTTGATTGGTTACTATCGCATGTTACTTGGGCTTTCCCAGAAAGAGTTCGGACAATCTCAGAGGCTAGGGTATGCGGCCTGGGTTAATGCTGAAAGAACCGGCCGGCTTTCTCCAGATTTGATTGGTGCTCTCGATCAATTCTGTAGCGCCCTGATCAATCCATTAGTCCAGCTTGTGACCGTGATGAATCAGTTCGATGACCGTGATTTAAGCGATCTGTCACTGTTGACTCTTGGGCCAACTCTTCAGGGAGGGCGCAATACTGTCATTGGCTCAAGAGCAGCGGCTGAGGTTTTCCAAGCGCTGCGCAGCTTGGTCGCGCCATTTACTGTCTTTGACAGCCCTCGCTTAATTCGTTTTCAAACGCCTTCCGGGCGAAATTTTGAGTTGATACCGGCAAGTGACCCGGATATTGCTATTGATGAAGGTATAGGAAAGCAAACAGCCCCGCTCATCGCTATTGAGATTAAGGGAGGCAAGGATATATCCAACGCCTACAACCGAGCGGGAGAGGCCGAGAAGTCGCATATTTCGGCAAAGCTTCGAGGGTATAATCATCGCTGGACTATTATTCATATGAGCGGTCTTGATCGGCGAAGGGTATGCCAGAAAACACCTTCGTCTACAGAGGTTTTTGAAGCCGCTGACATCATACAGCAATCTGGCGGGGATTGGATGAAGTTTCAGCAAAAGCTGAAGCGTATTATAGGCGTGGGAAAGTTGGGCAACCCGGCCTAGGGAGAAAACGACGGAGCGGCGGACTTATTATGACCTTCAGCTTAAAGAGTAGGTGATGCTTCTCGGCCAGAGTCGTGGGACGTAGCTGGGTGGAGGTGATAGAAGAGGATTGAATTGATCCTATGAACAGGCGTGATTTCCAGGAACTCACCCGCATTAGGCTTGGAGAGGCAAAATGTTTGCTCGATCAAGGTCACTATTCCGGCGCTTACTACTTATGCGGTTATGTGATTGAATGTGCTTTGAAGTCCTGCGTCGCCAAGCAAACGAAGCGGCACGATTTCCCGCCAGACAAAGACACTGTGAGGGATATCTACACGCACAACCTGAAGACCTTGATCAAGATGGCGGGACTGAGCGCTCAGCTTGCGGCTGAGGAAAAGAATGACCAGAGTTTTGCAGTCTTTTGGGCGGAAGTCAGCAAATGGGCTGAGCGAAGTCGTTACGAGCGACAGACGATGGCAGACGCACACAACCTCTATGAGGCCGTTACTCATCGCAGGCACGGCGTGCTGCGATGGATCAAACAATATTGGTAAATTTCTCCCTGACTGTGATCGAGGCTGCGACCACCGTGAAATCTGAGACAAGACGAGAGTAGAGTTATGAAGTTAGAAGTTGTTACTGATGGCAGATTCGATCAGGGCTGGGAATTGATCAAGGCCCTGGATGCTGCCGGGTTTCCAATCAAAGCTGCTTTCTGGTCGCCGGTTGACGGCGCAGAAGACTGGCGGTTGTTCATTGCCAGCCCGCTAGTTGATCAGCAGGGGTCATTGAAGGCCTATCAGTTTATTCAGGCAGTGTTAGCCAAACTGCCCGCCAATGGCCGGCCCGTGGCGAAGCTGGCGCTGTCAGATATTTCGGTGATTGGTCTGAAAAGCAATCTGTTTAGAGAGGTGAAAGCAAGAGCCTCTTGGGCTGTGAGGAAGGGCGCCAAAAAACTAAACCCGGACTTTGAAGACCTTTTGTTCCTTGGCGAAAAGTTGATTTACAAGCTGAACTAATGAGCAAATTCTGCGGACTCATTCTTCTCGCCACCCTGCCGCTCTCAGTCTTTCTGAGCACGCAGGCCCAAGTCGCCCAAGTTGCCGATCAGCCGGTCTACGAGACGCGCGCGAGGCACGCCCCCGACGGCATTGGCAAGTTCTATCTGGGCCGCGAGATCGCGCGCGTGATGGGCCACGAGGGCGCGGCGTGGCTGGAGCGCCAGGAGCGCGTAGCGACCGAACTGCCAGAGCAGGTGGTCCGGAATCTGAGGCTCAGGCCGACCGACGCGGTGGCTGATGTCGGGGCCGGGACTGGTTACTTCACTTTTCGCCTCAGCCCGGTGGTGCCTCAAGGCCAGGTCTACGCCGTGGACATTCAGCCGGAGATGTTGGCGCTCGTCGAGCAGCGGAAGAGGGAGCGGAAGGCCGACAATGTCACGACCGTGCTCGGGACGGAGACTGACACCAAGCTCCCGGCCGAGTCGGTGGATGTCGCCCTGCTGGTCGATGCTTACCACGAATTTTCTTACCCGCGCGAGATGATGCTGAGCATCGTCAAGAGCCTGAAACCCGGTGGCCGCGTGGTGCTGATTGAGTATCGCGGCGAAGACCCCACGGTGCCGATCAAACAGTTGCACAAAATGACCGTCGCGCAGGCGCGCAAAGAGATGGACGCCGCCGGGCTGATGTGGAAAGAGCTGAAAGACTTTCTGCCGATGCAGCATTTCATGGTCTTCGCGAGGCCCGCCCGTCCGTGAACGAAGCAGGTTCCAGTCAGAGTGCCGCCCTCGGCTACGGCGAATTCGCGCGGATGCTCTACGCCACAAACATCCTCTCGGACCCGTGGCTCGGCGGGGCGGAGCGTTTTCGGCTGCACGGGGTGGTGCTTGAGCGCAAGCAAGCCGCAGAGTTGCGGGAAGTGGCTGAGCGCGTCGGCCAAGTCTATCACGAACTGACCGAGATCGTCAGAGGGCAGCCGCACTTCATCGATGACTTCTTCGGTCTCACGCCCTACCAGAAATTGATGTGGCTGGCCTCGGAAGGGCGCTGGCATGGGATCGCGCGCGTCGATCTGTTCATCTGCCGCGACGGGCGGGTGAGGGCTTGCGAGATGAACTCCGATACGCCGTCGGGCGAGGCCGAGGCGGTGCTGCTCAATCAGTTGCTCCATCCTTATCATCCGGGGACTGTGGATCCCAACGCTGATCTTGAAGCACGGTTCTGGCAGATGCTGCTCGCTTCACACGAGGCGCGGGTTGCGGTTGAGAAAAAGCAGCGAGGATCGGAGCCGCGGCGGATCGCGATCATTTACCCAACGGACCTGCCGGAAGATTTGAGTATGATCGCGCTCTACCGCCGGTGGCTGGAAGGCCGCGGCTGCACGGTCGTGGTCGGCTCGCCTTACAACCTCGGCTCGGATGCGCAGGGGCGTGTCACGGTCTTCGGCGAAGCAGTGGAGTTGATTATTCGGCATTACAAGACCGATTGGTGGGGTGAGCGTGAAACGATCTGGGAGAACCAGCCGCCCTACTTGGACCCGGACCCGCTGGAGCGCGAGCTCCGGCTCATCCTCGAAGCCGAGCATCGTGGCCGCGTCACGGTGGTCAATCCGTTCGGCTCGGTGCTCACCCAGAACAAATTGACGATGGCCTTTATGTGGGAGCGCCGCGAGCTGTTTTCTGAGCGGGCGCAGGCGTGGATCGCGGAGCACATCCCGGAGACGCGGCGCTTTGCCTCACTCGACCTCGCACAACTCAAGCGTCAGGAGTGGGTCTTGAAGTCCGACTATGGCTGCGAGGGTGATTCGGTCGTGTGCGGCCCATTCGTCAAACCGAAGGATTGGCGGGTGGCGCTGAAGATGGCGACCAGCCGGCATTGGGTGGCGCAAAGGTTCTTCGAGGTGGCGCCGATTGAAGATGGGTGGCTGCCGAATTATGGCGTCTATTTGATCGGCGGTCACGCCGCGGGCTTCTACACTCGTCTCTCTCGGGCAGCCACGGATTACACGGCGGTGACGGCGCCGACTTTCGTGCGTAGGCATTAGCCGCAGAACAGAGAGAGATTGCCTGCCAACTCAAGTCTTGATTCCCTTGGCATCTTGGCCTGCTCCGCCTCGTGAGACGATCTCACTTTCTCATCCTCTCTCAGAGATTGCAGTTTAGCTTTCACCGATTCTGAATTACAATCTGTCGCTCACGGCACCTTGTGGAGAAGGATCGCGGTATGCGTGCAGGCAGATTCAGAAAGCACGGCTGGTTAAGCCCGATCGTCTGGCTGCTCTTCATGATTGTCGCGGCATCAAGTTTCGCCTGGGCCGAACGCCTGCCGGTCAAGATCTACACCACGGCCGATGGACTGGGCCATAACAACGTCAACCGCATCGTGCGCGATTCGCGCGGCTTTCTCTGGTTCTGCACCTTTGAAGGGCTCTCGCGCTTTGACGGCTACGGCTTCACGACCTACAGCCTCGCTCACGGCTTGCCGAGCCAGGTGGTCAACGATCTGCTGGAGACGCGCGACGGAGAGTACTTGGTGGCCACTGGCGCCGGGCTGTGCCGGTTCAATCCGCATGGCATCCGGCGGCGAGGCGCGACCAACGGGGTGCCAGCATCGGCCGCGGCCGCGGCGATCTTCACGGTCTACTTTCCCGGCCCAGATGCCAAGTCGAAAGAAGTCACCTCACTGTTGCAAGACCACTCTGGCGCGATCTGGTGCGGCACGGCGGCAGGGCTTTACCGGCTGGAACAACCAGACGGACAGGTGGGGTTCCGGTTCATTGAACTCGGCATGCCGACCATTTCTGGAGAGGTCAAGAATGTCACCTCAATGATCGAAGACCGACGCAGGACGCTGTGGATCGGTTCGCAAAGTGGCATCTATCGCCTGCTCCTGGATGGGCGGGCGGAGCGTTATGATGACCGCCACGGCTTGCCTGATAACTTCATCCACTCCTTGCTCGAAGATCGCGAAGGCCGCTTGTGGGCTGGCACCAGACTCGGCGGATTGTGCCGCCTGGTTGCCGACCCCGATCCGACGCGGCCAGTCGTCGCTCGCGTTTACTCAATCAAAGATGGGTTGCCGACCGTGTGGATCAACCAGGTATTTCAAGCCTCCGATGGAAGTTTGTGGGCCGGTAGTCCCGGAGGGTTGGTCCGTTTTATCCCGACTGCTGAGGGGAGTGATTTCCGCTTTCGTGCTTACGCGCAGCCTCACGGTCTCAGTTCCAATCAGGTGTCATCGCTGGCCGAAGATCGCAACGGAAATCTGTGGCTGGGAATGGAGAACGGAGGAGCCGCCAAGCTCGCGCGCAGCGGCATCACGGCCTTCGGCCAGGCGGATGGTTTTTCCACCGCGACGGCCATCTTCAAAGATCGAGCCGGAGACCTGTATGTCATCGCCGGCCCCAACGATAAAAATAGAGAGTACCTGATCAACCGCTTTGACGGCGAGCGGTTCACCGCGATTCAGCCCAGGCTTCCGCGAGACATTTATTACGGCTGGGGATGGAACGGGCTCGTGCTGGAAGACCGCGTGGGCGAGTGGTGGGTGGCGACCGGCCAGGGCTTATACCGCTTTCCGAAAGTAAACAGCTTTGAGCGACTGGCCCACACGCCGCCCAAGGCCGTCTACACGACGCACGATGGACTGGCCAGTAACGAGGTCCTCCGCCTGTTTGAAGACTCGCGCGGCGGCATCTGGGTCGGCACTGCTAACGGAGGCGGACTTTCGCGCTGGGATCGGGCCACTGAGACTTTTCATTCCTATACTGAACAAGACGGCCTGCCTTCGCTCGTCAACTATTATCCGATCTCGTTTGCCGAAGATCGCACGGGCAACCTGTGGGTTGGGTTCAGCACCGGCGGCGGCCTGGCTCGCTACCGCGACGGGCGCTTCACTCGCTTCACTTCAGCCGACGGTCTGGCCGAAGGCGGCATCTTCAACCTCTTCGTTGATTCATCCGGCCGGTTATGGGCGCCGACCACGCGCGGCGGAGTGTGCCGGATTGATCAGCCGGAAGCAGAGCGCCCAACCATTGTGACTTACACTACCGCTGACGGGCTCTCAAGCAACGACGTCAAGGCCGTGACTGAAGACCGGTGGGGGCGCATCTACCTGGGCGCGGGGCGCGGGATTGATCGGCTCGACCCGGCGACGGGTCACATCCGGCATTACACGGCCAATGAGGGGGCGCTGCTCGGCGACGTGAATGCGGCTTTGCAGGATCGCGATGGCGCGCTCTGGTTCAGCTTCGCCACGGGCCTGGTGCGGCTCGTCCCTGAGCCAGACGTGCGGCCCCTGCCACCGCCGGTCTTGATTACCGGGCTGCGCATTGCCGGAGATGCGCACCCCATCTCGGCCCTGGGCGAAACTGAGGTCGCGCCGTTGGGGCTTGATGCGAACAAGAACCAGCTTCAGCTTGACTTCGTGGCCTTGGGCTTCAGCCCCGGCGAAGGGTTGCGTTACCAGTACCGGCTCGAAGGCACGGGCCAGGACTGGAGCCCACCGAGCGATCAGCGGACAGTGAACTTCGCCCATCTCGCGCCGGGGAGGTATCGCTTTCTGGTGCGCGCGATCAATGCCGACGGGGTGATGAGCGAGCGGCCCGCGAGTTTTTCCTTCACCCTCTTGCCGCCGCTGTGGCAACGCTGGTGGTTTGTGGCAATGGTGGCGGCGCTCCTATCGGCCATTGTCTATGCGCTGTATCGCTACCGCCTCGCGCGCCTGCTGGAGATTGAGCGGGTGCGCACGCGGATCGCCTCCGACCTGCACGATGACATCGGCTCAAACCTCACCCGGATCGCGATCCTCAGCGAAGTCGCCCACCGCCAGTTGAGCGCCGAGGGCCGCCACCTCAATGGCCCGCTCTCAGCTATCGCCCAGATCTCGCGCGAGTCGGTCGCTTCGATGAGCGACATCGTGTGGGCGATCAACCCCCGCCGAGACACGTTGTTCGATCTAGTCCGACGCATGCGAAAGTGCACGAGCGAAATCTTCGCTCATGGCCAGGTCGAGTTCGAGTTGCGCGCGCCCGAAGCCGAGTCAGACCTGAAGCTCGGCGCCGACGTGCGCCGCGACCTCTTTTTGATCTTCAAGGAAGCCGTCAACAACGCCGCGCGACACTCCGAGTGTGCGCACGTGGAGATCGAGTTGCGGATCGAAAGGTCGTGGCTGGTGTTGCGAGTGAGCGACGACGGCCGTGGATTCGATCCGGCCCAGCCGAGCGAAGGTCAGGGACTAGTGAGCATGAAGCGGCGCGCGGTGGGACTCGGCGGCAAGCTAGAGATCACCTCCGGCCAAGGCGCGGGCGCAGAGATCATGTTGAGGGTCCCGCGACGACCTCGCTGACATCTTGAGGCACGACACCGGATCAGTACCGCGAGCGGTAGCGAGCGTCGCTCCCACTATCGATGCGTTTCCGCAAGCGACGCTCGCTACCGCTCGCGGTACTGATTCACTACCTGTATAAATTCACAGGTGACGCCCTGAAGGTTCAGGTATAAACTCTCAGAGCGTTGATTTAAGCCGGAGCGAAGCAAGGAGCCAGCGTGACACCGGGCGAGAATCCCATCAAAGTCATATTGATCGAAGACCAGCGCGACGTGCGCGAGGGGCTGGCCGTCCTGATCAACGGTTCCCCCGGCTTTCGTTGTGTGGCCGCCTTCCGCACCATGGAAGACGCACTCCGGGCGATGGGCAACTCGCTCCCCGACGTGGTCCTGACTGACATCGGATTGCCGGGGATGAGCGGCGTCGAGGGCATTCGCCTGATCAAGGAGCGCAGCCCCGACCTGCCGATTGTCGCGCTGACGATCTATGATGATGACGAGGACGTCTTTGATGCGCTGTGCGCCGGGGCCTCGGGCTACTTGCTCAAAAACACGCCGCCGGCGCGGCTGCTGGAGAGCCTCCAGGAGGTCGCTTCGGGCGGCGCCCCGATGTCACCGGAAGTCGCGCGGCGAGTCATCAAGCTGTTCAGAAAGTTCCGCCCGCCTGACCAAGTCCCCCATCATCTCACGCCGCAAGAGACCGAGTTGTTGAGGCTGATCATCGACGGACACAGCTACAAAACGGCGGCGGCCAAACTCGGCATCAGCACCAGCACGGTCTCTTTCCACCTGCAAAACGTCTACCAAAAGCTTCAGGTCCACTCGAAGTCCGAAGCCGTCGCCAAAGCCCTGCGCAACAAGCTCGTCTGAGCGGCCTCGCCGCCTGGTTCGCCGCTCAACTCGCCGGCCGAGCAGCCTCGTGCCTCCTTGCTCGCCTCGCCAGGACCTGCCACCTGTGTGATTACCCAGTTGCGCGGCACGATTGATTCATCCTATGATGGGCCGCACGTTTCACCAAAAGACAACCCTGATCTTGAAATTGAGGAGGTTTCGCCATGAAGATCGCTGACCAGATCAAGTTCAATCGCCCAGGTCTCCTCCTTCATCGTCGCTTCGTCCTGTTTGAGGCGGTCGTGGTCGCCCTCATCCTCGCCCTCACCGGAGCCCTGCGCCTGGTGAAGGCCGATACGGCCACCTGCGGTGGAGGGATGATCACCCTGCCCTTCAACGACATCTTAAGCAGCCCCAACAGCAGCGGCTTCTTCTGCTTCATCGCTCAGATCTACTTTCAAGGCGTGACGGTCGGGACCTCGGCAACCACCTACAGCCCGGACAATCCGGTGACGCGGGGACAGATGGCCGTCTTCCTGGCCAGGACCGAGGATTTAGCGCTCAAGCGGGGCAGCCGCCGGGCCGCCCTCAACCAGTGGTGGACACCGCAAGTTCTACACACTGGGATGCTGACGGGCGGATTTGGCCCTGTCACTGATGTGGTATGTGATGGGGTAGATTTGTGGACAATGGGCGGGAGATCACAGCAAGTAAATCGTGTGCGGGCGAGCGACGGCGTTTTCCTAACCTCCTTTAGCACACGCACGGCGACGACAGGTGTAGTCGCAGGCGGGCGAATCTACGTCGCGGGTGGAGGCACCCTTTCCTACATCGAGAAAGGTGCTGTGACTATCGTCTCGTCTGGCTTCACCCCCAATCTGACCTGTATCACTTACGATGGCCGTAATATCTGGACCGGGACGGATACGGGTGTGATCGGCAAGACCTCCGTGGTTGATAATAGCGTCAGCACCGTCGCCGGCCCTGGCTCTTTCGGGCTACTGCAAGGGATGCTCTTTGACGGCTCCAATGTCTGGATCACAGAGGCCGACCCGAGCGGACGACAAAACGGTCACATTCACCGATTCGATTCCGGTGGCGCGGAGACGCTCTCGGTGGTGACGGGCATTGACCCGCGGCGGCCGATCTTCGATGGCACCAACATCTGGGTGCCGAACTTCGGTGATAACACGATAACAGTGATCCGGGCCTCAACCGGAGCGGTGCTGGCGACGCTGATGAATAATGGATTGAATGGGCCGACGGCCGCGGCTTTTGACGGCCAGCGGATTCTGGTGACCAACACTAGTGGGAACAGTGTCTCGCTGTGGAAGGCGGCGGATTTATCGCCGCTGGGGTCTGTTAATTTGGTTTTCGGTGAGGGCTTTTCACCTACTGGCGTATGCAGTGATGGGGTGAACTTTTGGGTGGTAGCTAATACTGTAGGCGACACTCCCGAACTAATCCGCTTTTAAGGTCAGCCAAAGGTGTGACGCGCTGAAAGCGTGCAGGCCGGCGAGGGCGCCACCAACCAGTGATCAAGGATGGCCGCCCTCAACTCTCTCCCCAGGTAACGGCGCAGCGAGATTTCACCGGTCATGGTCTTGAGCTGGAGCGTGCGGCCCACCCTGGCCAATCGTCGCGAAGCGTCAGGAGTGGGTCTTGAAGTCCGACTACGGCTGCGAAGGCGAGGCGGTCGTCTGCGGCCCCTTCGTCAAACCGAAGGATTGGCGGGTGGCGCTGAAGATGGCGATCGGCCGGCACTGGGTGGCGCAAAGGTTCTTCGAGGTGGCGCCGACCGAAGATGGGCTGCTGCCGAATTATGGTGTCTATTTGATCGGCGGTCGCGCCGCGGGCTTCTACACTCGTCTCTCTCGGACGGCCACGGATTACACGGCGGTGACGGCGCCGACCTTCGTCCTCGACTAAGCGAGCGGGTCATCATACCAAACCCGCTCGCTACCGCTCGCGGTACCGAACCAACCGCATTACTCGTACCTCAAAGCAACCATCGGGTCAACCTTGGTCGCCCTCCGCGCCGGAAGATAACAGGCCACTAGCGCGACGCCGACCAACAGCAGCGCGACGGCAACGAACGTCGCTGGATCGGTCGCGCCCACACCATAGAGCAAAGTCGCCATCAGGCGAGTCAAGCCGAAAGCCGCGGCCAAGCCAATAGCCACTCCGATCAAGGTCAAGGCCATGCCCTGCCCCGCGACCAGCTTGAGCACATCGCGGCGTTCGGCGCCGAGCGCCAGGCGGATGCCGATCTCGTGCCTCCGCTGCGTGACTGAATATGAGATGACGCTGTAGATGCCGACCGCGGCCAGCACCAATGCGACACCGGCGAAGATGGCGAGCAAGAGTAGATTGAAGCGTGGCCGTGAGAGCGAGTCCGCGAGGCGCTGCTCCATCGCCATGATAATAGCTCCCTCAATCTCGCTTCAGATAAACCCGGCTCCGGCGGGCGCGGATCGAGAGTTGCGGACCTCCGTTATTGATGGTCCCCTCGAAGCTCTTCCCGCTGCTGGTCCGCAAGGTGATCGGGAAATCGCTGTAAAAGTCGGCGCTCCGATCCACGTCTGCGCGGGCCGAGAAGCCTTGGGCAGCGGGCAAGCGCAACGCTATCTCACCGCGGTCAACCGCGAGTCGCGAATCCCCGTCGAGGCGCAGCGCCTGGAACTCTATTTCCGTCCGGTCCGCTTCTACTTCAAGTTTCCCCTGGACGTTGGAGAGGCGCGACCTTCCTCCCCGATCCATCTTCAAGCGGATCTCACCCGCCAGATCACTCGCCTGCACCGCACTGCGGTCGGTCTGAAGATCTAATCGCCCCTGGAATCCGCGGAGGTCGGTGTCTGACCGATCAACATTCAGACGCAAGTTGAGACTACGCGGCGCGCGAACTTCAAAGTGCACGCCGGGGACAGTCCTCGACCTCCCCCAACGAGAATCGTCGTAAGGCACATCATCATACACCGAGCGAATCCTGAGCACACGCGCATCGCCGGTGACTTCGACCCTGGTCGCTTCCACAGCCCGCCGGGCATAATCGGCGCTCACATTCTCCGGGGGTTCAATCCGGGCGACGATCTCGACCTGATTTTGATCCCACGCGGTCAACCGGACGCTGCCTTTAGTTGAAATCAACGTCAGCTCGCCGCCCGCATTGAACTCGACGGTCTTTCTGAATTCTCGGCTTTGGACGCCCAAGGCGAGCGCCGGCAGGATCATCAAAGCGAAGAGCACGATCATCAAGTTTCGGTCTCTGTGCATCACATGGTCTCCTGGTTACGGTGGTGCTATTACATTCATCTCGCGCCACGCTAAAGGTTGAGAACTGATTCAACCGCGAATGAACGCGCATCAACCCAAAAGCAGCGCGAGAGCCAATTGCCGTCTGCATCCATCTCCTTCGCGCTCATTGGCATTCATTCGTGCCCTGGGAGCGCAGGCAGCCTGGCCTGCGGGTCTTGATCAGGCGCCCGCTCCGAAGTCAAGCAGGCAAGGATGCCCGCGCTCCCAGGGCCGCGGCAGTTACTTTTTGAAAGCAATAGTTGGTGTCGCGGGTCGCAGTCAGGTTTCACTTTAATTATTGGACTAATCAGTACTGTCTCACGGCGTCAGTTGCCCAACGCTACGCGGCGCGGCGCAGCCAGATCTCGCCGGTCATGGTTCTGAGCTTGAGTGTGCGTCCACCCCGCCCGATCGTCGCGGTGACGGAGCTTGGGCTGAGGCGCCCCAGGACGGTGAGCGGGAATTCAGTTGAGATGCCGCCGAGTTGAGTCTCCGCCTGAATCTCGGCGTTAGCCCCCAAGGGGAGTTGCACGGTGATGTCGCCGCTGATCGTCTGAAACTTCAGCGGCTTGGTCCAGTTGGCGCTCTTGATCAGGGCAGTAATCGACCCGGCGATGGTTTCGGCTTGCGCATTCCCGGCCGTGGAGAGGCGGATGTTGCCGGTGATCGATTCCGCCTCGACGTCGCCCGAGAGCGCGGCGGCCTCGATGTCGCCTTCGACCGTGCGGCCGATGAAGCGGACGCCGGGCGGGACGCGGACTGTAAAATCGACGCGGACCTCGCCGTCTCGCGCGCTCTGACTCCGGCCCTCATGGGGGAATTCCCGGCCGGGTTGACGTGATCCTTGGTCCGAGTGAATGACGCAAATCTTCACGCTCCCGTCGCGCCTGGTCACTTCAATCTTGACCTGCGTCAGGTGGTCGTCAGGTCCGCGTTTGATCGCCATGACTTCGACCTCTCTGCCGGCCGCCGCCTCGGCTCGCACGTCCCCGTAGACGCCGTGGATCTCAACCGCCTGCCCTTGAGCTACCGCCCCCTGCCAGCGGAACTCACCTTGTGCCAGCTCGTGATGCGTGTGACTGACGCTGCGATCAGACCGGAGGGCGCAGTCGTGGCCCGCTTTCGTGAACTGTGCTGTCCAGCCCAGCGCGAAAGCCACGAGGCCGATGATCGTCAAGGCGCGCATGGTCATTCCTCCTTGCTGAAGCTTACTCCCCCCACGACTTGCCCATCTGGCGCGGCTGATCGAGATCATTCATCAGCGATTTGGGATTGAGTTTCGCCTCGATCACGACGGCGTTGCGCGGCCCCAGCGTCACGACCAGGAGCTTGATGTCTTTGCCGTCCTCCCGAGCGTAGATGTAGGTCCGCTCCCCGCCCCGCGACCGGACGCACACGAGCGGCTGCCATTCTAGGGGGAGCACGCCGCGAATCGTCGTCTCAAACCTGCGGTCCCCCGGCTGGGGCGAAAAATCCTGGTCTTCAAAGACTGCTAGCTTGAAGCCTTTCACCCCCTTGGGCCGGACGATCTTGACCGCGAAGTTCGCCAGGCCGAGCAGCGGAATGCGCAGGCGCTTGGCGTGGTAGTGCGACTCGACGTGCTGGACGAGCATCTTGAAGTCGTCCTCTTTCGCCGAGGCGGTGGCGGTCGTCAGCAGCAAAACTGCCAACAGGACCACGCCCCGCACGAGCAAGCTCTTTGGCGTCGTCACCGTAGTCATGGCGGGCTACTCCTTTATCTTTCGGCCCAGGTCCAGCTTGAGGTCCAGATCGGGGATGCCGAAATGCCCCTCCAGCTCGCTGATCTTTTCGAGGTCGATCGGCCCGACGACATTGACGACTACTAGTTCCCTGGGCGCGGCGACGATGACGGCCACCCCCTGGACCTTATCGACCTCGCCGAGGAGGTAGACCTCGACGTTGTCGCCGTCGCGCTTGCTGCGCACGTTGACGATCCGCGACCACTCGGGCGAGCGGAGTTGCGCGCGGAGCCCATCGAGGTCCGACAGGGAGTAAGCATTGTCCTGATCGAACTCGAAGACTTTGACGTAGACCCCTTTCAAGGCGCTGAGCAACTCCTTGATCTTCGCCTCGTCGGCCGACCGCCGCGGGGAGAGGAACGCCGAGCCGAGTTTCAGCGTCCGCTCGTCAACCGTGACGTCGGTGACCCCGGACGCTTTATCTTCAAGGTGGCGGAGGTCATCGATATTCAGCCTGCCGCCCTGCGCTGAAGCAGGGGCAGAGGCGAGGGCTGCCCAGAGTAGTGAAACTACGACCCATCTGACTAAATTCATCAATCGTTTCTTCATTGGTTTCATAACGGCTCCATTCATTCGAGGGATGAGACCACCCAATTTGACCAAGCTACTTCGCGTAGTAACCACGCCTGGATCGCGCCAGCAACCCTGGCTGGTTGACCTTGACGCCGACTTTGCGGAATTGCCCGTTGAGGTTCGTATTCTTCGGATCGTAAGCCAGGCTGTAGAGCTGGTGCAGCTCGGCCGCCACACGCTGGTAGACGCCGTCGAGGTCGTGCTCGCTGTCGGCCTTGAAGATCAGGCCGGCCGTCTCCTCGGCGATGGCTTCCAGTTGTTCGCGGGCGATTTCGTACGGCCGCTTGCGAGCGGCGACGCGCTCGCGGCGCCGCTCGTAGGCCCAGGGCTTCCCTTTCAAGTTGATCTTGATCTCAGGTTCGGTATTCAGGTAGATCGGGTAGATGGTGGCATCCTCCTCCGAGACTCTTCCCAGCAACTCATCGAAGGTATGTGTGGTCGTCCAGCGCCCCGACCTTTGGAGCGAGTTATCGACCCCGTCGGTCAAGACGACGATAGCCTTGCGCGCCTCTTTGACCCGGTCGAGCAGGTCGAGCGTTGACCACATGGCGTCGTAGAAGGCCGTGCCGCCATCGATGCCTTTGATCTTATCGACCAGCTTTTTGAGTTCCTTGCGGTCGGTCGTGAAGTCCGAGAGGGCGTAGAATTGTCGGGTGAAGGCGGCGAGGGCGACGCGGTCGTTGGGGCCGAGCGAGTCGATGAACTTCTTCGCCGCCTGCGCCATGACCTTGCGCTTCTCTTTGGTGCTCCCGCTCAGGTCCAGCAGTAAGACGAGATTGATCGGGGCCGTCACGGGCTGGAAGAAGGCGACCTCTTGCGGCACCCCGTCCTCGGCGACCGCGAAATTCTCCTGCTTGAGGTTCGAGATCGGGCGCCCGGCCCGATCCGTGACCTTGACGTTCAGGTTGACCAGGCGGGTCTCCAGCCGCAGCACGTCTTTATCCGGCGGTTTTGGCGGCACATACTTCGCGCTGGCCAACAGCTCCTCGCCTGAGCCGGGCTGAGGAGGGGCCGAACCATTTTCGTCATCCGAACGGGTGCGCAGCACTGGTTTAGAGCCGGCGTTGGGATCAGCCGGTTGAGGCGGACGATCAGCCTTGCGCGCGAGGCTCTCCAGAGAGGTGGGCTGAGAGCCCCTGTCGCCTCTGCTATTGACCTTGCCGCTTCCCCAATCGACCAGCGACGGCCCGCCGCTGAGGGCGCCGGCCAGCGACTTGCCCATGATCTCCGGCCGCTCGATGAACTTCGCGAGCGCCTGCTGATCGACTCTCGCTTCGACCACCACGGCCTGGCGCGACTCGACGGCGACGGTGATGAGCTTGGTGTCTTTGCCCGCGGCCTGGGTGTATAGGTAGAATCGCTCTCCGCCCCCGTCACGGCGCGAACGCTGGCGGACTAACGGCTGCCAGCCCTTGGCCATCGCCTCTCGCATCATCTGGTCGAACGAGGTGTCCTCCGCGGTGCGTGAAAAATCCTGGTCTTCGTAGACGGCGATCTTGAAGCCCTTGACCCCGGCCGGCCGCACGATCTTGACCGCGAAGTTCGCCACCCCGAGCAGGGGGATGCGCTTGCGCTTGGCGTGGTAGTGCGACTCGAGGTGCCTGGTGATGGCCTTGAAGCCTTGCCCTTTGGCGAGGGCCGTCGCGGGCGGCAGCAACAGGGCCGCGACCAGGAATGAGAAGAGTGGGAGAGATCTCTTTTGCGTAGTCATTGCCGCTTGTCCTTTCGTGGTTTGCGTTCGGGGAACTTGAGGTCCAAGTGCGGGATGCCGAAGTTGCCTTCCAGCTCGCTGAGCTTCTCGAGGTCAATCGGGCCGACGAGATTGACGACGACCAATTCTCTGGGGTCGGTGGCGATGATGGCCAGCCCTTGCACCTTATCGACATCGCCCATGATATAAACCTCGACGTTCTCGCCCCCGCGCCTGGTGCGCACCCCGACGATGCGCGTCCAGCCAGGGCCGCGGAGTTGCGCCCGGACGGGCTCGATCTCGGCGTCCGAGTATTCGCCCTCTTTGTCGAACTCGAAGACTTTGACGTAGACGCCTTTGAGTCCGGCGACCAGTTCCTTGACCTTCGCTTCGTCGGGCGACCTTTTGTCGGAGAGCAGCTTCGCCGCAAGGCGGAGCATGCGCTCGTCGAGGCTGACATCGACGGTTTCGGCGGCCTTGGCTTCGAGCTTCGAGAAGCTCTCGATCTGGAGTTTGGCCTCCTGCGCGTAAGCCGAGAGGCAGGGGCAGAACGTCCAGAGTAGAGCAAAACAGATCAGCCTCAGCAAAGTTATCATGCCTATCTTCATAAATACTCGCCGCCGGGGATCGAGCATCCGCCGGCTAGGATCGTGGGACCGGTTGGCTGCTCTCCTGCACTTTCTTTTGCGCGAGATTGAGTTTGGCGCTGGCAAGATGGAGAGCGAACATCAACCGCTCCTTGGCGACCTCCTCCTCGGTCGCCATGTTGGTCTCAAATGTTTCTTGGTGTCTCCTCCTGGGTGTGTGGCGGATCATTTTGCGTTGCGTCGGCTGAGCCAGCGCCAAATCAGTCTTCCCGCCAGGCACACTTTTCGGTTCGATTGTCGCCTCTGGCCGCGGGCTCTCTGTTGGCCGCGCCCCCTCGTTCGCCTCGGGACCTTTTTCGGCGACCAAGGGCTGAGTCGTCTCTTTCCGCTGGTGCTGTAGGCCCAGCCACACGCCGACCGCCAGCGTCACTAAAACGGCGGCCGCGATCGCCCACAGGGCCGGGGGAGAGGTGCGGCGCTGAGGCGCGGCAGGCAGATTGAGCGGCGGGTGCTTGTATTGGAGCCGACTGAGGAGTTGTTCCAGGTGCTGGACCTCAGGATCGGGCTCACCGGATTTGTCCCACAGATAGTTGTCGCTCATAGGTCTCCTTTCCCTGCCAGCTTGTCGCGGAGCAGTTTCATGCCGCGGTGCAAATTGACGCGGACCGAGGCGGGCGTCAGCCCCGTCCGTTCGGCGATCTCGGGCCCGGTCATTCCCTCGACCAATCGCAGGATGAGCGGCTCGCGGTAAGCTTCCGGCAGAGTCCGGATCACCGCGAGCACGGCCTTGGCTTGGGTCTCCAGAGACTTTTGCCCGCCCATCTCTTCCGTCAGTTCGACCGTCCCCGATGAGTGCCGGTGATAATCAACGGCACGGTTGCGGGCGATCATCGCCAGCCACCCGCCGAAGGCCGCCGCCTCGCGGAGCGTGGGCAGCCGCCGGAGCGCGGAGAGGAAGACGTCTTGGACCAGATCATCCACCTCGGTCCGCGGGACCCGCGCCAGCATGATCCCGTGCACCATCCGGGCGTAGCGGTCGTAGAGCCGTCCGAAGGCGGCGCGGTCCCCCGCCTGCGCGGCCTGCACCAGCCGGGCGTCTTCAGTGCTTTCGGTCATCGGCGTCGCAGCCACGTCCCGACGTTGCCTGATCCCGCCATAGAGGTCAATGGCCCGTTCCACATCTAAGCCTTCCCAGATCATTCGCGCTTCTTCCATTGCTGACGGTAAAGACGCCGGGGAGATGGCGACTGTTAACAGGCATTTTGATGAGCGCGCAAAATATTTATTAGACGGATGCGTCTGGGTCCATAATTATTGTGTGTTATGATCACCTCAGCAGCAGGGGCGGAAAGGAGCGAATATGCACCAGATTGATCTTGACGAAGCCAGGCAGCAATTGCCCGCTCTCCTTGAGGCCGCGATCAACGGTGAAGAGATCATCATCACCAGAGACAATCAGCCGCTCGTCAAACTGACGCGCCTCCAGCCAGATCGCACGGAGGGCAGCGCCGCCGGACGCGTTTGGATGAGCGATGACTTCAACGACTCGCTCGAAGATTACAGCGATGAGATTCCATGAGGCTCCTGCTTGATACACACGCGGTTCTCTGGTTCATCGCCAATGACCCGCAACTCAGCCCTACTGCACGAGACCTAATCAGGGATGGCGGCAACGAGCTTTGGTATTCGACCGCCTCCCTCTGGGAGATCGCCATCAAACTCAATCTGGGTAAACTCAAGCTGGGCGGCTCGTTCCCGGATTTCATCGATCAGCAGCTAGCCCACAACCGGATTCAAGTTGTGCCCATCACCCTGGCTCATCTCGGCATCGTCTCCCAGCTTGCCCTTCATCACCGCGATCCTTTTGATCGTTTGATCATTGCCCAAGCGATTGCCGAAACTTTACCTGTCATCAGCATCGACCAAAAGTTTGACCTTTATCCCGTCAAACGGATTTGGTGAGAATCTAAATCAGTCGCTCAGCGCTTAAGAGTATCGACAGCGGACTCTTGCGCACTCAGCCAAACTTAGCTAGAGTTTCGGCTTGGGCAAATAACCAGACAACAACTTGATCGAGCGTCAGCACAACACTGGCGGGAACGTGTGAACCCGACCCTGATTCCTGAGTTACCTGCTTGATGAGCGGAGTTCGTCAGATGCTGAAGTCGCCATCGTCCGTGACTCTCCTGCTCGCTTGCCTGCTCCTGTGGCCCCAGTGGCCGGCCCCGGCGAGCGCGGCGCGGGCGGCCGACACCATCACGGGCACCCTGGTCGGCCGGGTCATCGATGTCAATGACGCGCCTGTGGCGGGGGTGCGCATCGTCGTGACCAATCAAGATACCGGCAACCAGCGGGCGACGCTGACGAATGCCGAGGGCCGCTACCAGATCACTTTCTTGCCGCTCGGCATCTACAATATCGACGCCTCGAAAGACGGCCTCGTCATCGTCAAGCCGACCAATCAGCCGATCAAGACGGCGCTCAATAAAGTCATCAGCACCGCGCCCGACATCGTCCTCGGGCCAAGGACGGCGGCCCCAGCGCCGCCACCGGCGCCGGCACCCACTCAGGCGGGCAAAGCAGAGGAGGGGCAACTGACCAACCAGGTGGACGCGACGCGGCGCTCGAACGCCGATGAGCGGCAGGTCGTGACCTTGCCGCTGCCTGGCGTCCGCACCTTCGATGATCTCGCCTTCCTGGCGGCGGGCGTCGCGCCGCCGCCGCAAGTCAAAGGCGTCGTCGGTCCCGGCCTCGGCTCAGGCATCGGCACGGCCGGACAGTTTTCGGTCAACGGCCAGCGCGCCCGCTCGAACAACTTCACCGTCGACGGCTCGGACAACAACGACGAGGACATCGGCGTGCGGCGCCAAGGTTTCGTCTCGCTCGTGCCGCAGAGCATCGAGAGCATCAAAGAATTTCAGATCGTCACCCACCTGTGGGACGCCGAGTTGGGGCGCAATCCGGGCGCGCAGGTCAATGCCGTCTCGAAGTCGGGGACCAACCAATTCCACGGCACGCTCTACGACTTCTTCAATCACAGCGCGCTCAACGCCCGGAATTTTTTCGACTACACTTCGGACAAAGCCGCGAGCTATTCGCTGACGGCGCAGGCGCGGCTGAGCGAATTTATCAGCGGCAACCCGCAGGTCCCCCTGACCGTTCCGGTCAAGATCAACGGCGTGCCGGTCGTCCAGAAGAACCCTTCGGAAGGTAAAGACCCGTACCAGCGCAACCAGGGGGGCGCGAGCCTCGGCTTCCCACTGATCCATGACCGGACCTTCTTCTTCGGCTCCTTCGAGCGGCAGGAGATCAAAGCGCGGCAAGAGACCCATTTCTCAGTGCCGACGGTCGAGCAGCGCGGCTTTCTCGGTTACGGGGCGAACGGCTTTCTCACCTCCAACCAACAGCGCTTCTTCCCGACTTTCATCGCGGGCGATTCGGTCTTCTCGCTCTTCCCCTTCGCCAACAACCCGGTCGGGCCGTACGGCGCCAACACCTACACGCAGGTGCTGCCGGCCGGCGGCGAGGGCACGATCTTCTCCCTGAAGTTCGACCACAACTTCAAGCTCTTCGGGCCGGATAAGGCACACACCTTGACGGGCCGCTACAATTTCGCGGACGATGGGCGGCAAGTGCCGGCGGTCGGCGGCGCCATCTATTCGGGCCTGGAGCCGAGCGTGCGCACCCAGAACCTGTCGCTGTTTCTCAACAGCCAGCTCACGCCCCGGCTCGCCAACCAAATCCGCGCCAGCTACGGGCGCACGCGGCTGCGCTTCTCCCCGCTGCGCGACCCGGGCCTGCTGCCGTCGAGGCTGGTGCCGAACGACCCGTACCTACTCAATAAACAGCGGCTGATCAACCTCAGCACTCCCCTGGCGCTCGACCCGACCCTCTTGGGGAGATACGTCACGAGCAACGAGGACGTGGAGGGGAATCTCGGCCCCGTCGGCCAGGTGGTCGTGACGCCGTTTAGCCCCGTCGGGCTGGACGTCTACCTCTTCCCGCAGGCGCGGACCAACAATACGTATCAAATCGCCGACACGCTGACGCTGTTCCGCGGCTACCACATGTTCAAGTTCGGCGCCGACCTGCGGCGGACGCAGCTCAATAGTTTCCTCAACCGCAATTTCCGCCCGCAGATTGTCTTCGGCGGCACGCCGGACCTGACCAGCTTCTTCGCCAGCCAAACGCCGTTCCCGAACCTGAGCAACCGTGGCCCGACGCCGGGCTTCTTCAGCGGCTCGGACCTGGCCGCGCTCGGCATCCCGACCAACGTCTTTCAGTCGCTGGCCATCGGCACGCCGGATACGACCGTCGGCCTGCGCTTCTGGCAACAGAACTTCTTCTTCAACGACAACTGGAGAGTCCGCCCCGGCCTGACACTCGACTACGGCTTACGCTACGAGTACAACACCGTGCCGCGGGAGGCGCGGGGCCGCATCGAGAACACGTTCCGCCTCGACCGCTTGCCGGCGGTTGATCCGTCAGCACTCATCGTGGCGCTGGTCAAGCCCAGGTCACAAACGCAGACCAAACCTGTCGTGCTCGACACGCAGTCGCTCACGGCGGCCTTCAACCAGACGCTCGGGGCGCTGAAGAACTTCCTCGGGGGGCGCCGCACGATCTTCGACCCCGACCGCAATAACTTCGGGCCACACGTCGGCTTCGCCTGGGACCCGCTCGCGCGCCGCGGCACACAGGCGGGCAAGACCGTGGTGCGCGGCGGCTTCGGCGTTTATTACGATGTGACGCTCGGGAGCGTCGTCAGCCAGTCGCGCAACGTCTTCCCGACCTTCGTGCCCTTCAGCGTCGATGCGAACACCTTCATCTTCGCCAACGACGTGTACTTCACGCCCGGCGGCTCAGGCTTCTTTGGAGTCTTCAACCCCTTCTTTGCGCCGCTGGTGGTGATTGATAACCAGCAGCAGCTGAAGCCGCTCATCCGGGATGGCACGCTGAATGTCATCGGCGTCCCGCCGGGGGCGCTGCAACCGCTGCTCGGCCTGCTCTTCAACCCGGCCGCCGTGGACTTCGCCGGGTCGAAGCTGCCGCCGTCAGGCGGCGGCTTAGCCTTCACTTTGCCCGACCGCCGCTTGCGCTCGCCCTACGCCCTGCACTTCAATCTCCAGGTCGAGCGCGAGTTATTCAAAGATTATCTGGTCAACCTCGCGTACGTCGGGTCGCGCGGGCTGAAGCTGACGCGCTTCCGCACGCCGAACGGCGGGCCGAACTCGCCCACCTACCCGCTGGACCCGCTGGGGGTCTCAAAGGACACGCCGGCCGCCAAAGCGGTGCCGCCGCTAAGCTTCTGGGGCAATACCCAATCGCGCCCGATCCAGGGGCTGGGGGCGTTCACGGTCTTCGACTCGTCGGCCGCCTCAACCTACCACTCCTTGCAGGCGAGCGTGATCAAGCGCTTCTCCGGCGGGCGACAGATTACCGCCGGCTACACGTGGTCGCACGCGATTGATGACGTCTCGGACGTCTTCGACGTGGCAGGGGCCTTCGTCCTGCCGCAAGATGATCGTGACCTGCGGGCCGAGCGCGGGGACGCGAACTTCGACGTGCGCCACCGCTTCGTCTGGAGCACGCTCTCAAACGTCCCCTTCATCAGCCGCTTCAACGACGCGGGCGGGGCGAAAGGATGTTTACTCGGCGGCTGGCAGGTGGCTTCGATCACGACGTATCAAACCGGGCAGCCGTTCACCGTCAACACGAGCTTCGATGTCAACCTCGACGGCAACCTGACGGACCGGCTGAACGCCACTCACGGCCTCACGGTGACCGATGACCGGCGGCAGAAACTTGTGCTCAACGTCAACCCGACCAGCCTGCTGGCGGCGCTCACGAAGAATGGACAGGTCGGCCGCAATACTTTCCGCGCGACTGGAGTGGCGAAGACTGACTTGACGCTGATCAAGAACTTCCGCGTGCGGTCGGCCCACACGCTGGTGCTGCGCGTCGAGGCGTTCAATCTGTGGAACCGGACGCATTTCGGCACTCCGGTCCGCATCCTCGAGGCGCCGAGTTTCGGGCGCGCGGTCGATACTTCGATCAACCCGCGGCAGGTGCAGTTCGCGCTCAAATACGTCTTCTGAACCGCGAGCCGTAGCGAGCGGATGGCCCGCTCGCTACGGCTCGCGGTATTGTATCGGATACTCAAGCAGGGGGGATCACAGTGACACCAAACGCAGGAGGGTTGGGCGCCATCGTCGGCTGCCCTGGTGTGACCGGCTTCGTCAATGCGGCGAGCCGCGCTGCTCTGGCCGGCTCCCTGGTCGCCGATTGTGTGGTCGCGGTCAGGGGCGAGAACTTCGGCCCGCACGCCGACCAGTTCGATCCTCCGGTCAACGAGGCCTTCGGCATCTTCGCCCGCTTCTCCTCCGGCGACCGCTTCCCGATCTACGCGCTGGCCTCGGACGAGATCGTATGCGTCGTGCCGGGCACGCTCTCCGCGCCGGAGGCGTTTATTATGGAGTTAAATGTCCCGCCGCCGGGAGGGCTCCACTGCCCGGCGATCGTGCTCAAGGGCATCATGACGCCGGCGGCGCCAGGGCTCTTCACCCAGAATGGGAGCGGGCAGGGCGCCGGGCTCTTCTACACCTTCCCGGACGGCATTCAGCAGCCGATCCCGAGTGAGGGCAGCGGTGGCGGCGGGCCCATGCTGATCCAGGCATACGGCACCGGCTTCCGCCACGCGGCGGCGGTCTCGGCCTCCATCGGCGCGATCGATGTCGCGGTGATCAGTTGGGAGGCCGACACCACGCGCCCCGGTTATGACCGGTTGATCTTCGAACTCCCCGCCGGCCTTGCACCAGGTACTCATTTGTTCAAGGTCACGGCCGACGCCGGGATCAGTAATGAGGTCGAGATGGAATTGGTCTGAGGTCAGTGTCAGTGGTCCGTTGCACTTTGTCCTTTGCAACTGACGCCTGACCACGGACCACGGACCACGGACATTTACTACTAATGAAGGAGACGTATTGCAATGAGTCTGATTGAGAGAGTTCACGCCCGCGAGATTCTTGACTCGCGCGGCAACCCGACAGTCGAGGCGGAGGTGACGCTGGAGACCGGCGTCGTGGGCCGCGCCGCCGTGCCCTCGGGCGCTTCGACCGGCGAGAATGAGGCCGTCGAGTTGCGCGATGGCGACAAGGTGCGCTATGGCGGCAAAGGCGTGCGCCTCGCCGTCGAAAATGTCAACAAGACCGTCGCCAACGCCATCGTCGGGATGGACGGCTTCGACCAGGCGGCCATCGACCGGACGATGATCGAGGTCGATGACACGCCGGATAAATCGAAGCTCGGCGCCAACGCCCTGCTGGCCGTCTCGCTGGCCACGGCCCGCGCCGCCGCCGCGGACCTGGAGTTGCCGCTCTATCGTTACCTGGGGGGGACCAATGCGCGCACCCTGCCGGTGCCGTTGATGAACATCCTCAACGGCGGGGCGCACGCCGATAACAACGTCGATTTTCAAGAGTTCATGATCGTGCCGGCCGGGGCCCCGAGTTTTGCCGAGGCGCTGCGCTGGGGCGCGGAGGTCTTCCACACGCTCAAGGGCGTGCTCAAGAAGCGCGGCTATTCGACGAGCGTCGGCGACGAAGGCGGGTTCGCCCCGAGCCTCAAGTCGAACGATGAAGCGATTGAAGCGATCCTCGAAGCGATCAACGCGGCCGGCTACCAGGCGGGCGAGCAGATCGCCATCGCGCTCGACCCGGCCTCATCGGAGTTCTTCGAGGAAGGCCACTACGTCTTCAAGAAGTCCGACCAGCGTCGCCTCACGTCAAGTGAGATGGTCGAGTACTGGGTCAACTGGGTGCGCCAGTACCCGATCATCTCGATTGAAGACGGCCTGGCGGAGAGCGATTGGGAGGGCTGGGCGGCGCTCACCGAGCAACTTGGCGACACCGTGCAACTGGTCGGCGACGATCTCTTCGTCACCAACACCCAATACCTCGAGCGAGGGATCGATGAGGTCGTGGCCAATTCGATTCTGATCAAAGTCAATCAGATCGGCACGCTCACCGAGACGCTCGACGCGATTGAGATGGCGCGGACCAACAACTACACGGCGATCATCTCGCACCGGTCGGGTGAGACCGAAGACCCGTTCATCGCCGACCTGGCGGTGGCGACCAACGCCGGCCAGATCAAGACCGGCTCGGCCTCCCGCACCGATCGCATCGCGAAATACAACCAACTCCTGCGCCTCGAGGAGGAGCTTGGCGCCTCGGCCCGCTATCCCGGCTTCGCCGCCTTCTACCAACTTGAACTGAGCGAGCTGAATTTCAAAGTGCAGGTCAAGAGCGCGCGGCGGTCATGACGGCCGGCGGACAGCGCTCCTAAAGTCAACTACCACCGCCAGAGGCGGTGGCTTGACGCGCGTTGCCCCTGGAAGGTGGCTGTTACCGGCTTACTCCTCGAACAGCTTGCCCTGACTCTGTTCGATCTTTCGCTCCTCCTTTT
>Ga0070707_100000614_pt1 | contig 35731 bp, 31 predicted proteins | sample KBSK5502metaG_FD_65468 | JGI IMG/M metagenome (GOLD analysis project Ga0070707, IMG submission 65468) | Corn, switchgrass and miscanthus rhizosphere microbial communities from Kellogg Biological Station, Michigan, USA - KBS K5-50-2 metaG | ecosystem: Host-associated > Plants > Roots >... | reverse complement strand
TTTCGCCACCAAGCACTACGTTCTAGCGTTCTCGGAATCGCTGATCGAGGAGCTCCGCGGCAGCGGAGTAAGGGTGACGGTGCTCTGTCCTCCGCCGGTCAAGACCGGGTTCGTCCAGACTGCTCAGATCGCCTCCGGCAACTACATGGCGACTACTCGAACCACCCCGGCCGAGGTCGGACGATACGGCTATCGGATGATGAAACAGGGCAAAGCCATCGCTGTTTACAGCGTTCGCTATAGATTCCTAACCTCGGTTCTGGTTCGCATTGTCCCGCGCGTCGGGTTGCGGTGGTTGCTGCATCGATTGAATGCACAGGGGGCATCGAGTCTGGCGTAGGTTCGCAGAGGCGCAACTTTGGGCTTCGGATTCACTCTGGCTAGAAAGGCTGCTGCCGAGCAAGTCCGACCAGCACGGGAACGGCTGGGCGGGCTCCACATCCAGATCGAGCGCTTGCCGGGCGGCCACCTGACCGCGCATGAGCAGCCGGAAGCCTTAGCCGCGTTGATCAGCGAGTTCGAGCGAACCGCGCGGCGATGAGTTTCGCGATCAGCATTGCTGTAACTGGCCTCGCTGCGTATGCGATGGGTCGCAGTTGGGGCCAAAGCAGGTGGTGGCAAACTGCGGCCACCCCTCCCGCGTTCGTAGGTGGAGCGGCGCTGGCCGCCGTATCCATCGCAATCGTCGCCTTACTGCCGTATTCGTGGCACAGACCTGCCTTCGCCACGCTCTTGGTCGGAATTGCAGCCGAGTACACGGGCTTTGCATTCATCGATCGGCGCCCAACCCGCGTTGTGCTCGAAGCCATATGGGCTGCCATCACCATCGCGGTCGCGATCGCCGGCCTGTTGTCGTCCCCCGCGTGGTTTGCCGCTGGCTTCACCGCTCACGTTGGCTGGGACCTGTTGCATCACAACCGGATCAAACGAATCGATACTCGTGCCGTACCGGGGTGGTACGCGGTGGCTTGCATCGCGTTTGACCTCCCGTTGGCCCTGGCCGCACTCGTCCTCAGGTGAATCGGTACCCGAACCATGGGCGTCGCGGCCTGAAGCCGCGATCCCGCTCGCTCGCCATCGTCGCTGACACAGTGACGCCGAGGATGCGATCCAACGCGGCGGCACGATTCGGGTCGCTGCTCACGACTGCTCGCAGCGCCCCCGGCCTTAGCGTTAACGGCGGAGAACTAGGGCGTGGATACCGCGAGTCGGCATCCGATCTAGCTCGCGCGCGGAGGTCAGTGACCTCCCTGTGACCTCCCGGGCCAAAATCGCCATCGCGCAGGTCGTTGGCACCGACTTTTGAACTCAAAGTTTGGTCGGGGGCCCAGGATTTGAACCCGGGGCCTCACGGTCCCGAACCGCGATAGCGCTCAGTTCGGGGTGAGTCACCAGAGGCCGTTTGGGTTCACTGCGTCCGCGGCTTCAGGGCGCCAGGTGCCGCTACGTGCCGATGGATGCCGCCCGGGTTGCCGCACCCGTTGCTACACGCCGGTGGACCCGACGCCGTATCTGCCGCCAGGGCCTCCGTCAGGGTTCCGGGGCTAGAACAGTGGCCGTCACGTGCCGTCTAGGGACATCCTGGTCCTTGCGTGCAGGCTTCCGGCAGAACTGAGAGCAGAGTTGACGGTTGAGGCGCGCTCCAGGTCGTGTTGAGGATGCCGAACGTCTCCTGAGTGAACCATGTGTGGTCCAGCGCTGACGAGCCGCCATCGCTATCGGTGCCATTGAGCGGCCAGTAGGCCCAGTCGATGTCGCCGACCTTGAGGTAGTCGATGAAGCTGTCCCGGAAGGATCCGTCGTGTTTGGTCGCGCATGCGTCGGATGTGTTGCACACCCCAAACTCGCCGACCCAGACTGGCGCTGTATAGGGCTGACCCTGCGTGATGATGAAGCCCCAAGCATGTCCTAGCGCCGTATTCAGCTGAGGGCTGGTTATTGACCCGTAATCGCACATGAGGCACGGCTGGTCGATACCGATCGTGTAGTTGTGGTAGGCGTGTGGCGAGTAAACGAGATGGCCCCCCGGCTGAAGAGTCAGTGGGTGGTAGAAGACCATCCTCAGGTCCCCGCCAAAATCCAGGCCTTCGACGAAGATCAGGAGCCGCGGATTCAGGCCCTGGGCGGCGAGGATCGCGTCACCTGCCCATTCGGCGGTCGGGCCCCATTCATCCTGTAGGGCCTTTGGATCAGGAGTGGTTGTTGTCGGATTCTGTGGATCGAAAGGACACGTTCCAGTTGCCGTGTCGGAGCACCAGATCTCGTTCACGGAATAAGAGTTTTTGTTGTTTGGCTCGTTGCGCAGGTCGACACCGATCACGTTTGACTCGGACTGAAAGAGATTGACCATCGTGATCCAGTCGTTCTTCCACCAATCGGTTCGGTGATGCCAGCAGAGCGCGGTGGCACCGGGGCAATCCGGCAATCCGGCCGCGACGTCGTCCCACAGCTGACCGCCCCACCAGATACCGTTCTTCGGTCCGGGCGCCCACTGCGCGTCAGTCGTGTGGTTGTCCAGGACCACCATCACGCCCTGTTTGGCGAGTGACTGGATCACCTTCCTATAGATCCCGATTGCGGTGAGGTTCCTGAAGCTCGGGTTGGCAAGCAGAAGGCCTGGACTGATGCACGGTTTTCCGATCTGCGTCATGGTCTGAGCACAGGAGCCTGGGTCTTCCTCCAGCATCGCGTTTGACCAGGGAAGGCGGACGGTGTTGAAGTCGTAACGAACCTGGTCGGCGATGGTGTCGACGCTCTGGCAGTTCAGGCCGCCAGCCACGAAGTCCGCCTCTTCAGCTCCGTACCAGTTGACGCTGTGCAGCTTGACCCGGTTGCCGGCCAGGTTCTCGATCCACCTCGTCCCATTCGTAACCAGAGTTCCCTGCGGCGGGAGCGCACCCTCCACGACGATATTCGCCGGCGAACAACGCGGACCGCTAGTACCAACAGTCGTACTCGTGTCGGTCACGCTCAGGGCGCCATTAGGGTCGGGTTTAACCTGAAGCGATGCGCCGTCTCCGAACTGTTCGCCGATGACGTCGAGCTGGTAGGTGGTCGAGGACGTCACGGGTACGGTGACGTCTCTGAATCCCTTCGCGTTTGGAAGCGCTACGTCGAAACTCGGCGGAACCGAGAACATATCCACCAAAGAGCCGTCAGCGCTTACCGTCCTCTGGTCGACGAGGATGCCGCCGGCCTCCGTATTGAGCAACACATCGACCTTCTCACCGGGAGTCAAGCAAGACCCTTTAATGTCTGTCTCGGCCGGGTTACTCGCGTCCGGGTTGACAGTGACTGACACACATCCGGAGACAATTGCAGGCGGGTTAGCGAGCAACCAACCAAAAAAGATGTTGTCGTCGTTCGATGGGTTAACGGTGTGGATCGTGAACGAAGTATCACCACTGGCCACAAATGGCATCAGGTCATAAAGCTCATCATCGCAACGAGGGACGCAAGCGTCCTGTGGAGTTGCGTTCGCATCGACGGGGTTCGACGTGCTGTCCCCAAGACCTCCTACCGTTAGAAGGGCGCCGTTACCACACGATGGGAAATCCGGAATGGCCGCATATTTCTGGTCGCAGTCGTCCTGGCCGCCAGCGGAGCTTGATAGCCGGCTTCCATTTACGTCGATAAGGCTGTACTGGTCGAGGACTCCTGGAGCTTGATAGCCAAACGAGATTCCGAGGCCGAATGTCAGCTGTTGGTTTGGGTCGGCTTTGTTGATTGGTTGAGTGAGCGCTACGTTGAAGGTGTCTCCAGTTGTGTTCTGGGCGCCATAGAGAAGCGTGATGCTCTTGTTAACAGTCACGGTCGGATCGTCAAAGATCACCGCCAGAATCTCGCCGTCGATGTCGAACGTGTTGTTCGGCTCAGCAACGGTGAACGCCGTAATGCCTGCTTGAGCCGCGTCCAATTTCGGCTTGACCATGCTGGTCACATCGGCGAGGACGTTGTACGACGAGATGGAGTTTGAGATCGTGTGCGCCGAATCCCAGCTGACCGGCGAACCATCCAACGTGACGTCCCCGTTGACCGGGACGTACCGGGTGAATCCGGTGCTTGCAGCAAAGAGCAGCGCTTGACGAACTGTTGCGCCCGGACTCTTCTGGACATTGATCGGGCCCCCAGCCGGATTGTTGGTTGCGAAGCCGTCCACCGAGATGCTCAAGTGGCCTATCAGGTTGATGAGCGGCGCCAGGGCGGAGGACGGCGGGTCGACTGCTGTCGCTGGACGCGTACCCGGCACAGGTGCGGGCGACGATTCTGCGGCCACGGTCATCGGTCCAGAGATCGAGATATCGGACAGGGCCAAAACGACAGCGGCCAAGAGCAAACTCTTGATGCTGGAGCGCCGCACCAGAAGCCCACGCTGTGAAGGACGCATCCTCCCCCGTTCCTCCCTGAACCCGGCTCGCTGCTCGGCTGTCGCTGGTGGGCATCAGCCATCGGTCTCTGGGTTAGACCAACCGGCGTATTGCGCGGGCCTCATTTAACTCGTTATTTAGCAGTTGTCAATACATGTCTCGGGGGCTTGTTGGAGTAGAGCGAATCTGTCACCCCTGAAGCGAAAAAGCGATTCTGTCACCCCAATGGATGGCAGGATCGTGGTCAACGCTGAAGCGGCCCAGCTCCTGGGCATCTCCAAGCGCCGGCTCCAGCGCCTGCGCAAGGCTTACTCGGAAAAGGGCGTGGCCGCCGACGACGTGACCTGTCGCGCACGCAAGATTCATCGTGAGGATCAACTGGTTATGACGGATGGCGCGAGTCGAAAAAGGTGGCCCGATGGTGGTCTGAATCCGGGGCCTCACGGTCCCAACTCTGCGACACCTCGTCCAGAAATCGCGGAAACGATCGATTCGGTTCGATTCTGCTGCAGCCAACACTCCCCTGTCAGATTTTGCGGCATTTTCCGCTGGATTACTACATGAACTACTACATCAGACCCTCGCGAATCTCCTGCGAGTCGGGGAGCTTGTGGCGGACGCTGGCGGAGCCAGCTCAACATAGGCGCATCGCCTTGGGCGACTCCCCGCGGTTTTGAAGGCCGAGGCTCATGCGTCCGCCACCGTCCACGTGTGTCTGCCCTAACTCGAACCTGAGGGGTCAGAATTCCGCAGCCGTCCGCCAATGTCCACCGTCGTCCGCCGATGCGGCTGTCGTCTTGGCTGTCTTGGTATCTATCGAGGCGACATGACTCGGGCCAGGGCCCAACACCCGGTACGACCCGCTACAGTCTTGCAAATCCGACTCACAAAGACCGGGCTCGCTGCCACGCTGGCCGAGATGATCTTCGCAGTGATGTTGACGGACGCTTGCGCTGGTCCTTCCGGAGGGGCTAGCACATCACCCAACTCAACCCGAGCCGCGAAACCGGCATCGAGTCCTCCAGTGGCAAACGCCGGCGGAGTACAGAGCAGCTGCACTGGTAAGCAGGCCAGAACGATCGGCTCCTACTCGCTCATTCTCGCCCTGCAAACCGACCACGGTGTTTGGCAGCTGGATGTAGAGGTCTTCTCGTACAAAGGTCCAGGGACTTACACGGCGACGCCGGACGCGAGCATCCTTGGGGTCGACTTCATCAACGCCGAGAGGAGTTCCAGCTGGACGTCAAGCCCCAGCGATCCCCTGAGCCTCACGGTGGATGCCACCGAGGAGGGCGGTGCCACTAGCGCGAGCCTCAGCCTCCGCAATCATGTCCCAGCCTTAACGACCGAGACGGTTCGGGGCAACTGGAGCTGCCGGACAAGCCCCTAGCCCAAGGGCATGAAATGCGCGGGGGTGCTTGCGATAGGCCCGCATTATCGATAGCAACGACCGATTAGCCCCGCGCAATATGGCCCTGTCGCAAGGAGTGCCCCGTCGGGCATGGCTACGGAGTCTTCGCAACCTCGTCGATCAAGTCGTCCATGAAGGATTTGAACCTCGGGAAATAGTGGTACTCGTCATTGAGCTCGACCCAGGCTTCTCCGAATGCGGGCGTCCTCGCCCCTTCCTTCATCCCCTCTCGCCAGATTCGCCACGTAGCGGAGTCGATTCGCCCCACCGAGTGAAGCCACATCTCCTCAGAACACATGTTGAAATAGTCCCGAAAGGCCGCGACGACTTCTAGGCGGTCGTCGCCAGGAAGATCCTTAAGGTGGTATGGACTACCGGGCTTACGAGCCGCCGACGGCAGCCTGGCCATCGTTTTCGTGAAACGGTCCGTGTACTCGATGAAAACGAAAGTGCGCAGCTGATCCCTTACGGCGGTCATTGAGGCCACCACCGCAATCACGGCAACCGCCGCCGCGGCAACACTGCCTATGGCAATCCATTGCTCGGTGGTCACAAGTCGACCTTACCGTCCCTCGCGGGAAGGGCATATGCGCCGGTTCAGCGAGCTGTGGTGCAGCATTACCGTTGGAAGTCCCGATTGTAAGCACGGTTAGCAGTTGGAGGCCCTTGCGTGCGCGCGAGAATGTGCCGCCTCTTAGAGTGCCGATCTGGCTTCGTCGAGATGGTGCCTGATCAGGTTACGCATTCTCACCCCGGCCTTGATCGCGAGCGACCGCCTGAGACCGGCACTGTTGAGATCCAATTGGCGTCGAGATCAAGGTCACCGAGAGTTCGCTGGCTCCGGCTGCGACTGGCGCGGACGGTGAGGGATAAGTTCAAGTCTCGATTGCGATAGGCACCCATTATCGACAGCGACCGCCACTGGCTTTGAACTAACCGGCTTCGCGCTGACGTCGCTGCCCTGTCGCAGCAATTCCGCGCGGCAGCTCGTCGGGGAACGTGTCGGCACATTCGTCTAGGCTTTCGGCTCCGTCGATGACCGCGTTGCATGCAGGGCGATATTCAATACCGGTTACGGCGTCGCAGGAGGTAGCCACGCTTGGTGCAAAGTTCGCTCCAGGACTCGGCGTCGATCCTTGTGAAATTGAGTCCGCGTACCTGACAGATTCGGCTCCAGCAATGGCGCTCTACCAGTGCGTCTGCCGGCACTGCAACCGCATTGACATCACTTATGACCTGTTGGACTGGTGTCGAGCAATAACAATCTGAGGCTTTCGATGGAGCCTTGGTTCTTAACTGCCCATTCGTACTCCTTGCAGCCCTGCATGCGATACACAGTGAGGCGCCCGGCCATAGCGTCTTGCTGATCTCGTGGGGGTTGGCCAGGACCGCGCCACAAGCAGGTCGGTATTGGTGGTCGGCAATCTCGTCGCCAATGTGCGCATGGCCGTCGCGCGCCCGAATGAAAAACACGCTCACGCTCGAGCAAGCTCCAAGCTCATGCGACTCTGTGCACGGTCGACATGTTGCGTCAGGGTGTCTACCAGAGCTGCAACCCCTCGTCGCGGACAAGTAATGATCGGAACCCCATACGCGTGAGCCGTCGTGACGTAGGGCACGCTCACCTTATGAGCTAGTTCGGTCGCGCTCCACACCACGAGTAGATCAGCCCACGCCAGGTCGGCCCTCACTCCATTAAGTCCCTGAGGCCGGTCGCCGAAGATTGACCGCATCTTTACCGGACCAAGATCCAATGACTTCAACTCTGCGGAAGTTCCCGCGGCGCCACCAACGACCATCAAACGAAGCCGACTCCTACCGGCGGCTCGCAGGGCTTCTCTGAGACGCATGCCGGCTCGCTGCGTGTCTGAACCTCTGCACACTCGGCACCTAGGGCCGTCGACGATGACCAACTCAACGTTTGCGGGGACCGATGCAGTACAAAGCTGCCGGCCGCAAACTAGCGCGAAATGATGGTTTAGGCAAGTGGTGACTCGCCCGATCTTGTCTGAACTGATCCGGACTTTCCCAGCGCGCGTAAGTCGTGCTTCCTCAAGTCGCCTCCGAGCATTGCTTGCCTCGGGCTCTTTACCAAAACCCAGGGCAGACAGGAGGTGCGAAATCTCGATATCGGCCGCGCCATTTAAGAGGTCTTGTACCTGTATGCCGTAAGTCATCTCGCCACTCAGTGTGGTCCCGAGACGTTCGGCGAACAATGCCCCCTAATTAAGGGATTTATATCTCCTTGGCTCTACCAAACGCGCCGTATCCCGGCTAAACATCTTGGAGAGAACGTTCCGAAAGACGCGATCGTCGTTCCACCGCCGACGATTGAAGTAGAAGCAGAACTCCGCAAGCTGGTTCGGCAGGTCGACCGGTGCCTGGCTACGGCGATGTCGGCGTCGCCACCAAGCGTTGAAGATCGTGCAGACCCGCTGCACGGGACCATAGGGCCAGACCGGGAGTAACGCTGGGCCTGCAATCTGGATCCCATCCCGGGAAATCTCAAAGATCGGCCCGTCCATGTCTGGCTCGCTCATCCTGACCCGGTGGCGTATGGCTTCTGCCCAGAGGTTCTCCTCGCTGTTGGAGTACCCCCGAATCGGCTTTTCCGTCGCCTCCAGAGATCCGTCTGACGAGATCGGGGTGCCTGGAACGATCGTCTCCGACACCAAGTCGGTGACGAGGCCACGCCTTGACGCGGCCGATCGCATCCGAACGCGTCCGAGCCAATAACCTGGCCGATCCTCCGCCGCGATCGCGACCCACCCACGCCAGCCCGGCATGATCAGACGATTTGGTTCTTGTGATCCCACGCGAATTACACCGACTTCTACGTGGCGCTTCAATCGGTCGCCGTCAACAGCTGCAGCCATGACGGCCCGCAGGCGGCTGCTCATGCGCCACGCTGTCTCGTAGCTACTGAGTAAGAGGGCGCTCTGTAGACGCCACGCGCTTACTCCACTCACAACATTGATTTTGCGAGACGCATTGGCAACCGTAGACGCTGCTTGAACCCACCTCCAAAGCGCCACGTGCGTGCCATGCAGGAGTGTGTCCGATGTCAGCGACGTTAACCGGCCACAGTTCGGGCATTTCCACCAACCGCGAGAGTCGCGCCATGTGCTGGGAGCTCCACAGGCCGGGCAGGTGAATCCCTCCGCCGATCGGAGCGCTGAGATGGTCTCGAAGACCTTCGGATCTTTGGCCATTGCCTCGGTCAGTTCCCTGACCAGGCGTCTTTGCTCAGGGTCAGCGCTTCTGCGCACGTTGGTTGGGCGAGTTTCGGTTGGGGCTCTCCGAGCGGCAACAAACATGCTCGAGCGAGGTCATGTGGATAACCCTAGACGCTCGAACTGGTTTCGATAGCAGACTCTCATCAAGAGCAAGTTGGTTTCGGATCAGGAACTTGGCCGGGCGGACTCACCACGTCTTGTGGCCCAGTTGTTTTATCCCATGCTTCGCATTGACAAGGGCGACTTCGGACGACTCCGCCAGACGTTGCTAGCGAAGCAGGCTATTCGCCGCAGGCCGGATCCCAATCCATCCGAGTCGTTGAAGCTCGTCGGCGGCAGGGCCACTGCCGGCCCGCATCTCGGCGAGCAGCCTCGACTTGTGCTTTGCATCGTGGCCTGGCAAATATCGCCGCCGGGCAGCACCGCCACAGCCGCAGCCGCATGTGTGAGGGGTCTCGCCCAGAGGCACTTGCCACGCGGCGTGGAGACGCGACCCGCGGCCGGTTACCGCCTCACGGTCGCGCGTGTATCGCCTCATAGGCATCGTGCCAATCGGCAGGACGAGCACTGCTTCACCCGGAGTGCCAACGACGCAGAAATCGCCCCTGAGGAATGAGAGGCCCGTGAGTGCCGCCAGAGCAGCGTCGAGGTGATCAGCAGTTCGCATCTCGGAGCAGGCGACTCCAGCTGCTTCAAGAACGGAACGGCGCCAGACGTGCTTCGCCATACCGACCGGCGCCAGGCTGCTGCGAAGCACGACCGCTGAAGCGTGTGGGAAGACTTCTATCGCGCTTCGGGCGAATGACGCGCCGCTTGTGTGGAGCGGGTATCCGAGGTCGGCTGCTACTTTGAAGACGTCAAAGCCGGTTTCCATCCAGCGATGCAAATCCCTCGCGAATTCGGCTGCAGGTGTGGGAAAGACACTTATGCCGAGGGCCTGAAGCTGCCTCTCGATTGGTCGTGACTTGCCACTCAGACCCCAAGCGGGAGGAGAGTCGATGGCGATCACCTGGGGCTCGGTTCGGCGGATGAGGTCGGGGAGGTCGACGAGGTGCAAAGTGGCGGGGCCGAAGACGACTCTAAGCGAGTCGTCGAGAACGACGATGTCGAGACCACGGGCGATCGCCACATCTATCCCCATGCTCGCGACTCTCCTTGGCCCGGTTCCCACGGCGCGCCTAGCCTACCAGTGGCTATGGAGGCTGCCTGGACGCGAATACGTCATCGCCGTACCCCGACCGCGTCCGTAGCTGGGACGACGCCTCGGCGCTACTATCGCGCCAACCCATGGCGTTTCCGCCGGGAGCATGGATACCGAAGGGCCTGTACGTCCGCGGCAAGGCAGAGCTGTTGGATGCGCTGCGTCAATGGCTGAAATCATCGGATGCTCCGACGATCGGCGACACGAGCCGTTTCCACGGCGCCTACTGGGTCACCGTTGAAATCGACGGCCTGAGGATCAAGGTAGCCGCTGACACAACCCGCGGCGCTGTGCGTAAAGTTGTCGCCTCGCTTGAAGCGCACCCGAACAAGGGTTGGCGTGTGGTCGCAAACCAGAACGGCCGAATCAACAAGGTCATCATTACGGACTCGATCGAGCCAGGCTGGTATGCGTACCTGCCCCATGGGCTCGACCATGAGATCGTCATCTAAGGCGGGACCATGTGAAGGCTGGCCGGCTATGCCAGCGCCAGCTGGGCCATAAGTTCGTTCCCATTGGCGTCGAGGTCGCCGTCAAGCGCGTAGGCCAATGTCCTGACGCGGATGTCGCCTACCAGAATGTCAATCGGACGGTGGTCTTTGTTCGGGTAAACGAGCACAGCATCAGAGCAGCCGAGATGCTGCGCATAAGCCACCACCTGGCCGACATCCGCTGGGTCGGGCCCCGAACCAATCTTGTACTTGGTGTCAAGCACTACTGCGGGCTTGCCATTCGAGCCGCGGATCACCAGGTCGGCGATGAATTCAAGATTTCCATCTAGGGGTAGCCGGACCTGCCTTTCGCACCGCATGGGGGCAGGAACGTGGTTTGCAAGCCACGTAGCCACGAACTTCTCGAAGAGCCTGGGCATTTCGATAATGAAAGCCTGGAGTTTTGCATGACCCGCCTCGTGAGTGGGCACCGTCCCGGAGAGGACGAAATGACATAGCCAGTGCAGCCGTTCATAGTCTGCGTTCAGGCGGTTGTAAATCCGTCCCACGCACTCGATGGGTTCGACAGAGAGTGGCGTGATCCCGGAACGCAGGCACTGCCGGCGTCCACGTCGAACTTGTGACACGATCGCCGGCTTGTGCACTAGGAATGACGACGCAACTAGTCCCGCCAACAGGATCTGGTTGTCAGGTATGTCGGCTGTCAGCTCTTGAAACTCGCAAGGGAGCAAAACCCGCCAGGGCCGCCGGAGGGTGGAGCGCAGATCAATCCGGCCGCGGACAACGGATAGCTCGTCTGCGATGTCGATGTAGGTCCGATACAAACCGCGGCCTAGGCGATGTAGTACGCCCCTGCCCAGTTGCGCGCCAATCCATTCGAGCAAGTCCTCGAACGTTTCTAAGGCAACGTCGCCAGGCGGGCGGTCGAGCCTGACATTCTCTGCCCTCTCCCACATTTGAAATATCGACTCGATCGGCACTCGCGGCCTTATCGTCAAGAACCTGTCGCCAAGGGGCAAATAGCCAACAGCGCCAGTGGAAAACAGCTCCCAATTCCCTTCCGTCGCCGGTGATGGGAACGTAACGTCAACCCACTTGCTGAAGTTTGTCCACAGTGTCCGACCTTCGCCCACTGTCAACTCGTCGAGCGGGAGACGGGTACGTTTAAGCTCAGTCACCTCCACGTTCGATTAAAGACTCAGTAGCGTTTTGACAGCGGACCACTTGAACGGTCCGAGCTTCCCCGAATCGTTGACGAAGTATTCCTCAAGATACGGCTCGATTTCCATGCCCCAAATGTCCGCAATGTTCAGCTCAAGGGCATCGACCATGAAAAAGCTCGTGCCAATCTCATAATCCGGATCGGCGATTGCGGCGTTCAGGTTCTCGACGACTTGGATCAACTTCTCGATCGGGAAGCTCGTGCCTGAGTGAAACGCCCTGAGGGCCTGGAAGTTTGGCCGAAGGCGCAAGAAGGAGAATCGCCGTCGCAGCGCGTGGTCGACTAGAGCAATGGAGCGGTCCGCTGTGTTCATGGTTCCAATGACGCGCAACTGGTCAGGAATGTAGAGAGTGCCACCGCCGGCGAGCGGTATCGAATGAACGTCAGTCCGATATTCCAACAGGTACATCAGTTCGCCCATCACGCGCGAGAGGTTGGCCCGGTTGATCTCGTCGATAATGAGAACCGAAGGGCCAGACCTGGTGGCGACTTCCTTACAGAACTGGACGAACCTCCCAGGTGCTAGTTCGTAGGACAACTGGCCATTCGACGTGCTCGGCCGAATTCCTTGGATGAAGTCCTCATACGAGTAGGCCGGGTGGAATTGCACCAACTCGACGAGGCCATCGGCGCCCGCTACAAGGTGCTTAGCAAACCGTTCTGCCGTCCAAGTCTTGCCAGTGCCAGGGGGCCCGTACAGGATCGCCTGACCTTTTCGGTCGATGGCCCGAATCCACATTTCGAGAGTGTCTCGGTCGATTCCCGTTTCTGCCGAGAATTGCTCGATCGAATAAGGGGGCGCCACCTTGACTTCAACTGCCTCTTGGTCTTCGACTTCCAGGATTTCGGCAATTGGGACATCTTCCGCAGCCAGGCGCACCAACGGGAAGAGGGCCTCGAATGTACCGACTACTCGGTTTTCAAGATCCTTGATGTCCAACGGAAGGAGTTCGTCCCTGAGCATTGAGACCGCTGCCATGTAGCCCAGGGCGTCCGGATCGCCGAGCCATTCTGAAAACCTCAATGGTGTAGGCGGTTTGTCGCCGTTATCTACTGCATCGTGATAGGCCGATCCGAACTCGACGCCGATCTCTTTTAGCGGGGCGTCGAGTACCTGTGCAATGAGGCCGGCGCTCTCAACGGCCCTCTCTGCGAAGCGCGTTTTATACCTGAGGCCATGATCGCCAATGGCAAAGCCGAACCGGAGATGGTTGCGGTTGATCGTGGCGAATAGCTGCGGCGCAGCGGTCCGCTTGGCACCCTTCGTGTAAAAGGCGCCCCAATAGAAGTCCCATGCGCCACCCTTTCCGTAATCGTTCTTTAGGATCTTTGCGAACAACCACTTCTCGGTCTCAAGACGCTGAAGCATTTCCGGTGGAAGCCGCCGCGCCATCCTCGAGAACAATCCCTGAAGGGGCGTCTCCACAAATCTTTCGAAGTCAGCCTTGTGCGCGTGGTAATACGATGCGGTCGGGTGCTCATGCAGGCCATCGAAGAACTCGAACGTGTGCTCATTGAAACCCTCGATTGGCGCGGCGATGCCCTGACCCTCGATTATCTCGGTGAAGTCAGCGCGATTGAGTTTAACTAGAGTCTTGCGCCAGCCACCCTTCTTGACGTCTCGAGGCGTTGTGTCCTCCCACTCGACTGGAAGTCGATGTCCATACTCGTCGCCCGCGACAAAGAAATACGGACCGGTGACACGGCCGACGCCGAGCACCTTAGTGGTGCCTTGGTTGGCGACCAGCCGGTCCCCCTCTCGGATGTGGACGAAGTTCCAGACTTGCTCGAGCGCTTCCTTCGTGAAGGTCGGGTTCTGGGTAATTGCCTTAGCACGCCGTGTCTCAAATTCGACATACGACATGCCGCTCAGATCGCCGAGCTCGCTCCAGCCGATCGCTGCATAGCCCGAGCCCAGCCACTGTTCCCACAGTTGGCCCTCGGGGCCTGGCGCGATCTTCCAATATCCGACAGCGCCAAAGTCGTACTTCTTAACGGCTACCAGCCAATGGCTGAAAGCGTCAAAAAGGTCACTCGCGGGCTGGGCGGACTGTGCCACCGCGGCCATCATTGATGAGAAGTCATCGATCAGGGCGAGACCCGCCGAGTTGAGAGCCGGATAGTCGGTCAAATGTGCGCTGAGGTCGGTGTCGGCGAAATGGTTGATCGTAGTCCTTGATTTCGAGTTCCCGATGATGAATACCTCTGGCCTCAGGGCATTTAGGGCAGGCGATAGGAATCCAGACTGGAACCCTTTGCTTAGCGGACTGGCGGCAAAAGCGTCGCACCCTGCCTCTAGAGATGAGGGGTTCTCCACGCAGCCTCGGATGAACTTCAAAATCAACTTCCCAATTTCCGGCCAGTCCCCATGCTTGGTCCAACCTGCATTTTCGAACCACGCCTTTAGGTCACCCGTGATCGCAGGTGCAACGTGTACCCAAGTACCCCGCTTTCGGTTGGCTTCCGAATCGGTCCAAGGGAGGAGCTTTAAGAGCACAAGATCAGGGTCGAGCGATCCGGAATCCGCGTCTCTGCATAGCGTTGCGTACGCGATTTGACCGGCCTCCCTGATTGGAGCGTACATAGCGAGGTGATCCTTTCCCTGGTCGCTGATCAGATAGCTACCTGCGAACTCATGGAACAGAACATCGAACTCGGCGCGACGTCCTGAAGTGATAACAGCGGTTGGGGCCACATTCATTGCATTCCAGCCCTCCCGATGCTTGCATCTGGTGCGCCCATCTGATCGAGGACCCAGTCAAGAAGGCTTTCGAGGTTCTTTCGAACCACCGGGTTGACGATCTCGCTGAGTGAAAGTGCCATTGGGTGTCCCGAAGCGTGGGTATCGTCCCTGAGCGCGTCTATCTCATCACTTGGGATGGTTACTTTCACAGCACCTCTTTCTCTCCATGAAACGTTCAGCTGACTGACGGCTTGATAGTTCAGAGTGCCTGCTACGGATAGCACTGAGTTGCGGTCCCGTTAGCTTGACCGGCGATTTCCGTTTGATCCAGTCGTAGAGGCCAGCGGCGTGCTCCTGGCCCAGTTGCATCGGCTTAGCGGCGTAGCCGGACTGAATGCCTCGCGCGACCACTTCCGGGGCTAGACCGATTTGAACCAAGCCTGGGACTATGTCGACTAGCTCACTGTCGGCGTCTTGGGGTTGGAAGCTCTGGGATCGGTTGGCCTTAAGGGTGAATCTCTTGCGCCGTTGAAAAGGGTGGTCTTCGGCCCAGCTGTAATGATCCGCGTATGCGGCTTCTGAATCGACGATCGGATCACTCGGCGGCATGTTGTTGGCATCGAGCCAATAACTCTTTTCCTCAACGACCAAGACCAGGTCGCAGTAGAGCGCCGTGAAATTAGGGAAAGAATCCCCCGTCGTCCAGAACTCGATGTCCTCCACGTCGGGTGCCATCTGAGTTATGTGGCAGTAGCTGTGTAGAAACCGATCGTTCCAGATGTACGGATCCTGATTGTGCTCAGTCGAATCAAAATGAATTCGGTGACCATCAATCACCCGGCTCACTCGTCGCGGATGGTAGACGAGCCAGCCCCTCATATGTTTGCAACTTCAGCTAGGCGGCAGAAGGCATTGGCGAGGCGCATTTGCTCAGGAGTGTGCGCCTTCACGTCCAAAAGAGCCGGGCTACAGACAAGAATCGAGAGACCTTGCGCCCTGGAGATCGCGACGTTCAGGCGGTGCAGGCTGTACAGGAAGTCGATCCCGCGCGGCGCTTCGGCGGGGTTCGACGTCGCCATGGAGTAGATCACGACCGGTCCCTCCTGGCCCTGGAACTTGTCGACGGTCCCGACCCGCGCACCGGGCGGCAGCTGGCCGGCCAGCAGCGCAACGTGCGCGTTGTACGGTGCGACCACGAGGATGTCTTCGATCGTCATCGACCGGGCCTTGCCGTTCCTGTCGGTCCATGGCCGGCCGAGCAGATCGTTGAACATCTCGACGACAACCGCCGCCTCTTCTGACGAGGACGTGCGGTTGCCGGCGTGCCGCACCGGCCGGTAGCGCAGGCCCGTGCCTGACAGTTCGCCCGAGCCCCCCACTCCCTGTCGCGCGCATTCCGGCGCCGACTCCAGGCGGCCCTCGTATGCAATCTCCGAGATGTACCGGCACACGTCCGGGTGCATCCGATACGTCGTCGCCAGGAAGCGGCCACGGTCGGGCCGGATCGTCTGGGCGCCGTCCAGCACGTGGTCGAGCGCCGATAGGTCGGCGCCCTCCGGGTGCGACCCCTTCGACGGCTGCCGCAGCTGGTTGGGGTCGCCCAGCAGGACGACGTTGCGTGCGCACGTCGCAGCGGCCATCACGTTCGCCAGTGACATCTGCCCCGCCTCGTCGATGAACAGATCGTCCAGCTTGCCTTCGATCTCTTCGCGGGCGAACAGCCACGCAGTGCCGGCAACCAGCTCGACCTCCCCCGCTCCGATCGCGTCGTCGACATCGGCGTTGGTGTCGGCCGGCTGGACGACCGCGGAGTTGCAACGCTGATCCGGCTCGGCCTTCTGGATCGCCCGCAGCGGATAGCCGCGTCGCTCCGCCTCGCGGCAAACCGCATCCAGGAGGTTGCTGATCACCTTGTGGCTCAACGCCGTCAGACCGACGCGGCGGCCGGCAATCAACCGCTCGACGATCATCTCCGCGCCCAGGCGGGTCTTGCCGGTGCCCGGCGGGCCCTGGATGGCCAGGTAAGAATCCTCGGGCCGGGGCGGCGCCAGCAACAGCAAATCGCGAATCGCGCGGTAGTCGCCCGCGCCCTCGATGCCGTTCGTTACCACCAACTCGGCGACTCGGCGGATGGCGTCGCGCAGCACTCGGTCCTCGATCGGGGTAGGCGGGATCAGGGCCGTTGGATGCGGCGCCGGTGATCCCTTACCCCGCCGAAGGACGATCGTGCCCGCGACGTTGTCGATCTCATGCACCTCCCCGGCGGCCTTCTTCGTCCGGGGGTCGACCGGCGACACTCCCACTGAAAGCTTGTGATCCTGGGGCGGGAACGTATAGCGGTGCAGGAGGGAGTGCTTGTATGGCCCGACCTCGCCGGCGTAGGCGAGGCCGCCGATCGACTCCGAGTCCGCGAGGAGGTCCTCATCGGTCATCTTCAGCCGCTCGTAGTAGCCCCACCAATCGGACTTCTGCTCCCGTCGGTGCCACCACAGCTGCTGAGCCAGAAGCCAACGCGGAGACCCGACTGGCTCACCGCCGGCCAACCGCTCGAACAGGTCCTCGATGTCCTGCTCCCACTGGTTCAGCTCGACCGAGGGCTCCGACGCCTGCGGCGCCGGCCGCCGAATGCCGATCCCGAACTCGGTCTCCGCCTGCGGCCGGCGGTCTTCCAGCCAGTCACGCAGCATCCACGTTGAGCGCAGGTCCTGCTCGTTGTAGGCCGCGATCGCGTCCAGGATCGACTGCTCGCGGCGGTCGATCCAGCTCTCGTAGGCGACGATGCTCGACCCTGCCTCGGATATCGCGTCGTGACGCTTGCCCATGTACAAAGCCTCGATGTCTTTCAGCGAGTACGACTCGCGCGAGGCGATGAGCGACTGCTTGACCACGCGGTACAGGTCGACCAGCACCTCGCCGCGGAGTAGCCGGTCGACCTCAGCCTCACGTGTGCCGTGCCGGCCCATCAGTCGCTTCAACGCGTTCGGCTCATACGGCGCGTAGTGGTAGACGTGCATGGCGGGGTTGACGTCCAGGCGCGCGATGACCAGGTCGACGAACTCCTCGAACGCCAACTTCTCCTGGTCGCGGTCGTGCGCCCAGATCGGCGTGAAGTTGCCAACCACGTCGAGCACGCCAAACAGGTACTCGAGCCCGCCGTCGAGCGCCCACGGGTCGCTCTCCATGTCGAAGATCAGGTCGGCGGCGGTCGGTGGAGGCAGCAGGGCGAGGCCGAGGTCGGGCCGCTCCGGCCTGATCAGCTCGTAGTCCGGCCGGCCCGTCTCGCGCTCCTTGACCTGCAGCTGCGCCTGGAGGCGCAGACGCGCCAGCGTGGTGGCGCCGATCCCGGTCGCGCTCATGTCGCCGTCGGACGCCGCCAGCGCTCCCGCGGTCGTCACCCCGGCCGCATCCAGCTTGCGGGCTTGGGACCGCGACAGGCCGGCGACGAGCACCAGGCTGTCGTCGTCGCGCAAGCGCTGCTCGCAGACCTGGGCCCACCGACAGACACCGCAGTGCTCGACCGGCTCGGGGTAGGTCTTAATGTGGGCTCCGGCGGTCACCGACTCGAGCCTCGATTTGGCGTGGTGGAGGTAGGCGCGGTAATCGCTGACCCGGAATCGCGGCCGCGTGCCGTCGCCCAGGGCCAGGTGCATCCACTGGGGGGCGCGGCCCTGCATGCCAGCGACGAGCTCCGAGTAGAGCGACGTCTGCAGTAGCGCCGCCGCCTTCGCGCTGCGCGCGAGCTTGGTGTCGACGACCTCGTAGCTGTGCGCTCCGAGGTCGCTCGGTACGTCGACCTTTTCGAGGAAGTCCGCGTAGCCAAGCGAGCGGCCGTCGAACAGCGCGGCCTGGTAGATCACGTCATAACCCGCGCGCATGGCATCGAGAGTCTCGTTGCGCGCCTTCGTGTACGCCTCGAGCGTGGCGCTGAGTGTTTCGATGACGGCAATCGATTTGTTCGCTCGTGCATAACCATCCAGGTGCGCCTGCTCATGCGCGGTGCCGTGGCGGGCCATCAGCTCGAGTTCAGGGTCTTCCCTCTCGGGTCGGACGAGATCACCACGCGTGGCGGCGAGCTCTTGCTGCGTGAGGTGTGCACACTCGAGAAAGCCGGTGAGGTCGCTCGCGCTGAGGATCAGCCGCCCGCCGGTCACGTGCATGCGACCTCCCAGGTCACGCGTCGAACTCCAACTGCTGCGGCCGCGCCTCGGCCTCGCACGATGCTCGCGTCATGACCAGCGGAAGCATGTCGCAGACGGTATCCCCGTATGCCGCCCCGAACAACAGCTCAGTCATGCATGCGAGCTTGCGCGCGTCGTGCGGGAGGTAGTCGCGCCGGAAATTCCTGCCCGGGCCGCCGCCCTCGAAGCCGAGGCAGCCCAGCGCGGTGACCGACGTCTTGCGCAGTCCGTTCGACTCGGGCATCCAGTGCCGCGAGCCGACCTCGCCAAGCACCGCCGAGTCGTGGACGATGAACTGGACGTAGCGCTCGGCGTCGCGCGAGTCTTCGAAGACGACGAAGTCGTGGTCATGCAGGTCGAATAGGAGCCGGCGCAGCTCCTTCTCGTAGATCTCCAGCCGCATCTCTCGTTCCATGCCTACAGCGTGCGGGGCGGCCGCGACAGCTCTCTGTCGTGCTTTTCGGACAGCCATCAACTTCTCCTCCGGGCCGGTGAAACGAAGCGGGTCGGGCTTGCGGACTGGTGGGCCGGGAAGGCGCTGAGGTGGACGACCCGGCCTTCATGGACCAGCGCGGCAGCCTCCAGGTCGGGCGCCACGACGGTGAGGTGCGACCCGGCGCCAAGCCCGGGCCCGACGCTCGGGCTGCCGGCGGCGATCGAGCGAAACCATCGCCTGGCGGCGGCGTCGGCGCGGGCGCCGAGCGGCTTGGTATCGGACATCGCGGCCTCGGCCTGGTAGCTGGCCACGAGGCCAGCCCACATAGAGGCCAGGACCTCCGGAGCCTCGAACATGTCGGCGCACGCCACGCGACCGGCGACGCAGGCGATGACTCCAACCTGACCCGGCACAGGTTCGATGGTCGCCGCCAGGTCGGTTAGCGGGCGCGAGTGTCGGGCGGCGAGGTCGGCATACGAACGGCTGGGGGCATCGGCGCCGTGGCCGTCCAGGATCCGGTCGACGCCGGCCCAGACCGCGTGCTGGTCGGACGCGAAGCTGCGGGCGCTTCGCATGGAGCGGGCGACGGTCACGGTCTTGGCCGCGCGGACGCTCGGTGCGAGGTTGACGGCGGCCTTGCCAGTCGCCTCCTCCGACACAGATTGCCAGCGCCCCGACTCGACGCATGAGACCGGGACCTTGAGCACGCTCATGGCGGGAACGAGGATCGTGATGTTGAGCACGCGCGTCTGCTTCATGCCGAGCAGCACCTCGCCTTCGACCATCAGCACCGGCCGGTCGGCCCGATTCGCCACGCGCAGCGTGCCGACGGAGCCGGCTTCACTGACCTCCTCGACCGAGACGAGCCCGGCGTCCTGGGCCTGCTGATAAAGGAAGTAGTGCGGAGGATCGGCCGCAGAGTGCCGGCCGGCGATGAGTGGAAGCAGCGCCAGGTTGCCGGCCACCGCCGCCTGGCCGATTTCGAGGGTCGTGATGAGGTCGATCAGGGTCTGTTGGTCGTTCATCGGGCGATCATCGGAAGGCGCCGCGACAGCTGGCTGTCGCGTTCGCCCGGCCTTGTCAACCAGGCTGTTCAAGCGGTGACATAATGCGGCCCTCGATGGCTAGAGACGACTTCGAAAAGCACGACAGGCCCATCCGGCTGATGCGCGAGCTGGCGCGGTTCCAGGCGCAGCCGCGGGGGCTGACTACGGCCCACATCGCGGAAAAGATGGCGATCTCGCAGCGGCAGGCGCAGCGCGACATCGCGGCGCTGGAGAGCGAGTACAAGGTGCCGTTCGTCAAGCAGGGCACCAGGTGGACGCTGATCGAGGGCTACTTCCTGCCGCCGGTGAACTTCAGCATCCCCGAGGCAATGGCGATGGTCGTGGGCGCGCGCCTGATGTGGCGATACGCGGACCGCGCCAACCCGTTCGCGCAGGCGGCGTACGAGAAGCTGGCCGCTGTCCTGCCAGCGCCGATGAAGGAGCCAGTGATGGAGGTAGCAGAGGGTCTGGGCGACAAACGAGACGACGGCCCGTGGACGAAGGTGTTCGCAGCACTGGCCACCGCGTGGGCCGAGCGGCGCAAGGTGCGGATTCGCTACAAGAAAGAGGACGGCAGCGAGTCCGATCGCGTGGTTTGGCCGCTGTTCATTGAGCCGACGCCGACTGCGCACTCCTTGTATCTGATCGCATTCGATGAGAGGGCCCGCGAGCCGCGAGTGTTTCGTCTCGAGCGAATCAGGGGAGTCACGGTCCTTGAGAACCGGTTCGACCCACCGCTGGGATCGTCAATTCGCAAGATGCTGAGCCATGCCTGGGGCATCTGGACATCGGAGCACCCGGTCGAAGTGGTGCTGCGATTCACACCGCGAGTCGCTGAGCGGGCTGCGTCGACGACCTGGCACGAATCTCAGGAGCTAAAGCACCTACCTGATGGAGGCGTCGAGATTCGGTTGGTGATTGCCGAGCCTATCGAGATCCGGCCGTGGATTCTCGGCTGGGGCAAGGAGTGCGAGGTTGTCGCGCCGGCCGAACTCCGCGAGTCAATCGCGGGCGAGCTCGAGGAAGCGCAAGCAGCATATCGAGATGTGGCGCTGACGCGGACCCTGGCCGGATGAGCAGACGGGCCTGGTAGATACCGGCGCTGTCGAGCCGCCTGAACGAAAGGACACCAGCGCGCCTGGTCAGGCGATGGAGTTCCGGATCTGGACGGAGTTGATCCAGCAGTCGGGAGGGACGCTGCACCCGTTCCTTCCGCTTCTGGACAGAGGCCTGGACGCGGTGATCCACCGTTTGACCGACGGCGCCTACTTCCCCATCCAGGTGAAATGCCGCACCGAGACGATTGAGGGCATGGTTGAGATCGTGGTCCCCGGCAGCCGGCTGGTGGACGATCGGGCGCTGCTGATCGCGGGGCTTCTCACCGATGACGGCCTCGGGCCGATGCTGCTCGTGATCGAGGAGGGAAAGTTCAAGGAGCTGGCCGCGCGAGATGCTGTGCGCGGCGACGACATCTACTCCGCGTCGTTCAGCATGCATCCGAAAACCAGCCACTGGAAGCCGTACCTGATTTCGCGCGATCAGCTGGCCGAACGGCTGCTTGGTGGGGTGCCGCCCGCCAGCCCGCAATCCGTGGCGGTGGAATCAGCAGTCGAGCCCATGTATCGCCACAACCAATGGCTCGGATTCCTCGGCGAGGCGGAGGTGATTCGCAGGCTGGCTGAGAATCCGCGCCTGGACCTGTTTCGGCCATTTCCAGACCTGGAGATGGTCGAGGTGCTCGCCCGAGACAACGTGAATGGACGGTTCGTCGGGCTGCAGGTGAAGACGGCGGTTCCAGTGCAGTGGGGCGAGGCGCATTTCCACGTGCACAAAGCGACATTCCGGCCCGCGGCGACGACGTGGCTCGCCGGACTGGCATGGATTGCCGAAGAGGGGCGATTTGCCGACGAGTGTTTGCTAGTGCCGACCGAAGATCTTCGGAATGTTGCAAGTGACGTTGGCGTGAGCTGGGCGTTGAACTTCCATCCGCACAGCCCAGAGCGGACGCCGCTCGATCCCTATCGGCGTCCGTTGGCGGAGCTTGGGCTGTGCGTGGGCGCCATTACGTCGGGCGGTTCGACCGCGAAGTAGTCGGGCCTAGTTCAAGAATCCCGTCTCGTAAACGACTCAGCAATCGCCGCGAATTCGGCGAGCGCCGCCTGCAGGTCCTCGACGATCTCGGCCGCGATCACTTCGGGTGGCGGGAGGTGGTCGGTGTCTTCCAGTGACTCGTCGCGAAGCCAGAAGATGTCGAGCGAAGCCTTGTCCCGCGCCATGAGGTCTGCATAAGTGAATGACTTCAAACGTTCGCTCTCCTTCCGCTCTTGACGGTTGGCGGGGTTGTAGCGCGTCACGAAGTCGTCGAGATCGGACCGAACGAGTTGGCGTGTCTTGAGCGTGAAGTTTTGATTCGTCCGGAAGTCGTAGATCCAAAGCTGCCGCGTCCACGGTTGCTCGGAGGGCGGCTTTCGGTCGAAGAAGAGAACGTTGGCCTTCACCCCGCCGGCGTAGAAGATCCCGGTCGGGAGCCGAAGCAGGGTGTGCACATCGCATTGCTCGAGCAGCCGGCGGCGAACCGTCTCCCCCGCCCCACCTTCGAACAGCACGTTGTCAGGAACCACGATCGCCGCGCGTCCGTTGATCTCCAAAAGCGAGCGAACGTGTTGCAGGAAGTTGAGCTGCTTGTTCGACGTTGTGGCCCAGAAGTCCTCTCGTAGGTAGCTCATGGATTCAGTCTCGGTGTCACCCTCCGCGGTGATGACCTTGTAGGACGACTTCTTTCCGAAGGGTGGATTGGTGAGCACCACCTTGACGTGCGTCGACGGGGCCGTGCGCAGGGAATCGTCGACGGTGATGAGGCTGTCCCCTTCAGGGTGGCCGACGCCGTGTAGCAAGAGGTTCATCGCACAGATGCGGGCTGTCGCGTCGACGATCTCCCAACCTCGCATGGCGTCATCCCGGAGGAACTTCTTCTGGTCCGGGTCGAGCTCCCCGCGCTTCATGTAGTCGTAGGCGGCGAGTAGGAATCCGCCCGTGCCGGCAGCGGGGTCGCACAGTGTGTCTCCTGGCTTAGGCCTCATGACGTCGACGATGGCCTTGATCAACGCGCGGGGGGTGAAGTACTGGCCCGCCCCCGTCTTGACGTCCTCGGCGTTCTTGGCAAGGAGGCCTTCGTAGGCATCGCCCTTGACGTCAGCGTCGAGGATCATCCACTGCTCTTTGTCTATGAGGTCCGAGACCAGCCGCTTCAATTTGGCGGGGTCCTGGATCTTGTTCTGAGCTTTGCGGAAGATGACACCGAGCGTGCCCGGCGATTTCCCTAGTTCCACGAGGATGTGGCGATAGTGAAGATCCAACTCGTCGCCGTCCAAGCGCACCAGCGAGGCCCAATCCAGCTTTTCCGGGACGATCGGTGGTCGGCCGAACGGAGGCTTGGTCTGCTCATCCGCCATCTTGAGAAAGAGCAGGAAGGTCAGCTGCTCGATGTAGTCCTGGTACGACAGACCGTCGTCGCGCAGGACGTTGCAGTAGTTCCACAGCTTCTGAACGATGGTCGCTGCATCACTCATGCAGGCGCCGTTGTTTGTGTGGTTCGTGCCTTGCCGAGGTGGGATGGCCTGTTGCCGTTAGATGACGCTCTTTCTCCTGCGATGCGCCTAAGGAGGATGGAGGCGGGTTCATCGGATGGATCCTGCGGAACGAGCTTGCCCAAGAAGGCGGCCGCCAGGATTGAAGACCTAAGGCGCGCTCCCCGCTTTGCCGCTGCGACAGCCCCTTCGCGTGTGGCGTCGATGGCGGCAACGCGTTCTTGAAATGCCTCGGCAATGCGTTGTTGCTCGGCGAGAGGGGGCAGTGATAGGCGATACGAACGAATCGCCTCAAGGGTGATATGCGGCAGCTGGGTGCCGGTCTGCGAAGCGAGCAGGTGAATGACGAAGCGACGCGAGCGGAGCGCGACTGCGAGGTACGGGGTCGTCACGTCCTCTCCGGGCCGAATCCTTGCGACCCGCTGCACTAGGAGAGCCGGAAGGTCAGAGGGCCGCACCTGAGCCAACTTGAGGCCAGCCGAAACGACAGGGCGATCCATCCCAAGAATCAGATCGGTGGTGTCGACCAATAGGTGCTCATGTCCTGCGAGCGCGTCCTCCGGCCATGTCCGAGTATCTGCCCATCGCAGAGTCCCAGGGGCAATGTTCTCTCCCCGTAAAAGAGGGACACCCTGCCCCGGCCCTCGGAACATCGCGCTGCGGAACGCCGGTCCAGAATCGATACGTGCGATGTCGCGGAGCGCCACGCGGGGCCACCGACTGGACGATGGCACCGCGTTGAGGTCGGCCGTTGATGCGACTCCAACCCCTTTCCCAATTGTCGCGTCCACCAATGAAAGTGTTAGGTGGTCGGCTGCCAGGATTGCCCGCTTAAGGGCCATCACCGCAGCGTCGATATGGGAGAACTGCTCGTCGATTGCAGCGACGATCCGTTGCTGCTCACTTAGCGGCGCGAGTGGCAATGGCCACGACCTCAGAATGGTCTGGCTGATATTCTGCTGAGTCGCTCCCTTTCCTGCGCCTGACAGCTGAGCGCGCTGCGATAAAAGGTAGTAGAAGAGGTATTTGCGTTCAAGTACCCCAGTACGCGGGCGCGCAAATGCGATCGCTTGATTGGTAGCCAGTTGAATTGTTGGCAGTCCGAGCTTGCAATTGATCCGTACATTGCGATCAGCACGCAGTCGGGACTAACGAGCTTCGCGCTGCTATTTAACAAACCTTGTTCCGTAATCGTCGATTGAGTCGCTGAGATGACGCCATCGGTGAGGTCACCGATGACGGCCCAGGGAATCTCGCCGCCGTAGAAGGAAGCGGTTCCAGCCTTCGGAGTGCCGCCGCTTCCCCAATCTGCAACCGTCTCGAGTTTAGTCTCCGCCCAGCCGGATGGCAGTTCATTCATGCGGCTAAAGCGTCAGTCAGCTCGTCCATCAGCGGCGTGAGCCGTTCACCGAAGACCTGGACTGCTTTGCCGATTCCGCCGTGCTCGACGAACGGCGTGTATTCAAACGACTCGGGCGCAATTCCAAGCTCGGATGCGATGTTCTCTTTCATCCAGGTCAGCCACTGGAGCTGATCTGCGGTGAATGTCACGCCCTTCTGTCTCTGGGCACCCAGCCAAACATCGAAACGCGTCTCCACTTGATCTCGGAACGGGATCAGCTCGTCGTCCTGGTGCAACGTGTAGCGCACCAGCGCCACGATGTCGGTAAGCATCCGGCCGCCAGAGCCATGCACTTTGGACTTATCCAAGAGTTCGTATGCATGCCACAGTTTCTCGGTCGTCCACTGGCGAGGTGGGCGCGCGATGGCCTTCGCAAGTTCCCTTACCTCCAGGAACGTCAGGCGCTCCCGGTGCGGGCGGCTATAGAGAATCTGCAGCGCCCGGATCTCGTCCTTGTGGATTTTTATATACTCCGCAAACTGGTTCACCAGGGCTTCTGCCTTCTCACGGCCTTCCGCCGAATGGCCGGCGAATAGCACCTCGTCCGTCGACGTCTCGTCAATCGTCTGCTCGTATGACTTGCGCACCTCGAGAATCGCATTGCGGAGCTCGGGGTTGGATGCGAGTGGCTTCAGGGCGTCGGCGATCATCGTCTGAGCAACCGAAGCGACGGCCGACGCGTCCTCGGCGGACGCACCTCCGCTCACGGCCGCAGCCATCTGCTTATCAGGGTCGAGTGCCTCGACGATTTGGCGCGCAATTGTCCCGATGTCCTCTCCCTTAGCGAGCCCCTGCAGCATCTCGCGGTCATCCTTCGTCAGCTGCTTGTCGAGACGCGCTAGGCGACCGGCGATCGACGATGCGATGTCGGGATCTATATTTCCGAACGCGACAGCCTTGAACAGGTCTTTCAGGCTGGACGTCGGCTTCCGCTCCAGTGGCTGGACGGTCTCCGCCAGGTCCGTATCCATGATCCCGACCGCGTCGACGACCAGGAAGCGGTCCTTGTGTTTGGCGTCGTCAGTGACAGCCTGGAAATCCGTGTCGTTGATGACTCGGACTCCGCGGCCAAGCATCTGCTCGAAATAGGTCCGACTCTGTACGGAACGCATGAATACAAGGCACTCGAGTGGCCTGACGTCGGTCCCCGTGGCGATCATGTCGACTGTAACCACGATTCGCCGATACATGGAGTTCCGGAACGCCTGAAGGAGCTCATCGGGTGTGCCGTCGTGGGTCCGACAGGTGATCTTGGTAGCGAACTGATTGCCCTTGGCGAAGACCTCGCGCACGATTTGCACGATGTCGTCAGCGTGCGAGTCATCCTTGGCGAAGATAAGGGTCTTGGGCACTGTGGTTCGCCCGGGGAACAGTTCGGTGAAGAGCTTGTCTCGGAACGTCTCGATGACCGTGCGGATCTGGTCGAGGGCCACCACATCGCGATCCAGCTGCTTTTGGGAGTACTTCAGCGGCTCGTCGACCGCCTCCCACCGAGTCTTACGAGTCTGGCGGTCACGGTAGCCCGCATAGTCTCCCGATTCGATCGTCGATCCACTCTTCGTGATCGCCGTCTCGATCTTGTAGACGGTGAAGTCGACGTTCACTCCGTCGGCCACCGCCATGTCATGCGAGTACTCCATCACCAGGTTCTGTTGAAAGAACCCGAAGGTCTGCTTGGTCGGAGTCGCGGTCAGCCCAATCAGGCGAGCATCGAAGTACTCGAGGACCTGCCGCCACAAGCCGTAGATCGATCGGTGACATTCGTCGATGATCATGAAGTCGAAGGTGTCGGGCGGTAAAGCCTGGTTGTAAAGAACCTCGACTGGCGCCAGGAACGGCAGTTCGTAGATCGATTTCTGGTCGAGCTCTTCGTCCATCTCCTTGTCCCCTTTGAGGATCGAGAAGATGCGCTGGACCGTGGAGATGCAGATCCGAGAGGTGGTGTCGACCGTGTTTGACGTCAAGTGCTGGACGTTGTACTCGGCGGGAAACTTTCGCTTTGTCTCGGGAATGCTGAACTTGTCGAACTCGAGCTTGGTCTGCTTGCCGAGGTTCGAGCGGTCGACGAGAAACAGGATGCGCTTGGCATTCGCGTGCTTGATCAGCCGGTAGCAGATCGTTGCTGCCGTGAACGTCTTGCCGGAGCCGGTGGCCATCTGGATGAGGGAACGCGGCCGGTTTTGCGCGATTGAGGTTTCAACATTGCGAATGGCCGTGGCCTGCTTGCCCCACAGCCCGGTTTCGTCGAGTTCTGGCATCGCGCGGATCCGAGCCAGGAGGGTCGGATGGTCGCGGTCGGCCGTGATTTGCCGTGACCACTCGGCGAGCGTCTCGGGCCGATGGACAGTGAACACCCTGCGGCTCCGCGCGTCGGGGTCGTACCAGTTGGTGAAGCGGGTTTCGGCTCCAGTCGATTCATAGATGAACGGCAGCGGGTACACGGGTGGTTTCATCCAGTCCGGGAGCCCTTCGACGTATTTGCTGCTCTGACGCTCCACCTCGACCAGGGTCGTGCCCTCGGGCTTCGCCTCGATCACGCCGGCGGGCTGGCCGTTCAGGAAGAGGAGGTAATCCACCCGGCCGTGGCCCTTCTCCAGAGCGAACTCGCGAACTGCCACACCCGGGCCGGCATCTAGTTTCAAGGCGTCCTGGCTCTGGATCAGCCAGCCCGTGGCGGACAGTTGCTTGTCGATCTCCTTCCTGGCGCGAGCCTCCCGGGCCAGGTAGTCATGCTCTTCGGGGCTCAAGGCGGGCAACAGTAAACACGATTAACACCGTGCGACGCTGTCCAACGGCAACCCGGGGGTCTGCCGGTGGCCCCGTGAACCACCGTCGTGTCGAGCGGGGCGACGCGTGCCCGCAGCGTCAAAAGAGCGCCATGGAGAGTCTGGCAACGCCGCGATACCAGACCGGAGCGCGACCGGACGTGTGACATTTGGGAGACCGTTGATGCACTGCCAGCTGGACGGCTGCTCATCTATGCAACAAGACCGCCCTGCCATCGCAGGTCGATTAAGCCGAACCTAGTGCCGTCCGGCGGGCTGCTCCGCCTCGGCTAGAGACTCGACGCTGCTCAGTTCCTCCATTACGCCGGCTTCTCCCTTGGGCAGTGGCCAGTGAACGCTCTGATAGCGTGCCAACCAAAGACTCGAGACGGTTTCCGGATCGACCAAGCACTGGAAATGCAGAAAGTAGCGCTCCTCGGCCTTGTTGCGTGCGCTATTTATCCATCCTCTGGGAAAAGACGGGGTCGGAAGAACGAGCTTTTCGTGGCATGTGTCGATGGATGGTGCGTAGAGCAGCAGGACGTGTGTAGCGAGGACAAATCTATGTCGGATTAAGTGACCAACATAATTCAGCAAGTTGACTACCTCAAGAATGTCGCTCTCGTGTTTGATGTAATCCTGCTTGTGATGCAACTCACGGATCAATTTCATCTTCATCGGGTAGTCAATCTGTCGTTCATAATCAACGACTCTCATGAATGTTTGTGCCTGGATAGACTCGAGACCTAACCTGAGGGCGCGTTCAGCGTCTGCAGTCGCGCGAGCCGCGTCACCGGCGGCCTGCCGCGCCGAATACCAGGCTGCTCCCAGTGCCAGTGCCAATGGGATCAGGAGCAGTCCGAGCCAGTCCCACAGGGTCTTCGCCGCGCGATAGTCCGTGTTGGACGAATGAGGTGGACTGAGATACGACCCGAACCCCGTCCAAGCCCATCCATAGAGGTATGCCGCAGAGACGAATGCACCCGCCGCCAACAGTCCCGCCCCTACGAACCCAATGCGTCGCCAGGATTTTCCGGTTCGTGCTGCCGCAGCTACAGTTTCCATTTGTCTACACCCCTTTCCTTAAACGGACGCCGGTCAGGCCGATGTCGACAATAGGATGCTCCGAGGGTCGGACTGTCGTGATAGTCGTCCTGATGCATTGGTCTGGGGTCCAACGCCGACTCGGCGACGATATCGCGCGATTGCCCGAACGGTCTGAGTACTCGGACTGTTGGCCAAATCGCCTACCTCGACTCTTGTGATGGACGACCTGTCGTATTTCTGTCGCGCGGTGCTCGCTCGGTCAAGAGACCGCAGGCCGCCTGATGCGTTCTTTCACAACGCGATCCCAAAACTCGTGGAACGGCTCAGCGCCCTCTCGAGCTCCAGCTCGGGTTATGTCAGGAGCAGCTGCGCGCAGACGTCTCATCAGACGTTGGCACGCCGGATACCGCGATGCGAACTGGCCATGGCCTGCCCAGAAGACGTCGCCCGCCAGCGGCAGACGCATGACTCCCGGACTGGCGCCGGCATTAGCACTCGGAATATCCGGATCTGAGTCGTGAGATGCGCCTGCCCTAAGGATCACCATCAACATCCGGTGGCTGCCTAGCTAGGCGTCGCGGGTCGACGCCTCAGCTGCCTCAGGCGACATGGGCTGCCTCTCTTATCTAATCGGGGCGACGCGCGCGACCGACCGCCAGAGCTCGCTGCATGACCTGATCGGACTTAGCCTGCTCGCCCATTTCGTGGTAGACCGCGCTGAGCGCAGCCAGTGTCGGCTCCAGCGCGGGATCGTCAGGACCGCTGATCTTCTCTCGAAGTTCAACTGAAGCCTGAAGATGAGAAACCGCAAGGTCGAAGCGCTTCTCAGCCCAATAAAAGTTGCCAAGTTCATGGTGCAGAACCGTTGAACCAAGGCTCTGTTGCCCCTGTGTCGCATCGGTGATCGCTAGTGCCTGGTCAGAGGTTGTTCTGCCGCTGACCGCTGGCCTCGCGCCGCCAACACTTGAGCTAATGAGAAGAGCACCTCAGCTTTCTCCGGATTCGTATCAGGGACGGCGGCCAGCCATTCCCGAAACCATCGCTCTGCGTCGATCAGTTTGGCCGGCGTGCTGGCTCCCCAGTCCTGGCAAACAACCGCAAGCAGACGCTTTGTACGAAGGGCATCGTCCTTCCCAGGCCCTCTTGCCATCTCGTTGATACCCAGAAGTTCGAGGTAGTCCTGCTCGGCCAGCCGAAACTTGTCACGGGAACCGTTGTTCGCCCAATCGCGATAGTTGACACCTCGCATCAGCAAGGACAGCGTTATCGCCTGAGGGGGAGCGCCTTGTTGGCGGGCCTCGTTAACGGCCCGGTCGAAGTCCTTGGCTGCCTTATCAAAGCGCCCCTTTTGGCGGCTACCGGTGGCGGCCTTAAGGCTCACATCGAAGATCAAGCTGGAGAAGCCCATCCGGATTTGCAGCAAGCCTACCGCTCCCGGCGCGGTTTGAATTCGGGTTTTCCAAGCCCTTGGGCGTGGTCCGCCCGTTTTGGGCCATCTTTTGGCCGAAGTACTACATGAAGTACTACACAAATCGTCTAATGCACTAGACACTTGAAGGCGAGCCCCGAGGCGTGCGGACGCCGGCAGCCTGTCTCGCGGAGGCGCACTCACGATGTGTGCGTACGGAGCGGAGATGAGGCAGCTCCGCAACCGCCTTAAGCTCGGTGTCCGCGATGCGGGCGATATCCTTGGCAGGCATCGCAGTTAGGCAAGGTGCGTCAACAGCAGCGAACGCGACACGAGTTTCATTCTCTGCAGCGTGTCGAACATGAAGTCATAGGTGGGATCCCCCATCCCAATTGGCTGCAGGAGCATATGGCCGAATTCCAATTCGATCCCGTGGAGTCCTCCACCGTGTGCTGTCGCGGATCGCTTGCCGTAAACATCCGCTTGCTTGAGGGCTGCCACGTCTTCCGGAGGGGCAACCGAATCGACAGCGTTCCAGAAAGTCTGGCCCGATAGCAATCGCCCGTCGGCGGCATCGCGAACTGGTTTGGCGAGCTGCTCGATGACGGCGACATAGGCCACCATCGACATCGACGGGTGTTCCGGCTGGAGAAGGATGCCCTCGTGCCAGAGGCTTAATGCTGGTTCGACTTGTGACCGGAAGGCGGGGTCTGACTCGAGTTTTCCCCAAGTGGCCACCAGCCAGTCTGGCAGAGGTTGAGGATCGCGCTCAGGTTGATTAGGGCTATCGAGGTCAAGCAGGAACGAGGCATTTGGAACCAGGACGGGTTCGGGCACCCGCGGCGGCAGGTAGGAGGTCCGCTCCGGAGCGATTCGCACTTGCCATGGCTCTATCCACGTGACTGACAACAGACAGCAAAGCCGGTGCACCGCTCGCGCGGCCAATCGCGACACGGTCGGCCACGCGCCAACCACGTTCCCGAAGACGAGGATTGGCCACGACTCCAATTTGCTCCAGCCTTGGGTAAGCGACCCGACGTAGTCGACCAGCTGGCCCTCGCCAGTCTCAAGGTGTATATCGCCGAGCTCATAAACGCGGTCCAGGGCTCTAAACCTGTCGTGCGGAGTTGTCAGGAAGCCGGACGGCTCAAGAAGTGGTGCCGGGCCAACAAGGGACCACCAACGATGATCGGCAACCTCTTGTTGGTCGCTTATAGGAGTAACCGCCAAGGCCGATCCTCAGTCCGAGTCAAGCAACCTCGGGCAGCGGGATCGCCCAAGCCGTATCTCTCCCCCTTCTCCGCCGAGCACCCGGGCCAGAGCGCAGCTTGCGCATCTTTGCGCTCACGATAGCCGAGGCTTGTCGATAGCAACCGTTTGAGCTACCACGGCTCGATGCGCATCCGTTTATGTCAATTCCGCCTCGACCATCTTCGATGCCTCCGCTACCATCTCCCGCGCCTGTCCTTCCGTGATCGCGGCCAACGGTGTTTTAAGGCCGCCGTCCCAGCTGACGTAGAGGGCAGCCTCGCGCTGCGTCCGCAGCGCAGCCGCTTCGCGACCTTCGGCTTCCGGGTCCTCAGCGGCTGCGGAGCCTTCGAACACCCGCGCGTACAGCGCCGACATCATTACGAAGCCAGCGCTCTTCTTCTGGTGGTCCCTCCAACCCTTCCAGAAATTCCGCCAGTTGAGTTTGGACGCGTTCTGCGCCACAAGGTACGCGGCGGCAAACACGACCGCTGATTTTGCGGTTTCTTCTCGCGCGAAATATGCCGACTCGTACGCACCGGGCCATCGATCCTTGGCCAATAGGTACTCGGCGTCCTCCACGAGTCTTCTTGCGTTCTGAAGAACGCCGCTCCTCAGTTCCCAAAGCTGGTCGACCGAGAGTGCGGGGAAGCTCATGAGCGCCTACCCGGGGTCGCTAATCCTGACCAATCCGCGGCCAGTCCTTACGAAACGCAACCCACTGTTCGTAACAGCCCAACCAGTGCGCGGTCCACGCAATGACGGTTGTTGCGTTGTGTGACTCAGCTGCCCAATCGACCGCACGAGCAACGCATGGATTGCCTGAATCGTACAGGTGAGGAGAACGTCGCCATCTCCCGTGCTCCATGCGGCCGAGCCTTTGAGGCTTTAGCACGTTGACCGACGGTATGCGCTCTCGCTCCCGGCTCCAGAGAACTTCAACGGCAAATTCACGATTGCCCCAAGGGCGCAGGGAACCACGCCAACCAATGCGCCCCGCACGCTCGAAGAAGCTGAAACCGGGAAACGTCTGGGCGACGTGTCGACGTTCGTGCTCCAACAAATCTGGTTGGTCATTCCACCATGCGATGGCGGGGTTACCAGTGGCTGTCTCCGTACCGCCATGGAACCGATGGGGCGCAATTACCGTTGCAACACTCGCAGCACCTAGAGGCCTAACCAGTCGCCCCTCCGAAGTGACGGATAGTCGAGTGCCGGTTGGAATCGTGCGGAGCAGTCCCGCATCCGTCCCTCCGCTGATTGTCCGAGGAAACGACGTCGGGATTGTTGATAATCCACTGGCCGACTCCCAATTGACGACGAAAAAGGGGTACTCCTTCGTTTCGTTGCCGTACTCGATTTTGTAGGGACTGTCCGCATGAGGACTCAGCAACGACGAGATGAGGTTCCCCGCCAGGTCGTCGCCAACGACGATCGTGAACTCGTCTGCAAACTTCTCCAGCTTTGCGGCGATGTTCATTCTTGAGCCGAGGTAGTTGATCCTTGCTCCGAGCCTCATTGCGAGGATGTCACCCCAGTCGCCCGAAGCCTTCACATCTGTCGGATCGATCCCGGCTCGCTCTAGTTCAGGGTTTAGGGTGTCCCTGGTTGCCCGTAGACAGAACACCATCGCGCGAAGCGCTCGGGGAATGTTGATGTCCGGCCGGGCATTCACGCCGCCAAAACCGGCAACTATTCCGTCGCCACGGATGTCCAGTACGTAACCGCCATGGTCCTCGATCGCATTCGAATAGGCGCTTAAGACGAGCTCTGTGAAATCGGCGAGTTGCTCCGCTGGCTCAAACATGCTGCGCGCAGTGAAGTTGCTCAGGTCGATGTAAAAGCTGGCGATACTGCCGGACCTTCGCGCGCTGGCCGCGAGGTCGGCGAAATCCGGGTGCTCGGCTGGTGGCGCTGTTCGCACGGCCTCCTGGTGAAGGGCGGAACGTGTCCGACTCAGCTCAGCCGACTTGAGAACCCGGTCATATCCGCCGCGCGGGTGATAGGCCTTAACGACTTCCGCGAGGTGGTGGCCGAGACTTTCAGGTGTGCTGTAAGTAGGCAAATGGGCTCCTGAATCCTTGTGCCGAGCTGATACCACATTGTACCAAGTCCCAAACACCTGTTCGAACACGCTCTCTCGGAAATAAGGGGGACCGAGGCTTCACAGGCGTCTATGATGTGTTATGAGGCTTCATGATAAATCAAGGTTGGCTCACGTTAGGCGAGGGGGCCGACTACCTCCGGATCAGCCGCCCGACCCTCGATCGCTGGATCGCTGAGGAGCGAGTGCGGGCCTATGAGCTTCCCAGCGGCCGAGGCCGTCGTCTCAAACGGGAGGACCTGGACGACCTCCTTGTCCAAAGGCGGCTGTCGCTCAGCGAGCTCCAGCCGAAGATGGCCGAGTTCGTCGTCTACAACGCCGGAAACGCCGAGTTCCAAGAGATCGCGGTGATGGTCCGGGACGCGTCAACCGGCCTAGGTGCCTGGCCGCTCCAGATCGTCGACCGCTCACTTTCAAGAGCAGAAGCGTCGAATCCGCCCACCACCTTTCGGGGTCGGCTCATCCGTCAAGCCCGGCTGGCACTTCTGGAGTACGTCCGTCAACGAGAGGCCGGCCGACTTCCTAACTCGTGAGCTCGATCGAGACTAACAAGTGCCTTGAGCAATGTCCGCCGCGAACGCAACGAACGAACACGCGGCTCGATCGATGCGGCCAACCCGCACGAAACTACTACACGACTACTACAGATGACAGGGGCGTTGTCACATCAGCCCGATAAGGGGTGCAAGTCTTGAACTCAAAAACTGGTCGGGGCCCGGGATTTGAACCCGGGGCCTCGCGGTCCTGACCGTTGCATCTCCAGCGTGAAGCTGCCGCGAAGCCATCGATTGCAAACGACCGAGTTCAGATCGGCCGACGACAGTCACCTCCGCAGGCGCTAATACCGATCGTTCCCCACGAAACTGTGCCCCGGCTGTGCCCCGTCGACGTCCGGCAACCCCAGAAATCGCGGATTTTGATTCAAAAACTGGTCGGGGGCCCGGGATTTGAACCCGGGGCCTCACGGTCCCGAACTCTGAGACCTTCCGTCCAAGCAGCCCTGAAACGATCGATTTCAGCTCGAAACTTCTAGTCCAGGCAACCAGCCCGTCCAGACCTGTGTCGTTTTTCCGACGGATTACTACATGAAGTACTACATGAGACTCAATCGCTAGCGGGCTATTCTCGCCACGATGAGTCCGCCGAGCGCCGCTATCGCAGTGGACTGGTCGGGAGCGCTCGACGGCGGCAAGCATGTTTGGCTCGCTCATGTGATCGGCGAGGAATTGGTCACTCTCCAGGGTGGCTGGAAGGCCGACGAGCTTGTCCGGTGGCTGGTCGATCGGGCGGCCAGGGACCCAGGTTTCGTGGTCGGCTTCGACTTCGCATTCGGCTTCCCAGCCTGGTTCGCGACGCGGCTGGGCCGGTCGATGGTGGCGACGTGGGCAGAGGCGACCACCCGGGGCGAGGCCTGGTTGCGTGATGAGGAGCCGCCGTTCTGGGGGCGGCAGCGCAAGCGACCGCCCGCCGTGGACGGTCAAGCGCGCCTGCGCCGGACGGATACGGCCCACAACAGCAAATCGGTTTTCCAGATCGGTGGCGCTGGCCACGTCGGTACCGGCTCTATTCGGGGCATGCCCCTTCTCGCGCGTCTTCGCAGCAATGGTTTCGCGATCTGGCCCTTGGACCCGGTGGTCTTTCCCCTGGTAATTGAGATATATCCGCGCGTCCTCACAGGGTCGGTGGTAAAAAGCGACCCCGCCGCTCGCAGGAGTTACCTCGATCGCATGGGCTGGCCGAAGGATCCGGAGCTGCGGCTGAGGATTGGTGACTCCGAAGACGCCTTCGACGCAGCGGTGTCGGCGCGGAAGATGGCGGATCATCTCAGCAACTTCGTAACGCTGCCGCCAGGCGATGAGATCGATCGACTCGAAGGACGCATTTGGACGCTATGACGCGCGCTTGGATCGGGTCTCGAGCTCGACTGCTGATCCCGGG
>Ga0070707_100000613_pt1 | contig 35814 bp, 37 predicted proteins | sample KBSK5502metaG_FD_65468 | JGI IMG/M metagenome (GOLD analysis project Ga0070707, IMG submission 65468) | Corn, switchgrass and miscanthus rhizosphere microbial communities from Kellogg Biological Station, Michigan, USA - KBS K5-50-2 metaG | ecosystem: Host-associated > Plants > Roots >... | reverse complement strand
TCTCTGCGCGTGGCCTCGCGTGTGACATCGTCGACAGGCTCAAATGAGTAGGCGCCGGGCTTGCCGACCTGAGTGCGAACGTATTCCGGGACGTAGAACTCGGGCTCCATCTTCGAGTAGCGTCCGCTCCATTCGTTGTAGGAGTGTCCGGCCCGGTGTCGATGGTGCTCACGAACGACGAACAGCGGCGCTTTGACGATGAATCTGAAGTAACCATGCTCGAACGGACTTCCGTGCCCCTCTCGCATCAGGAACCGGATCAGGCCGGCGTCGCGTTCGCCCAGCTCGTCCGATGCCTGGTTGAACGAGACACGCGCACCATTCACGACGGCAAGATCTGACGCAAGAACCCCGTCGAGGGCCACGAAGCCATGGTCCAGGACCGGGATCGAGTTCTCCGATAACACTTCGGGCATGACGGTCACGGGCGCGAGTTTAGCCGGGGTGCATGTCGGCACCTCGGGCTGGTCCTATCCCTCCTGGAAACCGGCGTTCTACCCGCGGGGGACCGACTCGAAGGAGTTCCTCCGCTTCTACGCCGGCCACTTCTCCACCGTCGAGCTGAACACCACCGGCTACCGGCTGCCCGCCCAGGCGCAGTTCGAGCGGTGGGCTGAGCAGACGCCGGCGGGATTCACGTTCGCACCGAAGCTGGCGGGCAACCGGCCGAGCATGCTGGCCGAATTCGGGCCTCGCGTGCTGGCGCTCGGGGACCGGGTCGGCCCGATCCGCGTCCAGCTGATCAGTGCTCGGGACGAGGGGATGATCGAATTGATCCTCGGGTCGCTCGATCCCGGGCTGCGCGTCGCCTTCGATCTGGCGCATCCGTCGTGGGACGGAATCGAGGGGCGGCTCTCCGGGTGGGGAGCCGTGCGAGTGAATGATCTCGACCACGAGGCGCCGTTCCGCTACGTGCGGTTCAGGGATCCGCCCTATGACGACGACACGTTGCGCGAGTGGGCCGGGCGGCTACGCGACGTCGACGTGCCGCTGTATGCGTACTTCCGGCACGAGGACGAGCCGACTGCTCCGGCATACGCCCTACGCCTGCTGGAGCTGCTCGGTCAGTGAACGCGGCACGTCTTGTCGGCTCCGACGATGGAGTCCTGCAAGGCGTTCTGCTGGCGTTCGTACGCCACGTCTCCCGGGCTGTTCGGGTCGTAGTCGTGCAAGCCGGGGACGGTGACGCTCACGTCGGGCGTGACGCCGGGGCCGACCGCGGTCAGCCGGTACTTCGCGCCGTTCCCGGGCCCGCGTGACGTGAACGGGTAGAAGCCGTAACAGAAGACTCCCGTTGGCCGGTGCGCGAGAAAAGCGTTCTCCCGCCGCCAGCCTTTCCCATAACGCGAGTCGAAGGTGTCGACGTAGATGTTGCGGCCGTAGCCGTCGAGTGGAGAGCCGACCCGCGTCGCGGAGAAGCCGTACACCGGCTGCCCCGCGTAGGTGAGCCGCCCGAAGAGATGGTGAAAGCGGCCGTCGTAGACCCAGTCCGTCCATGCTTCCAGCGTCGCGATCGCGCCTGACCAGTGGGAGAGGTGAAGCTCCCAGGCGCCCAGCCCGTTGCGGCGGGCGCCGTCGAAGTTCGGAAGCGTCCTCTGCCACGATTGCAGGGCCCAGTACGAGCCGTCGGCGGCGGCGCAGGCAGCGACCAGGAACGCGAGCTTCGGCCCGTCGTACGCACGGCACTGGTTCCTGAAGGACGTCCAGCCTCGGCCCGAGTAGTCCTTCCGGAAGCTGACCTGCGGCCGGCTCAATGTCGGCTGTCGCGCGTCGACCGCACCCCACGCACGTACGTGCATCAGGCGACCGCCGACCTTGTAGGTGACCAGCGCCTGCCCGCCCGCGTCGACGCCCAGCCTGACGTTGTGCGCGTTGCGGTCGATGATCTCAGACGCGTGCGCCGAGCCGGCGGCGGACAGCAAGGCGAGAGCTGCGGCGACGATGAGGGCGGCGACCTTCATCAGTCTCAACGTACCCCTCGTCGGCAGGCTGAAAGCTCCCTCGAAAGAGGGATCCCAGCGGTCAGAAGCGGGCCGTTGCCCCCAGATGTCGTTCGTACGCTCCCGTCTCCACGATCTCTGCGATCTGGGCGACCGTGTCGCGAAGCTCGTCGTCCGTGTTGTAGTAGTGCGGGCCGAGCCGTAGGCCGGCATCGGGGCGGAAATCGCAAAGGATCCCGCGCTCGCCCAGCTCCTTGTGCACCGCTTCGAACTCCGGCGTGCGCACCGTGACCGTGCCGCCGCGGCGGGCGGGCTCGCGCGGGCTTCCGACCTCGAAGCCGGCACCGTCGAGCAGGTCGATGAGGAGCTGCGTCTGGCGGACCGAGTTGGCGCGGATGCGCTCGACGCCGATCTCCTCGATCAGGTCGTAGCCTGCGGCCCCCGCGTAGAGCGCCGGGACATTCGGCGTGCCGGTGAGGAAGCGCGCCGCACCGTCCGCGTAGTCGAGCTCGGGCTCGAAGCCGAAGGGACGCGCGTGCGCCTGCCAGCCGACGAAGGTCGGCTCGAGCACGTCCGCGAGGTCGGGCCGGACATAGAGCCAGCCGTTCCCCGGGCCGCCGCACAGCCACTTGACACTTCCGCCGACGGCGAAGTCGACGTTCAGCGCCGCCACGTCGAGCGGCACGATCCCAGCAGACTGGTACGCGTCGAGCACGACGTGGGCGCCGACCTCGTGTGCGCGGCGCACGATCGCGGCGACGTCCTGGATCTCCGCCGTCTTGAAGAGAACGTGCGTGATCGGGACGAGCAAGGTGCGTTCGTCGATCGCCTCGACGATGGCCGCGTCGTCTTCCACGACTACGACGTCGAGCTCCGGCTGCGCCTGGTAGAGGTAGCGGACGCTGGGGAAGTTGCCTTCTTCGTAGACGACGCGGTTGCGGTGTGGATCCACGGGCCGGAAGCAGGACAGGATGATCGCCTCGGCGACCGCGACGTTCTGGTGCATGACGGTCGAGCCGGGCGGCGCTCCGATGATGCGGCCGACCTGATCCCCGACCGTCATCGACATCTCCCACCAGCCCTCGCCCCAGGCGCGGATGCCGCGCTCCTTCCACATTCGCGCGTACTCGAGCATGCGTTCTTCCGCCGCTGCGGGCATCGCTCCGAGCGAGTGGTTGATGAGATACGTCGTGTCGCGGAGGATCGGGAACCGTGGGCGGTACTCGGTCAGCTCCATGCGGCGCAGCCTAGTCAGAAGTCGAGACGACTCGTCGAACCACGTCCTGGTGTCGGACACCGTGCCGTCGATGTAGCCGCGATGGAACCGAAGGCGTTCCGACCCCCCGGTGCAAGCGATTTCGCCGACGTCCAACTGGGACACGGCCTGGTGTCGGACACCGTGACGAAAGTGTGACGTGGCTTCCACAGGGGGCGGAAACCGACTCCGCAAAAGGGGAGCTCAGCTCAGGCTGAGGTCGCGCTCGGCGGGGCCGACGTAACGCGCGGAGGGCCGGAAGAGTCGGCCCGTTCTCTTCTGCTCGAGAATGTGCGCCGACCAGCCCGCAACCCGCGAGCAGGCGAACATCGCCGGCGCGAGGGGCGGCGGGATCTCGGCGATGTCGAGGACGACGGCCGAGTAGTACTCGACGTTCGTAGCGAGGACACGGTCGGGTGAACGCTTCTGCAGTGCTGCGAGCGCCGCGCTCTCGAGCTGCTCGGCCACTTCGACGTACGGCGACCCGAGCTCCTGCGCGGTCCGCTTCAGGATGCGCGAGCGCGGATCCTCGGCGCGATACACGCGATGGCCGAAGCCCATGATCCGCTTGCCCTGCCCGAGCGTCTCCTCGACCCACTGCGTCGCATCGCCCGATTCCTTGACCTCGTCGAGCATCGGCTTCACGTACGCCGGAGCGCCGCCGTGCAACGGGCCTGAAAGTGCACCGACGGCTGAAGAGAGCGCGGCGCCGCAGTCCGCGCCGGTCGACGCGACGACACGCGCGGTGAACGTCGACGCGTTCAAGCCGTGCTCGGCCGTGCAGATCCAGTAGGTGTCGATCGCCTTCGCGTGGCGAGGATCGGCCTCGCCTCGCCACCTGAGCAGAAACTTCTCTGCCGCCGTCTTGCCGCGCGACACGACGTCGTCCGGGACAACGTCGGTCTTGCCGTCGGCGAGACGCGCGGAGCGGGCGACGATCGACATCATCTGCGCCGACAGCCGGCCGAGGTCCTCGCGCGCCTGCTCGTCCGAGATCTCGTTGAGCTTTCCGAGCTTCCACTCGCCCGCCAGCCGCGCGGTCTCCGCCTGGAGGTCCGCGGGAGCCTTGCCCGTGAGACGAGCCGGTTCGTAGGGCTCCGGGTCCGGCATCTTCGAGCTCAGGTCGTTGTCGACCAGGAGGCCCCACACGTTCTCGTAGTGGACTTTCCCGACGAGCGGCTCGACGTCGACACCGCGGTAGCGGAGCGACCCGCCTTCGCGGTCGGGCTCCATGATCTCGGTCTCGACGGCGACGACGCCCTCGAGCCCCGGTTTGAAGTCGTTGTTGCTGCTCATGTCAGTTCCTCCAGCTCGAGCGCCCGCCCCACCGACCGTTCCTTCGCGGCCGCGAGCACGAGAGCCGCTGCGGCGACATCCTGGACGGCGACACCGACTGACTTATACAGGGTGATCTCGTCCCGGGAGCTGCGTCCAAGCTTCGTACCCGCCACGAGCTCCCCGAGCTCGGCATGGACGTCCGCGGGATCGACACCGACGAGCTCGGGTGCTCCCGCCGGAGGCGGCGCAAGCGCGGACTCGCGCGACTCGACGACGAGGAGCGCGTCCGCGACGGTCTGTTCGTCCACCTCGCGTCCCGATGGATTGAGACCGACCGAGTTCACGTGGACGCCCGGCGCAAGCCACTCGCGTCGCACCACCGGCTCGATCGAGTGAGTGGTCGCGGCAACGACGTCGGCGCCTCGGATCGCTTCCTCGTGCGAGCTTACTGCGCGGGCCGCCGGCCCGACCTCCTCCGCGAGGGCCTCGGCTCTCGCCCGGTCGCGGCCTGCGATTCGGATCTCGGTGAACCGGCGCACGCGCGGAAGTGCGCGGGCGTGCGAACGCGCCTGCACGCCGGTGCCGATCAGCGCGAGCACCTCGGCGTCGTCACGTGCGAGCAGCCGCGTCGCCAGCGCCGAGCCCGCAGCGGTGCGCGTCGCCGTGATGTACCTCCCATCCATCAACGCCAGCGGCGTGCCGTTCCCGGGATCGAAGACCGCGATCACCGCCTGGTGCGTGTGCCGGTCGACGTTCTGCGGAAACAGCGTGACGAGCTTGCAGGCCAGCCCTGCGGAAGGAAGATAGGCCGGCATCACCCCGAGCAGTCCCTGCCGCTCCTGCACCAGCGCGGCGATGCGCGGCGGCATCGAGGCCTCGCCGGCGCTGAGGTCCCGGTGCGCGGCAGCCAGTGCATCGACGAGCTCGTCGAGGTCGAGCAGCTCCCGAACCTCCGCTTCCGAGAGGAAGATCAAGACAGTCGCTTCAGCAGGCCGAGAGCCTGCTGGTTCCACGGGACGCGATGAGTGACGCCTGCCCCGCCCACCCGGCCGCGGTTGGCGAGGTACCAGTCGTAGGTCTCGATCAGCGCGTCGCGGTTGGACAGTCGAGGCGCCCAGCCCAGCCACCGCTGCGCCTTGGTGACGTCGACGAACGAATCCTTGTGCGCTGTCTTGTAGTGCCATTCCGCGAGCGGCGAGACACGCAACAGCTCCAGGCCGCGCAGCGCTAGCTCCGCCGGCTTCACGGGGACGGGTTGCAGCCGCGACGACGACCCTGCGTGGTCGATCAGCGCCTGCAGGTCGGAGCGCACGGTGCCGAACTCTGTGGCGCCGACGTTGAACGTCTCACGCGCCGCCTTCGGATCGTTTCCGGCCCGCACGATCGCGTCGACGAGATCCTCGACCGCGAGCAGCTGGTAGCGGTTGTCGCCCTTGCCCAGCGTGTAGATGCGGCGGCCCTCTCGGATCCAGTCGAAGAGGATCTCGAACACGCCCAGCCGCTCGGGACCGATGAAGGTCTTCGGGCGCACGATGGTCGTCTCGACCCCGGCCACCCGGCACAGCGCCTCTGCGTCGATCTTGGACTCGCCGTACCACCCGACGCCGACGAGGGGATCGTCCTCTTCGATCGGATGCTTCTCCGGCACGCCGTAGACCGCGGTCGACGAGATGAAGACGACGCGGCGCACCCCGGCGTCGTCCGCGGCGCGCAGGACGTTCTCGGTGCCGCCGACGTTCACCGAGCGGATGGAGGCGCGAGAGGCCTGAATGGGCAACGCCGCGGCGGCGTGCACGACGACGTCGGCGCCGTCCACGAGCGTGCGAACGCTCTCGCGGTCGCGGATGTCGCCGCGCAACTCCTCGACAGTGCGTTCCAGCTCGGCGTCGTCCAGCGGGACGACGTCGAGAGTTCGCACCTCGTGCCCGTCCGCAAGCAGCCGTCGCGCGAGGTGCAGGCCGAGAAAGCCGGCGCCACCGGATATCGACCAGAGCATTACTTCTGAACGCTACTCGCCGCAGGCGGCGTGGGCGTCGGCTGAACCGGCGGCTTCGCATCCACGAGGACTGCGGCGGCGAGCAAGACGGCCATTCCGATCATGCTCTCGCCGAGCAAGCTCCTGCGCAGACGCGGAAGCACACGGTCGTTTCCGCGCGCCACGGCGGGCACGAAGACGAGCTTGTGCAAACCACCCCAGGCGAACGCAACCGAGACGAGCCCGATCTTGACCAGCAACACCTTGCCGTAGCCGGTCGTCCACAGATCCTTGAGCTGCGGCAGCCGAAGAATTGCCAGGTAGACGCCGGCGAGAAGCAAGACGCCGACGCAAACGGTCGCGAGCCTCGAGAACGCGAGGAAGGCCTCGCTCCTCAGCTCAGGCATGAGCGGCCAGATGACGAGGACGAGTTGGATCAACCCGCCGATCCAGAGACAGGCGGCGGAGAGGTGAGCCCAGTCGGCGAGCTGCGACTTCCACGAGGCGCCGGTGTCGGCCGCGGAGTGCCCGGAGAGCGAGAGCCCGGACGCAAAGACGAGCGCAAGGCCGAAGGCCGGCCAGAGCAGAACCGTGCGGTCGCTCAGCCAGGCGAGGAAGACGAGTGCGGCAACGAGCGCGAAGCCGAGCGTCATCGCGATGAAGGCGTCGCCGAAACGGGACCGGGCCAGCGGAGAGAGGTCACCGTAGAGCAGGCGGCCGAACGGCAGCTGCAACGCGTCCTCCGCCCGGAGGAGGAACGCGGCGATGCCGACGTCGATCGCAGCGATGACCCCGATCCCGACGGTGACATAGAACCGCTGCTCCGCGCGCGGAGTCAGCGGACGTCTCCTCAGCACGAGCAGCCTGAATCCCAGACCGCCGACGACGAGCGCGAGCGAGACGAAGTACAGCCAGCGCACGATGTGCTCGCTGCGGGTCGGGCCGGAGGAGCCGAATGCTTCCGTCGGGAGCGGCGCTCTCGCACGCACGCCGAACGTGAAGACGCCCGAGACGACGTGACCGTCGCTCGAGAGCGCGTGCCAGCGCACCGTGTACGGGCCTCTCGGCAGCCGTGGAACGGCTCCCTTGAGTGTCAGGCCGTCGCTCCAGACCCTCTCGAGCGACACGGCATGTTTGGCGTTGAAGAGCTGGATCGAGCCGGGGAGCAGCTTGACGTACTGATCGAAGGTCAACGTCACGGCCGGTGGCGACGAGGAAAGCCGTTCCCGGAATCCCGGCGAGGTGTGAATGAGCGTCGCATGCGCGAGCGCCTGCGCCGGGAAGACGAGCGCCAACGTCGCCGTGATCAAGACGAGCCGCTTCATCTGTGAGGCTGCCCGGCGAGCTCCGAGATGTGGCCGAACACCGGCGCGACGTCGCGATCGCAGTAGAGCATCACGGAGGCGACGACGAAGGTCAGCGCAAACCCGGCCGCCGCCACTTGCGAGCGTGGCCTGATGGCGCGGGCGAGCGGAAAGACCGCGGCGATGACGATCGTCCAGCCCATCAGGTGGTGGAGGAAGGAGGAACGCTGGAAGAACCAGGAGTTCTGCTCGTGCACCAGCAACGCACTCCCGGAGACGAGGAAGCCGGCGGTCACGGCGAGGCGCCACCACTGGCTCTGGAGCTTCCCTCGGGCGAGTCCGAGCTCCGCGGCGCCCGCGATCATCAACATCTGAGCCCACGCCCCGTGCGCGAGCATGTGGATGGCCGAGTTCGTGTAGAAGGTCATGACCGGCCACATCAGGACGCCGAGCGCGAACGCGAGCCCGGGCCAGAGGTACTTGCGCCACGCACGCCGGCGCCACACTTCTGTTCCGACGATCACCTCACCGAGCAGACAGAGGCCGAGCAGGAGGAATCCCGTGGCGAACAGCCAGTGAACGTGCTCACTCGGCGGTTGCATGTTCTTCCTCCAGGTCCTCCAGCAGCCCGGGCAGGACGGCGAACTGGAAGAACAGCGCGACGGCGATCACGAGCAGCGGCGGCTCGACGAAGAGCCACCAGAAGCCCTGCCCCCGTGGGTGCAGCAAAGTGATGCGGTAGGGCTGGACGAGAGCCCAGCCGATGCCGCCGAGCGCAGTCGTGGGCCCGAGCGCCGACACGATTCGCGCACGCGTTGCCGCTCGGCGCAAAGGTGCTTTTAGTTCGCTGACGAGTTCTGCGTTCATGACGTCCTCCTCCCGTAGTCCAGGTCACAGCACGGGCCCACGGACGCCGACGGCGCCGCGGGTCTAGGCCGGCGCGGGAGGAGGTCTGACTTCGAACGCGAGCCCGAAGAGGCTGCGTGGTGTGACGAGCTCGCCCTCGGTCGGGCGGGGCGGCGGGACGGTTCCGCCCAGAAGACGTGATGCTCGGGCGGCCGTGTCGCGTGCGTAGCTCTCGTAGTCGGAGAGCCAGTTCTCGACCGCGCGGTAGACGAGTGCGACCACGACCGAGAGAACTGCGAAGACCGGCAGTGCGGCGGTGTGGAGCCAGGGAGCCAAGAGCGGCCACCGGCCGGCAGAGGCGCCCTCTCCGTCGACCTGCACGAGGTAGATCAGCGAGGTGACGAGGAAGGACCCGAGCCAGAGTCGCGGTGAGAGCTCGATCCTCACGCGCGGTGCAGAGCGCGCAAACGACGAGCCGTGCGCGGCAAGCAGTCGGCGACCCGCGCGCGCGACCGTGCGCGCCTTGGCGAAGCGCCACGCGAGGCGCGCCAGCATCAAGGCGACGGCGACCTTCACGAACGCAAGCAGGATCGGGTAGTACTGGGCGCCCGAATAGGGCGTCTCGACATGGCGTCCGAAGTCGAGCCGCTGCGCGAGACTACGGCCGCAGAGCTCGGCTACGAGCGCAAGCAGCAGGAGCGCGAGTCGCGCAAGACCACGCTGATGACGCCGCGCACGCTCCATCCCCACCGGTAGTTTGCGCCTCCCGGCGCACTCAGCGCAACTGGGGTAGGAACCCCTTGGCTATGCGACGACGGTCAACATCCACTCGTCGCTGCAGCGATCCTCGAAAGCCACGAGGAAGATCCGCTGATAACGGCCGAGGCAGAGCGAGCCGTCGCTGAAGGGGATTTGCTCGGTCCGCGGGCCGAGGAGCATGGAGACGAGCCGCGCCCGCTCTCCGGCCTCGAGCGGAACGAGCCGCTCGAGGAGGTCCTCGAGATCCGAAAAGAAGCCGGTTTCGCGCTCCTGGACCCGGATCAGCGAAGGGTCGCCGTTCGGCGACACGAATGCGATGCCGCTACCTCCGGTCGACGCGACCTCGCGCCGGACGTCGTTCGTGATGTCGAGCACCGTCAGGGTCGGCAGCGCAGCCGCGATCGAGACGGGGATCTCGACGGACGTCATGCCGACGCGACCTCTCGCGGCAGGCGAAAATGCACGTCTTCGCGCGCAACCGTCACCTCGACGACCTCACCGTGGCCCAGCGCGGCGAGCCGCTGGATCGTGGCGTCGACGAGCTCGCCCGGAGTCGAGGCGCCGGCCGTCAGGCCGATGACGTCGTGCCGCGACACCAGGTCCTCGGCGAGCGGGCTCTCGCCGTCGATCAGTTCCGCCTCCGCCCCGGCGATCCGGGCGACCTCGACGAGGCGCTGGGCGTTCGAGCTCGTCTGTGAGCCGATCACGAGGATGAGCGTCGCCTCCTCGGCAAGCCGCTTGACGGCATCCTGGCGGTTCTGCGTGGCATAACAGATGTCGTCCGCGCCTGGGCGGGTGAGCGTACCGAAGCGGTGCTCGAGGGCGTCCACCGTCGCGCGCACGTCGTCGAGCGAGAGCGTCGTCTGGCTGATGACGGCGACCGGCCTGCCGTCCGAGTCGAGCTCCGCAGCCGCCTCCGGGGACTCGACGACCACCGTCGACTCCGGGCGCTCACCCCGGGTACCGATCACCTCGACGTGGTCGGCGTGACCGACGAGCGCGACGAGATGGCCCGTGTCCGCGTAACGGCGCGCCTCCGCATGGACCTTGGAGACGAGCGGGCAGACCGCGTCGACGACGCGAAGCCCGCGCTTCTCACAGTTTTCGCGAACGGCCGGTGCGACGCCGTGCGCGGAGAGGACGCAGATCTCACCGGCCGGAATCTCGTCCTCGTCGTCGACGAAGACGGCGCCGAGCAGTTCGAGCCGGCGCACGACATGGTCGTTGTGCACGATCTGGTGGCGGACATAGATCGGTGGGCCGTGCTCGGCGAGCAGCCGCTCGACGATCTCGATCGCGCGGTCCACCCCCGCGCAGAAGGACCTTGGTGCAGCGAGAAGAACTCTCTTCTTCACGCGATCGCCTCGAGCCCTTTGAGCGCGCGTCGCGCTCCGACCGCCGCGCGCATCGTCACGAATGGCTGCCGCGCGAAGCCGCGCAGGAAGCCCAGATAGTCGACCTCGCCGTCCGCGGTCGCGCCCTCGGCAACGCCGCCGAGCCGGTGCGTCGGCGTGTCGCTGATCGCGCGCAGGCAGCCGACCAGTTGGCCGCTGCGCGCGAGTGCGCCCGATTCCATGTCCACCGCGTCGGCTCCCGTGCGAGCGTGGAGCAGCGCGCGCTCGGCGGGATCGTCGACGATCCGGGTTGCGCCCAGGATCGTCCCTGTTCGCGCCGGCGACGCTCCGAGCGGGCCGCCCTCCCAGAGAACCGCTCCCGACTCGTCGACGACGCGCGTCGCGTCGATGACCGTTCCCACCGGCAGCTCCCTTGAGAGCGCACCGGCGATCCCGAACGAGACCAGCCGTCCCTCGGGCACGCCTTTCGACGCCCCGAGCCCCACCACCGCAGTCCGTCCCAACCGTCGAGCAATGCGCTCCTCGACGGTCATGGCGCACGCGAACGTCAGCCCGTCAGCGTCCAAGCCATGCTCCTCGCGCTCTCCTTGATAGAGCCGGCAGCCTCGTACGCAGCCGAAGGCTCGAAACCGGAATGGATCGCACAGTGCTCACAGCGAGGATCGTTCCCCGGTCCGTAGTCATCCCACTCCATGCCCTCGAGGAGCGCGTCGTAGGTCGGGAAGATCCCGTCGGTGAGCAGGTAGCACGGCCCTTTCCAGCCGTACGGATTACGAGTGATCGAACCCCACGGCGCGCACTTCAGCTTCCGCTCGCCGGTGAGAAACTCCTGGTAGATGGGGGTCGCGAGCCAGCGGTAGCTTCGTTGGCGCGCGACTTTGCGGATGATCCTGAACTTCTCTTCGTGCTCGGCGCGCGTCATCGTCAGCGCCGGATCGATCTGGGAGTACTGGTACCCGGGCGCGATCAGCATGCCGTCGATGCCGATTTCGTTCGTGAGGTAGCCCATCATCTCGAGCACGTCGTCGACCTTGGTCTCCTTGAAGATCGTGGTGTTGGTCGTGACACGGAAGCCGGCCTCACGTGCCTTCCTGATCGCGTCGACGGCGACGTCCCACAGGCCCGGGTAGTCGCAGATGTAGTCGTGGATCTCACGCATGCCGTCGAGATGGACGACGAACGTCATCCGGTGGCTCGGCTTGAACACGTCCAGGTACTGCTCGAGCCGCAACGCGTTCGTGCAGAGGTCGATGTTCTTGCCGAGGTCGAGCATGCCGGCCACGACGTCCTCGATGCCCTTGTAAACGAGCGGCTCGCCTCCGCAGATCGACACGACCGGCGCAGGGCACTGTGCGCCTGCGTCGATGCATTCCTCGACGGTCAGCCTGGCCTTGTTCGACTCGTACTCACGGATCTTTCCGCAGCCGATGCAGGCGATGTTGCACGCCAGCGTCGGCTCGAGCATGAGGACGAGCGGGTACCGCTCCCCCTTGCGCTGCTGACTGGCGACGTACTTGCCGATCTGGACGGTTGAGCGGAGCGGGAACTTCATCCGTTGAGCCTTTCTCTCAGGCGCCCGAGGGCGAGGAGCGGGAACGTCAGGCGGTACAGGTGATAGCGGATCATGAAATCGAGAGGAAAGCCAGTACCCGTGTAGTGGTGCTCGTCCCAGTCGCCATCCGGACGCTGAGACTGGCAAAGATACTCGGCTGTGCGCCGAGTAGACAAGCCAGTTGCGGCCCCGCCCGCGATATAGGCGAGGAGCGCCCAGGCCGTCTGCGAGGGGGTCGCGGCGCCGCGGCCACGGGCCGCCGGATCCTGGTAGGAGAGGATGTCCTCACCGAAGGCACCGCTTCGTTGCTGGACCGAGTCGAGCCACCCGAGCGCACGGCGGATCGCCGGATGCTCGGGCGGGATCCCGCAGGCCTCGAGAGCCGGAACCGCGGCGCCGGTGCCGTAGAGGTGATTCACGCCCCAGCGACCGAACCAGGAGCCGTCGGCCTCCTGCTCGGCAAGGAGCCAGTCGAGGCCGGCGGCCAGCGAAGACCCGTATCCCTGCTCGTGGCCGAGCGTCTCGAGGGCATGGGCGGTCACATCGGCACTCGGCTCGTCCGTGACCTTGCCGAAGTCGCAGATCGGAAGCTTGTAGAGCCACAACGCCTCGTTGTCGGCGTCGAAGGCCCCCCAGCCGCCGCTCCGCGACTGGAGCCCCACCATCCAGTCGAGGCCGCGCCGAACGGCGTCGTCGCCGAGGTCGAGCTCACGAAGCGCCAACGCGACCACGGCGGTGTCGTCGACGTCCGGATAGAGGTCGTTGTCGAACTCGAACGACCAGCCTCCGGGGGCGAGGCCGGGCCGGCGGATCGCCCAGTCCCCGCGGACGGTCACCTCCTCGCCGAGCAGCCACGAGCCCGCGGCCTGCAGGCGCGGGTCGTCGGCCGGTACACCGGCCGCAAGCAGGGCGAGCACCGCGAGCGCCGTGTCCCAGACCGGGGACTGGCACGCCTCGGGACGAAGGCGATCACCGTCGTGCACCATGAACCGCTCCCAGCCGGCGAGGCCGCGCGCGAAGGTCTCGTCCTCGAAGCCGTGGCCCAGCGCCGCGAGCATGATCAGCGACCACACCCAGGGCGGCTGGATCCCACCCCAGGAGCCGTCCGTCTCTTGTCGCTCGCGCACCCACTGCTCGGCGACTGCGATCGCGCGCCTGCGGCGCTCCGAGAGGCGCGGCGCTCCGTGCGCCGCTGTCTTGCGGCCACCGATTTCGCTCAGGTCGATCGCGCTCGGCCTGACGGGCTGCAGCGCCTCGACGACCGAGAGCGAAACCATCGTCTGCCGAGCCCAGCACGCGAAGTCGTACACGGATAACGGGCCGTTCGCAGGGAGCAGGATCAGCTCGACGGGAACGTGCGCCAGCCGCCGCCACGGCCACTGTCCGATCAACGCCAGGAACGCACGGGTGAAGATGCGCGTGCGTGGGACACCGCCGCTGCGGCGGATGTACTCGCGCGTCGCATCGCCAGCGTCGACACCCGCGAGCTTCAGCGCCGCGTACGCCTCGACAGTCACGGACAGCTCCGCAGGGCCTTCGAACCAGATCGACCAGGTCCCGTCGGCGCGCCGGCGCGCGAGCAACTCGTTCGCGAGCAGACGGTCGGTCTCCCCGTCGCGCAGGCCGAGGAAGTGAAGGAGGAAGAGGTGCTGCGCGATCATCGTCGCGTTCGACTCGAGCTCGCCCTTCCACCAGCCGTCCGGATGCTGGAGCGACAGCAGGCGCTCGGCGCCGCGATCGACGGCGGTATCGAGCCCCGTGAGCTCCTCGACTACGGTCATGCCGCCACCTTCCTCGCCTGCGGCTCGGTCGCGTGTCTGCTCACGCAGCCACCTTAGTTGTCACATCGGACAACAGGCGCGCTGCGGCTCGACCCGAACGAACGGCGCTCTCCATCGTCGCGGGCCAGCCGGTCGCGGTCCACGCGCCCGCGCGCGTGACGTTTGCACGCGAGGTGTGCGGGCCCGGACGGCGCGATGCCGTCCCCGGACGGAGCGCGACGGTTGCCTGCGGCTCGCGGCTGACGCGCGACCATACGAGCTCCGCGTGGCCGAGCCGCTCGGTCAGCTCGGCGGCGAGATGGTCGACGAGCTCGCGGCCGCGGATCTCCATCAGCTCGGGCACTCCGCTCGACACTACCGTCAGATACTGGCCCTGCTCGGGCGGCTGCCCCGTGAGCGCACCGCGATCGAACACCCAGTGCGCATCCGAGCCGAGCAGCGCAGCGAGCGGCGTGCGCAGGAGCGGACGGTCGAACACAAGGTGGACGCTAACGATCGGTGACGGGTCGAGCCGCGGTTCCTCTTCGCCGAGCAGGCGCGCCGATTCGGCGGGCGGGGTCGCCACCACGACGGCGTCGGTATCGAGATCGTCGAGACTCTCGACCCGCACCCCGGTGTCGACGATTGCACCGCGGCGCTCGAGCGTCCGCCGCGCCGCGTCGCCGTGCATCCGCCCGAGCGGTTTCGCAGGCAGCACGAGCTCGCCCGCTTTGCGGCCTGCGAGCAGCGCCGTCTGCACGGTGAAGATCCCCATCGCGGCGCTCGCCTCGGCCGAAGGCAGGTTCAGCGCGGGACGGATGAAGACGTCCCAGAACCGCTCGATCGCACGCTCCGACTGTCCTTTGCGCAACAGGAAGTCCGCGAACGTCTCGTCGTCGTGCGCCGCAGGATCGAGACCGCGCAAGGCCATCAGCTGCCAGACGAGCGGGCGGTCACGCAGCGGCAGGTGCCCATAACGGACGAGGAGGATCGACGCAGGAGAGATCTGTGCCCAGCGGCGACGCTCGTCGACGACGGGCAGGCTCAGGCGCCTGCGGTGGACCGAGGCCGACTCGCCGATCCGTTCGAGGAACGCGAGATATTCCGTAAAACAGCCGAGCGCGATGTGCTGGCCGTTGTCGGGCGGCGGCGCCGGGTCGCCGTCACGCTCCGGCAGCGTTTGCACCGCACCTCCCAAAGTTGGCCTAGCCTCGAGAACCGTGACGTCGTGCCCCGCGTCCAGCAGCTCGAGCGCGGCCGCGCAACCGGCGAGGCCACCGCCGACGACGACCGTCTTCACCGCCGCAGTCCTTCGCCGACGATCCGCAGCTTCGTCAGTGCGGACAGGTGCGGCGGGCCGTCGAACACGTCGAAGCCGCGTGCCTCGATCCGCTCGAGTGTCGCGCGATAGAGGCCGGCGAACGTCGACACGCACAGGGCGCTCCGGCCGTCGAGCGAACCGAGCAGTCCAAGCCCGTCCTGCAGATACACACGAGCACGCTCGGCCTGGAACGTGAGCAGCGCGCGCCAAGCATCCGTGGCGCGGCCGTCGGCAATGTCGTCCTCCGTCACGCCGAACGACGCGAGCTCGTCCTGCGGCAGGTAGACGCGACCGAGCTCCCAGTCTTCGCGCACGTCACGAATGATGTTGATCAGCTGCAGAGCGATGCCGAGCGTCTCGGCTCGCTCGACGTCGTCCGAGCCGTAGACCGCGACGCAGGCGACCCCGACGGCGCCCGCGACCTTCGTGCAGTAGTCGCGCAGCTCCTCGAAGTGCGCGTAACGGGTCTCGTCGAGATCCTGCAGCCCGCCATCCACGAGTGCATGCAGCGCCCGATCCGGAATCGGGAAACGACTGCGCGCATCGGCAAGCGCGATCGACATCGCGTCCCCTCCCGGCGAGGGCAGCGCTGCCCGTAGCTGCTCCAGCTGCAGCCGCTTCTCCTCCACCGGCAGCTCGCCGTCCGCAACGTCGTCGACGCGGCGCGCGAACGCGTAGATGGCGGCGATGGCCCGCCGCTTCTCACGCGGCAGCACCATGATCCCGTACGCGAAGTTGCGCGCGCGCCGGCGCGTCAGGCGCTCGACCTCCGCATAGGCCTGATCGGTCGTCATCGCGTGAGGGCCGCCAGCGCGAGTCGAGTGCGCGACGGACGCGGCCGCCGCGTGAACACGTCCCAGCGCGCGGACTCGAGCGCGTCGATCGCCGCCAGCCCGCCGCGCGCGAAGAGTCCGACCGCCCGTCCCATCCGGCCGCCGATCACTTCCTGCAGCGTCCGCCCCGCCGCGAGCAGTCTGCGCGCCCGCGTCGCCTCGTAACGGAGCAACTCGAGCAGCTCGGGGCTCGGACGGTCGAGCACGGTCACGCCGAACCTGCGGCGGTCCTCCAGCGGCAGGTAGATGCGGCCGAGGTTGAGATCGCGAGGCACGTCCTGCAGGAAGTTGACCAGTTGCAGACCCGTGCAGACGTCGTCGCTCGCGGCGACGAGGTCGGGCTCGCGGTCGAGCCGTAGCAGGCCGAGCACGAGCCGGCCGACCGGGTCGGCGGAGTGGCGGCAGTACTCCTTCAGGTCGCTCCAGGTCTCGTACTCCGTGATGCTCTGGTCCATGCGGTTCGCCTCGATCAGCCGCAGGAACGGCTCTCGTGGCAGCGAGAATTCGTGGATCGTCGGCGCAAGGGCCCGCAGGACCGGCCACGAAGGCTCACCGGAGTAGCAGGCCTCGAGCTCGCGGTCGAGCTCGTCGAGCGCGGCGGCCCGATCTCCGGCGAGCTCGTCCCCGAGCATGTCCACGAGGCGGGCGAAGCCGTAGACGGCGCGCAGGTGCGGCCGCAGGCGGCGCGGGAACAGCACAGAGGCAACGGGAAAGTTCTCGGTCCGCGCACGGCGGGCTACGACGGCAACGTCCATCGGTGGAAGACTCACCTGCCCGGCCGTGCTGGTCAACCGACGAGGTTTGCCACGGCAGGGCCGGAGGTGCTTGAATCGACTGGCGCTGGCCATCCGAGACCCTGCCGCAAGCGCTCAAACGGCTAATTCAGGAGGGCGGTTGACCGACGACCTGGGGAACATGGGCGGAGATGGGCTGCGCGGGCATCCTGTGCTCGGCGTGGAGAAGGTGGGCGCCGCCTACGTCGTTCGGCTGGGTGGCGAGCTAGACCTCTACAACGCAGCCCAGGTCCGGGCCGCGCTCGTGGAAGCCGCGGCCGAGGCTCCCGAACGGGTCGTCGTCGATCTCGGCAAGGTCGAGTTCCTCGACTCGACCGCACTCGGCGTGCTGATCGAGGCGCGCTCCAGGCTGGCCAATCGAGGGGGGCTCATGCTCGCAGCACCAGGCCTCGAAACGCGCCGCGCACTGGAGATCTCAGGGCTGGACAGGCTCTTCACCGTGCACGACACCGTGCCGGAAGCGCTCGGCGCGAAGGTCTAGCCGCCGACGGGCGCGGTGGCCGGCGCCTGTGACGTGTACTTGCCGCTGATCAGCGTGATTGCCGCGATGAACGCCAGGACGCCTAGGACCGCCAGACCCCAGAAGGCCCAGCTATAGCCGCCGGTCAGGGCCTCCGGCACCGACTTCCCCTCGAGGCTGAGCGTTTTGAAGTGACTGGTGAAAATCGTCGACGCGACTGCAGTCCCGATGGCGCCTCCGATCTGCTGTGACGTGTTGATGAGCCCGGAGGCCAATCCCGCCTCGCGCTCGACAACGCCCGCGAGAGCGGCGATCGAGACCGGGACGAATGCGAAGGCGATCCCCACGCCGACCATCAGGTAGCCGGGCAACAGGTGGCGTACGAAACTCCCGTGCACCGGGATCTGCGAGTACCAGATCATTCCGCCCGTGAGGAGTGCGAGGCCGATCGCGATGATCGGCTTCGGGCCGAACCTCGTCGTCAAGGCCTGCGCGACTCCTGCGGCGACGACTGCCGTGCCGGCTGTCGCGACGAACGTCACGCCTGTTTTCAGAGCCGAGTAGCCGAGAACGTTCTGCACGTAGAGCGTGAGGAGGAAGAAGTTGGCGAAGAGCACCGCGCCGAGCAGCGCACCGGTGACGTTCGCCCCCGCGACCGTTCGCACGCGGAAGATGTGGAAGGGCATCAACGGATCGCGGACACGACGCTCGTTGACGAGAAAGCCGATGAGGAGTGCCCCGGAGGCCACGAGCAGGAGAATCGTCCGCGCGGTCGCCCAGCCCACATCGGGCGCTCTCGAGATCGTGTAGACGAGCAGGGCCAATCCTGCGCTGACGAGGATCGCGCCGAATGCGTCGTAGCTCCGGCCGGCGCCTTCGCGCCTGCTTTCCGGAACGATGCGAGGCGTCAAGGCGAGCACGGCTGCACCGACCGGCACGTTGACGAAGAAGATCCATTCCCAGCCCAGGTATTTCGTCAACACCCCGCCGGCGAGCACGCCCACGGCCGCGCCGCTGCCGCCCAGTGCGCCCCAGATCCCCAGCGCCTTGTTTCGCTCGGCGCCCTCTTCGAAGCTCGTCATCACGATCGAGAGAGCGGCAGGCGTGATGATCGCGCCCCCGAGGCCTTGAACCGCTCTGGCGACGATCAGGGTCGCCTCGGAGCTCGCGAGTCCGCAGACGAGCGAGGCGGCCGAGAAGAGCGCCACGCCGGCGATGAACACGCGCCGGCGGCCGAGCAGATCCGCGGCGCGCCCGGCGAGAAGGAGAAAGCCGCCGAACGCGATCGAGTACGCGGTGATGACCCACTGCAGGTTCCCACGCGAGAAGTGGAGGGCGCGGCTGATCGACGGGAGCGCGACGTTCACGATCGAAACGTCGAGGATGGTCATGAAGAACGCCGTCGCGACGACGGCGAGGATCCTCCAGCGGTGCGGGTTCGAAGTCACGTCTGGCGTAGGTTAATAGTCGAACCCGACGCTACCCAAGAAGTCCCGTCCCGAACTGCAAGGGTCTGGCCCAGCCGTTCGGGTCACGTCATGTCTCGACGGACGAGACTGCGGACGGCCGCGGCTAACGGCCCCCCGCAGTCTCTCAGCGCGAGCTCAGATCTTCCCGAGCTTGCGCCACTTCGCGTAGATGTCCCTGAAATCGTGGTCCGCAGCGCTGACCGCGTCGGCGGCGCTCATCTTGCCCTGCGAGACCTGGGCGAACATCTTCGGGATCAGGAACTTGCCGAACACCTCGGAGAACGCGGCGTTCGTGTAGCCGGGATAGCCGGGATTGACGGTGTACTTCTGTGCGATCGTCGTCAGGATCTGATACTTGCCACGCGGCTTGTGCGTGTCGCCCGCCGCCAGCCTCTGGATCCTCTTGAACGGAAGCGCTCCCGGGAACGTCGGGAAGTTGTAGAACTTCGACGCCAAGAACGCGTCCTTGTAGTTGATCTCTAGGTCGGCCATGAACTGCTTCGCTGCCGGAATGTTCTGCGCGAACTTCCAGATCGAGTAACAGCCCATCACGTGCTCGAGCCCGAGCCGCTGCACCGGCCCTCTGGGGATCGGGTAGATGTAGAGCTGATCCGCGAACGGCAGGCCGAGGTCCTCGGGCGTTCTCGTGGCCGAGATCGCATTCAGGATCATCGAGCCCTTGCCGGAATAGATGAAGTTGTTGTTCGAGGCCGGCGTCCACCCGAAGATCTCGTCGGTCTCGCCGTTCTGGAAGATGTCGGCCATGAACTTCACGGCCTCGATCGTGTGCTTCGACTTGATCGTGACGCGGTGCTTCGCGTCCTGGACGTACGCGCCGAAGCACATCAGGAAGGCGAGCAGCGCCATGTTCGAGTCGAGCTCTGCCGACTGGCCGATCCCGATCGGATGGCCGGCGGCCTTCAGCTTCGGCGCCGCCCTGCGCACGTTGTCCCACGTCGAGGGCGCGATGCCGACCCCGTTCCAGTAGTCGTGCCGCCAGACGACCGGGTCCGGGACGTAGTTGTCGGAGAAGGCGAACCACTTCTTCGTCTTCGGGTTGTACGTCGCCTTCTTGGCCAGGCCACCGATCTTGCCGACCTTGCGCTGGACCTCCTGGACGATCTCGACATGGTTGATGACCTGGTCCTCGAACTGCGCCTGGGGCGAGAGGTTGAAGAACAGGTCGTGGCCCGAGCCGGATGCCGCCTCGGCCGCAGCGCGCGCGGGCAGCAGCGTGTTGAGAATGAGGTCGACGTGAACCTGGACGTCGTTCTTCTGTCCCCAGTTCTTCGACCATACGTCCGTGAACCACTTGTCGTAGGCAGGAACGAAGTGCGCCCACTGGATGATCGTCAGGTCGCCCTTGAGCCAGCGGCCCTTGAATCGCAGCGGCCCGTAGAACGCCTGCCCGAAGCCCGAGCCGGCTACGCCGATCGAGATGCCGGCGGCGCCGGCCCTGCGGATCAGCTCGCGGCGGTCGTACCTCCCTTCGCGCCGACTGGGATCGTCTGAGCTTGCCACTACCCCTCCTTTCTCGGCCCTACCGGAATGCTCCCCCGGTGAAGCCTGCGATGAACCGGTCGAGGAACGTGTTGTAGAGGAGCGCGAGCGGAATGCTCGGTATGAGCGAGGCGACCATGATCGCTCCCCATTGCGGCAGATCGCCGCGGATCAGATCCGTATAGACACCCGTCGACAGCGTGCGATGAGCCGACGCGGAGATGAACGTGAACGCGTACACGAACTCGTTCACGACGAGCGAGAACGAGAAGATCACCACGGTCAAGATGCCCGGGACGGAGATCGGAAAGACGATCCGGACCAGCGTCCCGAGCCGTGACGCCCCGTCGATCAGGGCTGCGTCCTCGAGCTCCCGGGGAATCGTCTTGAAGAAGCCCATCAACAGCCACGTTGCGAAGGGCACGGTGAACGAGGGATAGACGAGCACGAGCGACCAGATCGAGCCACGCAGGTGGAAATGCAAGAGGTGACTGGTCTGCTTGTCGAGCTGCGTGATCACCGAGAACAGCGGCAGAAACAGGAGCGTGGGCGGCACGAGGTACGTCAGGAAGATGCCGACGCCCACACTCTGGCCGAGCTTTCCCGAAAGCCGCGCGAGCGCATAGCCCGCCGGGACCGCGAGCAGCAGCGTGATGATCACGACGACGCCGCCGATGATCGCCGTGTTCCGCAGCCATGTCGTGTACTGCGTCTGGTTGAAGAGGAAACGGGCGTTGGCGAGCGTCGCTCCCTTGTGGAACCAGTACGGCGAGTGGCTGAGGTCGTAGAAGTCGCGCTGCTGCTTGAACGCGGTGATCACCATCACGTAGAACGGGAAGGCGAGCACGATCGCGAAAGGACCGACGATCAGATACGACAGCCCTTTCTCGCGGAACCCCCGGAGCACGGCATCCATCGCTACGTCACCTCCGCACGGCGCGCGAAGATCAGCATCCCGATCGCGACGACGGCGAGGACCGGTAAGAGGAACAGCGAGATCGCAGCGCCCGCGCCGAGCGAGCCGGACTCGATCCCGGTCTTGTACGCCCAGGTCGTGACCATTTCGGTTGCGTTGGACGGCGGCGGCCCGCCGTTGGTGAGGATGTAGACGACGGCCATATCCGTCGCCGTGAAGACGATTCCGAACAGCAGGGCGACGGTCGCGATCGGCAACTGCAACGGCAGGGACACCGACCAGAACTTCCGGAACCCGGTTGCGCCGTCGATGGCCGCGGCGTCGTCCACCTCCTTCGGGATCGAGGCTAGACCGGCGAGGAAGATCACGGTCGCGAACGGGATGATCCGCCAGGCATGGACAGCGATCACGGAGCCCATAGCCAGTCTCGGCTGCGCGAGCCACTGCGGCGGTGACACCGTGCTCGCAAGATGCAGGTGCTGCAGCGTCCAGTTGATGATCGAGTACGTCGTGTCGAAGATCCACGTCCAGCCCATGAGGCTGAGCGGCAGCGGCGCCGCCCACGGCAGGAGAATCAGGAAGCGGAGGAGCCACTTGCCGGGGAACTTCTTGAGCAGGGCGTGAGCCAGGAGCCCGGCGACGACGAGGACGACGGCCTGCGAGATGACTGTGAAGAGGAATGTGTGCCAGACGGCGTCCTTGAACGCCGGGTTCGTCCATTCGCGGCGAAAGTTGCCGAGGCCGATCCACTTGCCGTGCAGGGACCCGCCGATGGCGTTCGTGAAGCTCAGATAGACCGCGAGCGCGAGTGGCCCGCCGACCAGCGCCAGGATGAAGACGACCGCCGGTGAGATGAGCACGGACGCAAGGACGCCGGGGCGCTCGAGAACGTTCGTCCAGCGCCTGCCCCGCGGCCGTGCAGCGGCGAGTGCCTCCACCCGGCGACGATCCTAACGCGAGAGCGTTGCGTTTGTCGCGAGCTTTTTTCGAGCCAGAGCCTGCGTTGGACGGCCGTGCGGGCAAAGCCCACACGGCCTTTCGGCGGCGTCGCCGAGTCGACGCCTTAGTAAAGTTCGCAACGATCCGCGCATGGCCGAGATCACGCTCGACAAGCTGACGAAGGTCTACGGCGACGGGACTCGAGCGGTCTCGGAACTGGACCTCGAGATCGGCGACGGTGAGTTCGTCGTCCTCGTCGGGCCGAGTGGCTGCGGGAAGACGAGCGCGCTTCGGATGATCGCCGGGCTCGAGCCGATCACGGCCGGGCGGGTCGTCATCGGCGGCGAGGTCGTCAACAACCTGCCACCGAAGGACCGCGACATCGCGATGATCTTCCAGAACTACGCGCTCTATCCGCACATGAGCGCGTTCGACAACATGGCGTTCGGACTGAAGCTCCGCGGCATGAAGAAGGAGCGCCGCGGCGAACGGGTGAACGGCGCCGCAAGGACCCTCGGCCTCGACGAGGTGCTCCCGAAGAAGCCGCGGACTCTGTCCGGCGGGCAGCGGCAGCGAGTGGCGATGGGGCGCGCGATCGTGCGGGAGCCTCGCGCGTTCCTGATGGACGAGCCCCTCTCCAACCTCGACGCGAAGCTCCGCGTCGAGATGCGCGCGGAGATCGCCCGGCTCCAGCGCGAGCTCGAGGTCACCACGATCTACGTCACACACGACCAGGTCGAGGCCATGACGCTCGGCGACCGCGTCGCGATCATGCGCGACGGCCTACTGCAGCAGGTTGCAAAGCCGCAGGAGCTCTACGACCGGCCGCGCAACCTTTTCGTGGCCGAGTTCATCGGCTCGCCGGCGATGAACCTCATCGGTGTCGACCTGGAACGCTCGAACGGTGGCTTCGTGGCGAGATTCGCAGGCGCGGACCGCGCGCTCGACGTCGACGAGCGGGTACTGGGCCGCCGTCCCGCCCTCACGCAATTCGACGGCAAGCGAATCATCCTCGGGGTGCGTCCGGAGGACATCGAGGACGCCAGGTTCGCCGGCGGCGCGCCGGACGGCCGGCGACTGTCGGCGACCGTGGACATCCGTGAGGACATGGGCTCCGAGGTGTTCATCCACTTCGGCGCCGGAGGCAAGGCGGTGCGAGGCGCCGATGTGCAGGCAGCCGTCGGCGAAGACGCTGCCGAGGTGGCGCAGTTCAAGGGAAACGTCTGGGTCGCACGCGTTGACCGTGATACAGACGCACAGGAGCAGCAGGACGTCGAGCTCGTCGTCGACACGACGCGGCTTCATTTCTTCGATCCGGAGAGCGGCGAAGCGATCTACTGAGGCGTTGAGCCTCGGTGAATCAGTACGGGACACGCTGCGTGCTGTGCGCACTCGAGGCTGACCGAACCCAGGAGCAAGCCGCTCAGGCCGTGACCGTGAGAGCCGACGACGAGCAGGTCCGCGTCCCGGGCCGCGTCGAGTAACGCCTTGGCGGGCGTTTCCTCGACCGTGATCGGCGCGACGTTGACGGTCGCGGCGTTGCCCACGACCTCGTCGACGATTTCCGTCACGAACTGCAGAGCGCCTTCGTGAAACTCGGTCACGAGCCCCGGCAAGTCGAGCGGCGTCGCGGGCGCCGCATCCAGCACGGGCATCGGCTCTTCGTAGGCATGGAGCGCGATCACCTCTGCGCCACGGACGCGCGCGTCCTCGACCGCCCAGCGAAGGGCGTCCTTCGATGGCTCCGAGCCGTCTATACCAACGACGATCTTTTCCATCACGGGTGGTACTGCTGCTCGAGCGATTCGACCTTGTCGTTCCTGATGGTGACCCAGAAGCCGGTCGAGATGTGCTCGAAGAGGGGTTTCGGCAGCGGATTCTTTCCGCTGGCGAGCTGGGCCAGCTGCTCGACCGTGATCGGACTGCCGCTGAGGTTCGAGCCTTGGGTCAGGACCCGGACCTCGGCGTTGGCCGGCACGATGTACGTGTAGGCGCGAGTGCTCTCGTTGACCACGTAGTTGTCGTTCGGGACGTCACTGGAGCCGGTGTCCTCGAGGGCCGCCTGGTTCGCCGTCTTGCCGGTCAGCAGCCAGGCCGGGTCGAAGCGCAACTCGAAGGCGGTGCCCTTGGATTTGAGCGACTTGATGTACCCGAACTCGACGACTTCGCGTGGTACGCCCACGCCGCTCTTCGCAGTGGCGGAGACGGTGACGGTCTTCGTGACGGTTTTCGTCCCTCCACACCCTGTCGTGGCGAAGAGGCCGACGGCGGCAAGACCGAGCACCAGAAGACCGGTCTGTTTCACATCGCCAGTCTAGGCCGACGCCCGGGCGAACCGGAACATCGCGGTGGCCCCGATGGGGCCACCGCGATGGACGTGCTAGGAAGCGACTCTTCGAAGCCCGAGACCGGTTGCGAGCATCGCTGCACCGATCAGGGCGAGCAGCCAAGCGCGGAACCCGGTGAACGGCAGCTGTCCAGGCGTGCTGCGCGCCGCAGCGACGCGGCTCGCTCGGACGGCGGCCTTCACGGCGTGAGCCGGCTTGGCCTGAACCGCCGGAGCGCTGACCGCGGGCTCGGATGCCGCGGAGGCTCCCGGCCCTCCCGACGGCGCCGCGCTCGTGCTCGTCGAGATGGTCGTCTCGGTCGTCGTCGGCGGGATCGTCGCGGACGTGGTCGTATTGTCGTGCGTAGTCGTCGTCTCGTTCGTCGACGTCGTCTCGTTCGTCGACGTCGTCTCGTTAGTGGACGTCGTCTCGTATGTAGACGTGGTCTCGTTCGTAGACGTCGTCTCGTTCGTCGTCGTCAAGCAGTGGTCCTCGTTGCCCCTGGCGTTCCCGTGGTCCAGGCAGTCCTGACCGTTCGGGTTCGGATCGGGACGACAGTCCTTGCCGGAATTGCCGTGCGAGCAGTCGTCGCCCGGGGACCCAGGAACCGTCGTCGTTGCGCCGTTCCCGTTCCCGTTTCCGCCGCCGTTCCCGTTGCCGGGATCGGCGAGGGCAGCCGACACACCGAGCCCGGCGATCAGCAGACCCGCCATTGCTGCGACTCTCGCGGCCTTCAGCTTCCACCCAGTCATGCGAATCCTCTCGTTTCCGTGGATGGGGCTAGCCACCGGAAACCCGTAGCTCGAAGCGAGCCCGGAAGGCGTTCCCCCCTGTGGCTCACTTTGGGAATGTCAGACGAATGGGCGCGCCACGAAGGTCCTGATGTGACTGGACCTAGTGGGTGGTGGCTCGCCGGAAGGCGAAGCCGACGCCCGGACTCGAACCGGGGACCCCTTCATTACGAGTGAAGTGCTCTACCAGCTGAGCTACGTCGGCGAGGCCCCTACTTTAGCGGCCTGCCGGTTCGAGTCCCGAGCGACCTTGCCGTTCCCTTGGCGTTTACGGCTGCCGCGCCGCCGCCGCCGAGTAGCGCTTTCGCGAATGCGATGCACCACCGACGTCGGCGCCGCGGCGCAGCCGTTTCTTCCACGTGTCTGCGTCCTGCTCCAGGCCCTGAGCGAGCGCACGACGTGCGCGGAAGATCAGCGTCTCGACCGCAGCCTGGGAAAGCCCAAGCTCGGCCGAGATTTCTCGGTAGGTGAGCCCCTGCCACTCCCGCAGCAAAATTGCGCGCCTCTGGTGCTCCGGCATCTGCTCGAGGACGCCTTGCAGCCCGATCAGCTCGTCGGAGACGTGCTCGCGCCCGGGAATGACTTCCTGGAGCACCTCAAAGTTGTTCGGTGCCTCGATCTTGCCGCGGCGCCAGGAGGAGCGCCGCCGAGAGAGGCACACGTTGTGCGCGATCTTGAACAGCCAGGCGGATTCGAGCTCGGGGACGATCCCACGCGAGAGCCCGCGGAAGGCGTTCATGAAGGTCGTCTGGACCGCGTCCTCCGCCTCCTCCCGCGAGCCGAGCTGGTGGAGGCAGTAGCCGTGGATCTGCGCGGAGTACCGCTCGTAGAGGTCGCCTGCGGCATCGGCGCCGGGGGCGAATGATCGCTCGACGCGGGTTGCCCGACCTATAGATGGTTCTGCGGCCACCTGTCCTCCTGCTGCGGGTACGAACGCTCCGCCAGGAGGCGCTCGTAGTGCGAGTGTCGGCAGTCCTCCGAGCCGGGACGACCCTAGATCGAGGGTGACTAGTCGGCGCCGGCTTCGGGCTGGGAGCCACCGCCCGACGATCCGGAGTGGTCCGAGCCGGAGTCGGTCGAGCCGGGGCCGGAATTGGAGGAGCCGTCCGAGCCCGATCCGTCCGACGTCAATCCGTCCGAGGCCAACCCGCTGGAGGCGATCGGGTCGCGCTCCGACGCGAGGTGCTCCTGCTCCGATGTCTCGCCCCGCTCGGCCTGCTGGCGCCCACCGTCGGCCGACCGATCTGAGTTCTCTTCTCTCCGCAGGTGGGCGGCGTGCAAGTGATCCGCAGCAGGTCTTCGCAGGGTGACGAGCACCGCAGGTGCGGGCTCGACCGGGCCGGAACGCGCGGGCGGGCCACTCTCATGTGCGTTGAGCTTCGGACGAGCGTGGTGCTCGGGGAACTGCGCAGCGCCTGTCGTGACGATGCCGACGCTGACCGCGGCGGCGGCGAGCTTCACGGCGACGGGCAGAGTGACGGCTCGTGCGGCAAGTCCCGCACTACCCGGATCGAAGCCGGGGATCAACCGGGCCAACTCGTCGCGCAGCGCCAGAGGCGTCGTCCCAAGAACGAGCCCGCGGACTTGCCGGCGAGCACGGAAGAGGAGCGATTCGACGGACGAATGCGAGACGCCGAGTGCCCGGCCGAGCTCGTGGTACGAGAGCCCTCCCACCTCGCGCAGGACGAGCGCCCGCCGCTGACGGCGCGGCAGGGTCGAGATCGCGGCCCAGATCGCCTCGAGATCGGCGGCGCGGATCGCCGCTGCAAGCGGGTCGGGCAAGTCCGAAGAAAGGTCCGGGAGAGCGAGCGGCTCGCGCATGCGCGCATAGATCCGCGCCCTGCACTCGTTGCGCGCGATCGCCGCGAGCCACGCGTGTTCGTCGCGCGGCGGCGAACCCCGCACGACGGCGCTGTGCGCAGAAAGGAACACCTGTTGCGCTGCGTCCTCGGCCTCGCCGGGATCGCGAAGCAAAAGACGGCACAGCCCGAGCACCATCCGGCTGTGATCGACGAACAGCCTCCCGACGAGGGCGCCGGCCGCTCCGCGTTCGGAGCGGCCGGCCGAGGGTAGGGCCGCTGGGTTGCTAGCCGTCTCCGACGTCGCCGTTATCTCCGTCGTCTTGCCCCTGGGCGACATCCTGGTCGTCGTTCTGATCTTCACCCTGCTCGTCGTTGTCCTCGTCCTCAGCGTTTTCTGCCTGTGCGAGCTCGAGATCGAGGGTCACGAACTGGCCTACGACGGAGGCGGGCAACTGGATCCCTGCGGGGAGCGGAATCGTGAACGGCAGCCCGTTGACCAGGACGGTGATGCTGCCGGGCGCGACAGCGGTCACCTGAGCCTGGACGGTGACGGAGCCCGTTTGCCCGACCACCTGCATCGACTGCTGGGTCAACTGTCCGCTCGCAATGCCGACGGTCGTGTTCACAACGGCTCCGGTCGACGGAGCCGCACCGGAGAGCGAGGACAAGCTCCGGCCCGACGAGCGAATCGCGAGGAGAGTGCGCCCGGCGGCGACGAGCGTCGCGCCACCAACACGGTTTACGACAACCGCGTGAATGCGCGCGCGGTGTGCGAATCCGATCACGCGGACGACCGCACCGGTCACTTGCACACGGGCGCCGATGCGCGGATGTGCGCGCGTGTGCACGGTGCGTACGGTCCCGAACTTCGACGCGACGGCGAGATTGCTGCCGCTCTTGCCGACGACGACGCCCGTGAACGTCCCTGCGAGCGCACTTGCGGGGAAGGCGACGGCGGCGACGACTGCCGCAACGAGAACGAGCTTCTTCATTGGGCTCTCCTTCCTTGGATCACCTCTGCAAGAGCCCCGTCTCGGCTAAATCTTGCGGAAATCCCTCAGGTGAGTGAAGGCACATAGGCGCCGAGCTCGCGGCGGAGCTTCACGAAGAGCGCCTCCAGGGCCAGCGGAGGGCTGAGATTGAACTCCTCGAAGGCGCGCCAGGTCTCGCGCACGAGCTCGCAGGCGCGCTCTGCGCCGGCGAGACGCTCCGTCGTGGCGTCCTGCGCGAGGAGCCCGCGCCGGTCTGCGTGAACGACGGCCCCTTCCGCCCCGACCGCCACGACGACGAGGTCGCGGTACCAGGAAGCAAGCTCTTCGAGCGACGCGAGCAGCTCTTCCCGTTCTGCTCCGCGGGCTGCTCGTCGGACCCGCTGCTCCGCTTCACGCGTCGGGAGATCGAGCAGCTCGAGCCCCTCTTCGGCTTTCCGCTTCGCCTCGGCGCCACATTCCTTGGCCCCGTCGAGGATGCGCTGCGCCGCCTCGCCGGGCTCGAACTCCGCCTCGGCGTAGACCGAGCGCGCAACTTCGAGCAAGGCCTCGCGCCGACGCGCACTGTCAGGATCGAGGAGCCGGGCCGCGCGATCGAGCCGCCCCGAGGCGAGCCGCGCGAGCGAGGCGGCCTCGTCGGGCTCGAGCCCGGGCGCACGGGCGTCGATCTCCTCGCGGATCGCGCGCTCCGAGAGTCGCGTGAACGAAACGAGCTGGCAGCGTGAACGGATCGTCTCCGGGAGCGGCCCGAGATCGTCCGCCACGAGCACGATGACCGCGTACGGCGGCGGCTCCTCGAGATCCTTGAGCAGCGCGTCGGCTGCGTCCTCGTTCATCGTCTCTGCGGCGTAGACGAGGTAGACGCGCCGGTCGGCCTCGAAGGGACGCATATGCAGGTCTCGCCGCAGCTCGCGGATGTCGTCGATGCGGATCTGGTCGCCGACCGGCTCGACGACATAGAGGTCGGGGTGCGACCCGCGCTCGACGCGCCCGCGGTCCCCGATCAGCGCACCGGCGAACGCAACTGCGGCGGCACGCTTGCCGACTCCGGGAGGCCCATGGAAGAGGTACGCGTGCGCGGGGCCCTCGTCGGCGAGCGCGGCCCGCAGGAGCCGCTTCGCCTCGGCCTGCTCAGAAATGTTCTCGAAGACGTCCACGGATCTCCTCGTGCAGTTCAGCAGGCGGGCGCGTGCCGTCGACCAGCAGCACGCGGTTCGGGTACTTCCCGGCGACTATGCGGTATCCGTCGAGCACGCGCTGCCGGAACTCCCGTCCCTCCCGCTCGATGCGGTCTGGGCTCTGTCCGACACGTGCCACGGATGTGTCTGGATCGACCTCGAGGACGAACGTGACGTCCGGCAGGAGACCGTGGGTCGCTACACGGTTCAGCTCATAGACATCGTCGACGCCGAGCTCGCGCGCGTGTCCCTGGTAGGCGAGCGACGAGTCGACGTAGCGGTCGGAGACGACGTCGTGGCCTGCGTCGAGGGTCGGCCCGATCACGCGCTCCACGAGCTCGGCCCGGGCCGCGGCAAAGAGCGCCGCCTCGGCCCACGGGCTCATCTCCATCCCTTCGAGCAGCAGGCGGCGCACCTCTTCCCCGAGCGGCGTGCCGCCCGGTTCCCTCGTGGCGACGACAGTGCGTCCCTCGGCGCGAAGCGCCTCGGCCAGGAGTTGCGCCTGCGTGGTCTTGCCCGACCCGTCCAGGCCTTCGAAGGTGACGAACACCGCCGTCCGTACGATACGGCGCGTGCGGGCGGTCGTGACAGGAGGGGCGGGCTTCATCGGCTCGCACGTGGTCGACACGCTCGTCGCCCGCGGGGACGAGGTGCACGTGCTCGACGACTTCTCCAGAGGGAAGCGCGAGAACGTCGCGGCCGGCGTGCGTGTGCACGACGCCGACATCCGTGGCGAACCCGGACGTGTCTTCGACGAGGTGCGGCCGGAGGTGTGTTTCCACCTGGCGGCGCAGGCGGACGTCCGCGTGTCGGTCGAGCGGCCGGACTTCGACGCGGATGTGAACGTGGTCGGCACGCTGCAGGTGCTCGAGGCTGCGCGGCGGCACGGGACGAAGATCGTCTTCGCCTCGACGGGCGGCGCGATCTACGGGGAGTGCGAGGGACCCGCGCGCGAGGACCATCCGCGCACGCCGCTGGCGCCGTACGGAGTCTCGAAGCTCGCGGGCGAGGAGTACCTCTCCGCGTTCAATCGTTTATACGGGACTGGGCACGTGTCGCTGCGCTACGGGAACGTCTACGGGCCGCGCCAGGATCCGAAGGGCGAGGCGGGGGTCGTCGCGATCTTCATGAACCGGCTGCGGGAGGACGAGACGCCGAAGATCTTCGGTGACGGGGCGCAGACACGCGACTACGTGTACGTCGGCGATGTCGTCGCGGCGACGTTGGCTGCGGCGGAGCATGCCGGCGGCGTGCTGAACATCGGGACGGGTGTCGAGACGTCGGTACTCGACCTGTACGAGCGAATCCAGCGCGTCGCAGGCGTCGAGCGTGACCCCGAGTTCGCGGCGGCTCGGGCGGGAGAGCTCCAGCGGAGCGTCCTCGACGCGTCACTGGCCAAACGCGAGCTCGGCTGGGAGCCGGAGCGTTCGCTGGACGAAGGCCTCGCGGAAACGTGGGCCTGGATCTCCTCGCCGTAACGGACCTGTCAGCGGGCGCGGGACCGCGGCGTGCCGCGCTCGAAGGTATGCGACGTTCGGCGGAAAGCCCCGTCTGCGTCAGCCGGCTTTGGAATAAAAGTCACACTTTCCTGACACCCGTCCTGGCCGGAACAGCCCATCCGCGGACCTGGCTCGGCGAGACAGGGTGGGGACAGCCCCCGGCGTGGCTCGCAAGATCAGGTCTGGAGGCGACGCGCCCGTTGCTCAGCTTGAAGGAGCGCGCGTGCGCAGGACGAACTCGCTCCGGGCGATGCAGCACGCGCAGGACCTCGACCTCGACATCGACCTCCACCTCGACGCGATCCGCCCCTGGCGCCGGGCCACGATCGCCGTCAGCGCCGTCGCCGCGGTCGAGCTCGTCGCCCTCGCCGCGATCGCCTTCGTCGCCCTCGGAAATCCACTCGCCAGCCACCTGCGCGAGACGACGGCCGCCGCCGCAGGACCTCCCCGCGTTCGCACCGCCCAGCCCGCGCCACCGAAGAAGGCGGCGCTCGCACGTGCCGACACGTCGGTGATGGTGCTGAACGGCGGCGGCCAGGCCGGCGCCGCGCATGCTGCTGCCACCAGGGTCAGCGCACACGGCTACCAGCTCGGACAGATCGGCAACGCCCCCGGCGTGACGCCCCGCACGCTGATCATGTACCGCCCCGGCTACGCGGCCGAGGGAGCGCGGCTCGGGCGCGACCTGCACGTCCGCATCGTCCGGCCGCTCGACGGGATGAGCACCACGCAGCTGATGGGCGCGCACCTCGTCCTGATCATGGGCAGGTAGCCGGGTCGATCTTGCACCGCGCCTGGTCGAGCGGGCCGCCCTTCAGGCTCGCCGGGCCGTAGCTGTCGAGCGTGTACGACTGATTCAGATCGCGGTACGCGTCTCGCGGCCGCTTGATGACGAGCTCGAACGCGCCGAGCTGATACCAGGTCTCCGGATTCGTCGGCTCGAGGTCACGCGCGCGCCTGTAGAGCTGCAGCGCCTTCGCGTCGCTCGGCTCGACGAGCGCCTCCACGAACAGCGCGTCGACCGAGAGCGGATTGAAGGCACGCGCGGATCGGGCGTCGGTCAGCGCCTGCCCCGGTCGGTTTCGCTCGATCGCGTTATAAGCGGCCGTGACGCGATTCACCGCTAGCCACGGCGACGTCACCGAGTACAGCGCTGCCAGCGCACAGACGGCAACCGCTCCGGAGACGAGCCACCGGCGCCCGGGGATCGGCGTCGAAGGACCGGATACGAGCGCTCCCACGGCGAGGACCAGCGGCCCCTGCACGGCGATGAAGTCCCAGTCGATGTCGACCCACGAGTGCACGACACAGAGTGCCGCGCCGAGCGCGAGCGCGACCCAGGCGCGCGACCGCTCGCGGCGGAGAATCGCGACGACGGCCGTACCGAGGATGGCCGCGTACAACAGGAAGCCGACGACGCCGGACTCGCTGAGGAACTGCAGCGGAACCGAGTGAGGCTCCGTCGTCGCGAGCGGCGAGTTGCGCTCGACGCGGTCGATGAGCTCGAACGTTCCTGCGCCGGTTCCCTGCAGCGGCTTGTCCGTGAATGCGTTCCACGCCTCCGTCCACCAGCGCCACCGGTTGCTCGAGCTGGCGCTCGTGATCCGGTTCGGGTTGTCCGCGACCTGCGCGCTGATCTTGTTCGAGAACTCGTGCCAGCGGGCGCTGACGAAGTCCCCGGGCCCCCCGGCACGCACGACAGCCCCAGCGAGCGCCGCGAGCAGCAGCACGACGAGCGCGACGGCGGCAACGCGTGCGACCCGGCGGTCGACGACGCGCGTGAGCACGAAACGCGATGCAAAGCCGACGACCACCGCGCCGACAATGAGCACCGCACCGAACACGAGCCCGTCGCGCACACGAACGTGATGAGACTGCACGTCTGAGCTGACACCGGAAAGGAGCAACCCGACCCCGGCGACACCGGCGCCGACGATCCACGCCAGCGCGAGCGGCCCCAGCGCGGCGAGCCGATCGCGGTCGAGCCACAGCCACACGACCGCGGCCACGACCGCCAGCACGATGCCGACACGCGAGTACGTCAGCACCGTGACGACGAGCGCGGCGTACAGCAACAGCGCACCGCCCATGCGCGCCCGCCGGTCGTGCCGCGGTCCCACCGCCCAGAGCCCGAGCGGCACGGACGCGGCCGCCAGCAGCGCGAGCTCGTTCCAGTATCCGATCGGGTAGCGCAGGCGCGCCAGCCGCTCGTAGTCGGGATACAGCCCGGCGATCACCTTGCCCGCCAGCGCCCACACGAAGAGCGCGCCGAGCAACAGGCAAGCAGCCGCAGCAAAGCGCCGTAACGGCACGCCGCCCACGAGCGCCCCGATCGCCGCGAACGCGAAGTAGACGAGCCCGCGGTTCGTGTAGTCCCACGACCGGCTCGGCTCGACCGACCAGGCGATCGACACGCCCTGCCAGACCACGAACGCGCCGAGGGAACAGAAGAACAGCGTCCCCCACAGGCCGAGGCGCGGTGGCCGCCAGGCCCAACCGATCGCCGCCAGGACGACCGCGGGCGCCCCGATCCAGAAGATCCGCGACTGGCTCGACCCGTCGCTGAAGAAGAGCGCCGCGAAGGCCAGCCCGCCGGCCGCGGCACCCCAGGCGACGGGCCAGCGCATCGCGCGCGAAGCTAACAGAGCCGCAAGTCGCATCCCCGAAAGCCTGCCCTACGTCGAAGCGGCGATGGAGGGGAGCCGTGGCAGGAGCCGAATGCCGCTTACAAAGCACTTACAAGCGACACATCGCGCGCATACTCCCATCCGGCAGGGTGGGCAAGATCGTCGTTAGAGTCTCGCGCAAGCCGCAGCCCGGCCCCAGCATGCCCAAGTTTTCGAAGCCACTCATCCTCGTCGTCGCAGCGCTTGCCGTAGGCGCCGCGCTCGGCACCGCCCAGCCGGCCCAGGCGCGATCAATGAGTACCTGCTCCAAGGCACTCGTCCACGACTGGTACGTCGACGGGCGCATCGACAACACCTATCCGGTGCATTGCTACCGCGAAGCGCTGAGCCAGATCCCGGAGGACCAGGCCATCTACGGAACGCTGCGTCAGGATCTGACGCGCGCCCTGCAGTCGACAATTCGCCAGCACGGCGGCCATGTCACCGGCGACACGATGGTCGTCCCGCTCGGCGGCGGCAGCGGCGGCGGCCCGAACGGCACGGGATCAACCGGCGGCGGCCTCTTCCACTGGCTGGCGCAGAAGCTCGGCCCGAGCACGGCGGACTCGATTCCGATCCCGCTCCTCATCCTCGGCGGGCTCGCCTTCACACTGATGGCGGCCGCCGGCGTGAGCTTGATCGCGAGACGGATGCAGGCCCGTCGGGCGGCGGCCGATCCGCCGCCCGCAGGCCCCTCCTTCTAGGCGCTCGGACGCGTCTGTGCGCGGGTCGTGAGACCCGTGGCGACGAAGGTCAGCCCGAGCAGGACGAACAGCAGCAGGCCGAGCCCCGTGAACGGGAGCTGGCCCAGTACCCGCAGGCCGCCCGTCGGCGTCCGCGTCGTGCCGAACGTGTTGCGATTCGGACGCGGCGCGCCCTCGGACGTCCGCGTACCCGTTGACGGCGCGCCCGCTGCCGACGTCGGGGTCGACGTCGCTCCTGCCGGGATCGACGCCGCCGTTGCAGTCGGGCCGGAGCCGACAGAGGGAGCCGTGCCGACCGGACCGGATTGAATCGTCCCGGTCGAGCCGGTCGCGGTGTTGCCTCCACCGACCTGTCCGGCGCCGATCGAATCGGTGGCGGAGTTGGTGCCACCGCCGCCGCCGACGTTCACGGGCGACGACGTCGTCGTACCACCCGCACCTGCAGCATTGCCGGCCGTCGCTGCACCGGACTGCGCTGCGAGGAACGAGCGCGTAACTGTGTTACTGCCGCCGACCTGAGCTGCTCCGACCGAGTCGGCTGCGTTGTTGCCACTCCCTGTCACGCCCACCGGCGCAGAGGCGGAGACCGCCTGCCCGACGATGGACGCACCGACGGCCGGCGTCGCCTGCGGCGATCCGGACTGCAGCACTCCGGACGAGCCGTCGGCAGAGTTGCCGCCGCCGATCTGAACGCCACCGGTCGAGCTCGACGCGGTGTTGCTGCCACCACCGCCGACCGTCACCGGGGCACCGACGCTCGCGTTCGCGTCGGACGTACCGGCAGACGCCGACGGCGACGTACTCACCGAGCCGACCTGAGCGGTACCGGTAGAGCCGTTCGACGTGTTGCCACCACCGGCCTGCACAGCGCCCACTGAGTTCGTCGCGGTGTTGTCACCTGAGCCACCCACGGTAACGGGGACGGAAGCGGCGGCAGTCGCGCCCGCCTGTGTTGCGCCCGCGGTCGGTGTGACTCCGACCGGTCCGGTCTGCACTGCTCCGACCGAGCCCGTCGCGTTGTTGTCGGCCAGCGCGGTTTGCGCCGTGCCGAGCGTGATCGCCACGATCGCGGCGATCACGGTGAACCACTTGGCTCTCATAGAACCCCTTCTTTCCCTAGCCATCGTTCGAGTTGACCGCTGTTCACACCAGCACTTGCGCGGAATCACTCGATCGAGGGATGCCAGGTGCACTACGCGACATACGTGAGCGTGAGGACGAACGACGTCTTCGCTCCCGTTCCGGACACACGCAACGTGAACGTTCCTGTCGTCGACGTTCCGTTCAGCTGAAGCGGGCTAATACCGGCGACCCGACCGAGCGGTGTGGAAAGCGTCAGCCGCCTGCCGCCCGTGAAACGCAGGATCGCGGTGAACGGGCCCGCGCCGAGGTCGACGTTGTAGGTACGGGTGCGAGCCTTGCCGCCGACAACTCCCCGGAAGACGGCGCTCTTCGCCCCGGCCGGCCGCAGCAGCGCGAGCGTCCTCCCGGCGTCGATGCGGCCATATTGCACGAACGCCGGCAACGGCACGGCGGCGCGTGTGAGCGCGTCCTCCACTTCACTCGCGGTCGCGGCAGGCTGCGCGCTCAGCTCCAGCGCGA
>Ga0070707_100000612_pt1 | contig 35823 bp, 27 predicted proteins | sample KBSK5502metaG_FD_65468 | JGI IMG/M metagenome (GOLD analysis project Ga0070707, IMG submission 65468) | Corn, switchgrass and miscanthus rhizosphere microbial communities from Kellogg Biological Station, Michigan, USA - KBS K5-50-2 metaG | ecosystem: Host-associated > Plants > Roots >... | reverse complement strand
ACGATCATGAACTCCTGAAAGTCTACGTTGTTGTCGGCGTGCGCCCCGCCGTTGATGATGTTCATCATCGGCACCGGCAAAGTATTAGCGCCCGGACCGCCGAGATAGCGATAGAGCGGCAGCTTCTGATAATTGGCCGCGGCGCGCGCGTTCGCGAGCGAAACCGCAAGCAGAGCATTCGCGCCTAAGTTACTTTTGTTTGGTGAGCCGTCAAGTCCGATCAGGGTCGCATCGATCCCGGATTGATCGCCGGCATCTTTTCCTTTCAACTCGCGCGCGATGATGTCGTTCACGTTATTGACGGCCTTCAGAACACCCTTGCCGCCAAAGCGTTTTGGATCGCCATCCCGCAACTCGACGGCTTCGTGTTCGCCCGTTGACGCGCCGGAAGGGACCGCCGCGCGTCCCACCACGCCGCCAACCAAAGTCACGTCGGCTTCGATGGTCGGATTGCCGCGCGAATCGAGTATCTCGCGTGCGTGAATGTGATCGATTTGGATCATAGAAACCTTTTCCAACATTTCTGCTTTCTGGTATTCCGAGACTCTATCATTCTACATTGGAGGAGCGGAACCGCGGCTCGTATGCCACAACGCGAGCACTTCAATCGCCGGCGGTGATTTGGCAACACGATAATAGAGGTAATACCGAACCCGGGTGAGATGAACGCGTCGAACGCCCTCGAGCTTAGCATTTTGCGCTCGCGCGCCTATGGCAGGTTGAGAAGCGATCAGATGAAGAGCGCGTTCCAGTTCTTCGACGAACGCCGAAGGAGCTTTCGGACGATTAGATGCCCACCACTCCGCGGTTTCTATGATTGTGCGAGCGGCCGTGCTGACGATCCGAACGGGTAGTGGCCCGCTCACGATTTCCGAATTTGGTCGAGCACTTCCGAGTCGCTCAAGACTTCGCCACGCTCCGCTTCAGCCACTGCTTCGAGCAGCAGGGCTTCATCTTTAGGGCTAAGTTGAAAGATCTCGTCACCCTCAGGAGCGAGGATGGTAACTTTGGCGCCTTCCGGCAAGCTTGCCCCTTCGACTTCGATGGCACCGCCGCTGACCTTTCCGGTTGTGATAAGCATGACGTAATCTTATCACGTCTAAATCTTCAATTTCTAGAATGATGACCATGCCACTAATCACGACGGCCGACGCAGAACCGTTGGTCGAATTTCGCGAAGTCAGTTTCGCGGTAAAGGGCGGACCTCCGATCATTGACCGCTTAAGTCTCGAGGTGCAGCGCGGCGAAACACTCGTGTTGCTGGGCGAGTCAGGATGTGGAAAGACGACTACGTTGCGGCTCGTTAATCGTCTGCTGTCTCCAACATTAGGACAGGTGCTGGTGGAAGGCCGAGCGACCACCGCCTGGGACGCGATTCGCCTGCGGCGGCGCACTGGTTATGTGATTCAGGATGCCGGCTTGTTTCCCCACTTCAATGTTGCCGACAACGTTGCGCTGGTGCCGCGGCTTGATGGTTGGGATGACGCCCGCAGCGGCCAGCGCGTGCGTGAATTGCTGCAACTCGTCGGACTTAATCCGGAAAACTTCATGACGCGGTATCCCAGTGAGCTCTCTGGCGGACAACGTCAACGTGTAGGTGTGGCCCGAGCCCTGGCAGCGGATCCACCGCTGCTCTTGATGGACGAACCATTCGGTGCGCTCGATCCGTTGACCCGAGCTTCGTTGCAAAGAGAGTTTGCCGACCTGAAAGCGCGACTTGGCAAGACGGTGATCTTTGTGACTCACGATGTGCGCGAGGCGCTGCTGCTGGGTTCGCGGATTGCGCTGATGGATGCGGGGAAGATCATTTTGCTCGAGACGCCGGAAGGATTTGTGAAGTCGGAGAACGAGTTGGCGCGAGCGTATTTGGCGACGTTGCAAAACGAGTTTTGATCCACAGATTACGCAGATTACACAGACAAACGATTCAACGCCGGCTTCATTTCTGCGAAATCTGTGTAATCTCCGGATAAATGAATGCTTGAATTTCTCAAAGCCAACTGGTCAGACCTGCTATCGCATATCGCGCAGCACCTCTGGCTGGTTCTGATCTCAATCGCCATCGCCACAATTATTGGTTTGCCGGTGGGAATCCTGATCACGCGGCGCAAGCGACTGCGCGCGCCGGTGCTGGGGATCGCGAACGTGATGCAAACGATTCCCAGCCTGGCATTGTTTGGCTTTCTGATTCCGTTGCCATTCATCGGCGGCATCGGTCCGCGCACGGCGATTGTCGCCCTGGTCTTCTATGCCCTGCTGCCAATCATTCGTAATACGGTCACCGGAATTCTCGGCGTAGACAAAAGCGTTCGCGACGCTGCGGTCGCAATGGGGATGACCGATCGCCAGGTCCTGTTTCAGGTCGAGCTGCCGCTGGCCATTAGCGTGATCCTTACCGGCGTGAGGGTCGCGGTAGTAATCACGATCGGAGTGGCAATCATCGCGGCCGAAGTAGGCGCGGGAGGATTGGGCGAATACATCTTTCGCGGGTTGCGCTTGAACGATAATCGTCTGCTGCTGGCGGGCGCCGTACCCTCAGCGTTGATGGCTTTGCTCGCTGACTTTGGCTTCGGCGCGTTCGAAAAACGCTTTGCGCCAGGCCGGGAGCGAAAAAAGCGGACGCCCCTGGGGATGTTGGCCTGGGCCGTGCTGCTAATCGGCGTCCTGGTGATGGGATACACGACGTGGCGTGGAATACGCAATCGATCGAGCGCGTCGGCGTATCAGGGACATGTCACGGTCGGCTCGAAAGACTTTACCGAGTCGATCCTGCTCGCGGAAATTGTCGCCCAGATGCTGGAGGCAAAGCAGATCGAAGTCGATCGTCGCTTTGATCTCGGAGGCAATTTGGCGCATAAGGCACTGACGACGACGAGCCAGATCGATCTCTATCCTGAATACACCGGCACATCGTTCACAGCGATTCTTCATCACCAACCGGTTGCCGATCCAAAAGCTGTCTACGATCAAGTTCAACGCGAGTACGCGCAACAGTTCAAAGTGGAAGTCAGTCCGCCGCTCGGCTTTGACAATACTTTTGCGATCCTGGTGCGCGGTGAAGACGCGCGCCGGTTCAATCTGAAAACGATCTCCGATGCCGCCAGGTATTCGCGACAGTGGCAGGCAGGATTTGGCCATGACTTCATGGTTCGCCCTGATGGCTATCCCGGCTTCTCGAGCGCTTATGGACTGCATTTCACGGCAGTGAGTGATATGGCTCTCGATTTGACCTACACCGCCCTGGCCTCACGAAAAGTCGATCTGATTGCCGGCAACTCCACCGATGGCCGCATTGCCGCGCTCGATCTGGTCCAACTCGAAGACGACCGCCATTATTTTCCGCCTTACGAAGCTGTTTTTCTTACTCGAATGGACGCCCTAACACGGGTGCCGGCGCTCGCGGAGGTTCTGCAGAAGCTGGCCCGAGCGATTCCAACTGAGGAGATGCGAAGGCTGAACTATCAGGTGGACGGAGAAAAGCGCGACAAGAAGAATGTTGTTCGTGAATGGCTGAAAGCGAAGGGGCTGGTCTAAAAGCCAGTGTCAGAAGCCCGACCCCGGGGTCCCCAAGCGAGCAGCTCGCTTGGGGTGGTGGTGAGGGAGGGCCCGATGAGTTATCGGTCAAGAATCCTGCAAGACCCTTCGTTGATAGTGATCGAACTAGCCCTTGCTTACGCGCGGGCTTCCGACACTTCTCCCAACAACTCCCGTTAATAAACTAACCGCGACATACGTCTAGTAATCGGAACTTTGTCCGGATTTCTGCGTCTAAGCACCAAACTTTTCTAATCGGCTCGTCGTATGCCACTTCGAGCTGCCAGATCATGCGCCACATCTATTCATTCTATGTTGACGCCGCCAAAATCGCGCTGCAATCGATCCTGGCGCACAAACTACGCGCATTTCTCACCCTGATTGGCATCATTATTGGCGTGGCTTCGGTGGTCGTCGTCGGCGCCGCGATCTCCGGGCTTAACACTTACGTCGTCGAGAAGGTATCAAAGGTCCTGGGCACGAACCACTTCATGATCGCGCGCATGGCCAGCCAGGGCGAGTTGTCCGAAGAAGATTTAGAACGCATGAACCGCCGCAACAAGCAATTGAGATGGGCGGACATGGAGTGGCTGCAGCAATATTGCGAGACCTGCTCGGCGGTCGGGGCGCAGACCGGACGGGGAACGAAGTTCGAGCAGGACGGCAAGACCTTCTACGGCGCCATCATTTTCGGCGTTACCTCGAACATGGCTGAGATCGAAGACAAGACCATGACCGACGGTCGCTTCATTCAACCCGATGAGGTGTCATACGGCAAGCTGGTCGTCGTGCTCGGCGCGGATATCAAAGACAAGTTCTATCCGGACACCGATCCTATCGGCAAAGAGTTCAAGGTGATGGGTCTACCGATGCGCGTCATCGGTGTTGAAGAGCGGCGCGGCCCCATCTTTGGCGACCTGATCGACAAACACGTTTACATCCCGCTCACGACCTTTCAACGCATTTATGGACGCAACCTCGATTTGCAAATTCACGGCAAGGGGCAACAGCGCGAAACCTTCCAGTTGACAATTGAAGACGCCCGCCGCGCGCTGCGCAATTATCACGAACTAATCGGAAGCGAAGAGGACGACTTCGGCCTGGTCAACACCGAAACGCTTGGCAGTCAAATCGATCAATTCACGGGGGCGATCGCGCTGGTCGTTACGCCGATCACCCTGATCTCACTGATCGTCGGTGGCATCGTCGTGATGAATATCATGCTTGTCTCTGTCACCGAGCGCACGTTCGAGATCGGTTTGCGTAAGGCGCTCGGCGCCCGGCGCCGGCAAGTGCTCTTACAGTTTCTGATCGAGTCATCGATGCTGTGCGCGCTCGGGGGCGTGCTGGGACTGCTCGCCGCTACCGGCATCTCCTGGTTAGTGACCGCCCTGACGCCGATCACGATGACGATCACGGTAGGCTACATCCTGCTTGCGCTCGGCGTCTCGACCGCGGTCGGAATGATTGCCGGCATCTATCCAGCATTCAAAGCTTCGCGCCTTGACCCGATTATCGCGCTGACACGCACCTGAATCTGTATGAAGTTGAGACTCCCCAGTTTCGTTCCACGCGAAACGCTTCTGATGGCGCTCGACAGCATCCGTGCGCACAAGTTCCGCAGCGCGCTCACCGTGCTCGGGATCGTCATTGGCGTGCTGGTCGCGATCGTCGTCGCCTCAATTCTGACCGGACTCCGGGCCAACATTGTCCACATGGTCGAGGAGTACGGCACCAACAATATCTACGCTTTCCATCTGACCACAGGTCCGCAGGTTGGTGAGCGCGATCAGTCCGAACGTGCGCGTAAACCGCTGACTCCGGAGGACGGGGAAGCAATCGCCCAGCAGGCTTCGGCGGTTGAGGCGATGGCGCTCGAGTCGACGAATATCGGCTGTGGCGGCTGCGGCTTTGACGACACAATTAAGATCAATAACCGGACTTACCGGCGCGGCAACACGCAGGGCGTCACCGCCAACCACGCTGACATCCACAACGCGACGTTGAAGGAAGGGCGCTTCATCTCTGAGCAGGACGATCTAAACCGCCGCAATGTGATGGTCATTGGTGTAAACGCCGCGGAAGCTCTCTTTCCCGATCAGGAAGCGGGCATCGTCGGAACGCGCGTTAAGATGGGCGGCTATGTTTGGGAAATCATCGGTGTGCTGGCGAAGCGGCAGACGACAGTCTTCGGCGAGAACGAAGAGGACAACGCGGTCTTTGTTCCTTTTCGCACCGGAGTTCAGGTTGCCCCTGGCCGCAGGTACCTGATAATTGTTTTGCGCGCGAAGTCGGGTCAGTTGCCCGAAGCAGTCAATCAGGTTGAGGAGATCTTGCGCACGCGCCGGAACGTGGGATTCTCAGAGCCGAACAACTTTGACGTAAAGACAGCGGACGCTTTCATTACCCAGTTCGACAGTATCTTCGGCATGATCGGGATCATCGCCATTGCGATCTCATCGGTGGGCTTGATGGTCGGCGGGATCGGCGTCATGAACATCATGCTGGTGAGTGTCACCGAACGCACGGCAGAGATTGGAATTCGCAAAGCTCTGGGTGCGCGCCGGCGAGATATTACCAATCAATTTCTATTTGAAGCGATGACGCTGACTTTTCTGGGCGGCGTGATCGGCGTGCTGGCGGCAGCCGGCATAAGCAAGCTTATCGGGCTCCTTATTCCCAGCCTGCCCGCCTCGATTCCCACCTGGGCAGTTATCTCGGGATTGACCGTCAGCGTGGCGATAGGATTAATCTTTGGAGTCTGGCCGGCCCGCAAAGCTTCGCGGCTCGATCCGATTGAGTGCCTGCGATACGAATGAGATGAATTGCCTCATTGGATCATTTACTCAATGAATCAAATGAAAAAATGAGTGAATGAAACAATCAATGCCTCGCAGCCTTCCGCTGCATTTCCTTCAAAGTTTCCGGAATCCACGTCGTGATGCGATGAGTCGCCGTTTGGCCATCGGCGAAGGTCTGATAGAGAGTGAAGTCAGGTAGCGACAGGCACGAAAGCGGCGAGTGCAGGTTGTAACCCGTGTCGATGCCGATGGCGCTGTGGAAAAGATAAATACCGTGACGGCCGACACGCCCACGCAACGGCAGAAAAGGTGTGGGTGTATGCCCAAATACACAGGGCTTGCCGTGATAGCTCTTGTAAAATTCCATGTCGCGGGTCCAAAGCAAAGCGTGCGGCGAACTCTCGCTCGGATGTTTTCCGCCTTCCAGTCCCGCGTGAACGTAAAGAGCAAAGTCGTCTTCGTGATACAACGGGAGTTGCCGAAAGAATTCGATTTGCTCCGCCGGAACCTTCTCAGCAATTAGATCCCGCGCTTCCTCAAAATCGGCTTCGGTGCGCAAGCGGAGAGGTGCGCCGGTGTATTGCTCAAACGTTCGATCGGCGCCCGTGGCGGTCTCAATCCAGATCAGATTAGCGTCGTCGAGAAAATCCAGGAGCATCTGTTCGTGGTTTCCGCGCAAGCAGATCACTCGCTCGGGGTTTTCACGGCAAAGACTCAACACGTGCGCAACACAGCCGGGCACATCCAATCCGCGATCTATCAAGTCGCCGAGAAACACCAACTTGTCGGTAGGTTCGTCGCGTGGGAGCAGATCGAGCAGGCCCTGAAGTTGCGCGAAGCGTCCGTGGATGTCGCCGATGACAAAGGTTTTCATTTTTGCTGGGAGCGCGGACATCCTGTCCGCACAGGCGGGCGGTAGCCCGCCTCTAAACCTAAAGCGCTGACAAGTCAGCGCACTCCATAGTAAGGCTACCGCCCCGCCTCGTGTTCAGACACAGGCGTGACAATCGAGCTAATGATCCTTTGATATTCAGGATCGGCGCGCAGCGTATCCCAATTCTTGTCTCGTTCGAACCAGGGTTTGTTTTCGTTACCCAACGCAATAGCACGACGTAGCCACCTGAGCGCCGAATCGCGCTCGCCTTCGAGCGCATACGCCGACGCCAGCCAATACGCTACGTCGTGATCGGTATCCGCGGTCCTGAGAACCTCATCAGTCAACTGCGCGCGCGCTTCGTCGCTGAAGCCGAGGGCGCTCAAAAACGTCGCGTAGATCGGACGAATGCCGTCGAGCTGCGGATGTTGTTCCAGCACCTGCTCCAAAATCTCGGCGGCCTTCACCGGTTCCCCTTCATAAAAGAGCGCCCGCGCGCGAAATGTTTTGATCAGCGGATGATCGGGCTCGAGCGAGGCGCCCTGATCGAGTTCGGCAAAGGCCTCTGTGTAACGCGCTTGATAGGTGAGCAGCCGCGCCCGGTTGTAGCTCACCACGACGCGTTCGGCTGGGTTCAAGCGGGCCATTCGATCCAAACTGCGAAGCGCCTTGTCATAGTCGCCGTCCAGTCGCGCCAGCACCGCGCGCACAAAGTGAACTCCGACATCATTGGGCGCCTCGCGCCCCAGTTGTTCCGCGGCATCACGGGCCTTCTGTTTCTGTCCGCGCGCAAGATCGATAAAGACCATGTGCCTGCGCGCCTCTACCAGGTGCGGATCAATCGCCAGGGCTTTATCGAACGCTTCCTGCGCACTCTGGTGATCGCCGGTTTCTCCGAAACCTTTTATCACGCGATTGGCGTAGGCGCTGCCCAACCCGCAGTGGGCCAATGCGAATGATGGATCGAGATAAGCCGCGCGCTCGAAATGATCGATTGCTTCGTCGATGTCTTTGCGCGCGACCGTGTGATAGATAAAGCGGCCCAGACAATCGCGGCCACGCAGGTACTCTTCGTAAGCTTCCGCATTCGCGGTCTTCCCTTGTTCCAGTCGATCCTTCTCGTCGGAAGTCAGTTCCAGGCGCAAACCCTCGCAGATCTCCTGGGTAATCGTGTCCTGCACATTAATGATATCGGTCGCGTCAGCATCAATGCGATCGCTCCACAGCAAGTCGCCTGATTCGACATCAACCAACTGGGCGGTGACGCGAATACGATCGCCGGCACGCAAAAAACCTGCCGACAAAACAGCGGCGACACTCATTTCCCGGCCGGCCTGCCGCGGATCGACCTGCCGGCCCTGGTACCTGACGATTTCCGAAGAAGGCCGCACCACCAGCGAGCGCACCCGCGCCAGCTCAGTAATCACGGCGTCGGCCAAAGAGAACTCGTAAAAACTCGACTGGGCGTCATTGCTGACGTTCTTAAAAGGCAGTATGGCAATGCTTTTGCGCTCTCGATCACCGACGCTGGTTACCGGAGTGTCATGCACGGGCCGTTCAGAAGTCGACTCGCGTTGGGTAGCAGTTCGATCGCCGGTGACGCTGCGCAACCAGCGCAGTGCGCGACCCATGCGACCCGTGCCCGAGAGGTGTTTCGGCGCGACCGGCGTGTGTGGGTCGAATCGCTGCTCGCCGCCGGCTTCGACTTCGCGCAGCACCACGCGCAAGTCGTCGCGCAGTTCGCCAACTTTCTGATAACGATCTCTTGGATCTTTCGCGAGCGCGTGATCGAGGATTGCCTGCAATTGCGGAGGCGAACTGCCCGGACGCGCTTCGTCCAGCGGCGCGGGTTCATCGTGAAGCACGGCGTGCCGCACATCGACACTGGTCTTTCCCTGAAACGGCCATGTGCCGGTCAGCATTTCGTAAAGCAACACGCCGGTTGAGAAAATATCGGCGCGCGCATCGACGCGTTCGCCGCGCGCCTGTTCCGGCGCCGCATAGGTAGCCGTTCCATACGGAATGCCAACTTCTGTCAGGTCGGTATGATGGATGCCGCCAGGGCCGGCGCCCTCACTGTCCATAAGTTTTGCCAGACCAAAGTCAAGAATTTTTACCTGGCCTGACGGCGTGACCATGACATTGCCGGCTTTGACATCGCGATGGATGATGCCGCGCGAATGTGCGGCTGAGAGAGCGTCGGCGGTTTGAATAGTGATCGAAAGCGCGCTGCGTAAATCAAGCGGTCTTCCGCTGACCAATTCGCGGACATTCTTTCCCTCGACAAACTGCATCGCGATGAAGTGAACTCCGTCGATGTCGTTCAGATCAAAAATTGTGCAGATGTTCGGGTGATCCAGCGCTGAAGCCAAGCGGGCCTCGCGCTCGAACCTTTTGAGGTTGGCTTCTTTTACGGTTAGTTCCGGCGGTAAGACTTTAATGACGACCGCACGTCCCAGCTTGGTGTCGGTCGCCTTATAGACTGTGCCTTGCCCGCCGGCGCCAATCTTTTCCAGGATCCGATAATTCCCTAGTTTTGCGCCGATCATTTTCGGCTATATTAAACTCTCACAACGCGATGACTGCAACCAAGGCAGCGTCAGGAGCCCGGCCGTTAGAGAGGCAACTATCAACACCAGATCGAGCGGCATTGCTGCTGGCCCTTGCTTACGCGCGGGCTTCTGACCCTAAACTGCTCGCTGCCGATGTACTTAATCCAACTATCTACGTCCGTGCGCGATCTTCAATGCTTCCGGCAACCTTCTTAGTCGCATCATTGAAATCACGCCGAATAAAGGCCCCGGCGCAAGAATCATAAACGCGTAACGCCAGCCGACGAGATTGACAAAGCGCGGAATCAATTCGATTGAGATCGTTGTCAAAAGAAATCCCAGACAGGTTTGCAACGTCAGAGCCGTCCCCATGTACTGCGGATCGCCCAGCTCAGTTACGCACGCCGAAAACTGCGCCGAGTCGGCGACCACGCTGGCGCCCCAGATTGCCGCGACGATCAGGAGCAGAATCGGATTGCCGCCGAAGAGGAAACCAATAAACAGACAACACAGGCCGCTAATAGTCATTGCCGCCGAAGTTACGATGGTGCGGCCAACTCTGTCGGCGATTAGACCGGCGATGGTGCAGCCCGCCGCGCCACAGCCAATCACTAGAAACGATCCGACTTCGGCGAGGGATGGGTCGCTCTTGCGCCCCGATAAGCTGGCGCGAATCATGAGTGGGATCCAGGTCCACATCGCATACAGCTCCCACATGTGACCAAAGTAACCCAGGTTCGCCAGACGCACGCCGCGATTACCGAGGACCTTTCCTATTTGCTTCCAGTCAAAACGCGCCGCGGGCAACGCTAGAGGTCCCTCGCCCACAAAGAACAGAACAATCAGGCCGCCAACAACCGCCAGCACCGAAACGACCAGTACGTTGTGGCGCCAGTTTTGACTACCCACGGCGTTGATGAGATACGGTGTTGCTTTACCCAGTGTCAGTGCCCCGACCAAAACGCCTAATGCCAGGCCGCGACCGCGACGAAACCAGGTGGCCAGAATTTTCATCGCGGGCGGATAGACGCCTGCCAAAAACATCCCGGTCAGAAAGCGAAGGGCGATTGCCGATGACACATCGTGCGCAAACCATCCAAACGCGCCATTGATGATGGCGCCGCAGATCGCCGTCAACGTGAACAGATGACGAGCGCTGATAATATCGGGAAGATTGAGAAAGGCGCTTAATAGCGTTCCCGCGACAAACCCAAGCTGCACAGAGAGTGTGAGCCAGCTTGCCGCTGAGCCGCTCAGGTTCCATTCCCGCGTCAGGGCCGGCACCACGGCTGAGCCGGTGAACCAAAGCGACATGCCCAATAGTTCAGCTATTGCCAGCAGCGCAAGGATGCGCCAGCGTGATGGTGCAGCTTCGTTAGAAAGATGGTGGGCCGGGTTATGCAAGGTTTGTGATTGTAACGCAAGCTGCAGCCAGCCGCGGAGCGGCGCAAGTTCTGTAGCCCACGGCGTGAGCCGTGGGTGGGTCGCAGCGGAACGCACAGCCGCAGAGCGGCGAAACCAGGGGCCGATATGGAAAGGGAAGTTTCGCCCCTTCGGGGCTCTGTCGGTTGTGACTTCTTGTCCCATGGCTCACGCCATGGGCTACAGATCGGTTGCCGCTCCGCAGCTCATAACCTGCAAAACGAACCAAGTAGCCTTTTCTTGATTGAAATGAGTTAGCGAAACGAGGAGTCTACGCGACTGCTTCGATGCGTGGCTTGGTGAATTCAGGCGTGAAGCCTTCGCGCGTGCGCTTGTGGCGTTTGTTCTCGTACATAGCGCGGTCTGCGCGAGCCATTAGCTCTTCGATCGAGTGTCCCTCTTCCGAGTCAAAGCACGCTAAACCGACACTGATCGAAAGATCGTAAGGGCGATTTCCCAGAGAATTTGTGGCACTGAATTTTTCCTGGAGGCGAACGGCCAGCGACTCGACGTGTTCTTCCGGACCGATAGCGGCCAGCACCACAAACTCGTCGCCGCCCAGACGCGCAACGATGTCTGAGCTGCGGAAGGTGTCTTTGAAAATTTCGGCGGCCTTGGCCAACGCGCGGTCACCTTCATGATGGCCCAGCGAGTCGTTGATCTCTTTCAATCCGTCAAGGTCGGCATAGAGAACCACCGGGACTTTTTCGTTGCGGCGAATTGCCGACAGATGTTGTTCGGTGACGGCAAGGAAGCCGCGACGGTTGTAAAGACCAGTCAGCTCGTCAATCAGCGAAAGACTTTGCAGCGCCGCCTCAGCTCGCTTGCGCTCAGTAATGTCCTGAATCTGAAAGATGAAGTGCGCCGGATTCTCGTCAGAGTCGCGCACCAGCGAAACACTGTTCAGGGCCCACACAATCTGTCCGAGCTTATGCACATATCGTTTCTCGACCTGGCAGGTTGGCGTTTCGCCTTGCATCAGGCGGTAGAGGTTGGCCAGGTCATTGCCGAGATCGTCCGCGTGAGTTACTGCCTGAAAGTTTGAGTTGAGTAGTTCTGGCTCAGAGTATCCGACCAGCTCGCAGAGCGAACGGTTCACGCGCAGCCAGGCACCTTGAGGCGAAACCAGGGCCATGCCGATGGCCGCATAGTCAAAGGCGTTTCGAAAATGCTCTTCGGTTTCGCGCAACGCTCTCTGAATTCTTGCCTGTTCGGCGATGTGCCGGTTGAGCTCTTCGACGTGACGCCGCGCCTGTTCAGCCTGGGACGCCGCGCCCTCGACGTTCTTCATGTAAGTCCAGTAGGTGAAGTAAACGATCGCGATGATGGGAATCGTCGCGCTAAACGCAAAGAAGCCGACGTTGCCGATGAATCGCGCGATGATGCCGGCGGCCGACGCGCCGGCCAGGTAAGTGATCGACGTCCACAAAAAGTTCTTGCTCCACGTGGACCAGATGGGTTGTTCGGTTTTCAACGCCGTGCTGGTGGCGATCAGGATTGAGTTGCCCAGATACTGAACTACGGCCATCAAGGAAAGTACAACCAGATAGTTCGGCGCGTATACAACCTGCCAGCTGAATGTTTCGGAAAAGCAAAATCGCAACGTCCACACGGTGAGAAAAGTCGCGCAGGCCATGACACTGGAATTGAAGAGGTGCGTGCGCACCTTGCTGCCAATGCGCAGTGAACTGAAGAGTGCTTCAGTCGTCGCCAGCAGAACCGCCGCCTCTCCGCCAAAGAGCAGCAAAGCGAGAAAGATGAACGTGTCTGAAACTGAGATGTGAGCCCTGACGCGGGGAATCTGAATGGACAATCGCGGACCGATGAGCACGGTTGCCAGCACCAGCAGCAGAAAGCGGATATCAATCTGTTGCCGGGTCATGTGACCGGCGGAAAACGCGACCACGGAAGCGCCCGCAGCGATGATTATCCAAACATAGATTTGATTGAGGCGGCTTCGAGTCATGTCAGGTAAGGGACAAAAAGGACCTTCGCCCTTAGACTCGCGCGATGGCAATGCGTATTCCACGCGCTGAGGATGCGATTTGTTAGGAAAACGGCAGGTTTTGTCCAGCATGGTACCGCGCGACCGGTCATAAAGGCGGAGCTGTCCGATAGGTCTTCCCTCAATCTGAACGATCGCAAAGACCATTGGATTAGGGTGGCCTGCTTCAAGATCGGGCCTCTGGCGACTGCCATTATCGGGTCTCAAGGACGTATCTCATCATCCGAAACTCTGACATGAGTTTTGAGCCGACCGCGTTGCTAAGCTAGAATCCTCTGCCTGATTAGTTTCAGTCAGCCGAAGAACTTCACAGAAGGATTTCCAGAGTACGCACCCGCATGCTAGCAATGCTCGCCAACAATGTTCGTCCTCTAACCGGTGATCTATGCAAAGACTTTCCCGGATTCTGCGACCCGATCGAGAAGACCGCGGGTAACATCAGCTCCCTCTATCAGCTTGATGCTTTTGATTGGACGATATTGATCGTCTATTTCGGCATTCTGACCGTGCTCGCGATCTATGGCGTGTACCGGATCAAGCAAGTCATCGAGTTCTGGCGCTACTCAAAGTTTCCACCGAAGCCGAAAGGCCATTTCGGTGACGCCGACTTACCGCACATCACGGTGCAGCTTCCCCTCTTCAACGAAATGTATGTGGTCGAGCGTTTGGTCAAATCGGTGATTGAGATTGATTATCCCCGCGACCTGATCGAGATTCAGGTGCTCGACGATTCGACTGACGAAACGGTTAGCATAGCGCGCGCGACGGTCGAAAGGTTTGCCCGCGCCGGCTTTGATATCCATTACATCCATCGCGACGATCGTACCGGCTTCAAAGCCGGCGCCCTGGAAAATGGGATGAAGACGGCGAAGGGCGAGCTGATTGCGATCTTTGACGCCGACTTTGTGCCGAAGCCGGACTTCCTGCGCAAGCTGGTTCATTACTTCACCGATCCGACTGTTGGTTGCGCACAGATGCGCTGGGCGCACATCAACGGTTCGTACAATCTGCTCACGCGCTTGCAGACCATTATGCTCGACGGTCACTTTGTGATTGAGCAGACGACGCGCAATCGAGCCGGCAACTTTTTCAATTTCAACGGCACAGCGGGAATCTGGCGCCGCCAGGCGATCTTGTTGAGCGGCGGCTGGCAGCACGACACGCTTACCGAAGACACCGATTTGAGTTTTCGCGCACAGCTCATGGGTTGGCGATTTGTTTACCTGCTTGACGAAGAAGCGCCGGCCGAAATCCCGGTTGAGATTAACGCTTTCAAAGCACAGCAGCGGCGCTGGGCCAAGGGCGTGTTGCAGGTTTGGTTCAAGCTTTATCGTCGAATCTGGTACGCCGATTTGCCGATGCGCGTGAAACTTGAAATGTTTTTTCGTTTGACGGGCAACATCAGCTATCCGCTGATGATCGTCGCCAGCTTCATGCAATTCCCGCTGCTGATCGTTCGTTATAACCAGGGTTTGCATCAGCTGATGATGCTCGATGTGCCGCTGCTTTTCTTTTCCACGGTGTCGGTCGTGCTCTTTTATGGTTCGGCCATTTGGTATCTGGACAAAAAACGGGGCCGACGACTGTTGCACTTGCCGCTGGTGATGGGGCTGGGAATTGGCCTGGCGTTCTCGAATGCCCGCGCGGTCATTGAGGCGCTGGCCGGCGTCAAATCAGATTTCGTGCGCACGCCGAAGTATCGCGTGGAAAAAACCGATGACGAATCCTGGAAGCGAAAGAAATACAAACGCAAACACGGATGGCTGCCGCTGCTCGAGCTGAGTTTTGCCTTCTATTTTGTGTTGGCGATCGGATACGCGGTGCGAATGCACATGTGGGGACCGATCGCTTTCCTGCTGTTGTTCTGCTTCGGTTATGGCTATATGGGGATCATGAGTTTGCTGCAAACGGCCGGTGGCCAGCGCGTGGCATCGGCCTTGCGGCCTGCTTCGGTGGGGCCGAAAACTAACCCGTAGCCATTCGGCCTTAGGGTCCCGAAAGTCTGAAACTTGTTAGTAACCCGACACCTCGCACGGACGTCTTACTAGCGAACTCGCAAAATAAAGTCGCGTTTTCGCAGACCTACAGAAATACAAATCTTGGAGGATTTTCAGATGAAAAGAGCTTTTCTAATAGCCGGCTTGATGGCCGCTTTCGCGCTTGCCACCCTGGCGGCCAGCGCGGTTGCCGCTAATTTCGCCGGCACATGGGTACTGGACAAGACGAAGAGTCAGGGCCTTTCAACCCGGATGTCGGGTGCCGACAAGGTATCGTGGATCATTACGCAAGACGATAAGACCATCTCGATCGAATCAAAGGTTGAGGGTGGTCAGCCACCTGCTGGTGGCGGTGGCGGCACAGGCGGCGGCGCAGGTGGCGGCGGTCCTCGTCCAACTGGTCCTTCGTCCTATACTCTCGATGGCAAGGAAGCCACCAGCGATCAGACTTTCGGACAGATGACTGGCAAGCTGACTACCAAAGCGACCTGGGCCGGCAACGACCTTGAGTTGTTGAGAAAGACCAGCTTCACCGGTCAAGACGGTACCGAGCGCGTCAGCACCAATACGCAGAAGCTTTCGCTTTCAGCAGACGGCAAAGTGTTGACGGCTGTCGTGCATAGTGAAGGTGGACGAGGCGGGCCGACGGATTCGACACTGGTCTTCAACAAGCAGTAATTCACAGTTACGACTTTGATAAAGAGAGCTGCGTGGCTTAGTTGCCGCGCAGCTCCTTTTTTTCTTCGGCTGCACGGCGTGGCTGGGCTGGCATACTTTCGGGCCAGCGCGGCTTTGTTCCCAGCAGCTCGGGCCACGTGCGGTGGGCCGGCTACTCAATCAGAGCTATATCAGAGTCCTCACTCAAATAGAATCGTCTGCCTCCCACGCTGAAGAAAAACCACAAGCCATAAATGCCTAACATTGTTCCCGCCGGAATAATCGCGAGCGCAAGAATGGCAGCAATAATACCCCAGGTTCGAGCGTGCCTTCTGCGCTTCAACATTTTCCGACTTGCTAAAGCCATTGGGAGAACAAAGATTGCTCCCAACAAAACGTAGAAAATGACGGCCCCAACTCCTCCTATGACTCCGAGGCCTGCCTGCTGGCTGTCTCCGGTTTCATCGGCAAAAGAAATTCCTAACGCTACAAACACGACAAGGCTGACGACCAGCAGGAGCAAAAATGTGAACGCCAGGATTGCAGCGAATGCGGCAAAGCCGATTCCCAGGATCCTATTGTGTTCGATTCCGGTCATGGTCTGCTCAGAACCCTCAGAGCATAAGCCTGTCCGTCCTGTGACGGCAACGAAAGGTCCCAAAGCTTTGGGAAAAGTCATCTGGCGCACAACCCTAATCACAGTTACAATTAGCCCACCGTGCCGACGCGATTCAAATGGGGCCTCATTTCAGATGAGCGTTTGCTGGACACGCGTATCTGCGATCTGCCGATCCGCATCAAGGGATCCTTTCTCGAGCCTCACATCAAGCGACTCTACAGTGAGCTGAACGATCGCGGGATTCGTTTCAAACCGCATGTGTGGTTATCTGCGGAATGGTTTACTCCCGACGGAGTGCCGGGATTCGCCATCCCTTTCTATCTGGCGAATCCGCGACTGATGAAACTCGAACGCAAGTTCATGCGCGAGATCGAAGGTGGGACCGACGTTGAGTGCATGCGCATCCTGCGTCATGAGGCCGGACATGCTCTCGATAATGCTTTTCGTCTGCATTTCAAGCGCCGCTGGATTCGCATGTTCGGATCCTTCACCCAAAAGTATCCGCCGTCCTACAAACCAAAACCCAACAGTCGCCGGTATGTTCTGAACCTGGATGCCTGGTACGCGCAGGCGCACCCAGCGGAAGATTTTGCCGAAACATTCGCCGTGTGGTTACAACCGCGATCGAACTGGCGACGGCGCTATCGCGGCTGGCCGGCGCTGCGGAAACTGGAGTATGTCGACGAGCTTTTGAAAGAGGTTGCCGGCACGCGGCCGAGAAATCGTGTGCGCCGGAAGATCGAAAGACTGCCTGAGATTCGCATCACGTTGCGCGAGCACTACGAGCGAAAGCGCAAGCAATACGCTTTTGAATGGCCGGCTTATCTCGATAATGATTTGCGGCGAATTTTTTCCAACGAGCCACGGCATCGCGCGCGCGAAACAGCGGTCAGCTTCCTGCGCCGCATCGGACCAGAGGTGCAGCAGCTCGTGTCAGAGGGAACCGGAGTACATGGCTACGCGATCGATCACGTCATGGAATTGATGATCGAGCGTGCCGCCCAACTTAAGTTGCGCATCGTCGGCCGCGAGGAGCAAGTCAAGCGGCATCTGATGATCATGTTGACGGTGCAAACCATGAACGTAGTTCACTCGGGATACTACAGGATCGCCCTGTGAGCGAAGAGACAACTAAAGAACGTAAGCGCCCACGCCAGAGAACTCGCGCTTCGAAAAACGGCGAGGCGTTCAAGAAGCTGCGCGTGATCGTGCTCTGTCACGAGGATCTGGTTCCGCCGGACACGATCGAAGGTCTGAGCGCGAAAGAAGTCGCGCCGTTTAAGACAGAGTGGGACGTAATCTCGACCCTCAAGAAGATGGGTCACGAGGTTTCGCCCGTTGGCGTCTACAACAACCTGGGCGTAATCGGCAACGCTTTGATCGAACAAAAACCTCACATCGCTTTTAATCTGCTCGAAGAGTTTCACGGATATCCTTTGTACGACCAGCATGTGGTTAGCTATCTCGAATTGATGAAGCAGCCTTACACCGGATGTAATCCACGCGGGCTGACGATCTGTCGCGACAAGGCGCTGGCCAAGATGGTCCTTGCCTATCATCGGATTCACATTCCGGCGTTTGCGGTCTTTCACATGAATCGCAAAGTGAAGCGATCGAAGCGTTTGAAGTTTCCGCTGCTGGTGAAATCAATCAGCGAAGAAGGATCAGTGGGTATCGCGCGGGCTTCGATCGTTAACGACGATGAAAAGCTGGCCGAGCGGGTTGAGTTCATCCATCGTCAGACAAAAACTCACGCGATTGCCGAGCAGTACATCGCCGGCCGCGAAATTTATGTAAGCGTTATCGGCAATCAAAGATTGCAAACTTACACGCCCTGGGAACTGGTGATCGAAAAACTCCCCGAAGGCGCCCCCAACATCGCGACTTCAAAACTTAAGTGGGACCCGGCGTATCAGGAGAAAGTCGGCGTGGTAACGAAAGCCGCTGAACTTGATAAGAGCATGCGAGATAAAGTGGAGCGGCTATCGAAAAAGATCTACCGCACGCTCTTCTTGAGCGGGTATGCGCGGCTCGACTATCGGGTGACTGACGATGGCAAGTTTTATCTGTTGGAGGCAAATCCGAATCCGCAGATCGCGGACCACGAAGACTTTGCCGACTCGGCCAATCACTGTGGCGTCGATTACGAAGCGCTGCTGCAAAAAATCATCGGGTTGGGTATGCGCTATCGCACCGGCGCTTAGAGCAAAATAGATTGAAAAAGAAAAAGCGCCTCGGACCTCCGAAGCGCTTCCTTCTTGCTATCAGTTGAAGCGAACCTAGTTGCCGGTCACTGCTCCAGTGCTGGTTCCGACTACCAGATCCTGTTTCGAGCCGCCGAAAGAAAACCCGACCAATTCAGCGACCTCACCTTTACTTAAGGTCCGCACCGATGTATTCCGCGCTTTTTCAGTGCGCGACTCGAAATGTCCGGTCGTTTTCACTTTGACCTTGCCGCCCTTGAGAATCGTTAGCTCGTTGGTTCCTTCGTTGAATCTGAGCTGATATTCTCCGGCCTTAAGGAGCGTGCCATCAACCATCACATCCGAATCGAAGGCCACGTTCTCTTTTCTAATCTTGTCGTTGCCGCCGGCAAATGCGCTAACCGAGGCCAGCGCGCCAATGAGCAGCGCAAACATGAATACTTTCATAAAACCTTTCATCACATTCCTCCCTGTTGTCTGTGAATCGTCATTTGTCCCTCGCCACAGCGTCCGTCTTCTCGCTACGTTGTTCGTACTGAGTTAGTGATCACGCCAGGGAAAAGGTTGCGTTCCAAAATTGTCATTTGCGTGTCGAGAGGATGAGAATTGTATCGAAAGTTGTAAGAAGCTCTAAAAATTTGAATAAGTAGCTTACCAATTGGCAATATTTTCAGGATCAAGCCAATGTCTGGTCATGTCACACCAAAGTGCGAGGCCTCGCCACGAATCAAAGCGCGCATAAAATCGCGCAATCTTTTTGTCACTGGCCGTGCGCCCTTTGTTTCGCGCGCGCGCAAATTGCGCCCGGGTCCAGGAATCCAGCGCCAGACCGTCGTAGCGCCCGATTAATTTCAGAAGATTTTCAGCCGCATAGTTACCAACGCCTTTGACACTCTTCATCTCCTTGATCAAATCATTCAAAGGCGCTTCGTTGGTAAGCCAGCTCTCGACATCGAGCGCGCCGGAGGCAACGCGTTGCGCCAGTTCTTTCAGATATGGCGCGCGATAACCGGCGCGAATCTTGTCACGAAAGAAACTGTCAGGCTTTTTAGCCAGCGCCGCGGCGTTGGGAAATGACATGCGACCGTCATCTGACTTCTGGCCCAATTCGCTGACCAAAGCGCCGACCATTTTTTCCGTCAGCGACCAGGAACAATTCGTGGTGCAGATCATCTTGACCAGGTCTTCGAAAACCGTCGGTGAGCGTAATAGACGCCCCGCGCCTTCTGCGGCGATCCAGGCAAATTCCGGCTCCACCGCAGTGGCCAGGTAGAAGTCGCGCAGGTCGTCGTCCAGGCGGAACATGTGACGGACGTCCTGGGCGACCTTTTCACTGGCTCGACTCCCCAGCCGCCGTGAAGTGTTGATTATCAACCTCCCCTTCGTCGACGAAATCTTTCCGGTAACCGGCCCGGATTCGAGTCCATCGAGCACGCGAGTCAAAGTCCAACTGGTTTTGTCGAACTCGAACGGCGGCAGCGCACACCAACCGTGACTCAAGACCGTGCGGCGAAAACTAAAACCAGTGGGTGTGCCGATCGTAATTTCCATACTGATTGAATTGATCAGTTCATTGGCTCGAAGGCCGACATTATCAAACCGGGCCTGCCAAGTCGACTGCCGGCAGGTCCGGCTCGTTAAGCAGAATCGCGTGGCGCAATCCGTTCGCCCAGGTGCCTGGCCGCGAACCTGTGCTGCTCAAAATGACCATCGCGATGGCCTCAGCAGTGGCTTCTTTCACGCTCATCGGTCATCACGAAAACCTCCGGGTGTATGGCCCGGAGCGTTACAATTTCATGGACTTTGTGAAAGTCGAAACGCCGTTAACTGTGATTTGCTGGGTAATTGTCGTGCTGCTGGCGCCTTACGATCGGGCGAGGATAATTGAAACGCAAGAAAGTCTGGAAATGAAGCCTGTATGTATCAAGTGCGGTCAAGCTGCTACTTGACCAAAATCAGCTCTGAGATTAGAATTTGGTTACTTACCAAGATGAACGGAAGGCTGTACTCGCTGGCACCTAACTTACTTGTTGTTAAGCGGGAGAAGAGTCAACACCGAGACTTTCTACAGCTAAGGTTGCTTAAGCACCGCTTCCAAAAATAGCTGCCGGAGCTTTCCGGCGCGCGCTCCGTCGCCCCGCAGGGATACGCCCTTCGGGGCGATGTCGTTTTTGCAACTAAGTTTATGGCTGGCGGGAGCTCTTGTCCGCAATCTTGGGATGATGCGGGATGTTTTCCGCCGGGTCTGACATTTCGCCCGGAGGCTGTGGCCAAATCAACGAGGCGCCCACGGAAGCCAACAACACGACCCCGACGAACCCTAACGCGAAGACAATCGGAATGTTTTCGATCCGGTGAAGAAAAGGTACCGCGGCGTCGAATCCCAGCGCGTGAAATCCCGCAGCCAGAACCTTGACCAGCAGCGGCAGAAGCATCTTGACGCCGATAAACCCCAGAACGATCCCGAGACCAATCTTGAGATAGTGAAACTTTTCAACCACCCCGGCCAGGAGGAAATAGAAAGTGCGCAGCCCGAGAATGGCAAAAACATTCGACGTGTAAACGATGAACCGATCCGTAGTAATCCCGAAGATCGCCGGAATCGAATCGACGGCGAAAACCAGGTCGGTGACCTCTACGACGATTAGCACCAGCAGCAACAAAGTGCCCACGCGTTTCCCGTCAACCATGGTGAAGAATTTTCTCCGCTCATAGTGCCGCGTGATGGGAACGAATCGCGTAACGAAGCGAACTACCGGATTTTCCTCGGGCTCAATCTCGATTTCTCCGCTCCGCAGCATCTGTAGTCCGGTGTAAATCAAGAACGCCCCGAAGATGTAGATAATCCAATGAAATCGATCGATTAGCTCCGTGCCTATCAAAATCATCGTCACGCGCATTACCAGCGCGCCCAGCACTCCCCAGTAGAGCACGCGATGCTGATATTTTCGCGGGACTTTGAAATACGAAAAGATCAGCAGAAAGACAAAGAGGTTATCCACCGAAAGCGAAAGCTCAATCACATAGCCGGTAAGAAACTCGAAGGCTTTCTGGTGGCGCGCGACGCCGAATAACTCCCAGCCCAACGGACCAAACAGGAGGCCGGCAAAAATCAGCGCCAACGTCACCCAGACGGCGCTCCAGACTGCGGCATTCTTGTAAGAGATCTCGTGGGGCCGACGATTGAAAACCCCGAGGTCAATCGCCAGCATCGCCAGGATAAAAAGGCAGAAACCAACCCAGGCAAAAGTCGAAGTTGCAATCGAATGCATCTATGTCATTAAAATATCATTCGTGCTGCGAGCGGCGCAAAATCAAAACCTGAGGGATTCGGTTCCACAACCACTCGGCGTGCATCCCAAGTTGCAGCTTTGAGGGGGCGTAATCTAGAATTCGAGGTTTCAAACTATCAAGAAAAAGGTTTTCATAGATGCTCAAACAACTAAGCAAGCTCGAACGGACGCGTAACGTCCTGATTCTGGGGTTCGTAGGGCTGATGGCGGTCAGTCTGGTGCTGTTTTTCAGGCCCAATAGCGGATCCACGCAGCTGGAGCCGGCCAAAAGCACTGAAGTTCTGGCCACCGTCGGCGGCGATGAGATTACGGTGGGCGACTTTGTCACGCAAAAACTGACTATTCAGCAGCAGTTCAGCCGGTTCGGCGGCCAGATCAGCCTGACCCAGATGGGCTACACGGATGAAAGAATCCTGGACGGAATGATCCTGAAGAAACTGACGGTTCAGGAAGCCGAGCGGTTGGGTCTGGGGGCGTCTGAAATTGAAGTGAGAGAGCGCATCGCCAAGACGTTCCGCGACGCTTCAGGAAAACTGACGCTGGTGGACGCCTCGGGAAAGCTGGACATGAGCAAGTATCAGGAGCGCGTGGGTGACATAGCTGCTTTTGAACGCGGAGTGGCAGAAGACATCGCTCGCGAGAAGCTTGAGGCGTTTGTAGCCGCCAGCGTGCGCGTGTCTGAAGAAGAGGTGCGTGAAGATTACAAACGCAAGAACACGACCTTCGATTTGCAATATGTGATCGTTTCCACGGCCAAGCTGGCGGAAAAAATGCAACCCACCGACGCTGAACTAAAGGCCTTTTACGATCAGCACAAGACCGATTACAACATTCTCGTACCGCAGAAGAAGATCCGCTATGTCTTTATCGATCAGGACAAATCGGGACAGAAAGTACAGGTATCAGACAAAGAGCTACAGGACGAGTACAACGGTCTCAAGCCTGAATACAAACAGGCGGGCGTCAAAGTTCAGCAAATCCTTTTGCGAGTTGCGCGCCAGGATTTGGATGCGCAAGTGAAAGCCAATGCCGACGAGCTGGTAGCGAAAGCACGCGGCACCTCAGGAAGTGCTACCGAAGAAGCGTTTGCCGAATTGGCGAAAGGCAAATCCGAAGACCCGGCAACGGCGAAGGATGGCGGACGTGTGGCCGGCGTGGTGAAAAAGAACGCCAACAAGGCTGACGATCCATATCAAAAAGTGCTCGACATGCAGCCGGGAGAGGTGACAGACCCGATCAAGTACAAGAATGCCTACTACATCCTGCGACGCGGCGAGGCCGTGCCCAAGACTTTCGAGGAGGCCAAAGCCGAATTGCTCGTCTCGCTGCGCAACCGCCGCGGATACACAATCGCTCAGAAGATCGCACAGAAAGCGCAGGACCGCCTGAAAGAAACCAAGGATCCGCAGAAGGTCGCGCAAGAGCTGGCTGCCGAAGCGAATATGACCGCGGCTGAAATGGTGCGGGAAACACCGTTCGTGAAACCGGGCGACGATGTGCCCAACATTGGCAGCTCGCAGCAATTCGAAGATGCGGTCGCACCGCTTAATAATCCCAACGACGTCGGTGATCGAACTCAAATCAAAGGCGGTTTTGCCGTTCCGATGCTGGTTGATAAGCGCGATCCCCGGATTCCGGATTTTGAAGAGGTCAAAGCCAGGGTCACCACAGCCGTAAAGGAATCGCAGGCGAAGGCGCAGTTGGAAGCGAAGGCAAAGGAATTGATCGCAAACGCCAAAACGCCGGGCGATCTGAAAGCCGCCGCTGAGAGACTCGGGCTGGAAGCCAAGGCCGAAGCTAATTACAAGGTGGCAACACCGCTGGGCGACGCGGGCTCGAGTGTGTTGATCGACGATCCGCTTTACGCGGCCAAGGCCGGTGACGTGATCAAGACGCCGATTTTTCTAAATCAGAATTATCTGGTCATCGGTGTCACCAAGCGCACCGATGCCGATTTGACTGAGTATGCGAAGCAAAGCGATTCGTTGATGCAGAGCGCGTTGACGGAACGTAAGAACCAGGTCTTTGAAGATTACCTTTCGACGGTCAGGCGGAATATGGAAAATAACGGCAAGATCAAGATTAATAAGGACGTGCTGATCGCCCTCCAAGATCAGGAGGAGCCGGAAGCTGCCCCACCACGTCAGCGTCCAGGGTTGCCGGCTTCGCAGTGATGACTTATGTGAAATCTCTCACGTCACGAAAAGGCGTCTCAGGATCATCGAAGTTGGGGCGATAGTAGAAAGCCGCGCCGTCAAACTCCTGCATCCAGCCTTCCTGCATTCCCATTTCATCCAGGGCAGCGACCGCGCGCAGCCATTCTGTTTCTCTGATTCGCCGCGAGAGCAAAGCATAGCGCTGGTTGCTGCCCGCCACGTTCGTGGGATAGTACTGGGCCATCAATGAGACTGCGACGCCGGGACTGAGTTCGTCGCGAATCCATTGCAGCGATTCGCCAACGCCACCGATGTCGTTCGGCAGAACCAGCAGACGAATGACCAGTCCGCGTTTCAGCAAACCGTCTTTGTCATAAACAAGCTCACTTCCCATTTGGCGGTGCATCTCGGTAATGGCGGCCCGGGAAACCGACGCATAGCTGCGGACTTTTGAATACAAAAATCCCTCGGCGTCACCGGCGTATTTCAAATCAGGCAGGTAGACGTCAACGATGCCGTCGAGCAGTTTCAAGACTTCCACCGAATCGTAAGCGTTGGTGTTGTAAACGATCGGAAGGCGCAGTCCCTGTTCCGCGGCAATCAGTACAGCGCGCGCCATCTGCGGCGCAAAGTGTGTCGGCGAAACAAAGTTTATGTTGTGGCAACCGCGCGCTTGCAGCTCGAGCATCATCTCAGCCAGACGCTCGTGACTGACTTCGTTTTTGATTTGTTCTTTGTGCGTCTGAGAAATCTGATAGTTCTGGCAATAGACGCAGCGCAGGTTGCAGTTACCGAAAAAGATATTTCCCGCCCCGCGCGTGCCGACCAGCGGTGGCTCTTCTCCAAAGTGCGCGGTATAAGATGAGACAATCGGCAACCGGCCGGAGTAGCAGGCGGCGATCTCATCGTTAAGCCGATTGTTCAGACAATCGCGCGGACAAACCGTGCAACGCTCAAGCAAAGCTTCGAGCGCAGCAACTCTCTGCCGCAACTCGCCGGTGCGCAACAAGCCGAGATAGGAAGGTTCGCCCTGTCTTAGCCAGTCAGTCATCACTTTTCTTTCTGAAATGCACGTAGTGTGTTTTGTGCTGGGCGACCAGCTCATCTGGCACGACGCGTTTGCTGGTGCGCCAGATGAAATCCATTTCAGCGTGGGTGGTACTGAGCGCCAGTCGTGCTTCGAAGACCAGGAGCATGCTGCCGTAGAAAAGGAAAAGCGCGCCAATAAGTCCCATGACTACGGGAACCCAGCCAAAGCGGCCCCGCGAAAACGAAACAACGCCAATCGCCACGCTGGTCGCCACAAACACGCCTACGGCCAGATAAAAACTGGTGAGTGCGCGCTGCAAGAGCCGCGAACGGCTGGTCAGCTTATCAAGTTGATCAAAAAGCATTGCCCGGCGTTCTTCGAAAAATTCGGCGTTGGCATCGCCGCTGGAAACCTCTTGCAGGCGATCTGATAACGAGCGCGTGCGATCGACGACTCGTCCCAGACGCGTCGAAGAAGACAAGATCATCGTCCCGCTGGCAGAGATCAAAACCGCGGGCGTAATCATTGCCGTCAAAACCGCCAGAGATGATGACAGATCATCCATTGGATTCAGAGTTTATAACGGGCCAGGTGCCGGAAGGGCAAGCCTCCCCTCCAAGAGAGGGAGAGGGAGGCGGCCGCCTATGATATTCTCCGCGGACAATGCGCCTGTGGCTTTCCCGAAGCAGCGAAGTTCCCTTGCGTAAGCAACTGGTCACGCAGATTCGGTTGGGAATAATCAGTGGCGATCTAAGAGTCGGCCAAAAGCTGCCCAGCACGCGGGAACTGGCGCGTCGCTTTCACATTCACGCAAATACCGTGAGCGCTGCTTATCGCGAAATGCACCGCAGTGGTTGGGTGGAGTTTCGTCCAGGCAGCGGCGTTTATGTTCGTGGGCACTCAGACGAACAGCCGCGGGAAGACGAATTCGGTGTTGACCAATTGATCGCAAATTTTTTCAGGACCGCCCGCGCCAGAGGGCACTCACTTCAGGAAATCCAAGCGCGATTGAGGCAATGGCTGATGCTGCAACCGCCGGATCATTTCCTGTTAATCGAACCTGATTCGGAGTTGCGTCAGATTCTTATGGTTGAGATCAAAGCCGCAACTAAAGTTCAGGTAGTGGGCACGGATCTCGATGACTGTGGTAATGCGGACACGTTAATGGGCGCGGCGCCCGTCACGATGTACAGCCAGATTGAAAGAGTGCGCGCGGCGCTACCGCCTGACGTCGAGATCCTGACGTTGCATTCTCGCTCAATCCCTGAATCTTTACAGAATCAGGTGCGTCCATCAGCCGATGCGCTCATCGCAATTGTTTCCCGCTGGCCGGACTTCCTGCGCTGGGCGCATACCATTCTTGTCGCTGCCGGCCTGGATCCCGACGCGCTCAGCTTTCGCGATGCGCGCCTGCGCGGCTGGGAAAAGGGCTTAAGTTCAACTGCATTGGTGATCACCGACTCGCTCGTGGCCAGCCAACTGCCGGCCACAGTCAACACGCGAGTCTTCCCCGTAGTCTCTGATTCCTCACTTGATGAACTGCGCGCGTTCGTCGAGCGGTCCTTCAAGTAGAAGCCGGACCGACCTGTGACGGTCCGGAAACTATCACACTCTTCCGTACCCAGGCTCCTGACAAATCGTATTTTCCTTCCGCGCCGGCCGCCTTGTTAAGAACCGCAGGCCACGGCTCTGCCGGTGTGAATACGATCAGGAGACATAAGACGATGGCGATTCGATCGTTAGTTGAATCTGAGTACGCAGCTCAAACCGAAGCTTTTGCGAGTAGCGATATTTTCAAATCGCTGCGATCCGGAAAAGCGGCTCGCGAAGTCTACGACGAGTTCATCACTCGGCTGTGTCGCACTCACCTTAACAGTCCGCAAATCCTGGCGTTTCTATATTCTCTGGCTCCGCCGCGAGTGGCCAGCCTGATCGAACACAACATGCTGGAGGAATTGGGGCGAGATGAAGTGGGAATCGCTCATCCTGAGCTTCTCTTACGCCTGGCACGGGCCGCAGGATTCGACCAGCATGCATGCGCTGAATTAGAAGGGCAGTCACAAGACGAGCTTCGTCACCTGGCCACCGACGAAATCCTTTTTGGGTCCTTGAGGGAATTCGGACTTACGGTTTTGCTCGAGGTTACCTGCTTCGAATGGATGCTCTCGCGGATGGCCAGGCTGATCGCCGGCTTCCTCTGCAAACACCGAAAACTGTCGCCGGAGGCCCTGCTGTGGTTCACCCATCATTCCGAGGTAGACCAGCGGCACGCCGAGGAAGGACTCGATGCCGTGGTGGAATACGCTGCTTACTACGATTTTGAAGAGCAGGATTTTCGCCTGCTCTCCGAAATAGTCTTTCGTGAAAATGTTTTTCTCAGACGTTACTTCGGCAAGATCGAGGTCTCGCGGCACACGTTGATGTTAAGCCTATGAGAATCACCGAAGCCAGAATTTTTGGCTTGCGCATTCCCTTCGTTGAAACCTTCAGCCACAGCGCATCGGCGAGGGCTCGCTCGGACTCGGTTGTCGTGCGCGTAACCGCTGAGAATGGAACCGTAGGATATGGCGAAGGTGTCGCGCGACCCTATGTCACCGGCGAGACCGTCGAGTCCTTCGTTTCCTGTGTCGTAAATGAACTATGGCCGGCCGTCGCGAGCGCCGACTACGCGCAAATTACGCGGAGTCCTGATCCATTTTCGGCTCTTTCATCAATCAGTGAGTCGCTGCCCGATCACTCAGCCAATGGCGTTATTGCCGGGCACGGCGCCCGGACGGCTGTCGAGCTGGCGCTGATCGATTGTTTGCTTCGGAGCGAAAGGCTTTCGCTGGGCGAGATCCTTCCGCCGAAACGTCCGGCAGTTATCTACAGTGGCGTTATTACGTCCGGGTCGATAGATGCTGCGGTCAGGCATGCGCGGTATTTCAAGTTGTTCGGAATCAAGCACATCAAGATCAAGATCGACGCGGCCAATCCGGTTGAGAGAGTTGCGGCGATCAGACGCGCCGTTGGGCCGGATGTGAGCCTGAGAGTAGATGCCAATGGCGCTTTTGAGCCGGTGACAGCCAGCGGAGTGCTTTCAAGCCTGGGGGAATTAGGCGTGGCCGTAGCGGAACAGCCGATTCCTCGTGGCGATCCCGCAGAGCTGGCGAGACTCAGCTCCGAGTCGCCGATCCCAATCATGGCCGACGAATCACTGGTCACGCTCGCGGATGCCCGCGCGCTGACTGCGACGCGCGCCTGCGAATACTTCAACCTGCGGCTCTCGAAGTGCGGGGGGATCATTCGCACTTTGCAGATGGCCCGGTTGGCAGAAAACGCGGGCTTGCGTGTTCAACTGGGCAGCCACGTCGGTGAAACCGCAATTCTTTCAGCGGCGGGGCGACATGTCGCGGCTTATATCGATCAGGTGGAGTTCGTCGAAGGATCCTACGGCAAACTTCTGCTGGCGGAGGATATCAGCCGGGACAGCATCGTCTTTGGTCATGGAGGAGCGGCGCCATTGCTGCGCGGCCCCGGACTCGGGATCAGGGTTCGTGAAGAGGTTCTCCGAAAGTACGCACACAACATTATCACGCTGGTGTCTTCCGCGGGCCTGCGCTCGCGACAAAGGAGGAACAAAAATGTCTCTACTGATGAGGAACGTCATCCGTCTGCTGGGACGACGCGAAAATCGTCGCCTCGAAAAGTCTGCCATGGCTCCGGCAATTGCTCAGCAAGACTTTTTGTTCAAGCTGCTGACAAAGAACGCAAAGACCGGTTTCGGACGGCAACACGGCTTTGCGGCCATTCGCACGGAGAGTGATTACCGGCGTCGCGTTCCCATTCGCGATTACGAGGAGTTTCGCCCTTACGTGGCCCGCATGATGAAAGGTGACCAGGCTGTCCTGACCGCCGACCAGCCGGTCATGTTCACTATGACCAGCGGCACAACCAGCGAACCAAAGTTCATTCCGGTGACTCGCGAATCGCAATTAATCGAATCGGCACTCATGCGGCAGTGGTTCTATCTTGCGCTGCGGGACCATCCTGAATTCATGGATCACGCGGGGGTAGGCATCGTCAGCAAGGCAGTCGAAGGGCTCACTCCGTCGGGCATTCCCTATGGCAGCGCATCGGGCATGACTTATAAGAACATTCCCTGGCTGATTCGACGCATACAAGCAATCCCTTACGAGGCATTCGAGATTCTTAACTACGATCAGCGCTATTTCGTAATGGCCCGCTTTGCGCTCGGCACCAACGTGTCGTTCATTGCCACACCGAATCCGAGCACACTGGTGCGCTTGGCGCGAACATCGGCAGAGCATTCGGAGAGAATTGTCAGGGCAATCCACGACGGAACTCTGGGAGTAACCTCGCGCACGCAAGAGAAACTGTTTGCCAGACTTCAGGCGCGGCTGCGACCGGATCCGGCGCGTGCCCGGCTACTCACTTATCTGCTAAACGCGCACGATTCGCTTCAGCCGCGCGATTTCTGGCCCACGCTTGGGCTAATCGGTTGTTGGGTTGGCGGCAGCGTGGGCATGCACGCGCGCAAACTCAACGAGCATTACGGCGCAACGCCGATCCGCGACCTGGGATATATGGCGAGCGAGGGACATTTCACCGTACCGTGTGCGGACCGCACCGCCGGCGGTATTCTGGCCCTCAACAGCAATTACTATGAGTTTATTTCGGAAGAACAAACAGCAAGTCCCCAGCCCGACGTCTTATCGAGTCACGAACTCGAGGACGGTAAGCGTTACAGCGTTGTGCTCACCACGGCAGGCGGACTCTACCGGTACCGGATCAATGACCTGGTCGAAGTAACCGGACACCATAAGCACGCTCCATTACTGGCCTTTGTGCGCAAAGAAGGTGAAATGGTTAATATCACCGGCGAGAAAATCCACGTCAATCATCTGCTGCTCGCCCTTGAGCAGGTAAGCCGCAAGTTCAATCTTTCCATAGAACAATTTCGCGCATCTCCGGATTACCTGAGCTCCCGTTATGAGATTTTCCTCGAGCCAGGTAACGAAGTCTCGCGCCCCCGGCTCCGGAAGGTTCTGCTGGAATTGGATGGCTCGTTATCGCGCGTCAATATCGAATACGCGCAGAAGCGGACCTCCGGACGCCTGCGCGCGCCATGTCTGCATATCATGACGCCCGGCTGGGCCGAATGCACCCATCGCAAACTCGTGGGAGGTGGCAAACGCGATACTCAATACAAGTGGCAGACACTCTGTGAACGAAGTCAGGCAGATCAGGAGGCGATTGTCTTTACGATTGAAGCTCAGGACCAGAGTTCAACGGCGAGTTGTCTGGAGGCTGCGGCCTGATTGTTAGTATGGGTTGACGAAGTCGCAAACCAAGCCGAGAGTGCGCCGTGTTGAATAAAGCCGGAAAGAATCGACCTACTCTTCTGCTGTGGATACTGCTGTTCTTGTTTGTGGTGAGGGTAGCGAGCCAGCTCCTGGTGGCAATCGGTTGGGGCTGGTTTTTGCCACCCATGCATCACTGGTACTCCGGACTACTCCCATACCGGTATCTCTTGCCGGTTCAGATCGTCATCATTATCGTCTACGCTGAAGTCTGCCTCAGCTTCACCCGCGGCCAGGGCTTTCTTGTCGCTCCCCGACGCACGCTTGGTCGTGGCCTGCTGATATTTGGTTCCCTCTACTTCCTGGGCATGTTGGTTCGCTATGCAGTCACGATGGCCGTCTATCCGCAACGACGCTGGACCGGTGGATCTATTCCCATCTTCTTCCATCTGGTGCTTTCTGCGTTTATTCTTGCTCTCGGCCAATATCACTATGTTAATGGTCCCCGAGTCGGACTCGCTTCTTCTCTATGCAGATGACTTCTAAAGACAATTCGCATTCACTGATCGCCTGGTTGCCTGATCTGATCTACACGGGCAGGCGATTTGAGAGCGGCCGCGCACTGGTTGGTGATGCGTCAGGCCGAATCGCGAGAATCGCGCGGGTCGAAGAGCTGAGCGGCGAGAAGAAAATTCGTTTGGCCAACCGCGCGCTGTTGCCGGGAATGGTCAACTCGCACTCGCATGCTTTTCAGCGTGTCCTGCGTGGACGAACCGAATATCGGACACATGATCGGGACAGTTTCTGGACCTGGCGCGAGCTGATGTATTCAGCCGCCACCCGGCTGACGCCGGAGGATGTTTACGATGCATCCCGCATGGCGTTCCTGGAGATGGCGCTCGGCGGCATCACCGCGGTCGGCGAGTTTCATTATCTGCATCACACGCCTGATGGAACTTCCTACGATGATCCGAATCTCCTGGCGAAAGAAGTCGTCCGCGCAGCCGGCGATGTGGGACTGCGCATGGCCTTGTTGCGAGTTGCTTATGCGCGCGCGGGTTTTAAGACTGAGACGAATCCTAAGCAGGCGCGCTTCATCGAGAGTGACCCGGCGGACTATCTGCGAAATCTGGAAGGGCTCATTGCCGAGGTTGTTCGGGGCGCTAGCCCGACCGTAAGGGAGGGCTCACCAATCCATGATCAGAGCGGAGCCCTCCCTCACGGTCGGGCTAATGCCTCGCATGCGACAGCCTGGGTCGGGATTGCGCCGCACAGTGTGCGAGCCGTACCGCTTGAATATCTTCGAGAAATAATCGGCCACGCAAACCAGCACGAGTTGAGAGTACACATGCATGTCGCCGAGCAACCGGCCGAAGTTTCGGCGTGCGTGGAAGAGTATGGACGGACGCCGGTGGCCTTGCTCGACACTGAAGGGTTGCTAAGCGAACGCTTCACCGCGGTTCACGCAATTCATGTAACGCCGAAAGCGATTCCTGCTTTCGCTCGCAGCGGGGCCGCGGTTTGCGCTTGTCCGACAACTGAGCGAAACCTTGGCGACGGCGTCGTGCCCGCGGACGAATATTTGAAACACAACGTGCGCATTTGTCTGGGCACGGATAGTCACGCCCAGATTGATTTGTTGGAAGACGCGCGCGAGCTTGAGTATCACTTGCGCTTGCAGAGACTGGAGCGCGCCGTGCTTAGTATCAGAAGCCCGACCGTGAGGGAGGGCCAGCAGCGTGAGGATGCCCTCCCTCACGGTCGGGCTTCTGACACGGCGGCCTTACTTTTCGATTGCGCCACGGTCAACGGCGCGCTGAGTATCGGAGCGCCGGGCGGGACTTTGGAATCCGGCGCGCCGGTGGACTTTTTCACTGTCGCGCTCAATGATCCATCTATTTCCGGCGCGTCGCGCGATGATCTGCTTGCCAGTATTGTCTTCGCGTCGTCGCGTGCTGCGGTACGCGAGGTTGTCGTAGCCGGCAAGCCGATTGTTTCTGAAGGTCAGCACTTAATCCAGGAAGAAGTTGTCGAAAGATTTAATGATTTACAGAAGAGATTGTGGGGTTGAGAATGATTTTGGAGTGCGGCGGCAGAGCGAAGCGCGACGCCGCTTTGTTGTAGCGCTTGGGAATAAGATCCAAAGCGCCGTCGCCGCTTCGCTCTGCCGGCGCACTCCAAAATTTGCACGATGACTGTCGAACAGACACTCGCCGAACTTGTTGCTATCGATTCCGTTTCGGCTCGATCCAATGCCGGGATCATTTCTTATCTCGCGGCTCGTTGCGAAGTCGACGGTCTCTCCGTCAAACGTTTTCCTCACGTCGATCAGAACGGAGCGGAGAAGATTAATTTAGTGGCCGTAACCGCTCCTCGCACACATGAAATTGAACTCGCGCTGGTCGGTCACACCGACACGGTGCCTTACGATGTGGAATGGACGGATGCCCTCCGCTTAACGGAAAGCGACGGAAAGCTTTTTGGCCGCGGCGCCTGCGACACAAAAGCATTTATCGCGGCGGCGCTGACGGCAATTGAAAGCATCGATCTGGCTAAGTTGCGAAAGCCCCTGGCGCTGGTCTTCACTGCTGATGAAGAGATTGGCTGTCTGGGCGCGAAGCGCCTGGCAGAACAAAAGCCGTTCACCGCCCGGCACGCAATTGTGGGGGAACCGACTTCTCTGCAACCAATGCGTGCGGGCAAAGGTTACTGCATCGCCGAAGTTACTGTTCGCGGCCGCGAAGCGCATAGCGCTTATCCACAACTTGGCGCGTCCGCGATCTTTCGCGCCGCGCGCTTGATTGAACGCATCGAGCGAATCGCGACAGAGTTGCAAAGCGATCAGCGCGATGGTTTCGATCCGCCGTTCACAACTCTGAATGTCGGCGTGATCAAAGGCGGCACTGCCAAGAACATCGTCGCCGGCGAATGCCGCTTCACACTCGAGTGGCGGACCATTCCAGGCCAGAACTCTGATTACGTCTTGAACCTGGTGCGCGACGCCGTCACGGAATTGCAAAAGTCGGATCCGGATTTCATTTGCGAGATCGACGCTTCACGCGCAGATGAAAGTTTCGAGACAGGCGCCGATTCCCAGTTGGTTCAGTTCATGCAGTCCCTCTCAGCCAGGACCCCGGGAACGGTAGCCTTCGGCACCGAAGCTCCCAGCATGATCTCGCTGGGCGCCGAGGCGGTGGTCTTTGGTCCGGGCAATATCCGCGTCGCGCATCGCACCGGCGAGTTTGTTCCGGTGGATGAACTCGCAGAGTGCGTCCGCATCCTGCACGGCGCGATCGAAAGGTTCTGTCTGTAATACCTCGGGAACGCTGACATTCCTTTCCGCCAGCTGGTTAGCACACTCAGGCAACCGCCGCTCGCTCCGGCGAGTCGAAGCTTAAGCTTTGGCTAGTCCTTATTCGGAGTCACAAATGAAGAGCACTGACCGCGTCGATGGCCTCCGTATTGCTTCCCCTTGTCCCGCAAACTGGGAAAAGATGACCGGTGACGATCGCGTGCGCTTTTGCGATCTCTGTAATCTGCACGTTTACAACATCGCGCGCCTGAGTCGCACAGAAGCCGTCGAGCTCATCGCGAATACCGAGGGTCGAATCTGTGCCCGGCTCTATCGCCGCACCGACGGCACAGTCATAACGAACGACTGTCCGGTCGGTTTGCGCGCTCTGCGGCGGCATGTGGCGAAAGCTGCGGGAGTGGTGTTTGCCGCGATCGTTAGTTTGGCCGCGAGTGTCACGGGTCAAAAGCCTTCCTCAAAGGACAAGACGTGCCAACAACAAGTGAAGATTACGAAAAAACTTTCAGAAGGCCCTGGTGACACCGGCCGTCTGACGGGTACGATTCTCGATTCGCACGGCGCTATAGTCCCTGGCGCGAAGATCGTATTAACCAACCAGGCTACCGGAAAGACGTACGATACCGAGTCTAATAACGAAGGCCGCATACTTTTTGGGGACCTACCTGTCGGCACTTATAAGATCGCAATCAAATCGCTCGGCTTCAACAAAACAGAAGTGACGGACGTAAAGATCGCCGCAAAGGAAATCCTAAAAGTGGAGTTGGTTCTACTTCCCGAGACAACCACGGTGACAATCGGAGTCATTGGCGGCGCGGAGTTAATTGACACCACGTCCTCAAGCACTACTATTATCATTAGCGAAGAAACGCTCCGAAAACTTCCGAGGCCGTAAGATCATCTTTTTCATTGTGAAAGTGTAGATCCGGATTCATAAGAAAGGTTACTTTGAAATACGTTAATTCTTTAATCGGGCGAACAGCCATCTTCTCAATACTCGTGCTCGCGGTTAGTTCATTTGTTTCGCCGGTCCTTGCTCAAACGAACAACAGTCCTTTTCCCCAACCGACTGAGCTGCAACAAGGGCCGCCAATAACGAACCCGGAATTTGTGCAACTGCTGTATCAACTCCCAAAGCATCCGGAACTTCGCGACAGATTGATCGATGATATTCGAAAGCGGGGCATCGCTTTCCCCGTGACTCCGGGTTTGCGATCTTTGGTGGCCACCAAGAGCGGCAATGACTCGTCCATCATCCACACTCTGGAAGAAGCCGACCGCCGGCGGGTAAATCCCACGGTCGCCACCCTGCCGCCGGCTACAGAAGGGCTGGAGCTGTTGGAGAGAACCCGCAAAGCGACGCTGGGCGCGGCCGAGAAGATGCCGGATTATCTGGTCAAGCAACAGATTATCCGCTCGCACGCTTACGGCCAGAGCAAAAACTGGGCGGTTTACGATCGGCTTAGCATCGCCGTGAGTTATCGGCAAAGCGCGGGCGAGGATTACAAACTGCTTTCGATTAACGGGTTGCCGGCGACTCAGGATCAGAGTTACGGGATGAAGTTGGGCGGCACTACTTCAACCGGCGAGTACGTGAGCGCGCTTAGCGATCTGTTCAAACCTGAGAGTCGTGCAGAATTCAATATGGTGGACACCGACACCTTGCGAGGACGGCGAACGATCATTTACGAGTACGAGGTCAAAAAAGAGTATTCGCATCAGGTCCTGGGATGGAGTGAAGGTGGCTCGATCAAGCAACAAACGGTTTCCGGATATCGCGGACGGATTTGGGTAGATCGTGAAACCAATCGCGTGTTGCGTCTGGAAGACATCAGCACTGAAATCGATCCCGGTTTTCCCATTACCGCGGCCAGCAAGATCATTGATTACGACTGGGTGGCCATCAACGAGCAGCAACATCTGCTGCCGACGCGCGCGGTGGTCGAACTAACGGATCGTTATCAGGGACAGACTGAGCAGACACGCAACGAGATTCTCTTCCGCGGCTATCGGAAGTTCGGCGCGGAAGTGAAGATCATCGACATCGACGAAAAAGATTTTCCGCC
>Ga0070707_100000611_pt1 | contig 35834 bp, 36 predicted proteins | sample KBSK5502metaG_FD_65468 | JGI IMG/M metagenome (GOLD analysis project Ga0070707, IMG submission 65468) | Corn, switchgrass and miscanthus rhizosphere microbial communities from Kellogg Biological Station, Michigan, USA - KBS K5-50-2 metaG | ecosystem: Host-associated > Plants > Roots >... | reverse complement strand
TGCCGACCAACCAGAGTCAGTACCTGCCCACGTTCCTGTTCGCCGCGGTCATCCTCGTGCTCGTGATCCGACCGGGCGGCCTGTTCACGCGCGAGGGCCAGCAGGCGGTCGAGCGGGTATGAGGCGCACCGACGCCTTCCTCCAGCTGCTCGCCCCGATCGGGCTCATCGCCGTTGCAGCGCTGATCGGGACGATCGTCTCGACGTCGACGCAGACCTACGTGATCAATGCCCTCGTGAACGTTGCGATCGTCGTCGCCCTCTACGTGTTCATCGGCAACTCCGGTGTCCTCTCGTTCGGCCACATCAGCTTCGTCGCCGTCGGAGCGTGGGCCGCCGGCGTCCTCTCGATGCCGGTCAGCGAGAAACCCGCGATCATGCCGAACCTCGCGAGCGTCTTCCGCGACCACACGATCGGCAACGTCTGGTCGCTCGCGCTCGCCGCGGCAGTCGGCGCCGTCTTCGCGCTGATCGTCGGCCTCCCGCTGATGCGCCTCTCCGGCCTGGGGGCGGGGATCGCGACGTTCGGGGTCCTCGAGATCACTCACAACGTCCTGCGCTACTGGGAGAAGATCGGGCCCGGGCTGAACACGTTCTCCGCCGTCCCGGAGACCACAGGGCTGCTGCAGGCCTCGCTCGGAGCCGGGCTGGCCGTGCTCGTCGCGTTCGCGTACAAGCGGAGCCGCTTTGGCAGGTTGTTGAGTGCGACGCGTGAGGACGCGGCCGCGGCACGCGCCGTCGGCGTGTCCGTGTACCGGCAGCGGCTGATCGCGTTCGTGCTCTCCGGTGCGCTGGCCGGCTTCGCCGGGGGGCTCTACGTCCACCTGCTGCCGGTCAACACCGAGTCCGTGTATCTCGACCTGACGTTCCTCACGCTCGCGATGCTGGTCATCGGCGGCGCCACCAGCCTCTGGGGCGCGGTCGTGGGAGCACTCGTCGTGAGTGGCGTCGACTCGTTCCTTGCCGAGGCCGAGAATGGCATCCACATCTTCGGCCGGCCGCTCGACCTGCCCGCGGGCACCCGCATCGTGGTCGTCGGGGCCCTGATGGCCCTCGTCCTGATCCTTCGCCCGGTCGGGCTCACCGGCGGGCGGGAGCTCTCGTTCCGTCGGCGCCGGCCCCTGGGCGTTCTGACAAAGTTCGCCAAATGACCGAACAGCTATTCGAACAACTGCAAGAGCGGCTCGCCGAGACCCAGGACCTGACGAAGGCAGCAACACTTCTCTTCTGGGACCAGCGCGTGATGATGCCTCCCGGCGGCTCGGACGCCCGTGCCGAGGCGATCGCCACCGTCACGCGCCTGGCGCAAGAACGCTTCGTGACGGAGGACATCGGCCGGCTCCTCGAAGACCTGCGCGGGTTCGAGGAGAGCTCGGATTACGACTCGTTCGAGGCGAGCCTGATCCGCGTCACGCGCCGTGACTACGAGAAGGCCACTCGGGTCCCGCCGGAGCTCGTGGGGGAGATGAACCGCGCCTCGGCGCTTGCTCTCGCGGCCTGGGGGCCGGCGAGGGAGGGGTCGAACTTCGAGGCCCTGCGCCCCCATCTCGAGAAGAACCTGGAGCTGCGGCATCGCTACGTCGAGTGCTTCGATCCGCCCGACGAAACGTACGACGTCCTCCTCGACAACTACGAGCCGAACATGAAGACCGCAGAGGTACGGGAGATCTTCGACCAGCTCAAGGAGGAGCTGGTGCCGTTGATCCGCGAGATCGGAGAAGCCGGGGAAGTCGACGATTCGTTCCTGCAAGGGAAGTTCGACGAGGACGCGCAGCGAAGCCTCAGCCTCGACCTGCTGCGGCGATTCGGCTACAGGGAGGACGAGTGGCGGCTCGACCGGACCGAGCACCCGTTCATGACGACGCCGGGCCATGGTGACATTCGTCTGACCACGAACTACCGCCCGGACGACCTGAGCTCGCTCTTCGCGACGATGCACGAGTTCGGTCACGGTGTCTACGAATGGGGAGTCGACGAGTCACTCGCGGGGACCCCGCTCGGGTCCGGTGTGTCCCTCGGCCTACACGAGTCACAGAGCCGGACGTGGGAAAATCTGGTCGGCCGGAGCCGCTCGTTCTGGCGGTACTTCTATCCGCAGCTCCAAGCAACCTTCCGTGAGCAGCTGGGCTCGGTGAACGAAGAGGCGTTCTACCGCGCCGTGAACAAGGTGCAGCCGTCCCTCATCCGGATCGACGCGGACGAGGTGACCTACAACATGCACATCATCCTCCGCTTCGAGCTCGAGCAGGATCTGATCGACGGCCGCATCTCTGTCTCGCAGCTGCCCGAGGCCTGGAACAGGAAGATGTTTGAGTATCTCGGGATCGACGTTCCCGACGACGCCCGTGGCGTGCTCCAGGACATGCACTGGGCGGGCGGTGGCTTCGGCTACTTCCCGACCTATGCGCTCGGCAACGTGATCTCGGTGCAGATCTGGCAGCGCGCACAGGAGGACCTCGGCGAACTCGACGAGAGCTTCGAACAGGGCGAGTTCGGCGAGCTGCGCGAATGGCTGCGCGAGCACCTCTACCGGTTGGGTCGCAAGTTCACGCCGCAGGAGACGATCCAGCGTGTCACCGGCAGCACGATCGACGCGAAACCGTATCTCGGCTACCTCCGCGAGAAGCTCGCCCCGCAGGCCGTTTGACGTACGCGAAGCTCGCGTGAGGGTTTGTGTCATCGGCGCCGGTGCGATCGGGAGTCTCTTTGCCGCTCATCTCGCGACGGTCGCCGACGTGCTCGTGCTCACGCGCCGTCAAGAGCACGCGCAGGAGCTGAACCATCGAGGGCTCCGCGTCACCGGCCGTCACGACTTCACGGCGAGCGTGACCGCCGCGGCGGATCCACGCGACTTGCCCGAGTTCGACGTGGGCATCATTGCGACGAAGGCGACCGGGCTCGAAGACGCGGCCGAGTCCCTGGCAGGCCGGTTCGAGGGCGCGACGATCGTCACCGTCCAGAATGGTCTCGGCGCCGAAGAGGTCGTGCGCAGCCACGGGAACTGGCAGCTGATCTCGGCTGTCACCTTCATGAGCGGGACGAAGCACTCCGACACGCACGTCGAGTACATCCTCGACACGCCGACGTGGCTGGGGCCGTACCGCGAAACGCCCTACGAGCGCGTCCAGGAGCTCGCGCGGCTCCTGGTCGACTCGGGTCTCGAGGCGGAGGCTCTGCCGGACCTGCGGCCCGCCCAGTGGTCGAAGCTGATCTTCAATGCAACCGTCAACGGCGTCGCTGCCTTGACCGGACTTCCACACGACGCGCACTTCGCGGAGGAGGACGGCGACTCCGATCTCGGCCACCTCGTCCACGCTCTCGTCGACGAAGGCAAACTCGTTGCAGCAGCAGCGGAGGTCGAGCTGCGCGACGATCCCTGGGAGATGAACGTCCTCGCCACCAAGCGCGGGAGTGCGCATCGTCCGTCGATGCTCGAGGACGTTGAAGCGCGCCGACCCACGGAAGTGGAGTTGATCAACGGTGCGCTCGTCCGAGAGGCGGAGCGTCACGGGGTGGACGCTCCGCTGCAGAACGCTGTCTATCGCCTCGTCGTCGCGAGGGAGGCGTCCTACTCGTGAGGGTGTGCGTCGTCGGCTGCGGGGCGGTCGGCTCCCTCTTCGCCGCCAACCTCGCCCGGCTCGAAGACGTCGAAGTCTGGGCGTACGACCTCTTCGAGGAGCATGTGGAGGCGATCAACCGGATCGGGCTACGGCTGAGCGGCGCCGGCGAGGTGCTGGGCCGACTGACGGCGACCTCCGACCCGGCCGCGCTCCCGGCCTGTGACTTCGGCATCGTGGCGACGAAGGCGATGCACACCTCGGCTGCGGTCGAGGCGACGGCGGCCGCGTTCACGGGCGGGTGTGTTGCCACAGTCCAGAACGGCCTGGGTAACGAGGAAGCGATTGCAGAGCACGCCGAGCGCGTGATTCGCGGCACGACCTTTCCGGCGGGGAAGCTCCTCGAGCCGGGGCACGTTCAGTGGGACGTCAAAGGGGACACGACGCTCGGGCCCTTCGAACCGCGGCCGGCGCCGTTCTCCGAGGTCGAGCGGCTGGCCGACGCCTGCACCCGCGCGGGAATGCCGACGGCGGCGGTACGAGACGCCCGCGGCCCCCAGTGGCGGAAGGTGATCTTCAACGCCGCCACGAATCCGGTCGGCGCGCTCACCCGCCTGACGCACGGCCGCGTCTGCGAGGACCCCGAGCTGCGGCGGCTCGTCACCGGGCTCGTGGACGAAGGCAAGGCCGTCGCCGCGGCGCAGGGGATCGAGCTCGATGCCGATCCGGAGGACCTGATCGACCATGCCGCGAAGCGGGAGGTCGCCTACGACCACAAGGCGTCGATGTTGCAGGACGTCGAAGCGCAGCGGCCCACGGAGATCGACTACCTCAACGGTGGCATCGTCCGCTTCGGTCGGGAGCACGGCGTGCCGACACCGCTGAACCGTGCGATCTGGTCGCTCGTGAAAGGGTTGGAGCAGTCATGGTGAGCCGACGGGAGATCGACCGCCGCTACCGGCTCGTCCGCGAGGCGATGGCCGAGCAGAACCTGGACGCCGTGCTCGTCTGCGGCTCGGAGTACACGGGCTTCGAGGGTGCAGTCACCTATATGTCGGGCTTCGTGATCGTCCACCGGTACGCATACGTGTTGCTGCCGCGCGAGGGCGACCCGACGATCATCTTCCCGGCCGAGGCGCGCTACGTCGGGGAGCACGAAACGTCGTGGATCGAGGATCAGGTCTTCGCGGAGCGGCCCGGCAAGTACATCGGCGACCGGCTGGCCGCACAGCGGGTGGGCGTCTACGGGCTCGACTACGTGATGGCCGTCCGGGACTTCGAGGCCACGCACCTGCTCGTGGAGTTCGTTCCATTCGACGCGGAGTTCGACCTGGCACGCGCGGTCAAGAGCGACGAAGAGATCGAATCCGTGCGGGACTCGGTGCGGATCAACACCGAGGGCTTCTGGGCGTTTCTGGAGGCGTACCGGCCGGGCAGGTCGGCTGCGGAGGTGCTTGCGCCCGCGGAGCGACTGTTCGTCGAGGAAGGCTGCGGGCGGCTGACGATGAACATGGTGCTGGTCGGGGCCGAGTTCGCAGTGGCGCGGAGACACACGATCCTCGGCGAGTTCTGCATCCCGTCGCTCGAGATCGCCGGGCCAGGCGGCCACTGGGTCGAGGTGTCCCGTGCGATCGGCGAGCCGAACGCCGAGGTGAGCCGAATGGCCGAGGCCTACGAGGAGTACTTCGAGGCGGCAAGAACCACGCTCCGCCCCGGGGCAACGGCTCACGACGTCCACCGCGCCGTGTCAAAGGGCTTTACCGACCGCGGCTATCACCTCGGTCACGTGACCGGGCATTCGATCGGCATGACGATGATCGAGCATCCGAAGATCGGCGAAGGCGTCGACGCGCAACTGCACGAGAACATGGTGTTCTCGATGCACCCGCACGTTATCGCGGAGAACGGGGTGGACTGCCTCTACATGCAGGACACGTGGCTCGTCACCGACAAGGGCGGCGAGCCGCTCGCAGGACTGCCGATGCGGATCTTCGCAGCCGGGGAGTCTCGGGCGGAGGCTCTCTCTCGCTAGCAGCTGTCGTCAGTGGGCGCAGCGACAAATCGTCTCGCCGAGCTCCGAACGCTCGAGCTTGAGCCCGCAGCGTCCGCAGAGCGGGGGAGCGATCTGGGCGCGTACGAGGAGCGCCCGCATCAGGCTGGCCCAGAGAGCCATATAGGGAAGCAGAAGCTGGCCGCTCATGACTTTCCCTATCGGCGCGGGGGCCGCGCGGGTTTAGCCGAACGCTCCCCCGCTGGGTCGTCAGGGCAGGATCGAGAGAGCAGAGGAGGTGTGGATCCGCGGGGTAGAATGACCGCGTGGGCTGGCTGATGATCGCCCTGCTTCTCGGCAGCGTTGCGGCCGTCATCGGCGCGGAATGGCCACGCCTTTCCGGCCGGTTCGGAAACGAGGCCCGGCATCGGCGTGAGCGCATGCAGCGTAAGAGCCAGCTCAAGCTGCTCAGGACCGAGACCGAGGAGTTCGCAGCGAGCGTCGAGCGCGACCTCAACGAGCTGCCGACGATCGAGGAGACCGACCGGAAGCGCTGACGTCTAGGGCCGGACGAAGGTCGTCCGCACCTTGCGCGTGTTCGGCAGGATGCGCCCGACGTTCTCCATGTTCTTCGTCTCCTGGTAGTCCGAGACCGTGAAGGTCAAGGCGTGGCGTCCGGGTGCAATGCCCGCCAGCGGCACCCGAACTTGCCCAGACGCGTACGAGCTCTGGGCGGGATCGCCGTCGATCCGAGCCTCGAGCGAGAGCGGGTCGACCCCCGAGCCGCCGTCGCTGACGGATAGCTCGAGGGCGTCGTTGTGAACGCCGAGCACTCGTACCGAGGGAGGCTGGACGTCGCCCCGCCAGAACCGGAATCGGAACGACCCCGAGCGTGCGCCACGCGGCGTGTCGAAGACGACGTCATAGAGGCCCGGAGCGGGGAGGACGACGCCGACGACGAGCCTGTGACGGGCGTAGCTGCTCCGGTACGGATTCTGGTCGAACGGCAGGGCCGTATACCCCGCGAGCCGGTTCTCGTCCCCGGCCCGGACGATACGGGGCTCGACCCGTACCCCCGGACCGCGTGCGACGACCGCAACGCCGAAGTTCGCGATCCGGGCACGGATGCGCACTCGGTACACGAGCTCCGGCCCGGTGAGCTGCACCGGGAAGGCGGCATGGCCGGGCAGGACGCTCGGATAGCGATACGACGACACGCGTGCCGCGCCGCGCGTCGTGTTCGCCGTGTACTCGCCTGGACGCACGAGTGCCACGTGCGGATCGAGCCGAAGCTGCGGCCGTTCGACCCGGAACCAGAAGGGGATCCGGCGCCTCGTGTCCTCGCGCGAGAGGACGACGAAGCCGGTTACATCTCCCTCGCGAGCGTTGTGAGGAACGACGACGCGGATCGTGAGGAGCCCGGGTACGGTCACCTGGGGCGGAAGCGACAGCGGCGCACCCGGCAGGCTGCTGTCGACGTTCCACACTCCTCCACCGCCGCCTGCGTCGGTCAGAACCGCCCTGCGTCGAGCGGTTACGCCCGGCTTGAGCAATCCGAAGGAGAGGTTGGTCGGGCTCGCGAACACGAGTGGCTGATCGGCTCGGACGAGATCGATTCGGCCGCCGCCCTCACGCAATGGGTTGACCTCGGCGGTGCCGCCGTTGTGCACGGGATCACCGGTGAGGACGAGCGCGGACTTGATCTGGGCCGGCGTCCACGTCGGGTGACGCTGGCGCAAGAGTGCCGCTGCACCCGCGACATGCGGCGCAGACATGCTGGTTCCGCTCAGCTGGACGAAACCGCCGCCGGGTGCGGCCGACTCCACGCTCTCGCCAGGCGCGGTCACGTCGGGCTTGAAGGCGAGGGAGTAGGGGGTAGGCCCGGCCGACGAGAAGTCTGCGACCTGGTCCACGTCCGGGCTGCCGTGACCCCCGCTCGACGCTGCGACGGAGATCGTTTTTGCAGCGTTTGCCGGTGAGCTGATCGATCCGAAACCGAACTCCCCGAAATCGTTGCCGGCCGAGACTGCCGAGACAACGCCCGCGTCGGCGGCCGCGTTCAGCGCCTTTGCGACCACGTCGCTGCTCGGCTCGATCTCGGTCTCGCCGAGCGAGAGGTTGATGACATCCATCCCGTCCCGCACCGCCATCTCGATCGCGGCGGCGAGCTCGGGTGAGTTGCCGTTTGCACCGAACTCGCTGGGAATGCCGAGGGCCTTGTAGTTGCCGAGGTAGGCACGCGGTGCGATTCCTGAGAGCCGCAAGCCGGTCCGGGTCAGCGTATTGTTGTTCCCTGCCGCGATCCCGGCGACGTGGATGCCGTGGTCGGAGAGATCGGGGTCGAACGGGAGCTTTGCGTTCGCATAGACCGGCGTCGCGGGAGCGAACGCCCGCGCGACGATCACCTTGGGCGTCGTGTACGCGGTCTGGCCCTTCGGAAAGCCCGACGGATAGGTGTAACCCGCCGGAGCAAAGAAGGGGTGCATCTGATCGATGCCGTCGTCGATGATCGCGATCTTCATTCCCTGACCTGCGGTCGCGAGCGTCGGGCCCCAGACCGTCGGCGCGCCGATGAGTTGCGGCGTGCGGTCGAGCAGCGTGTGGTAGCGGATGCTCGGCCACACCCGTGCGCCGGCCGTATGTGAAAGCGTCGCCAGCTGCGACTGGGGGACGACGACGGCGAAACCGTTGAGGACGACGCCGAAGCGCCAGCGCACGCGGGCCCGAGGGATCTTCGAGCGGATCCGGCTCTGCAACGCACGTTGTGAGACATCGAGGCGCCGCAGGTAGTCGCGGCTCGCGGGCGCGCTCAACAACAGTCGGTTCGGCCGAGCGAACGAAGAGAACGCAAGCGTCCTCTGTCCGTGGAAAACCTCAGCCAGCGGCGGCGCCTTGAGCGTCACGAGCACCTCGACGTTGCCTGCGCGAGCGGCGGGAGCGACCGCAAGCGCGAGCAGTCCGCAGATCAGGAGACCCCGTCTCAGGTTCGAGATCGTACGGCTATTGGCCGCGTCGAGTCGGGAGGATGGCGCAGCCGCGGGCGCCTGTTGGCGAACGACCCCGGCTAGACTGTGCGTCCGCGCGGATGTGGCGGAATTGGTAGACGCGCTTGCCGAATCGAGTCGGCCTTCGGCCACGACTCGATTCGGGTTTTCTCTCAGGTCATTTTCGGAGTGAGCTCCGGCGGGCAAAGCCCGCCTCCGCGGCGAAGGTTGGTGGACTCGGAGCGCGGCTAGACAGTGCGTCCGCGCGGATGTGGCGGAATTGGTAGACGCGCTTGCCGAATCGAGTCGGCCGCGACTCGATTCGGGTTTCCTCTCAGGTCATTTTCGGAGTGAGCTCCGGCGGGCAAAGCCCGCCTCCGCGGCGAAGGTTGGTCGACTCGGAGCGCGGCTAGACTGTGCGTCCGCGCGGATGTGGCGGAATTGGTAGACGCGCACGGTTCAGGTCCGTGTGGGGGCAACCCCGTGGAGGTTCAAGTCCTCTCATCCGCATAGCCATTTCAAGCGGTGGCGGTGCGCAATCCGTGCTGGCCGTGATCGGCCGCGTGCCGGGCTTTGATGGTCAGCGTTCGGCGACGTAGGCGATGAGCAGGAGCGCGAGGGGCAGAGCCAGCAGGAGCAGCCTCGCAATCCGATATGGCAATCGTCGGCTCCGCCGGAGTCGAACGCGGTGATGCCGCAGCATGGATGTGGGCATTGTCTTTGGCCTCCTGCAAGATCGGATACTGGCGGTGCGGGCGGGCGTGTGACTGTCGGCGCCGCAATGCCAACTGTCTCTCGCGCGCTCGCACCGTCACCAATTATTCGTTCGCCCCACCGCGTGAGACAAGGCGTACCGCGTTGATCTTTCTCAACGGTTCGCGATCGTCCCCGAAACAGGTGACCCATTCATCAAGACCGTCACATTCGTGCCATAAAAAGCGTTAGTTCGCGCGGAGCGCCCGCCGGCCGAATCGCGGGTCGGCGGGCGCTCCGATGACCGGCGGAAGGCGTCGTCCTCGCTCTCACCAGGTCCATTCTGTTACTCGCTCCAAGCTCTAAGCGCCGCAGCCGGATATGAACTTGATCGCCGTCACCGGGTGTAGCTCCGCGAAGTTCGGGGCGTGAGGGTTGCTGTGTGTGCGGCTTGTCCCAGAAGCCGACACCGACGCATCTCATCCGTAGAGCCGAGTCTGCCGCTCACAGGTCCCCCAGCGGTTGCTCACTGCGCAGGCTTGATACGAGGGGGCGGCTCCGCTCCCCTAACGGAGCCGCCCCACACTTCGCGCTCCAATGACTCGACGGCCGGTCCGCAAAGGCCGTCAGCCCCTCGACCGTCGGTCAGGTCGCGAAGTCAGGAGTTGCTCTAGCCTCTCCGCCTCGCAATAAACATGTCGGTGCGCTGCGATCCGATTCCTAACCGTCGTCCCGGCGACGATCGCGGCGGACTAGACGGAGTGCGGCACGCTCGGGCGCATCCTGTACGCGAAGTAGATGCAGCTCGACCCAGCTGGTCGCGCCCGTTTCGGGGTCGCTCAGCTGGACCTGGGCCGGCCGTACGCTCACCGGCGTGAAGCCGACGACGAGGTAGGTCCGCCCGTCATGGGTGACGGAGTCTCCGATCAGCATGTTCCGCAGTTCGCCTCCCCCCAGGAGACGTCGATCTCAGCTTCGGCGCGCATCGCTCTCACGTCAACTCGCCGAAGGTATGGATCTGCGTTCGCCTCCAGACGAACGTCGGAGTACCATCCGAACCTCGATGCTGCGTCGGGGACTGTGGCTCGCGGCCATCCTGCTCGTCTTTGCCGCGCCTGCGCGGGCCGGGACGGTCGGGCTGGCTGAGGTGCGAGGCGCCGACGGGACGTTGATCGGAAAGGCGGGGGTCGGGGCTTACGCCTACCCTGCGGACGGGTCGGTTCTGAGGATCGGCTCGTCTCGAGTGACGGCAGCTCGCGTCGAGTTGCGGAACGTGTCGATGTTCAACGGTCGGATCACCGTCCGCCGGATCGTCGTGCCGTCCCGAGGGCTCGCAGGCGCAAGGATCGACGGCCTGGTCGTCGACGGGACCGGCTTCGTCGTCGGACCGAACGCGATCATTCCGCTCGACGGCGGTAGCTACGTCGTAGCGCTGCAGGAGGCGGTCTCGCCCGGAAGATCGGGGTCCGGACTCGTTGCCTTGCGCGCGTTCGTCTCCGATCCCTCACTCGGATTGGCGCCCGGAACACAGCTGCTCGTCGGGCTGGCCCGGGCCGCCCGCCCCGACTCCTCGACCAGCGCGGCTGCGGTCCTGGGGCTCCCTCAGCTTCCGGCTGCCCAAGCATCGATGGCCGGCGTGCCGGCGTTCGTGACTGCCGGCATCCTGCCGCCCACCGACACGCTCGGCGGTCAGGCGGTCGCGCTCGCGTATCGCTACCTCGGCATCCCGTACGTTTGGGGCGGCGAGTCGCCCTTGGGCTTCGACTGCTCCGGCCTGACGATGTACGTCTACGGGCAGCTCGGGATCAAGCTCGGCCACTACACGGGCTTCCAGTACGACGAAGGCCTACGTGTCCCGCGCGACGAGTTGCAGCCCGGCGACCTCGTCTTCTTCCATGCCAACTCCGCCGGCGTCCCGCAGCACGAGGGCATGTACGTCGGGAACGGATCGTTCATCCATGCTCCACAGACGGGTGACGTCGTGAGGATCTCGAGCCTCTTCGAGCCTCGTTACGCGCTCGCCTACGTCGGCGCGGTCCGGCCCTACGCTGCCGGCGTCACGCCTTTGCCGCTCTCGACCTGGACCTCGGTATCCGGGTAGAGTACGGCGCCCTCGCTCGGGTTAGCTTCTAGGACAGTGCTTCGAGCACGGCCGAGGCGTGCCCCGCGGGCTTGATCCCCATCATCGCTCGGGCAACATTCCCCTCCGGATCGATGACGAACGTCGAGCGGTTGATGCCCATGTACTTCTTGCCGGCGTGGTTCTTCTCGCCCCAGACTCCGTACTTCTCCGCGACCTCATGGTTCGGGTCGGCGAGCAGCGTGAACGGAAGCTCGTGCTTCGTCTTGAACTTCGCGTGGGAGGCGACGTCGTCCGGGCTGACGCCGAGCACTTCCGCGTTGCGGTTGCGGAACACGTCGTAGGCGTCGCGGAACTCGCAGGCTTCGGTCGTGCATCCGGGCGTGTCGTCCTTGGGATAGAAGTACAGCACGACTGCTCGGCCACGCAGGTCCGAGAGCTTGACCGTCTCCCCGGCGTCGCTCTGGAGCTCGAAGTCGGGGGCCGGCTTACCTTGTTCGATCACGGCAGATCCTCTCTATAGGGTGCGCTCGCGATGCTAACGGTGCACCACACGCTGGCATTCCTCGTGATCGGTGTTTGCCTGCTCGCGACGGTGTTCGCCCTTGTGGCCTACCGCGCGCGGGGTGGCGCAGGTGCGCTCGTGACGCACGGGCTCGCGCTCGCCCAGACATTGATCGTGGCGCAGGCGGCGGTCGGTCTGCTGCTCCTGGCCGACCACCGTCGCGCGGAAAAAGGTGTCCATTACATGTACGGCAGCCTCGCTGTCCTCGCCGTAGCCTGGCCGTGGCTCTACGCGCCGGCTGCGCCGAGGCGGCGGCTGGCGTGGTTCGCCGGGGCTACCCTGTTGGCAGCCGTGCTTGCCGCGCGGGCCTACATGACCGCCTAGGACCAATGCCAAAGTTCCTCTCAGACCGGCCGACGCTCCGAGGCTTCCTGATCATCGGACTGATCGCCCTCGCCGTCGTCGCGCTGAACCAGTACACCGCTCTGCTCGCGATCTCGATGCTGTTGCGGATCGCGTTCTTTCTCGCCGTGGCCTTCTTCGTCTACCTGATGTGGCGCGAGCGGCGTGGCGAGATCGACAGCTGGTCGACCCGCGAGCGCATTGTCTTCTACGGCGCGGCGCTCCTGATCGTGGCGGCGATCGGCCTGTACTTCTGGCACGGCCTACCGGGCTACGAGCAGCTGGGTTTCTTGGGGGTGGTGGTAGGCGCCGGTTACGCGATGTTCCGCGTCTGGCGAGGGCGGCACTCCTATTCGTAGTGCGGAAGGCTTGAGGGGACCGCTCACCCGACCGATTCGAGTCCGGTGACCCTCAAGCGCCTCCTTCGGCCGCTCCCTCATCTGGACCGGCACCCGGCTCAACACGCCCTGCTCGTCGGGATCGGGGCAGCGCTCGCGCTCGGCGCGGCCGTGGGTATCGCCTGGGCCGCCGGTTTCGAGCGGGTGCTGCACGAGCTCGGGAACTTCGACCCGTTCTGGTTACCGGTCGCGTTCGGGATGGAGCTCGCTGCGTACCTCGGGTACGTCGTCGCGTATCGCGAGGTGGCGCGTGTCGAGGGCGGTCCCCGGCTCGGGCTCGGACGCGCGGGGGCGATGGTCGCCGCCGGGTTCGGTGCGTTCGTGATTCGCGGGGGCTTCGTTGTCGACAGGCAGGCGCTCGAGGCAGCCGGTCTGAATCCACGTCAGGCGAGGGCGCGCGTTCTCGGCCTCGGGGCACTCGAGTACGCGATCCTGGCGCCCGCAGCCGCTCTGGCCGCCGTCGTTCTCCTCGCGCGCGGGGCTACGCACCCGAGCCTCGGCTTCACGCTGCCATGGGTCATCGCCGTGCCCCTGGGTTTCGCGGCCGCCTTCGCCGCGCTGACCGTTCGCCACCGCGTCGGGGACGAAGGGCGCATGCGGTCTGGGCTGCGACAGGCGCTCGACGCGGTGAACATGCTCAAGAAGCTCGCGGCGCAGGGAGCAGAATACGGCGGCGCCTTCTTCGGGACGACGCTCTACTGGGTCGGCGACGTCGGCTGCCTGTGGGCGAGCCTGCGTGCGTTCCACGATTCGCCGGATCTTGCGGCGCTCGTGATCGGCTATGCCACGGGCTATGCGCTGACCCGGCGCACACTTCCACTCGGGGGTGCGGGCACGGTCGAGGCGCTCGTGTCCTTCGCGCTGGCGTGGACCGGCATTCCCCTCGCCAAGGCGGTGCTCGCCGTTTTCGCGTACAGGATCTTCAACCTGTGGCTGCCATTGCTCCCGGCGGCCATCGGCCTGCGGCAGCTGAAGCGCTGGCGCGATCTGGCGGAGGCGGGCTAGAGCTAGGCCCGCACGCGGGCGGACTCGCCGTCGAGCGCGTCGAGCGCCGTGCGGATGTCCACGTGCTGTCCGACAAAGATCGGCGTGTCGCGCTCGGTGTAACGGGAGGCTTCGCTTTCGCGCAAGGTCCGCATGAGGTGCATGAAGTCTGACGGCTCCTCGCATTCGAACGCCGTCATGAACTCCTGGTCGTCGATTCCGAACGAGTACGTGGTGTGGTTGTGGATCGTCTCGAACTCCGCGCCGATACGCATGTGCTCCTCCATCGCGCGCTGGCGGTGGTCCGCGGGCAGCGCATACCACGGCCGCGATTTCACGAATGGGTAGACGACGAGATAGGGAGAGCCTTTGGGGATCACCTTTCGTGCGCGCCGCGCCTTCGTGTACTCGGACGCCTTCGTCGTCGCGAGATAGGAATACGGTGTCTCGAGCCACCCGGCGAGCGGCGTACCGTTCAGTACGGCGCCGAGCTCCCCGAGATCCTCGTAGCGCTGAGTGATCTTCCACAGGAAGAAGTCCGAATCGGGGCGGACCCCGGTCACCGTGTAGGCGCGCAGCGAATCCATCCGGCCGGCCCAGTCCTCCACGACCTCCGCGAAGGCGTCCTTCCCGGCGGCGCGTTCCTCGATCGGCAGCCGTCGCCACGCCGGATCGACCCGGTAGAAGCCATAGGCGACGTACTGGCCTTCCACGGGAGAGATGCTAGCCCGAGGCGCCCACGAGCACCCAGCCGCCCACGACGCGCGAGCCTCTCTCCGCCGCCGCGATCTCGGCTGCGGTGGCGACTTCCCAGCCCTCCTTGGAGCCGGCGACCGGCGGCTCGCCGCAGTCCACCGCCCCCGACCGGATCTCGGCCATCGTCTGCTTCACGAACGGACGAGACGACTTCGGCGTGCCGTCGGCGTAGTAGACGCCCGATTGCCAGCGGTTGTAATCGGTTTCGTCCGTGACGTGGAAGATCAGGAAGCCACGCACCGTGGGCTGGCAAGCGGCCATCTCGAGGGCCTCACGGTAGTACGCCGCTTGCACGCCCTCGCTAGCGGGTCTGGTGGTTGCGGGCTCCCGCCCGCTATAGAAGCGTCGCTTGCCGTCGGGTATCTGCGAATCGACGCCGTATTCGTCGTAGATGATCGGCAGCGTCGAGCCCGCCTGGGCCGTGCCGTCGAACGCGGTTCCGAGGAGACCGACGAGCTTGTCGTAGTCGGCCAAGCCGAGCGCCGTCCCCGTCACGTGGGCGAACGTCGGCGGGGTACTGGAGTTCTCCCCGTATGGGTGGAACGAGAAGCCGTCCATGATCGGCCGGTTCCGATGGAGGGCGCGGTATGCCGTCCCCATGTCCGTGATGAACGCCGTCGGCGAGTGCGTGTCACGGCCGCTGTCGGGGCGGTCGATCCCGTGTGGGGCCAGCGATCCGCCGTTGATGAAGACCCGTCGGTCGGCGGCCTTCATCGCGTCGTAGGTGCGCGCGAGCAGTTGAACGTACGCGGTCGCGGCGACGTCGTCGCCGTTCGGCCCGAACTGCGGCAGCCAGTAGCGGTTCAGGTTCGGCTCGTTCCCCACGATGTATTCGCGGATGCTCGGAACGCGGGTCACCAGGTCCGCCGCGAAGCGTGCGAACTGGCTCCGCGCCGCGGCAGTGAGAGGCGTCGTGTGGTTGCCGAAGTTCATGATCGTGGCGATGACGCGGATCCCGAGAAAGTCGCCTGCGGCTGCGATCGACTGGACCGCCCGCAGTTGGCCGGCCGGGACCGCCGCCTGACCAGGCTCCCAGATCGCGGTGATCCGGATCGTGTCGAAGCCGGCCGCCTTGGCCAGTTGCATCTTCGCCATCGCCACCGCGGGATCGGCGTTCCGGCCTTCGTCCTCCGCGGCGCCCATGAACATCCGGTCGTTGCCCAGGGCGTGGGCAGGCGCAGCCAGCGCCGCGACGGCAGCGAGCAAGGCGATGAGGGATCGAGGCTGCAGCAAAGGAGAACCCGACCCGGGACAACAACGCCGGGACGCCGGGCCAGTGTAGGAAGGGCGCCGGAGGCCGTCAACCCGGAACCGCACCGGGCCAAGATCCCTCGTCTGGGGGAGGTGAGCGGCTCCGGGCGACCGATATTGACAACTGACAGGATTGTGTTGCCAAGGCTCTCGCCGCAGGGGGCCTCCGGGAAGCTCGCCACCTTCCTTCGCCAATCCTTTCTTCACCAGGCGGCCCGGTCTCTCCACCCGGGCCGCTTTTCACTTGCTCCGGCGTGGCGCGGCTTGGCCGTTTGTGTCGGGGCTAGGCTGGACGCCGTGGCTTCACGGCTCGAAAACCAGCTGACAGGGCTCCCCGCGAAACCTGGCGTCTACCTCTTCCGCGACAAGTCCGGGGAGGTTCTCTACGTGGGCAAGGCCAAGTCTCTGCGGTCCCGCGTCCGCTCCTACTTTCAACAGAGCCACGACAGCCGCGCCGCTATCCAGCAGCTGCCCGAGCGGGTCGAGGACATCGAGGTCATCGTCACCCAGAACGAGGTCGAGGCGCTCCACCTCGAGCAGAACCTCGTCAAGCGGCATCGACCGCCGTTCAACGTCCGGCTCCGCGACGACAAGTCGTTTCCCTACATCGCGGTGACAGTCGAGGACGAATACCCGCGTGTCATGTTCACGCGCGAGCGCCATCGTCGCGGGGTCGTCTACTTCGGGCCGTACGCCAACGCCAAGAAGGTCCGGGAAACCCTGGACGTGCTCAACCGTGTCTTTCCCTACCGGCCCTGCGAGGGCCCGAAGCCGGGACGCCATTCCGGGATTCCCTGTCTCGACTACCACATCGATCGCTGCCTGGCGCCTTGCGTCGGCTACGTCTCGAAGGAGGACTACCGGCAGATCATCGACCAGGTGATCGAGTTTCTCTCCGGAGACACCGAGCCGATTCAGCGCGAACTGGAGCGCAAGATGCAGGAGGCTGCAGCTGACGAGCGCTTCGAGGAGGCCGCCCGCTATCGCAACCGCCTCCGGAGCGTCCAGCACCTCGCCGAGCGGCAGGCGGCGGATCTTCGCTCGGTCGGGACGATCGACGTGATCGGGCTTGCGCTGGAGGCCGACCGGGCCGTCGTGCAGGTCTTTCCACTGCGGGACGGGAAGATGATCGACCGCTACTCGTTCCACCTCGAGAACGTCGGCGGGCAGGACCTCGCGACCGTGCTCGAGTCCTTCTTCCTGGAGTACTACGGCTCCGCGCCGAGCGTCCCGCCGCAGATCGTCGTGCCCCGGGAGTCGGGGGACTCCTCGGCTCTCGCCGGGTTCCTCTCCGAGCGACGTGGTTCTCGCGTGGAGGTGCGCGCCGCAGAACGCGGGGAGAAGCGGCGGCTGCAGGAGCTCGCAACGGAAAACGCCCGTCATGCACTCGTCTCCGACGTCCAACAGACAGAGCTCAAGCGGCTGCGGCGGGTGGAGGCGCTCGAAGAGCTGCGCGAGGTGCTCAATCTCGAGGCCCTGCCGATCCGGATCGAGTGCTTCGACATCTCCACCGTGATGGGGCAGGACAACGTCGGCTCGATGGTCGTCTTCCAGGACGGTGTGGCCAAGAAAGCGCACTACCGGAAGTTCGCGGTCAAGGGCCAGGTCGGGATGGACGACTTCGCGGCGATGGCGGAGGTGGTCTCGAGGCGGTTCTCACGGCTCGCGGACGTGACCGCCGAGGACTACGACCAGTCGTTCGCCGCCACGCCGAATCTCGTCGTGATCGACGGCGGGAAAGGGCAGCTCTCGGCCGCGCTCGCCGCCATGCAGGCCTTCGACCTCCCACGCGTCGCGGTCGTGGCGCTCGCCAAGCGCATCGAGGAGGTCTTCGTCCCCGGCAGGCCGGATCCGATCGTGCTCGCCGCGCACTCGCCTGGGCTCCAGCTATTGCAGCGGATCCGCGACGAGGCGCACCGCTTCGCCGTCGGCTTCCACCGGCAACGGCGGGACGCCCGCTCGTTCGCCTCGATCTTCGACGAGCTGGAAGGGGTCGGCCCCGCCCGGAGGCGCGCACTGCTCCAACACTTCGGCTCCGCGGAGCGCTTCGTCTCCGCGACTCAAGAAGAGCTCGAAGGCGTTCCCGGGGTGCCTGCGAAGACGGCCCGCTCGATCTACGCACAGCTGCACAAAGCCGGCCGCCCCTAAATGTGCCCCTACCAGCGATACATGCCGGCTTCTGGCCCGCGATCACGCGGCGCCAGAGTCCACCCTCGCCCTTAGCCAGGCAGATCAGCCTGGCTGCGGCCGAGTGCGGCCTCTGCCTTGGTGCTCGCAACCCAGAAGCTCGGCGGCATCACTGGCAGGGGCACTAGTCCCTCGATTGGGGGCACTCTCGCAAGCGATCCCCCTGGAGCGGCTCGAGGCCGATACGGGAAGGGCCGCACCATGGAAGGCCGCATCCTCACCCCCCATCGCGCGCCGCAGCGCACGAGCTCGGGCCTAGGCACCCGCCTACGCCAGCTTCGCGTTGCCGCTGGGCTGACGCAGTCCGAGTTGGCGGGCGACCGCTTCTCGAAGGAGTACATGAGTCAGATCGAGCGCGGGAAGACGCGGCCGACGAAAGAGACGCTTTCCTGGATCGGGGAGCGACTCGGCGTCGACGTCTCGTACCTGGAGACGGGACAGTCCTGGGACGAGTACGCGGAGGTCGAGGCGGCGGTCACCCGCGCCGAGGCCGCCGTCGAGGGTCAGCAGTACGACGAGGCGCTTGAAGCGCTGACAGGCCTCGAGTTCTCGCCTGAGGCTCGCGAGCTCGAGTTCCGCGCCCTGCTCGCGGAAGCCTGGGCGCGAATGGCGGGCGCAGAGCTTCGCCCGGCCCTGGAGCTGCTCGTACGCGCACGTGAGCTGGCGGAAACCGCAGGGTTCTCGGACGTGGAGCGTGCGGAGGTGCTGTATCGCATGGGCGTCTGCCGCTACAAGCTCACGTCGATCAACACCGCCCAGACCCTGCTGAGCGAGGCGCTGGAGCTCGCCGACCGTTCGAGCGATCCCTGCGATCGGCTGCGCTCTCACATTCTCGAGTGGCGTTCCCGTTGTTCGCGCCGTCAGCGCGACTTCGAGGCAGCGCGGGAGGATATCGAGCGCGCGCTGGAGCTTGCCGAGCGACTCGACGACACGCTCACTGTCGCGCACATCACCTTCCAGGCATCGATCGTCGCCGAACGCGACGGTCACTGGCTGCGTGCACGCACGCTCGCCGAGCGCGCGAAGGAGCTGTACGAGGAGCACGGCGACCGGCAGAACCTCGGTCGCATGCTCAACAACCTCGGTGGGCTGAACTACCTGCTCGGCAAGTCCGACGACGCGATCTCATATCTCAAGCGCGCCTTCTCGGTTGCGCTCGAAGTGGGCAGCGATCCGGATGCAGCACAGGCTGTCTCCTCGCTCGCACAGGTCCACCTCGGTTCCGGCGACTGGAGCCTGGCCGAAGAGCAAGCACGCCATGCCCTCGAGTTGCTCGCCGGCCGCCCGGACTTCCTGGACGAGATCGGCAACGCTCAGATCGTCCTCGGTCGTGCCCTGCTGGAACAGCAGCGGCTCGACGAGGCGGAAGTGGCCTTCGCCGAGGCCGAACTCAGCCTTTCACAGCTTTCCTCCGCCAGCCATCGTGCCGTTGCCTGGACTGCTCAAGGCGATCTCGCGTCGCGGCGCGGCGACGACAGTGCAGCAGCCGCTCTGTACCGGCGTGCGGCTGAGGCTCTGCAGGACGTGCGGTTCTAATGCATCGAGAGGAGGTGATCAGGATGCTGCGGAAGATGTTCTCACTGGGAGCTCTCGTCGTGGTCGCCGTGACCTTCGGCGTCGGCAACGCGGCGGCAAGCCCCAAGGATCCCAAGTCCCCGGCTGTGGCTCACAGCAACGGAGGGTGGAACACAGACGGTTTCTCGGACGGTCGCTTTCAATAGTGGCCGTCTGAGGGCTTCACCTGCGCCGTCTCTGCACCGGCTCGATCGGCGTCGGCCTGTCCACGGATCCGGAGCGTTCCGGTCATGAGCAAGATTGCGGCGAAGCCGAGAACGGCGTTCACGACGATGAGCGTCACGCGCATCCCGACGCTGAAGCTGAGCGCCACGCTCTTCGAGGTGACGCTGCGGAAGATGTAGACGAGCAGCGCCTGCTCCGTGCCGATTCCGGCGGGGCTGACAGGGAAGATCGTGGCGAGGCTCTGGCTCACCTGCACCAGCAGCGCGTTGTTGAGCGTTGCCGGTATCCCAAACGCCCGCAGGAAGAAGAAGACGGTCGCAAGGCGCAGCGACCAGTCGGCGAGCTGCCACGGGACGACGTGGCGAACGTAGTAGGAACGGTCTCGAAACGCCGCGAAACCCTGTGCGACCTTCGCCCAGAACTCCTCGACCCGCTCGGCGATCCAGGCGACGAGCGCGGTCCCGAACAGCAGCAGAAGCAGGAAGAGGACGAGTCCCGCAACGGGATGGCGAAAAGCCCAGCCGTAGTCGAGGGCGGGAAGGCTCGGGCTGCGAAGCACGTTGAGCCCGGGCAGCACGTGCTGTGTGACTGCCCACAGGATCAAGCAGCTCGCCACGAGTATGTCGAAGAGCGTCTGCAGCAACGACGTCGAGACGAGCGTCGTGTAGGTGGAACCGTCGATCCGCCGTTTCGCCAGGAAGAGCCGGACGACGTCGCCGCCGCGGGCGGGAATGACCGCGTTCACCCCTGTGCCGGCCACGTAGGCGCCGAACATCTGGCGCCAGCGCACCGGCCGGCCCGGATAGGCCGCCTTGATGATGTTCCGCCAGGCGCGCGAGACCGCAAGCAACTTGCAGAGGTGGCAGAGGATTCCGATCGCCAGCCACTTCCACTCAACCTCGGAGAGGTGGTGGAAGAAGACTCCGATCGCGTGGAGGACCGAGTGGATCACTGACGCAGTCTGGCCGCGCGCGGCCTAGAAGTCGCCTCCCCAAAGCTTGTCCCGCTGCTGAAGTCGCTCCCCCGCCGCGCCGAATGCGGACGAGAGCAGCAGCAGCTGTTTCACAGGCCTAGCCGGGCGTACGCCCGTCTTCGGGCGCCATGAAGGGATAGCGGTAGTCGGTGGGCGGCACGAACGTCTCCTTGATCGTGCGCGGGCTCACCCAGCGGATCAGGTTCCACAGCGAGCCTGCCTTGTCGTTCGTGCCCGAAGCGCGTGCGCCGCCGAACGGCTGCTGGCCCACGACCGCGCCGGTCGGCTTGTCGTTGACGTAGAAGTTGCCGGCCGCGTAGCGCAGCTTTTCGTCGGCGAGATCGACGGCGTCACGCTCGCGCGCGAAAACCGCTCCGGTCAATCCGTACGGGGCGCCTTTGTCGATCAGTTCGAGCGTCTCGCCGTACTTCCCTTCGGGGTAGACGTAGGTCGTGACGACGGGCCCGAAGAGCTCCTCCCGCATCGTGCGGAAGTTGGGGTCGGTTGTCTCGAGCACCGTCGGCTCGACGAAGTAGCCCTCCGAGTCGTCATAGCCGCCGCCGACGAGGACTTCGACCTTGTCCGCTGCCTTTGCCTCCTCGATCGCCTCGCGCTGCGTCTTGAAGGAGCCGGCGTCGATTACCGCGCCCATGAAATTCCGGAAATCAGAGACGTCGCCCATCTTGATCGAGCGCACTTCCTCGACGACCCGTTCCCGAATCTCCGGCCAGAGGTTCGAGGGAGCGAAGATGCGCGATGCGGCGGAGCACTTCTGCCCCTGGTACTCGAAGCTGCCGCGGACGATCGCCGTCGCGACGGCCTCGGCGTCCGCGGAAGGGTGGGCGACGATGAAGTCCTTGCCCCCCGTCTCCCCGACGATCCGTGGATAGTTCCGGTAGTTCGCGATGTTGTTCCCGATCGTCTTCCACATCGACTGGAAGACAGGTGTCGAGCCAGTGAAGTGGACGCCTGCCAGATCGCGGCTCGCCAGGGCGGGGTCGCCGATCTCTGCGCCCGATCCGTAGACGAGGTTGATCACGCCAGGCGGGAGGCCGGCCGCCTCGAAGAGCTTCATCAGGAAGTGCGCCGAGTAGGCGGCTGTCGACGCGGGCTTCCAGACGACCGTGTTTCCCATTAGCGCTGCGCTGCCCGGAAGGTTCCCGCCGATGGCCGTGAAGTTGAACGGCGTCACCGCGAACACGAACCCTTCGAGCGGGCGGTACTCCATTCTGTTCCAGGTGCCCGCGGTGGAGATCGGCTGCTCGGCGTAGATGCGGAGCATGAACTGCACGTTGAAGCGGAAGAAGTCGGTCAGCTCGCAGGCGGCGTCGATCTCTGCCTGGTGCGCGGTCTTCGACTGGCCGAGCATCGTCGCGGCATTCAGCGTGGACCGCCACGGTCCGGCGAGCAGCTCCGCAGCCCGGAGGAAGACGGCGGCACGGTCTTCCCAGGACGTGCGGTGCCAGTCCTCCCACGCCGCGGCGGCCGCCTTGATCGCCTGATCGACATGACGTGCGTCGCCCTTGTGCACGGTCGCGAGCACGTGATCCTTTTCATGCGGCATGACCGCCTCGAAGGTCTCGGTCGTCCGTACGTCCTTACCCCCGATGACCATCGGGGCGTCGATCTGCTCCGACTGCATCTGTTGGAGGCGGAGACGTAGCTCCTCACGCTCGGGCGTGCCCGGCGCGTACGACTTCACCGGCTCGTTTTCGGGCGCCGGCGGGCGGAACAGGCCGGGTGAAGCTGACATCGGGGGCGATTGTAGGCTTGGGCACCGTGTCTGTGGCGTGCATCCCCTACGAAGCGGCGGGCTGGGGCGTGGGGGAGGTCTGGCTCGAGGACGGATGCCTGTTGTGGCACGAGCTTCCGCTGCCCTCTTCAGGTACACGCGCGCGTGCGCGTGCAACCCCCACCCATCAGGGAGGGGCTGATCGCCCACCTCCCTCGCGGTCGACACTAGCGGCGAAGCGCGCACACGTCCGTAGCCGAAGGGCGCCAAAAGCGGACAAGTTGATCGACAGGTTCAAGGACTACTTCGCCGGGGAGAAGGCTTCGTTCGACGACGTCCAGCTCGAGCTCGACGGGTGGACGGCCTTTCAGCTCGACGTCGTCCGCGCGCTGCGGCGAGTGCCGTACGGAGAGGTCGTGTCTTACAGTGATCTTGCACGCCTCGCCGGCCACCCACGGGCGCAGCGCGCGGCAGGGACCTTCTGCGCTCGCAACCGCTTCGGAATCGTGGTTCCCTGCCACCGCGTCGTGGCCTCGGATGGTCTCGGTTCGTACGGATCTCTCGGTCCCGCCTACAAGCAGCGACTACTGGCGCTCGAAGGTGTCACTCTCTGAGGACCTCCGCCACGAGCTCGCGGCGATCACGCCGAGGAGCGAGTGCGATCGCCTCGCCGAGCTCTCAGGGCTCTTCCACTCTGCGGGCAGCGTGCATCTGAAGGGCCGCGGCGAGGTCTCCGTACATCTCGACGTCGGCGACCCGGCGGTCACGCGTCGCGCTTTCAGTCTGCTGCGCGCGTTCGACGTCGTGTCCGAGATCCGGACGTACGCACGCCACGCCTTCACCGGCGGCACGAGGTATCAACTGCACGTTGCTGGAGACGATCGCGCACTGCAGGTGCTCTACGAGGCGGGTGTCCTCACCTCGCGACTCACACCGCTTGAGCGCCCGCCGCGGCGGGTGGTGGCGCGCTCGTGTTGCCGGGCCGCATACATCCGGGGAACGCTGCTCGGCGGTGGTTCCCTCAGCGGGCCCCGCTCGCCGCATCTCGAGATCCGTAGCGCCGGGGTCGACGGCGCCGACTTCCTCGCGCGGATAGCCGAGGAGGAGGGAGTTCGCCTCGGTGTCCTCGATCGCGGACGGCACGCCGTCGCTTATGCGAAGGGAATCGAGACGATCGCGGACACACTCGCCCTTGCCGGCGCGAGCGGCACCGTCTTGCTTTTCGAAGAGCGCTCGGTCATGGCGGCCACGCGCTCGCGGGCAAACCGCCTGGCCAACGCCGACCACGCGAACCTCGTCCGGACGAGCCGTGCTGCGCACGACCAGCTTCGAGCCGTGGAGCGACTTCGCCGGAGTGGAGAGCTGGCGAAGCTGCCCGCACGACTCCAGGAGATCGCCGAGCTCCGGGAACGACACCCGACCCTCTCGTTGCGCGAACTGGCGCTCAAATGCCGGCCTCCGGCCACCAAGGCGTCGGCACATCGGCGCCTACGAAAGTTACAAGAGCTCGCCTCGCCCTAACTTTTCGGCGTGGTTTTCGTCATCCCCAGGCTTTCCGTCATACTCAGCGGGTGGCGGGTCCGCGCTCGTCCGGCGCCGGATTCAGACCCCGTCCGACGCCAAGGTCCTGAGCGTGGTTCAACCGGAGAGGGAGGTCGTCCTCGGAGCTTCCTCTCCGGCCCGCCTCATCGTCCGAAATCCGGCGCGCTTCGCGCGCCATGATGATTTCCGACGATTCGACTCCTGCCGGCCTGCGGGCATGGCCGACGCCGGCTGAGCCGGCATCGGCGGCGGCTCATTTATTTAGACTCGGGACTATGGCCAAGACACGCGTGGGGATCAACGGTTTCGGGCGCATCGGCAGGAACTTCTTCCGGGCTCAGCTCGAGCGTGGGGGGGACTTCGAGATCGTGGCGATCAACGATCTCGGGGACGCCAAGACCATGGGGCACCTCTTGAAGTACGACTCCGTCCTCGGACAGCTTGGTGAGGACGTCGAAGTCGGCGACGGCGTCATCCGGGCAGGCAAGTCCGAGCTGAAAGTGCTCTCCGAGCGCGACCCGGCTGCGCTCCCTTGGGGCGATCTCGACGTGGACCTCGTGATCGAGTCGACCGGGTTCTTCACCGACCGCGAAGGTGCTCAAAAGCATCTCGACGCAGGGGCCAAGAAGGTCGTGATCTCCGCCCCCGCCACCGATCCGGACGTCACGATCGTCCTCGGCGTCAACGACGACACCTACGACCCCGAGCAGCATCACATCATCTCGAACGCGTCGTGCACCACCAACTGCGTCGCGCCGCTCGCGAAGGTGCTTCACGACACCTTCACGGTCGAGCAGGGCTTCATGACCACCATCCACGCGTACACGAACGACCAGCAGATCCTCGACCTCCCGCACAAGGATCTCCGCCGTGCACGCGCAGCCGCGATCAACCTCATTCCCACTTCGACGGGCGCCGCTCGTGCGATCGGACTGGTACTGCCCGACTTGAAAGGCAAGGTGGACGGCATCTCGGTCCGCGCGCCGGTCCCGACCGGGTCGATCACGGACCTGGTCGTGCGCCTCGGCCGCGACGTGACGGTCGACGAGGTGAACTCCGCCTACCGCGCCGCGGCTGACGCGGGCCCGCTCGTGGGGCTTCTTCGCTACGCCGACGACCCGCTGGTCTCGACCGACATCATCCACTCGCCGTACTCGTGCATCGTCGACAGCGATCTGACGATGGCGAACGGGAGCATGGCCAAGGTGTTCGGCTGGTACGACAACGAGTGGGGCTACAGCTGCCGGCTCGTCGACGTCGTGGCGAAGGTCGCGGCCGACATCCCGGCGACAGTCTCCGCGTAGGTGCGCAGGCCGCGGTCGGTCCGCGATGCCGACATCGCGGGCAAGCGGGTGCTCGTGCGCTCCGACCTGAACGTTCCACTGGAGGACGGACGCGTCGCGGATGACACGCGCATCAGGGCCTCGTTGCCCACGCTGCGGCTCCTGCTCGACGGCGACGCCGCAGCGGTGACGGTCTGCTCGCATCTCGGACGTCCGAAAGGCGAGGACCCGGCGTTTTCCATCCGCCCGGTCGGCCGGCGGCTTGGCGAGCTTCTGCCCGACGATCGGATTCGTCTGCTCGAGAACACACGGTTCAACCCGGGCGAGACGAAAAACGATCCTGCCTTTGCCCAGGAGCTCGCCGACGGCAACGAGCTCTTCGTCCAGGATGCCTTCGGATCCGTGCACCGTGCGCACGCCTCCACTGTCGGTGTCGCGCGGCTGCTTCCCGCCTACGCCGGCCTCCTGCTCGAACGCGAGCTGGACGAGCTCGGCAGGCTCCTGGGCGACGTGGAGCGGCCGCTCGTCCTGATCTCGGGCGGCGCGAAGGTCGAGGACAAGCTCGGTGTGCTGAAGAATCTCGGGGGAAAGGCCGACGAGGTGCTCGTCGGCGGGAAGATGGCGGAGCAGATCAGAAGCGACAATCCACTTCCGTTCGACGTCGTCCTCCCGGTCGACATCGTGGCCGCGAGCGAGTTCTCGGCCGACGCCGAGACCAAGCTGGTGCCGTACGACGCACTCCCGGAAGGCTGGCTGGGGCTCGACATCGGACCGAGGACGCGGGAGCTCTTCGCAGACCGGATCTCCGAGGCGCGCACGATCTTCTGGAACGGACCGATGGGCGTCTTCGAATGGCCGCGCTTCAGCGAAGGCACGAAAGCCGTCGCCGAAGCGGTGGCATCGTCGAGCAGCTATTCCGTCGTCGGCGGGGCCGACTCGGCGCGCGCGTTGAGCGAGCTCGGACTTGCGGACGAGGTCTCGTGGCTTTCGACCGGAGGCGGCGCAGCGCTCGAGCTGCTCGAAGGCAAGGAGCTCCCAGGCGTGGCAGCGATTCCGGAGCGCACGTGACGCTGATCGCCGGCAACTGGAAGATGCACAAAGGGCCGGCCGAGACGGCGGAGTTCTGCGTCCGGCTGCGCGAGGAGGGCCTCGAGGGCGTCGACGTCGTAGTGTGCCCGCCGTATGTGTCACTGGCCGTCGCCGTCCAATTGCTGGCAGGTACAGAGATCGCGGTTGCGGCACAGAACGTGCACTGGGAGGGAGAGGGGCCTTACACAGGAGAGATCTCGGTCGAGATGCTCCTCGAGCTCGGCGTCTACGGCGCGATCGTCGGTCACTCGGAGCGCCGTCAGCATTTCGGCGAGACCGACGAGACCGCGGCGCACAGGGCGCGCGCCGCACTCGCGGCCGGCCTGTTCGTGATCGCCTGCGTCGGTGAAACCGAAGAGGAGCGCGAGACCGGACAGACCGAAAACGTTCTGCGGCGCCAGGTCTCCGCTTTCAAGGCAGACGACAACCTCGTCCTCGCCTATGAGCCCGTGTGGGCGATCGGAACGGGAAAGATGGCCACCCCTGAGGTCGTGCAGGAGGCGCACGTGTTCATCAAGTCGGTACTGGACGTCCCCGTGCTGTACGGCGGCTCGGTCAAGCCGGACAACGCTGCGGTTCTCCTGAGCCAACCGAACGTCGACGGCGCACTCGTCGGCGGAGCGTCGCTCGACCTCGAATCCTTCATCGCGATTTGCCGAGCGGGCGCGAACATCCCCTCGTAGCACTCGTCATCCTCGACGGCTGGGGCCTCGCGCCGCCGGGCCCGGGCAACGCCGTGGAACTTGCCGACACGCCGAACTTCGACCGGCTCTGGGAGGCGTTCCCCCACACCACACTCGACGCGTCGGGCGAAGCAGTCGGACTGCCACCCGGTCAGATGGGCAACAGCGAAGTCGGACACCTGACGATCGGCACTGGGCGCGTCCTCTTCCAGGACCTCATGCGCGTGAACAAGTCGATCGAGGACGGATCCTTCTACGACAACCCGGCACTGGTGAGCGCATTCGAACGGGGCGAGCGAGTCCATCTGCTCGGGCTCGTCTCCTACGGTGGCGTGCACTCGCACATCGACCATCTGCGCGCGCTGTTGCGGTTCGCTCCGGAGAAGACCTGGATCCACGCGTTCACTGACGGCCGGGACGTTTCGCCTCACGCCGCCGTCCACGATCTCGCGGAGCTCCCGACGGAACGGATCTCGACCGTCAGCGGCCGGTACTACGCGATGGACCGCGACAAGCACTGGGAGCGAACGCAGCGCGCCTTCGAGGCGATCGTCGACGGAAAGGGCGAGCCGGCAACCGATCCAATCGAAGCTGTCCGCCGTAGCTATGAGCGAGGGATCACCGACGAGTTCATCGAGCCAATCACAGTTGGTGGCCGTCCCCGGCTCGAGCCGGGGGCGGACACAGCCATCTTCTTCAACTTCCGTCCCGACAGAGCCCGCCAATTGACGATGCAGCTCATCGAAGCAGGTGCCGATATCACCACGATGACGCGCTACCGGGCGGACCTCCCAGCGCCGATCGCCTTCCCTGAGCAGGACGTGCACGAGACGCTGGCCGAGGTCCTCGCCGAGCACGGCGTGCGTCAGCTGCACGTCGCCGAGACCGAGAAGTACGCGCACGTCACGTACTTCTTCAACGGCGGCCGCGAGCAGGAGTGGGCGGGCGAGACGAGGATCCTCGTCCCCTCGCCGCGGGACGTTCCGAGCTACGACCGAAAACCCGAGATGTCCGCGCGGGAAGTCACCGACCGGTTCGTCGAGGAGCTCGACCGCAACGGCTATCGCTTCGCCGTCATCAACCTGGCCAACCCGGACATGGTCGGCCACACAGGATCGATCCCGGCCGCGGTGAAAGCGGTGGAGACAGCCGACGAGTGCCTGGGCCGCATCGTGGAAGCGGTCGCCCGAAAGGGCGGCGTCTCGCTGATCACGGCAGACCACGGAAACGCGGAGCAGATGCTCGAGGCAGATGGTGCAAGCCCGCATACAGCCCACACGACGAACCCTGTGCCGCTGATCGTCACCGACCCCGAAGTGACCCTTGAAGATACCGGCGAGCTGGCCGATTTAGTGCCCACTGTGCTGGGGTTTTTAGGTTTCACGCAACCCTTACAGATGACCGGTAAACCCCTAACGATCCCGTCCTGATCGCGGCTATACTCCGGAACCTTTTGTCACTTCAGCAACCTGATTTTGGCGTTCTGCGGAAGGCACAAAAAGGCGACGAGCGAGCCTTTTCGCTCATCGTCCGTGCCTATCAGGTGCCTGTGTTCAACTACGTGCTGCGACTCGTCGGCGACCGGTCGCTCGCGGAGGACCTGACACAGGAAGTCTTCCTCCGCGTCTTCCAGGGCCTGCCCCGCTTCTCGCTCCGCTCGAAGTTCACGACGTGGCTGTTCCAGGTGACCAAGAATCGTGTGCTGGACGAGCTTCGTGCGAACGAGCGCCGGCCGCGTGCGGTCGTCGCGCTCGAGGACATTGCGCCGCTCGAAGTCGTCGACGCGCCGATGGAGCGACTCGAGGCGATCGACGCCGTGTGGCGTGCGGTCGAGGGGTTGAACGTCGATCTGAAGATGGCGCTGCTCCTCCGCGACGTCGTCGGCCTCTCCTACACGGAGATCGCAGACTCTCTGGAGATCACCCTCGCCACGGTCAAGTGGCGGATCTACAAGGCACGCGAGGACGTTCAGCTCGCGATGGCCCGCGAGGGCATCACCTTCGGCGACGAGAAACAGCCCGCCGCCGAGCGCGCGGCCTCGTAGCTATCTGGAATGTGCGCGAAGCCAGGCGCTGAGGTTCCGCGCCTCGTCCGCCGGCGTCGCGCCGCGTAGCGGCGCCCGGATCGGAACCGGGTGCGGGGTCGTCGTTGAACCGCTGCCGCCACCGATCTTGAGGAGACCCAGGATGATTGCGACCGTCGCGACGGCTGCCGCGGCCACGATCCAGAGCCACCTGCCCCCCCGCGACAGGCTGCGGGACCTTCTGGAGTCGAGCGGCTCGGTGATCGCGGTGGCGGGCAGGGGTTCCGTCGGCCGGACGGAGGCGACGGCGAGCTCGTGAGCGAAGTCGGATGCTGACGCCGGCCTGAAGCGCGCATCGCGCGCAAGTGCGTGCATCACGGCCGCTTCGACCGGCTCGGGGACGGACGGCTCGACGTCGCGCAACGGCGTGATCGCACCGCTCGTCTGCTGGGCGGCCAGCTCGGCGAGGGACTCGAACTCGTACGGCGGCCTTCCAGTCAGTAGCTTGTAGACGACTGCACCCAGCGAGTAGACGTCGGTCGCCGCGGTGACTTCCTCGCCGGCGGCCTGTTCTGGCGACAGGTAGGCCGCAGTACCGAGCACCGTTCCCTGCTGGGTGAGCCGCGTCAGCTCGGCGGCGCGCGCGATCCCGAAGTCGGCGATCTTGAGGATGCCGTCCTCGCGAACGAGGAGGTTCGCAGGCTTCACGTCCCGGTGAACGAGGCCTGCATCGTGCGCATGCTGCAACCCCGCACACGCCTGGAGTGCGAGGGGAACGACCTCCACGTGCGAGAGGCGTCCGCGTTCCGCGACCGTCGTGCCCGGGACGTATTCCATGACGATGTACGGGCTGCCGTCCGTTTCGCCCGCGTCGTAGAGCTGCACCACGTTCGGATGGGAGAGCCGGCTCGCGAGCCTTGCCTCCTGCAGGAAGCGCGCCCGGAAGTTGTCGTCGTCCGTCAAATGCTCGGCCAGCACCTTGACCGCGACGAGACGCTGCAGCTCCTCGTCCCGCGCGAGATAGACGACCGCCATGCCGCCGCGCCCGAGCACCCGCTCGATGCGATAGCGGCCGGCTGCGAGAAGCATCCCGGTCAATCGTTGCCCTCGTGCTTGTTCTTCTTCTCGCCGTTGTGCTTGCCGTTGTCGTGCTCGTTCGGGGCGGGAACACAGTGAATGCGAGAGACCAGGTCTGCAACGGTCGAGCCGAGTTGCTCCTGAAAGGCGCTGGGGACACGCCCGGCGTTGATCGCCGTGACGGTCTGCTGCTGCAGCTGCTGGGCGAGGGTCAACGCCTGGCAGGGATCGCCCGCACGCAACGCCTGCGCCACGCCGTCGCTGCTGGAGGCCAGGACCGCGGCTACCGGCTGCGGCAGCTTGGGCTGGGGCGGGACGGCTCGCTGCTCGGAGCCGCTCCCACAACCGGCCAGCAAGAGGGCGGCGGCCAGGGCCGCGCCCAACTCGGGTCGTCTCGTTCGGCGCAGTCGGATCGCTAATCTCCTCGCTCGAGCCGAGCCGCGAGCACTTGCGGCAGACCTCGCTCGCGCATCTCGGCCTGCGTGCGCTCGAGCGAATACCGGACGCGGCGGAACGTAGCGGCGCTCTGGTCGAAATCGAGCAGCAGCCACGCCGCGCGCGGATCACCGTCGCGCGGCTGACCGACCGAGCCCGGGTTCAGGAGCCAACGGCCGTCGAGCGTCACCGTCGAGCCTCCCGGCGCCGGTCCGCCGTCGACGCGGCCGTCGTCCGTCGTGATCGCCAGGGCGACGTGGCTGTGCCCGACGAGGACGAGCGGCGCGTCCGAGAGCTCGAGAGTCGCGCGCGCGGCTTCCTCTGTCAGCACGTACTCCCAAACGGGATCGCGCGCACTCGCGTGGAAAAGGTCAACGCCGTCAACCTCGCCGTAGGGCTTCAGGTGTGCGAGGAACGCGCGCGACTCCGGCGTGAGGACATCTGCCGTCCAGATGGCTGCGGCCGCGGCCTCGTCGTTGAAGTCACTGACCGTGAGCTCGCCGAGGACGACCAGATCGTGGTTGCCGACGAGGCAGTGGTCGGCGCGATCTCTCACGATGTCGCAGCATTCGTTCGGACGCGGCCCGTAGCCGACGGTGTCGCCGAGGCACCAGACGGCGTCGACACTGGCGGCGTCGACCTCCCTCAGCACCGCCTCGAGCGCGTGATAGTTAGCGTGGACGTCCGATATGACCGCGATCCGCATCAGCAGAGTCGCGACCTTAGCCGTCGCCGCACTCGTGTGGGTACTGATTGCCTCGCTTCTGTGGCGCACGAAGGTCCCGGCCGACCTCCAGCTGCCTCAGCTCGACGCACGGGCGGTGTTCGGGGCCGGCGCCGTCCGTGCGGGAGTGCGCTACGAGCGGTTTCTCGACTACGCATGGCTCGTCGGGACTGTTGCCAAGGTGCTGGCGCTCGTCGTGCTGGTGCGGCGCGGCCCACGGCTCGCCCGCTCGCTCGGGCTCGGCCCGGTCAACGCGGGACTGATCACCGGCGTCGTCGTGATGACCGTCCTGTGGGCGGTCTCGCTGCCGTTCGCCGTCGCCACCGGCTGGTGGGAGCGGCGCCACGGCGTCTCGAAGGAGGATTGGGGAACGATCGTCTTCTCGCCATGGCAAGGGCTCTTGACCGGCGCGTTCACTACGGTTGTCGTGCTTGCGATCGTGCTGTTGCTCGCGAAGCGGTTCGCGCGGAACTGGTGGATCGCGGCGGCTGCCGTTGTGCTGGCCCTCGCCGTGCTTCAGCAGTTCTCGGTCGCGTACGCGAATCGGATCGGAACACACCCGATCCGGTCGCCGCAGCTTGCGGCCGCAGTCGAGCGGCTCGAGGCGCGGGAGCAGGCCGGCGACCCGGCCGTCCGCGTCCAGCGGGTCCACGACCAGACCACGGCGGCAAACGCCTTCTCGATCGGAATCGGTCCGAGTAGCAGCGTCTTCATCTGGGACACGATGCTGGACGGCCGCTTCACGCCCAGGGAAGTACGGTTCGTGCTCGGTCACGAGCTCGCGCACGTCGCCCGCCTGCACCTCTGGAAAGGGATTGCCTGGGGCGCCCTCATCGGCATCCCTCTGCTCGCAGCGATCGCCTTCGTGACCGGGAGGCGCGGTGGCCTGCGCGACCCGGGCAATGTGCCTCTCGCTGTCCTGACGCTTACGGTGCTCCTGCTTGCCGTGACCCCTTTCACCAATCTCGTTTCCCGGCGCTACGAGGCCGAGGCGGACTGGGTAGGTCTACAAGGGACTCAGGATCCGGAAGCGGCCAAGGGGCTGTTCCAACGGTTCGTGCGCGTCGATCTGGCCGATCCGAGCCCGCCGGACTGGGTGCACGTCTTCCTCGACGACCATCCGCCTCTGCTGACGCGAGTCGAACAGGCGGAGGCGTTCGAGCGGCTCGCGCGCTAGACCTCCGGACGAGCTAACTGTCGGACCGGGGTGGCGCTTCGGGCAGGTTGCGGATCCCCTCCTGCGTCGACCACTTCGAGAGCGAATCCTGCATCGCCGCCAGCAGTTCCTGGAAGAACTGCGACGACATGTTCACGCGGGAAACGACGACTCCGGGCACGTCCCCTTCCTCGATGTCGTGGTCGATTCGCGCGAACGTGAGCGTGAACTCGTAGGGCGAGAAGGTGACGTTCGCGAAGTTCGCGTAGACCCCGGCCATCTGCTCCGGATCGAGATGGATGTTGAGCTGTCGCTCCTGGGCCTCGTCGTCCACGGCCCAACGATACTACGAGCCTGGAGCACGCCTTCCAGCTTTCGCCGCTGGTTCTGGCGGGCATCAGTATCTTTGCGTCCATCGGCTCGCTCCTCGTCGAGGCGATCGCGCGTGGAGTCGTAGGCGGGCTGTGGGCAGACCGAAGGAGGCGAAGAGCGATCGACGCGTTGCGCGACCACTACATCATCTGCGGCTTCAGCCGGGTCGGCCGGCGCGTCGCCGAGGAGTTTCGTCAGATCGCGGCCGGAACCGAAGAAGAGCTGCGCGGCCTCGAACAGCTCTTCGCTCGGCGCGAGACGGTTGCCCGGTAACGCGGTCGACCGTCTGGCCGGGAGGCTTTCCGAGCTCTTCGGCGCGCCGGTCGAGCTCGAGCGGCCGAGCGATCCCGAGCACGGGGACTACGCGACGAACATCGCGCTGCGGACCGCACCACAACGCAAGCAACCACCGCGCGAGCTGGCAGCCGAGTTGGCGGCACGCGCCGAGGAGCTCGAAGAGATCGACCGGGCCGAGGTCGCCGGCCCCGGCTTCCTCAACCTCTGGGTGACGACCGAATGGCTTGCCGCAGCGTTGCAGGAGATCGGCCCGGCCTACGGTTCGGGATCCGCCGCCGACCAGCGGCAGAGGATCCAGGTCGAGCTGATCTCGGCGAATCCTGCCGGACCGCTGACGGTCGGTTCGGCGCGAAACGGCGCGTACGGAGACTCCGTGGCACGCCTGCTCGAGTACGCGGGACACGAAGTCGCGCGCGAGTACTACTTCAACGACGCCGGCCGGCAGGTCGACCTCTTCCGGGCGTCGGTCGAGGCGCGACGAAGAGGGGAGGACCTGCCGGAGGGCGGCTATCAGGGCGAGTACATCAACGAGCTCGCCGCGCTCAGCGTCGACCCCGTCGAGTACATGCTCGGAGAGATCCGTCGGGAGGTCGCCGACTTCCGGATTCACATCGACACGTGGCGGCACCAGGGCGAGATCGAGAAGGAGGTTCCGGAACTCCTCCCGCGCCTCGACACCTATGAGGCCGAGGGCACGATCTGGGCGCGCACCAGCGCGTACGGCGACGACAAGGACCGCCCGCTCGTCCGTTCGTTCGACGCCTCGTACCTGTACTTCGCCGCCGACGTTGCGTACGTGCGCGACAAGCTCGAGCGCGGATTCGACCTTGCGATCTACGTCCTCGGCGCCGACCACCACGGCTACGTAGGTCGGCTCAAAGCGGCAGCCGCGATGCTCGGCTACGACCCTGAGCGGATCGAGGTGCTGATCTACCAGCTCGTCCACATCGTCGAAGGCGGTCTGACGAAGAAAATCTCGAAGCGCCGCGGGGACGTCGTCTTTCTGCACGAGCTGGTGGAGAAGATCGGCGTCGATGCTGCGCGTTGGTACTTGATCTCCCGCGGGCACGACCAGCCGATCGACATCGACGTCGACCTCGCAGCCGAGCGCTCGCAGAAGAATCCGGTCTACTACGTGCAGTACGCGCATGCGCGCATCGCGGGCATCCTCCGGAACGCCGGGGCTGCCGGAGGCGCCGCCGTCACCGCGCCGAACGAGCTCGAGCGCGAAGAGCGTGACCTGATCAAGCGGCTCGCCGAGTTTCCGGTGATCGCTGCAGAGGCGGCGGAGCGGCGTTCGCCGCATGCGATCCCGATCTACGCGATTCGAGTCGCCGACGACTTTCATCGCTTCTACCACGAGCATCGCGTCGTGGGGTCAGAGACGGAGGCGTTCCGGCTGGAGCTCGTCCGCGGGGCCCAGCACGTGATCGCGCGCGCCCTCGATCTGATCGGAGTCGAGGCGCCGGAACGGATGTAGGGTCCCAGCCGAGCAATGAGCGTCACTCGCCTTCGGCTCGTTCCCGTGAGGGAAACCGTGTTTCCTTCACGAGCTCCCTTCTTTAGAAATCGCCTCAACCCCCGCGCCGCTGAGATCGCCGCGTGCGCTGAGGAGAGCGAAAGGGGAAACCGCCCGGTTTCCCCCGACGCCCCTTCCCCCGCTCATTGGGCAGACGCTGCCCAATGAGCGCAAGCCCACCCGACCGAAATCTTGCGCTCGAGCTCGTTCGCGTCACGGAGGCGGCGGCGCTGGGCGCCGGGCGCTGGGTCGGGCGCGGCGACAAGATCGCCGCCGACCAGGCCGCGGTCGACGGGATGCGGGCGATGCTCGATTCGGTCTCCATGGACGGCGTCGTGGTGATCGGCGAGGGCGAGAAGGACGAGGCGCCGATGCTCTATAACGGCGAGCGGGTCGGCGACGGCAGCGGACCACAGGTCGACGCCGCGGTCGACCCTCTCGAGGGAACCCGGCTGACGGCGCTCGGCCAGCCGAACGCGATCTCGGTCATGGCCGTTGCCGAACGCGGCACGATGTTCTTCCCCGGCGCAGCCGTCTACATGGAGAAGATCGCCGTAGGCCCGCAAGGCCTCGACGTCATCGACATCAACGCCTCCCCGTCGCAGAACGTCGATGCCGTCGCGAAGGCGAAGGGCGTGTCGACCCGGGAGATCTCGGTCGTCGTCCTCGAGCGTGACCGGCACGACGCGTTGATCGCCGAGCTCCGCGATGCCGGTGCGAAGGTCCTGCTGATCCGTGACGGCGACGTCGCGGCCGCGATCGCCGCCGGCCAGAGCGGGACCGGAGTGGACCTGCTCTACGGGATCGGAGGCACGCCCGAAGGCGTCATCTCGGCGGCGGCGCTCAAGTGCGTCGGCGGTGGCATCCAGGGGAAGCTGTGGCCACGTGACGACGAGGAGCGACAGCAGCTCGTCGATGCCGGGCTCGATCCGGAGCATGTGCTGACGACCAACGATCTCGTCGCAGGCGAGGACATCTTCGTCGCTGCCACTGGGGTCACCACCGGCTCGCTCCTACGCGGTGTGCGCTACCTCCCGAACGGCGCGATCACCGACTCGATCGTGATGCGTTCGCGCTCCGGCACGTCCCGGCGGATCGAAGCCACGCACGCGCTTGACAAGCTGCAGGCCCTGACGGGCCTCGAGTACCACTAGGCTGGTACGGCTTCCTGCGCTGCCGCACGTCTACGGTTTTGATCTGGACGATTCGGGCCGAGGTCAGGCTGGTACGGCTTCCTGCTCCAGGTCGGGCGCATACGTCCCGGTCTGGGCGAGGCCGTTCATCTTCGCCCGGTGGTAGTAGGCGCGCTGGGCCGCCTCGACGTTCTCCTCGTGACCGCCCCAGGCTTTCAGTGCCGAAGCCTGCAGTGCGCGACCGTACGAGAACGACACCTTCCACGGGTG